>MDSZ01153984.1_pt1 | contig 45299 bp, 43 predicted proteins | sample 811201 | NCBI WGS metagenome assembly MDSZ01 (sample SAMN05326647, study PRJNA326480) | marine metagenome | isolation source: seawater | place: Indian Ocean: North | collected 2010 | reverse complement strand
TCGCCCAGCAATGGGAAGTGGGAACCGCCGTGGTACGGAACCGTATGCCCGGTGGTGTGAGAGGACGGGGGAGGCAACTCCCCCTCCTACTCGATCCTGGATCAGGACGAACAGCTGATGTTCAGGTGCTTGCCCCAATCCGGGGGGGCCGCCGCGTAGGCCTCGAATTCCGGTTGTTCGTCGAACGGCCGGCTCAGGACGCGAAGCAGTGTCTTCATCGGCCCGAAATCGCCGCTCTGGGCTTCGACGATGACCTGCTGGGCCAGATAGTTGCGCAGGATGTATTTCGGATTGACCCGGCGCATGGCGTGCTCCCGCTCGTCGTGGGCGCGGGTTTCCCGGGTCAGGCGTTCCTGATATCGGTTGAGCCACTCGTCGAAGGCACTCCGGTCCACGAACAGGTCCCGGACCGGAGCCACGCCACGGCTGTGCAGGTGGGACAGGCCCCGGAAGAACAGGGTGTAGTCCACACGCTGCTCATGCAGCAGGCTGAAGGTGTCCATGATCAGCCCCAGGTCGCTGTCGTCGGCGTCCGCCAGGCCCAGTTTGTGCCTCATATTCTCTAGGAAACGGCGGTTGTACGCCTGTTCGTAGTCCCGCAGGCCCTGGCGGACGCTGTCCTCGTCCATGATCGGCAGGAGCGCATTGGCCAGATACTGACAGTTGACGAAGCCGATGTGGGGCTGGCGGTTGTAGGCGTAGCGGCCACCCTGGTCGGAATGGTTGCAGATGTAGCCGGCGTCGAAATCGTCCAGGAAGGCGTAGGGGCCGTAGTCGAAGGTGTCGCCGATGATGGACATGTTGTCGCTGTTCATCACCCCGTGGCAGAAACCGACGGCCTGCCAGTCGGCGATCAGGCGGCCGGTCCGGCTCACCACCTCACGGAACCATTCCCGGTGTCGCTCGTGCTCGGGCAGCGGGATCAGGTGCGGGAAGTGCAGGGCAATGACGTGTTCCAGCAACGTCCGGACGGCCTCGGGCCCCTCGTGATGTGCGGCGAATTCGAAATGCCCGAAGCGGATGTGGCTCTGGGCCACCCGCATCAGGGTGGCTGCGGTTTCGATGGACTCCCGGCGCACCGGGTCCCGGGCACTGACCAGGAACAGCGCTCGGGTGGTGGCGATGCCCAGGTGGTGCATGGCTTCGCTGCACAGATACTCGCGGATGCTGGAGCGCAGTACCGCCCGGCCGTCGCCGAAGCGGGAATAAGGGGTGGGGCCGGCGCCTTTGAGGTGCCAGTCCCAGCGGCGCCCGTCCGGTCCGACCGTCTCCCACAGCAACAGGCCGCGGCCATCGCCCAACTCCGGGTTGTAGACGCCGAACTGGTGCCCGGTGTATTTCATGGCCACCGGGTCCATGCCCTCAAGCAGTTCGGTGCCGGCGCCGATGCCGGTCCAGTCATCGGCGGAGCGGGTGTGCACGCCCATCTCCGCCGCCAGCTCGTGGTTGAACACCGCCATGCGGGCTCCGGTCAGCGGGGTTGGCTGGACCCGGGTGTAAAAACTGTCCGGCAGCTCCAGATAGCGGTGTTCGATGCGAACCTCGGCAGTGCTCATATCGGCCTATACTCCCAATTGGTACAGATTCTGCTGCACCCATTTCATCATGCGACGCTTCATGGGAACTTTGCCAGTGTCCGACACCGCCTTGCAAACGCTTGTCGAAACTCTGATCCAGCAGGAAGGGTTGCCGCCGGGCTATCACCGCACGGTGGCGACGACCATCCTGCCCCTGGCCCGATACATCCAGGCTCTGCACGAACGTCTCGGGCGCCCGGTGGTGGTGGGGATCCACGGTGCCCAGGGAACCGGAAAATCGACCCTGACGCTGTTCCTGAAGCAGCTGTTGGACCATCACTTTCATCTGAGGGCCGCCGCATTCTCACTGGATGACCTGTACCTGACCCGGGCCGAGCGGCAAACCCTGGCCGACACCGTCCATCCCCTGTTGCTGACCCGTGGGGTACCGGGCACTCACGATGTGGCCCTGGGGCTGCGCCTGATGGACGCGCTGGTCAGCGCCAAGCCCGGGCAGACCACGTCGATTCCGTCGTTTGACAAGGCCCGGGATGACCGGGCTCCCGATGACCAGTGGCCGGTCTTCGAGGGGCCGGCACAGGTGATTCTGTTCGAGGGCTGGTGTGTCGCCGCCCGACCGGAGCCGGACGCGGACTTGGCCCGACCGGTGAATGCGCTGGAGGCGGAAGAGGACGCCGACGGCGCTTGGCGCCGCTATGTCAATGACTGCCTCAAGGGCCCGTACCGGGAACTGTTCGGGCGGCTGGACACCCTGGTGATGCTGAAGGCCCCTTCGCTGGCCTGTGTCCGGGAGTGGCGCACCCTTCAGGAGCACAAGTTGGCGGAGAAGGTTGGCTCTGCACCAGAATCGGGCAACGATGCCGCCGGCGCGCCGCCGTCACGCATCATGTCGGATCAGGCGGTGGCGCGTTTCATCATGCACTACCAGCGGACCACCGAACACTGCCTCCGGGACCTGCCGGACCGGGCCGATGTCCTGATCGAGGTGGCGCCGGATCACAGCCTGTCCGAACCCCGCTTCCGCCCGCCTCCGGCCACCGAATAACCTCGCAACGCAAGTAAGGCACCATGTCCAGACCCAAGCTGATTCTTTTCACCGACCTCGATGGCACCCTGCTCGATCATCATACCTACACCTGGGAACCCGCCCGACCAGCGCTGGCCCGCATCCGGCAGGCGGGCATCCCCCTGATCCTCAACTCCAGCAAGACTGCAGCAGAGATTCAGGTACTGCGGAACGAGCTGGACAACCGGGACCCGTACATCGTCGAGAATGGGGCAGCGGTGGTGATTCCCGCCAACACTTTTGCGGACAGCCGCGAGCAGGTGATTAATTTTGGGGCATCCCGGACCGTGGTGCTGTCGGTGCTGAACCGGCTGCGCGCCGCTGGTGCACGCTTTCGGGGCTTCGAGGACATGACTGCGGAGGAGCTGGCGGACGAGACCGGGCTGGACATCGCCGCCGCCTCCAGGGCGAAACAGCGGTACGGCACCGAGCCGCTGCTGTGGCTGGGCAGCGACGACGAGCTGGAGCAGTTTCAGGCGCGGCTGGCAGGGGAGAAGCTGCGGCTGGTCAAGGGCGGGCGCTTCTGGCACGCCATGGGCGTGTTCGACAAGGCCGATGGGGCCCGGTTTTTGCTGAGGAAATATCAGGAGCGCTACACGGGCGAGGAACTGGTCGCGATTGCCCTGGGCGACAGTCCCAATGACCAGCGGTTGTTGGAGTCGGCCGATATCGCGGTGGTGATCCGTGGCGTCAACAGCGACGAAGTGCAGCTGCCTTCGTCCAGCCACCCGGTGCGCTCCCTCCGACCCGGTCCCGAGGGCTGGAACGACTGTGTGCTCAACCTGCTGTTTGAGTACGGGTACTGAAGAGGAGAGCCGCCATGGGCGACTTTTACCAGAATGGCATCATCACCACCCTGCACAACCTGGTCCGCCGTCCGGTGGAGGACATCGAGGCCGAGCTGATGCAGTTTCGCAAGGCCCGCCCCATGTCCCTGGTGCTGCCATCCCTGTATTCGGAGCTGGAAGGCCCCGCACTGAAGAACATCGTGTCCGAGCTGGCCAAGGTGCCCTATCTGGACCAGGTGGTGATTGGCCTGGACCGGGCCAATGAGGCGCAGTACCGCCACGCCATGGCTTATTTCGCCGAGCTGCCACAGGATTTCAAGGTGCTCTGGAACGACGGCCCACGTTTGCGGGCCCTGGACCTCAAGCTGCGTGAACAGGGGCTGGCGCCCACGGAGATGGGCAAGGGGCGCAACGTCTGGTATTGCTTCGGCTATGTACTGGCGTCCGGGATCAGCAAGTCGGTGGCGCTGCACGATTGTGACATCCTGACCTATTCCCGGGATCTTCTGGCCCGGCTGATTTACCCGGTGGCCAACCCCGGGTTCAACTATATGTTCTGCAAGGGCTACTACGCCCGGGTGGCCGACGCCAAGATGAATGGCCGGGTCAGCCGGCTGCTGGTCACCCCACTGATCCGGGCCTTGAAGAAGGTGTGCGGGCCGAACGATTTCCTCGACTACCTCGACAGCTATCGCTACCCCCTGGCCGGCGAGTTTTCATTCCGGACCGATGTGATCAATGACCTGCGCATTCCCAGCGATTGGGGGCTGGAGATCGGTGTGCTGTCGGAAATGAAACGTAACTACGCCACCAACCGCTTGTGCCAGGTGGACATTGCCGACACCTACGACCACAAGCACCAGGAGCTGTCGCCGGAGGACTCCAGCCGTGGTCTGTCCAAGATGAGCATGGACATCGCCAAGGCGCTGTTCCGGAAACTGGCCACCAACGGCGAAATTTTTTCCAACGAGAAGTTTCGGACCATCAAGGCGACCTATTTCCGAATCGCGCTGGATTTTGTGGAAACCTATCAGAACGATGCGGTGATGAACGGCCTGACCTTCGACCGGCACAAGGAGGAGAAAGCCGTCGAACTGTTTGCCCAGAATGTGATGCGGGCCGGCGCCTACTTTCTCGACAACCCCATGGACACCCCGTTCATTCCCAGTTGGAACCGTGTCACCAGCGCCATCCCGGACATCAAGGAACAACTGATGGAGGCGGTGGAGCTGGATAACGAGGAGTATCGCCCGTGACCGCACCCCTGAAGGTGAAGCTGGCGGGTATGCTGGAAGTGGTGTACCCGGCCCTGGATTGCGACTTCCTGGCCGAGCAGTTGCTCAAGACCATGGGACTGGCGCCTAACCAGGCGCCACCGCCGCCGCACCAGAACAACTGGGACGAGTCGGACGTGGTGCTGATCACCTACGCCGACACCCTCCGCCAGGAAGGCGAAAAGCCCCTGGTGACGTTGCACTGCTTTCTCGACGAACACCTGCGGGACGTTATCTCCGCGGTGCACATTCTGCCGTTCTTCCCCTACAGCTCCGACGACGGTTTCGCGGTCATGGACTACCTGGCGGTCAACGAGTCCCACGGCACCTGGGAGGATATCGAACGCATCGCCGGAGACTTCAAACTGATGGCGGACCTGGTGATCAATCATATGTCGGCCCGCAGCCGCTGGTTTGAAAACTTCCGCAAGCGCGTGGACCCGGGCAAGGATTACTTTTTTGAAGCCAGCCCCAAGGATGACCTCAGTGCCGTGGTGCGGCCCCGGACCTCGCCGCTGCTCAATCCGGTGCAGACCGAGGACGGTGAGCGTTATGTCTGGTGCACCTTCAGCGAGGACCAAGTGGACCTCAATTTTGCCAATCCCCAGGTGCTGATCGAATTCGCGGGCATCATCCGGAGCTATCTGGAACACGGCGTCCGGCTGTTTCGGCTGGACGCCGTGGCGTTCCTCTGGAAGGAGCCGGGGACCCCTTGCATCCACCTCCAGCAGACCCATGAGCTGATCAAGATCCTCCGGTTGCTGATCGAGCATCACACCCCGGAGTCGGTGATTATCACCGAGACCAACGTTCCCAACCGGGAGAACCTGACCTATTTCGGCAACGCCAACGAAGCGCACATCATCTATAACTTTTCGTTGCCGCCGCTGTTGATCAACACCCTGGTTACCGGCAACTGCCGTCATCTGAAAACCTGGCTGATGAGCATGCCGCCGGCGCAGATGGGCACCACCTATCTGAACTTCATCGCCTCACACGACGGGGTGGGGCTGCGACCCACGGACGGTCTGCTGGACGATGCCGAAAAGCAGCGGCTGATCAACACCATGGAGTCGTTCGGAGGCAAGGTGTCCTACCGCCGGGCCGCCGATGGCCGGGATCAGCCCTACGAGATCAACATCGCCCTGTACGATGCCCTGAAGGGCACCGCCGAGGGCGGCGCCGACCACTGGCAGCTGTCACGCTTCCTGTGTGCCCACACCATCATGCTGGCGCTGGAGGGCATTCCGGCGTTCTACATCCACAGCCTGCTGGCCACCGAGAACGACTATGAGCGCATGGAAAACACCGGACGGCTGCGCTCCATCAACCGCAGCCAGTGGCAGCTTGATACCCTGAAGGAAACGCTGGCGGACCCTCTCAGCCACCACAGCAAGGCGTTCAGCGAACTCAAGCGGCTGATTGCGATCCGCCGGCGTCAGCCGGCTTTCCACCCCAACGCCACCCAGTTCACCCTGCACCTGGGGTTGCAAATCTTCGGCTTCTGGCGCCAGAGCATGCGCCGCGACCAATCGATTTTCTGCATTCACAACATCAGCAGCGAATTGCAGGAAATCGCCCTGAGCGACATCAACCTGATCGGCACCGACCACTGGGTCGATCTGATTTCCGGTCTGGCGATCGAGGATCTTGCCGGCTCCATCACCCTCAAGCCCTACCAGTGTGTCTGGTTGTCGAACCGGGCCTAGGGCGCGTCTTTAGCGCCCGGGCAGCTCCGGCCAGCCGTCGGGCACCACGAACAGCCGTTCGACCTCCGTCCAGGCGCCGAGCTCGGGCCGCCACGCCAGCCGTGCGAACAGTTGCGGCCGCTGCCGTTCGCAGCACAGGGCCCGTGCCGCCCGTACCGCCGACGCCTCCGGCGCCTGGGCCTGTCGCCAAGGCCCCATCCAGTGGGGCTTGATCAGGGGGACACAATCCCGAAGCGCCGTCGCTTCGGCCTCCCGGTGGTACAGCCAGAGGCCACGGAGATGATCGCCGGGCACGTAGGGCGGTGGCGTCACCCCCGCTTGCGCTCCCCCTGGATAGAACAGGTAGCCCGGCATGAACAGCCGCGAGGTGAGAGGGCCGGCAATGCCGTGCTGGGCGAGCAGGTCAAGGGTTTCGGGCCGATGGGTCATCAGGCTCTGATGGTTGAGCAAACGCGCCACCTTGAGGTCCAGGCGGTCGCGGGCGTCGGGGCCGTACCACCGGCAGTCGCCGTCCGGTGCCCGGATGCCCAGGTAATACTTGATGGCGATCTCGTGGTGTTCGATTCGGCCCTCCCGAAGATTACGCACCACGAAGTCCAGCTCCCCCAAGGTTCGGCCATGGTCGCGCACGGGCTGGTTGTGCAGCAGTACCGGCCAGCCGAGGAGATCATTCAGCAAAACGCCATACAGCCGCTCCGCGTAGAAGCCCAGCCGCCTGGGGTAGGGGGGTTGCAGGGCCTCGGGCATCCCCGTGAGCTCCGTGTCCCAGTGCCGCAGCCGTTGGCGATAGTCCCCGGGCAGGCTGTCCCGGGGCCGGAAGGTCCGGGAGCTTTCCAGCAACGGTGGCGCGCTGCACAGCCACGCCAGGTGGCGCACGGAGGCAGTGTCCAGTTCCAGAAGGAAGCGGGTATCGTGGTTTGCGTCCATAGACGAAGAATACCGTAAACTGCCACTCTGTATCGGCGCGGTTTTCGCGAAAGTCACGCTTGGAGGAGAGACCATGCAATACCTGCATACCATGATTCGCGTCAGCAATCTGGAGGAGAGCCTGCACTTTTTCTGCGACCTGCTGGGAATGGTCGAAATCAGCCGCAAGAGCAGTGAAACGGGGCGTTTCACCCTGGTGTTCCTGGCGGCGCCGGAGGATGAAGTCCGGGCCCGTGAAGAGAAGGCACCGATGATTGAGCTGACCTACAACTGGGATCCCGAGGAGTACACCGGCGGTCGCAATTTCGGCCATCTGGCGTTCCGGGTGGACGACATCTATGCTCTCTGCGAGAAGCTTCAGGCCAATGGCGTCACCATCAACCGGCCACCCCGGGATGGCCATATGGCCTTCGTGCGAACCCCCGACAACATTTCCATCGAACTGCTGCAAAAAGGTGACCCCCTGCCGCCCCGGGAGCCCTGGGCCAGTATGGAGAACACCGGAACCTGGTAAACCCACCCTTAAGGAGATCATGTCATGGACGATTGGCAAGGATGCCTGACACCGGAGTGCCAGACGGCACTGGTGCATGCGCACAGGCAAGTGGAACAGCGCGGCGGCGCCGTGGTAACGATAGAGGATTTTCTCCTGTCGCTGCTGGAGACCGTTGGTACCGTGCCCCGGTTCCTGAAACGGCGGGGAGTCGACCTGGATGAACTGGTACGGACCATCCAGTGCGAGCAGCCGATCATCACCGGCGTTGGGGACGGCGGTGTCCTGTCCTCCCAGCTGACCGACTGGCTGGCCCAGACCCGGGAAATCCACGCACAGCCCTGGCTCGGGTGGCCGGAGCTGCTGGCGGTTCTGGTCCGTGGCGCCGACCGGTTTCAGGCAAAGGCCTACGTGGCGGTGCTGGAACGGGTGACCGACTGGCCCGTCGGCCAGCTGGAACCCCGCGCCGCCAACCTTGGGCTGGATGCCGCCGTACCGGTGGTGATTGCCGACACCCGCTGGGCGGAGCTGGCCGATCAGGTTTCGGTCGCGTTGTCGGCTTCGGCGAACGCCCTGGTCTGGGTCCGGGGCGAGCGCGGCAGCGGCAAGTCCTGCTGGCTCCGGCATCTGCTCCAGGTAATTGGTCTGGATTGCGTTGAGGTGGACCTGCGCCGGGAACAGGAAGTGCTGGCGTCCGAGTCGCCAGCGGTGCCGGCGGGAGCGGAGCGGCCGTGGCCGGTTTTGGTGCTGGACAATCTGCCGCCGCCGGACCTTCTGGCACGGCTGGCGGTTCCGTCGGGCCTGGCCTCGGCGTTGGTGCCCGGCTGGCACGGGCCGATCCTGCTGCTGGGGCCCGACCGGGGCGACGAGCGCGCGGTCGGCAGCCTGGAGTCCTGGCTGGGACGTGAGGTGCGTGTGATGGACATGGTGCCCTGTGGCCGTCGTCAGCGCTTGGCCATTGTCACTGCTCACCAACCGCTGATCGAAAAGGCCTGGAACGTCCAGCTCACGGGCTCGGCTCTGGCTTATGCGGCCGCCTGCCGCGACCCCCGGGTCGCCAGCCCCGGTGGCCTGCTGCAATGGCTGCGTCGAGCCTCGGCCCGGCTGGATTTGCTGGCCCGCCGGGGACCGGCGGGTGCCGTCGCGCTGCGGGGCCAGCAGGACACGCTGGAGCGGCAGGCTCTGGTGGCACTGGCCCGGCGGGAGTGCACACAGGCGCTGGAAACCTCCCGGGTCGAACTGGAGCGGAAGCGGGCGCTCGCGCTGGCCGACTGGCAGGCTCGGGAGCGAGCGGGCAACCTCCGGCGGTTGCTGGCCGAGGACCTGCACCGGGAACTGGAACAATGGCTTGCAGCCGAGGCGCCCCCGGGTCACTATGTGCGCCACCAACATCAACAGCAGGGAGAATCCGCGAGTGCAGGACCTGGAGATCTACATCCGTGATGTGCAACCCGGAGCCGTATCGGCCTGGCTGGGCGCCCATGTGGATGCCCTGGAACTGAACGATCAGGATTTGTCCGGGGTTGTGAAGGGGCAGGCCCGTTACCAGGGGCATCCGCTGAGGATCAGTCTGTATCCCGGTGCCTTCGGCAAGCGTTACGCCTCGCTGGTGCTGGAAGGGGAGCACCTTCCCTGGCGGACAGACCTGGACTGTGCCCGCAGTGCCTGGCGTGCTCTGGAAACCGAAATCCGGTGCAGTCCGGGGGACTGGAAGGAAGGGGACCCGGTGGAGGACGAAACCTGGTGGCGTCTGGACAGCCGGGGGGAAAAGCGGGTGGTCTGGAATTGAAAAAGGCAGCGTGAGCTGCCTTTTTCATACCGGGGGGATGCGCCTCAGTCGCTCAGGATGGACACATTGTCGGCCTGCAGGCCCTTGTCCGCTTCCACCACGTCGAAACGCACCAGCTGGCCCTGGCGCAGTACCCGGCGGCCACGGCCACGAATGGCACGGAAGTGGACGAACACCTCGTCACCGTTCTCGCGCACGATAAAGCCGAACCCTTTCTTGACGTTGAACCATTTGACGGTGCCTTCCTCGTTGCCTTCCGGGGCGTTTTCGTCGTAACCGTCGTCATCGGCATCCTGTTGCGTGGGCGTGCTGCGGCGCCGGTGCGTGCGGCCGGCCGGCTGACGCGCGACCAGGGCAATGGCGAGAAAGCCGGCGAGACCAAACAGAACCAGGGTGATCAGGTAGGCCGCGATGCCACGGTCGCTACCCAGGGCTTCGATAACCTCGCCGGCGGCGATCAGACGCAGGGGCTCGGGGGTGGCGGTGAGCAGAAAACCCAGAACCAGCGGGGCGGGAATGGCGATCAGCAGGGCGACAAGGATCGCTTTCACGGGATTACGCATTGACTCGAACTTCTCCATTTTATTGAGGCTGACGATACAGGGCCGGATATCAGGTAAAATGACGCACCCGGCCGGTGAGTCCGCCAACCCCCGAACGCGGGGGAACCTGGCGGATAAAAGGCGAATACTACCAGATTACCCGGAGCACTGACCAAACCCATGACACAGAATGAGCTTGAAGCACGACTGGCCGAGCTGGAGACCCGGCTGGCCTTTCAGGACGACATGATCAACGCCCTGAGCGAACAGATGGCCAAGCAGGAACTGGATATCCGGGAACTGTGGGAAGCGAAGAGGCTGCTGCACAAGCAACTCAAGGAACTGGCGCCTTCGAACGTGCGCCGGGAGGACGAGGAAACCCCGCCCCCGCACTACTGAACCGGTGACGGCGCGGCCCGGAGGGTGCCCGGGCCGCGCGGGTATCAGGCAAGGAGTTCCACCAGGATCTGCTCGTAGATCCGGGAGAGGGTCTCCAGGTCGTCCACTTTCACGCATTCGTCGATCTTGTGGATGGTGGCGTTGACCGGGCCAAGTTCCACCACCTGTGCCCCCGTCGGGGCGATGAAACGGCCATCCGAGGTGCCGCCGGAGGTAGACAGCTGAGTCTCCCGGCCGGTGACGGTGCGGATGGCGTCCTGGGTCGCCGAGACCAGCGCGCCCCTGTCGGTCAGGAAGGGCCGGCCGCTCAGGTGCCATTGCAGGTCGTACTTGAGGTCGAACCGGTCCAGGATGGCCACGACCCGTTCCTCCAGGCTCTCCGCCGTGTTTTCCGTGCAGTAGCGGAAGTTGAAATGGACCAGGCACTCGCCGGGAATGATGTTGCTGCCGGTGCCGGCCTCGACCCGGGTGATCTGGAAGGTGGTCGGCGGAAAGAAGTCGTTGCCGTTATCCCAGAATTCCCGGGCCAGGGCATCCAGCGCCGGTGCCACCCTGTGCACCGGGTTTTCCGCCAGATGCGGGTAGGCGACGTGACCCTGAACGCCATGCACCGTGAGATAGCCATGCAGGGAGCCGCGCCGGCCGTTCTTGATGACGTCTCCGACTTCGTGGCTGCTGGACGGTTCCCCGATCAGACACCAGTCGATTTTCTCGTTGCGGGCCTCCAGCGTCTCCACCACCTTGACCGTGCCGTCCTGAGCCGGGCCTTCCTCGTCGCTGGTGATCAGCAGCGCGATGGAGCCCCGGTGCCCGGGGTGATTCCGGACAAAACGCTCGCAGGCGGTGACGAAAGCCGCCAGGCTGCCTTTCATGTCCGCGGCGCCCCGGCCGTACAGGTAGCCGTCCCGGACCACCGGATCGAACGGTGGGTGCGTCCAGTTTTGCTCCGGCCCGGGGGGGACTACATCGGTATGGCCGGCAAAGGCGAGCACCGGACCATCCGAGCCCCGGCGAGCCCACAGGTTGTCGGTCTCGCCGAAGCGCAGGGATTCGCCCCGGAAGCCCAGGGGCGCCAGCCGCGACATCATCAGTGCCTGGCAGCCGGCGTCGTCCGGAGTGACGGAGCGCCGGCGGATCAGTTCGATAGCCAACTCAAGGGTGGCGGAATCAGTTGTTGGCATGGAGTTCTTCGTTCAGTTCGATGGCGGTTTTGTTGGTTTTGCATTCCACGGCGCCGGTCTGGCTGTTGCGGCGGAACAGCAGGTCAGACTTGCCGGCCAGGTCCCGGGCCTTGATCACCTCCACCCGCTGGTTGTTGTCGTCCAGCAGGGCCACCTTGGTGCCGGCGGTGATGTACAGGCCGGCCTCGACCGTGCAACGGTCGCCGAGGGGAATGCCGATGCCGGAGTTGGCGCCCAGCAGACAGTTCTCGCCCACGGAAATGATGATGTTGCCGCCCCCGGACAGGGTCCCCATGGTGGAACAGCCGCCGCCCAGGTCGGATCCGTTGCCGATCACTACGCCGGCCGAGATCCGGCCCTCGACCATGGAGGTTCCCTCGGTGCCGGCGTTGAAGTTGATGAAGCCTTCGTGCATGACGGTGGTGCCTTCACCCACATAGGCACCCAACCGTACCCGGGCGGTATCGGCGATACGCACGCCCTTGGGCACCACGTAGTCGGTCATTTGCGGGAACTTGTCCACAGATTTCACTTCCAGGGTGCGGCCTTCGAGACGGGCCTTGAGCTGGCGTTCCGGCAGCTCGTTGAGGTCAATGGCGCCTTCGCTGGTCCAGGCGACGTTCGGCAGCAGGCCGAAGATGCCGTCCAGCCGGACGCCATGGGGCTTGACCAGCCGGTGCGAGAGCAGGTGCAGCTTGAGATAGACTTCGGGGGTGCTGGAGGCGGCATCATCGCTCGCCAGCACCGTGACCACCACCGGGCGGGCACTGGTGGCGGCCTTTTCCGCCAGGTTGGCCTGGCTGACCTGACCGACCTGGCGCAGGGCGTTGGCCAGAGCCTTCAGCTGTTCCGGCGCGGCGGCGATGGCCTGGTTGCCGCCCTGATAGTCCAGGGTGCTCTCAACCACATCGATCAGCGCCTTGTCGGGTGTCAGGATCGGCTGCTGGTAGTAAACCTCCAGCCACTCGCCCTGATTGTTCTGGGTGCCGATGCCGATGCCGAATGCAAAACTCATCTGGTGGTTGCTCCTGTCTGTTGTCTGTTAACCGTTGGCGTACTGCCGGGCCCAGTCATCCGCGTTGAAACCGACGCGGACGGTGCCGTTGTGCTCGACCACGGGCCGTTTGATGATGGACGGGTTGTCCAGCATGACCTGGTGAGCGGACTGGGCGTCCATGGTATCACGAACCGTCTCGGGGAGTTTGCGCCAGGTGGTGCCCCGGCGGTTGATCAGCGCTTCCCAGCCCAGCTCGGCCTCCCAGCGGGACAGCAGGGCCTCGCTGAGTCCGTCCTTCCGGAAATCGTGGAATTCATGGGCGATGCCCTGATCGTCGAGCCAGCGGCGGGCTTTCTTGACGGTGTCGCAGTTCTTGATGCCGTAGAGTTTCATGCCGTATTTGCCTTTACGAATTCAACGATGCGTCTTGCGGCCTCCACGCACGCCTCCAGAGGCGCGACCAGAGCCATGCGGACGCGGTTCTCGCCGGGATTTTCGCCGTCCACCGTGCGCGACAGGTAACGGCCCGGCAGCACGTGGACATTCTGCTGCGCCGACAGTTCCCGGGCGAAGGTTTCGTCGTCCATCGGCGTCGCTGGCCAGAGGTAGAAGCCGGCGTCCGGAATGTCGACGGGCATGACTTCGCGCAGAATCGGCACTACGGCCTCGAACTTGGCGCGGTAGGCCGCTCGGTTTTCCCGGACATGCTGTTCGTCCCGCCAAGCGGCGATGCTGGCCAGCTGGTTGTGCAGCGGCATGGCGCAGCCATGGTAGGTGCGGTACTTCAGATAGCGCTGGATGAGGTCGGCGTCGCCGGCCACGAAGCCGGAGCGCAGGCCGGGCAGGTTGCTGCGCTTGGACAGGCTGTGGAAGACGATGCAGCGGCGGAAGTCGTCTCGGCCCAGGGCAGCACAGGTCTGCAGCAGTCCCTCGGGCGGCCGGTGCTCGTCCGGATAGAGCTCGGAGTAGCACTCATCGGAGGCAATGATGAAATCGTACCGGTCCGCCAGGTCGATCACCTGCGCCAGGATTTCCCGGGGAATGACCGCGCCGCTGGGGTTGCCGGGGGAACACAGGAACAGCAGCTGACAGTCCCGCCAGATTCGCTCCGGTACCGAGTCGAAATCCGGAATGAACCCCCGGTCGGCCCGGCAGGCAAGGTAGACCGGCGTGGCACCGGCCAACAGCGCGGCGCCTTCGTAGATCTGGTAAAAGGGGTTCGGGCTGACCACGGTGGCCCCTGGGGCGCTGCCGTCCACCACCGCCTGCACCAGGGAGAAGATGGCCTCCCGGGTGCCGTTGACCGGGATCACGTGCCTGGCCGGATCGAGGCTGCCGGGAGCGAGCTGGAAGCGGCGGCTGGCCCAGTCGGCCATGGCTTCCCGCAAGGCGTCGGTACCCCGGGTGGTGGGGTAATTGGACAGCATCGCCAGATGGTCCGCGATGACCTGCTTGACGAAGGCCGGCGCCGGATGCTGGGGTTCGCCGATGCCCAGAGAGATCGGTGTCAGGTGATCGGGAGCCTGGATGTTGGCCTTGAGCCTGGCGAGTTTTTCAAAGGGGTAGGGGTGCAATCGGTCAAGATTGGGATTCATTGAGTCTCGTCCAGCATTTTGCAAAGGTCCTGTTGCAGGGCCAGGCACTTGGCCGCGTCACTCAGCGGCTCGCCGTGCTCGTCGGTGATGAAAAAGACGTCCTCCACCCGCTCGCCGAGGGTGGCGATCTTGGCGTTGGTCAGCCGCACCCGGTGTTCCAGCAGCACCTGCCCAATCCGGGCCAGCAGACCGGGCCGGTCCGGGGTGATCACTTCCATGACCGTGCGCTGGTTGCCGGTGTCGTTGGAGAAGGTGACTTCGGTGGGAAAGGCGAAGTGCTTGAGCTGCCGGGGTGTGCGTCGGTGGATGATGCTCGGGTAGTCCTCGGGGTCGTCCAGTTCCTCGATCAGTCGCTGGCGGACCCGTTCCTTGCGGGCAGGGTCCACGCCAAGGGGCTGGCCCTTCTCGTCCAGGACGACATAGGAACTGATGGAGTAGGGCCCGTCGCCGGAGCTGATGCGGGCATCCACGATGTTCAGGTTGAGCTGTTCCAGCACCGCGGTGGTGGCGGCGAACAGGGCGACCCGGTCCTTCATGTAAATAATGATCTGCGAGTAGCCGTCGGTGGGGCCGCCCCGGGTGTCGCGGATCAGCACCAGCGGGTCGGGGTTGTCGCCATGGCGAATGATGGCCGCCGTCTGCCAGGCAATGTCGACGGTGGAGTCCTGCAGAAAATAGTCCTCGTCCACAGTGTCCCAGACCCGGTCGATCTGTTCGTCCGTCATGTTCTGGGCGTGGAGGATCTCCCGGGCCTCGGACTGGGTGGCCCGGACCCACTCCAGCCGGTCAATCGGGGTCTCGGTGCCCCGGCGCAGCGCCCGCTTGGTCTCGATGTACAGTTGCCGCAGCAGGGAGGCGCGCCAGGTGTTCCAGAGCTTGGGGTTGGTGGCGCTGATGTCGCACACGGTCAGGATGTACAGGTAATCCAGGTGCGCCTGGCTGGGGATGGCCCGGGCGAAGGCGTGGATGATGTCCGGGTCCGATATGTCCTTGCGCTGGGCGGTCATGGACATCAGCAGGTGGTTTTCCACCAGCCAGGACACCAGCTGGGTATCCCGTTCGCTCAGGTGGTGACGGCGGCAAAAGGCTTCGGCGTCGATGGCTCCCAGTTCGGAATGGTCGCCGCCACGGCCCTTGGCGATATCGTGGTACAGGCCGGCGATGTAAAGGGTTTCCAGCTTGGGCAGGCGGTGGATCAGCCGCGAAGCCAGCGGGTACTCGGCCCGGTTCTCGCCGGTGTTCAGGCGGACCATGTTCTGGATCACCCGCATGGTGTGGGCGTCCACGGTATAGATGTGGAACAGATCGTGCTGCATCTGGCCGATGATCTGACCGAATTCCGGCAGGTACCGGCCCAGCACGTTGTACTTTTTCATGGCCGACAGGGTGCGGTCCAAGGCGTGCGGGGTGCGCAGCAGTTCCATGAACAGGGTGGTGACGGCCAGGTCGGAACGGAAGGCATCGTCGATCAGGTGCCGGTGCGCCCGCAGCGACCGGATGGTGGTGGCCCGGATGCCCTTGATCTCTGGATGCTGGGCCATCAGTACGAAGATTTCCATGATGGCGTAGGGGGCGTAGGCGAAGACCTGGTTGTTGACCGCCTCGATGTAGCGGTTGCGTATCTGGAACCGTTTGTTGAGCGGCTGGATCTCGTCCTCGCCGCCGGCTCCAAGAATGGCCTCGTCGTAATACTGCAGGATTACGTCGGTCAGCTCGGCCAGCGCCAGCACGGTGCGGTAGTAGGACTGCATCATCAGTTCCACGCCGAGACGCTTACCCTCGTCACGGTACCCCAACATTTCCGCGAGCGCCCGCTGGTGGTCGAACAGCAGACGATTTTCGTTGCGATCGGCGATCAGTTGCAGGCCGTAGCGGAGTTGCCACAGGAACGTCTCGCCCTGATACAGGATTTCGTGTTCTTCCTCGGTCAGGATGCTGAAGCGTGTCAGGTCGGCAATGGTCTGCAGGCCGAAGTGGCGTTTGGTGATCCAGCCGATGGTCTGGATGTCCCGCAGGGCGCCGGGTGCACCCTTGAGGTTGGGTTCCAGGTTGTACTCGGTATCGCCGTACTTCTCGTGGCGGGCTTGCTGCTCCCGGCGCTTGGCGAGAAAGTAATCCTGGTCGGTACTGACCTCGTCGGAGTAAACCTGCCGGCTCAGCTCCTGGCGCAGCGCATCCGGGCCGGCGATGGTTCGGGTCTCCAGCAGGTTGGTCAGGATGGTGACATCTTCCCGGGCGGCCTGCGTGCACTCCTCAAGACTGCGGACGCTGTGGCCGATGTCCAGCTTCAGATCCCAGAGCAGGGTGATGAAGGCTCCAAGGTCCTCGTGCCATTCCTCGCGGATGCCGGCCCGGGTCAGGATCAGCAGGTCGATGTCGGAGTGCGGGTGCAGCTCACCCCGGCCGTACCCGCCCACCGCAATCAGGGCGATGTCCTCGGAGCCGGAAAACGCATAGCGGTTCCAGATCAGACGCAGCACCGTGTCCACGGTGGAGGCCCTGGCGTGCACCAGAGCCCGGACATCCACGCCCTGGCGGAAGGCCTCGGCGTCGGCGCGGTAACGCGCCTTCAGCAGTTCCCGGGCCGCCGGCACCGGGGAAGGATCATGGCTGATGCGGGTTTCCAGCTCGCGAAGATCCACTTAGAACGACTCTTCGGACCGTTTCGTCAGCACCTCGTAGCCGTCGGCGGTCACGAGGATGGTGTGTTCCCACTGGGCGGACAGCTTGTGATCCTTGGTGACCACCGTCCAGCCGTCGGGCAGGAGCTTGGTGTGGTACTTGCCCTGGTTGATCATCGGCTCAATGGTGAAGGTCATGCCTTCTTTCAGCTCCATGCCGGTGCCCGGTTTGCCGTAGTGCATGACTTGGGGTTCCTCGTGGAATCCCTTGCCGATGCCATGGCCGCAGTAGTCCCGGACCACGGAGTAGTGGTGTTTCTCGGCATGTTTCTGGATGACGTGGCCGATGTCGCCCAGACGGGTGCCGGGTTTGACCAGCTCGATGCCCTTATACAGGCACTCCTGGGTGATGCGGACCAGGCGTTCGGTGCCTGGCTTGGGCTTGCCGACGATCCACATCTTGCTGGTGTCACCGTGATAGCCGTCCTTGATGATGGTGACGTCGATGTTCAGGATATCGCCATCCTTCAGGATTTTCTTTTCCGAGGGAATGCCGTGGCAGATGACGTGGTTGACCGAGGTGCAGATGGATTTCGGGAAGCCCTTGTAATTCAGGGGCGCGGGGATCGCCTGCTGCACGTTGACAATGTAGTCGTGGCAGAGGCGGTTCAGCTCCTCGGTGGAAACGCCGGGCTTGACGTGCTCGTCGATCATTTCCAGGACTTCCGCGGCCAGCCGGCCGGCCACCCGCATCTTTTCGATTTCTTCCGGTGTCTTGATCAGTGCCTGCATCGGGATTCCTGATTGGTTGGGGTCAAACGGGCATTTTAAGGGGGCGGGCAGTCCGGTACAAGGAATGGTCGGCGCAAAATAAATGGCGTCGAGGTTTGCTTTGTGGTATAAACGCGCCCGCCGAGAAACAAACCGGCAAATTCACACACGTGTCGGCACGTTGTCCCAGGGTGCCCGTTTCGCCATGGCGGAACCGGGTTGGGGCAATCGGACGCGTGGAGGACTAACCCGAAGCTGAAAGGTAAAGACTCATGGCTCAGGTAAATATGCGTGACCTGCTCAAGGCAGGTGCTCACTTTGGTCACCAGACCCGTTACTGGAACCCGAAAATGGCCAAGTACATTTTCGGCGCCCGCAACAAGATCCATATCATCAACCTCGAAAAGACCGTTCCTGCCATGGAAGAAGCGCTGAAGTTCGTTCAGCAGCTGGCAGAGAACAAGAACAAGATCCTGTTCGTGGGTACCAAGCGTGCCGCGGCCAAGATCATTAAGGAAGAGGCACTGCGTGCCGGTCAGCCGTACGTCAACCACCGCTGGCTGGGCGGTATGCTGACCAACTACAAGACCATCCGTCAGTCCATCCGTCGCTACCGTGACCTGGAAACCCAGAGCCAGGACGGTACCTTCGACAAGCTGACCAAGAAGGAAGCGCTGGAGCGTACCCGTGAGATGGAGAAGCTGGAGCGCTCCATCGGCGGTATCAAGGACATGGGTGGCCTGCCGGACGCGCTGTTCGTGATCGACGTGGACCACGAGCGGATCGCCATCAAGGAAGCCAACAAGCTGGGCATCCCGGTGATTGGTGTTGTCGATACCAACAGCGATCCGGACGGCGTTGACTACGTGATTCCGGGTAACGATGACGCCATCCGCGCCATCCAGATCTACGTGAAAGCCGTTGCCGACACCTGCATCGAAGCGGCCCAGTCCGCGGGTGCCGGTGCTGACGAGTTCGTTGAGGTCAGCGAAGACGCCGAAGGCGCCGCTCCGGCCGCCGAGTGACGCGTTAGTTTCACGTTTGAGTTGTAAGGTGTTGCCGTCCGAGGGGCGGCAACACCTCCCCACCGAATTCGACAAGTTAAGAGGGTTGAACATGGCTGCAATTACCGCTGCAATGGTCAAGGAGCTGCGCGAGCGTACCGGTCTCGGCATGATGGAGTGCAAGAAAGCACTGGTTGAGGCTGGTGGTGATGTTGAAGCCGCGATCGAGGAGCTGCGCAAATCCTCCGGTCTGAAGGCTGCCAAGAAAGCCGGTCGGACCGCCGCCGAGGGTGTGTCCCTGATCAAGATCTCCGACGACAACACCGTGGGCATCGTTCTGGAAGTCAACTCCGAAACCGACTTCGTTGCCCGTGACGACAACTTCCTCCAGTTTGCCAACGAAGTGCTGGACGTGGCCTTTGGCCAGGGCGAGACCGACGTGGCCAAGCTGATGGAAGGCGACCTGGAAGAGAAACGTAAGGCGCTGGTCCAGAAAATCGGCGAAAACATCACCGTGCGCCGCATCGTCAAGGTGGAAGGCCCGGTCGTGGGCGGCTACGTTCACAGCAACAACAAGATTGCGGCTCTGGTTGCGCTGAGCGCCGGTGACGCCGAAGTGGCCCGTGACGTGGCCATGCACGTGGCTGCCGTCAACCCGCGCGTCGGCAAGCCTGAAGACATGCCGGCCGAGGTGCTGGAGAAAGAGAAGGAAATCATCAAGGCTCAGCCGGATATGGAAGGCAAGCCCGCTGAAATCGTCGAGAAGATGATGGGTGGCCGCATCAAGAAGTTCCTCAAGGAAAACAGCCTGGTCGAGCAGCCGTTCGTCAAGAACCCGGATCAGACCGTGGGCGAGCTGATCAAGGCTGCCGGTGGTGACCTGGTCGGCTTCGTTCGCCTGGAAGTGGGTGAAGGCATCGAGAAAGAGCAGGTTGATTTTGCCGCCGAGGTTGCCGCTGCGGCGGGCACCGGAAAGGCCTGATCCTTTGCTGTCGATACCCGGACGTGTTCCGGGTATCTATCTGAGTCTGCCACGTTAGCTGGGGCACCCCGGCTCTCGTGGCGGGCTTGTATCTGAGATACCCCTTTTTCGAGGAGTATGTCAGATACAAGCCTGAAAGCGGTTTACGCGGAAGCCATCAGACGAGAAGGGGATCACCATGCCGACATCTTCCAAGACCCAGCCAAGATACAAGCGTGTTCTGCTCAAGCTCAGTGGTGAAGCCCTGATGGGCGACCACGATTTCGGTATCGATCCCAAGGTTCTCGACCGCATGGCGCTGGAAATCGGTGCCCTGGTGGGCATTGGCGTACAGGTGGGGCTGGTGATCGGCGGGGGTAACCTGTTCCGGGGGGCCGCTCTCAATGCCGCTGGCCTGGACCGTGTCACCGGCGACCACATGGGCATGCTGGCCACGGTCATGAACGGCCTGGCGATGCGTGATGCTCTGGAACGTTCCAACATCCGCACCCGGGTCATGTCCGCCATTCCCATGAGCGGCATCGTGGAACACTACGATCGTCGACGCGCGGTGCGCGACCTGAAAGAAGGCGATGTGGTCATCTTCAGCGCCGGTACCGGCAATCCCTTCTTCACCACCGACTCCGCGGCCTGTCTCCGGGGCATTGAAATCGAGGCCGACGCGGTGCTCAAGGCCACGAAGGTGGACGGTGTTTTCTCCGCGGACCCGGAACTGGATCCGGACGCGGTCATGTACGACCGTTTGACCTACGATGAAGTTCTGGACAAGAAACTGGGCGTGATGGACCTGACCGCCATCTGCCTGGCCCGGGATCATGGCATGCCGCTGCGGGTGTTCAATATGAACCGTCCCGGGGTGCTGACCCGGATCGTGACCGGCGAGAAAGAAGGTACACTGATCGAATAACCCTGTTAACGAATCGAGGATGCTGACGTGATCAACGACATCAAAGCAGAAGCCGAGAAGAAGATGAAAAAGAGTCTGGAGGCTCTGCACTCGGCCTTTAACAAGATCCGTACCGGCCGGGCTCACCCGGCCATTCTGGACAGCGTGATGGTCAACTACTACGGCCAGGAAACGCCGCTCAAGCAGGTGGCCAGCGTCAACGTCGAGGACAACCGGACTCTGACCGTGGCGCCCTGGGAAAAGAACCTGGTGCCGGCCATCGAAAAGGCGATCATGGCGTCCGATCTGGGCCTGAACCCCTCCACCAGCGGTGACGTGATCCGGGTGCCCATGCCGATGCTGACCGAGGAAACCCGCCGGGAAATGGTCAAGCAGGCCAAAGCAGATGCCGAACACGGTCGGGTTTCCATCCGTAACGCCCGCCGGGACGCCAACAACATGATCAAGGAACTGCTGAAGGAAAAGGAAATCAGCGAGGACGATCAGCGTCGCGCCGAGGATGAAATCCAGAAGCTGACCGACAAGTACATCGCCGAAGTCGAAAAGATGCTGAAAGCTAAAGAAGAGGACCTGATGGCGGTCTGAGTCGCCGGGCACTGGAACGTAGCAATCGGCCCGGGGACGGCCCTGGGCCAAGCAGGGGAATACATGACGGGAACTGTAACTGCGGATATCCCGGTGTCGGCTGACAGCCGGCCCCGGCACGTAGCCATTATCATGGACGGTAACAATCGCTGGGCCAAGGCCCGACGGTTGGGCGGGGTGGCTGGCCACAAGGCGGGAGTCGATGCGGTACGGGCGGTGGTGGAAACCTGTGCCCGGGCAGGCGTTGAAGTGCTCACCCTGTTTGCCTTCTCCAGTGAAAACTGGCGCCGCCCCAAGGATGAGGTGTCCGCGTTGATGAAACTGTTCCTGATGGCCCTGGAACGGGAAGTCCGCAAGCTGCACCGCAACAACATCCGCCTGCGTATCATCGGCGACCGATCCGCCTTCAGTCCGGCCCTTCAGGAGCACATGGCGAAGGCCGAGGCGCTGACCCGTGACAACACCCGCATGACCCTGGTCATTGCCGCCAACTACGGCGGGCACTGGGATATCACCCAGGCCACCCGTCGCATCGCGGCGAAGGTCCGCGATGGCGAGCTGGCACCCTCGGACATCACCGACGACCTGATCCAGCAGCACCTGTGCATCGGCGACCTGCCGATGCCGGATCTGATGATACGCACGGCCGGCGAACAGCGGATCAGCAACTTCCTGCTCTGGCATCTGGCCTACACCGAGTTCTACTTCTCCCCGGTGTTCTGGCCGGATTTCAAAGAAGAGGAAATGCAAAAGGCGCTCCAGGCCTACGCCGGTCGGCAGCGCCGGTTTGGCCAGACCGATGACCAGATTGCCGCCAGAGCCGCACAACAATAACGACGCAAAGCGATTCGACCGTGCTTAAGACCCGCATCATTACTGCACTGATTCTTGCCCCCATTGCCATTGGTGGCATTTTCTTCCTGCCCCCCCTGGGCTTTGCCATCTTCACCGGCGCGGTGATTACCCTGGGTGCCTGGGAATGGGCCAACATGGCCGGATTCCGTCACCAGAGCGGCCGGATTCTCTATGCCCTGATCACCGCGGTCATCCTGTATGGCCTGCTCAACGTGCCGGCGGTGACCGTGCTATGGCTCGCCCTGGCCTGGTGGTGCGTTTGCCTGTGGCTGGTCCGGAGCTATCCCGCCGGTACCGCCCGCTGGGGCAGTCTGCCGGTCCGGGCGGTGATGGGCCTGCTGGTGTTGGTGCCGGCCTGGGTGGGGTTGAACCACCTGCGCACCGGCAGCTTTCAATTTGGCCAGGTGGGCAACAACCTTTGGGTGATCCTGTACGTGCTCTGCGTGGTCTGGGTGGCGGACATCGGTGCCTACTTCGCCGGGCGCGCCTTCGGCAAGGCCAAGCTGGCGCCCCGGGTCAGCCCGGGCAAATCCTGGGCCGGGGTCTGGGGGGGGCTGGCGGCGGTGGGCGCGTTTGCCGTGCTGGTCAGCCAGCTGGCCTCGGCCAGTCCCCGCGAAACGGTGCTGCTGGTGATCGCCAGCCTGGTTACCGGTTTGGTGTCGGTGCTGGGTGACTTGCTGGAAAGCATGCTCAAACGCTTCCGGGGGATCAAGGACAGCAGCCAGCTCCTGCCCGGGCACGGTGGCATCATGGACCGGATTGACAGCCTGACCGCCGCCATTCCCGTCTTTGCCCTGATCATTACCCAGCTGGGCTGGCTCACGGCCGGGCACTGGTGATCATGGCCCGGCGCAACGTCACCCTGTTGGGAGCCACCGGCTCCATCGGCCGCAGCACGCTGGACGTGATCCGACGGCACCCGGACCGGTTTCGGGTACACGCTCTGGCGGCAGGTACCCGGGCCCGCGAACTGGCGGCCCTGTGCCGCGAATTCCGGCCCCGGGTCGCGGTGATGGCGGACCCGTCGGCCGCGGCGCTGTTGCGGGAACTGCTGGCGGACTTGCCGGACATCCGGGTGCTGGCCGGCGATGACGGAGTGTGTGAGGTGGCCGCCGCCCCCGAGGCCTGCACCGTGGTCGCGGCCATCGTCGGCGCCGCTGGCCTGCGTCCGACCCTGGCGGCGGTGCGCGCGGGCAAGCGCGTTCTGCTGGCCAACAAGGAAGCACTGGTGATGTCCGGTCAGCTGTTTATGGATGCCGTGGCCGAGTCCGGTGCCGAGTTGCTGCCGATCGACTCGGAGCATAACGCCATTTTCCAGTGCCTACCGGCGGGCAAGACCCGGGACCCGGAGGCGGCCGGCATTACCCGTATCCTGCTGACGGCCTCAGGCGGCCCCTTCCGCGGCCACACGGCGGAACAGCTGCGTACGGTGTCTCCGGCCGAGGCCTGCGCCCACCCCAACTGGTCCATGGGCAAGAAGATTTCAGTGGATTCCGCCACCCTGATGAACAAGGGATTGGAGCTGATCGAGGCCTGCTGGCTGTTCGCCACCGATCCCTCCCGGATCGAGGTGCATGTTCACCCGGAAAGCATCATTCACTCCATGGTGGAGTACGCCGACGGTTCGGTGCTGGCGCAACTGGGCAGCCCGGACATGCGCACTCCCATCGCCAACGCGCTGGCCTGGCCCGAGCGGATCGATGCCGGGGTCGCACCTCTGGACCTGTTTGCCATCGGGCGCTTTCACTTCGAGCGTCCGGACCTGGCACGCTTCCCCTGCCTGCGTCTGGCGGCGGAGGCCTTCGAGGCGGGTGGCACCGCACCTGCGGTGCTGAACGCCGCCAATGAGGTGGCGGTGGCCCGCTTTCTGGAAGGAGCGCTGCGTTTTTCCGATATCCCCGTTATCATAGAGCGCACCTTGACCGCCACGGATGTGGTCGATGCGGACAGTTTTGAAACCATCTTTGCCAAGGACGCCGAGGCACGTCGGCGGGCTGGGGAACAGATCCGCTTGTTGACGGTCTGAACCGCTTGGCGGGTGTGCGCCGCCAGGCATCAGTGAGTAACCGGAAACGCTATGCAGATTATCGAGACCATTCTGGCCCTGGCGCTGACCTTGGGAATTCTCGTCACGCTTCACGAGTATGGCCATTTCTGGGTGGCCCGGCGTTGCGGCGTGAAGGTCCTGCGCTTTTCCGTCGGCTTCGGCAAGCCGCTCTTTTCCTGGCACGATCGCCACGGTACCGAATTTGCCGTGGCGGCGATCCCCCTGGGCGGCTACGTCAAAATGCTGGACGAGCGCGAAGGCCCAGTGCCCGAGGCGCTCCGGGACCAGGCCTTTACCTCCAAGCCGCCGGGCCAACGAATCGCCATCGCCGCGGCCGGGCCAGCGGCCAATTTCCTGTTCGCCATCGCCGCCTACTGGTTGATCAGCGTGCTCGGCGTGACCACGGTGGCGCCGGTGGTTGGCGAGGTGACCCCCGGCAGCGTCGCGGCGCAGGCCGGGCTGGAACCGGGCATGGAGATCCAGGCGGTGGACGGCCACGCGGTGCATTCCTGGCGGGATGTCAGCATGCGCCTGCTGGAGCGTGCCGGTGAGCAGGACACGATCGAGTTCCGGGTACGGAACGGCGACATCACGGGCACCGTGTCTGGTCCCCTGGGCGGCTGGACTTTGAGCGACGACACGCCGGATCCGCTTGCCGAGTTCGGCATGGCGCCCTGGCGCCCGGAGATCCCCCCGGTTATCGGCCAGATCACCGAGGACGGCCGTGCCGGGGCCGCCGGTCTGCGGGTCGGGGACCGGGTCGTGGCGGTGAATGGCGAGCCGATCGCCAGTTGGTATGATCTGGTCGAACATGTCCGGAGCTCGCCGGAACAGCCGCTGCGCCTGACCGTCGAACGGGGCGACGCCGAGCAGGTTCTGGTCGTCACACCCGCCCGCCGGACCCTGGAAAACGGCGAGGTGGTTGGCTTTGTTGGCGCGGGCGTGCAGCCGGTGACGTGGCCAGACGAGATGATTCAGAACGTTCGCTACGGCCCCCTGGCGGCCATTCCCCAGGCCATTGCAGAAACCTGGGCTGACACCCGGCTGACGCTGGTCGCCATCCAGAAAATGGTGACCGGGCTGCTGTCGCCCACCAATCTCAGTGGCCCGATCACCATCGCCCGGGTGGCGGAGGCGAGCGTGAGTTCCGGGTTGGAGGATTTCATCGGCTTTCTTGCCTACCTGAGCGTCAGTCTCGGGGCGTTGAACCTGTTGCCGGTGCCGGTTCTGGACGGTGGTCACATCCTCTACTATGCGATCGAGGCGATCCGGCGCAGGCCGTTGTCCGAACAGGCGCAGGCCATCGGCTTACGAATCGGTATGGCTTTGATTCTTACTTTAATGGTGTTTGCTCTTTACAACGACCTGATGCGGTTGTGAGAATTGCGGCTCCTTACGCGCATTAACCAGGCGAAATAGTTGATGAGACGTTCTCTTCTAGGAGTAGCCGTGGGCCTCGCTGTTGCCTCCATGGGCATGAAGCCGGCGCTTGCGGATCAGTTTACGGTTGCGGATATTGAAGTCGAAGGGCTCCAGCGGGTTTCTGCCGGTACGGTTTTCTCCGCGTTTCCGGTGGGGATCGGTGAGCAGGTGGACGAGACCGAGCTGTCCTCCGCCATCAAGGCACTGTTCAGGACCGGGCTGTTCACCGACATCGAGGCCAGTCGCGACGGCGATGTCCTGATCCTGAGCGTGCGGGAGCGCCCATCGATCAGCTCCATCGAAATCGAAGGCAACAAAGCCATCGAAACCGACATGCTGATGGAGGCGCTGGCCGGCGCCGGACTTCAGGAGGGGCAGGTGTTCCGGCGCGCCACCCTCGAGCGTCTGGAGCTGGAAATCCTGCGCTCCTACATCGCCCAGGGCCGTTACAACGCGCGGGTCAAGGCCACCGCCGAGGAGCTGCCCCGCAACCGGGTCGCCATCCGCCTGGACATCAACGAAGGCGACGTGGCCGCCATTCAGCACATCAACATCATCGGCAACCGGGACTTCAGCGAAGAAGAGTTGCTGGACCTGTTGGAACTGGAAACCACCAGCTGGTGGAACTCCATCACCAACGCCGACAAATATGCCCGGGAGCGTCTCAGCGGCGACCTGGAGAGCCTGCGCTCCTTCTATCTGGACCGCGGCTACCTGGACTTCTCGGTGGAGTCGAGCCAAGTGTCGATTTCCCCCGACAAGCGTCAGGTGTTCATCGCCATCGCCATCAACGAGGGAGAGCAGTACACCATTTCCGACATCAAGCTCCGGGGCAACCTGGTGGTCGGCGAGGAGGAATTGCGCAAGCTGATACCGGTCAAACCCGGCGACGTCTTTTCCAGGGCTCGCATGACGGCGATTTCCGAGGCCCTGGCGTTCCGCCTGGGTAAGGAGGGGTACGCCTTCGCCAACGTCAACGCGGTGCCGGAACCGGCGGATGACCACACCGCCTCGGTGACCTTCTTCGTGGATCCCGGCAAGCGTGCCTACGTGCGCCGCGTCAACTTCGAGGGCAACGTCTCCACCCGTGACGAGGTGCTGCGTCAGGAGATGACCCAGATGGAAGGCGGCGTGGCCTCCTCCGACCGGATCGAGTTCTCCAAGACCCGTCTGGAGCGCCTGGGCTTTTTCAAAAGCGTGAACGTGGAGACCGTGCCGGTTCCCGGCACCGATGACCTGGTGGACGTCAACTACACCGTGGAGGAGCAGCCCACGGGCAGCCTGTCCGCGTCCATCGGCTTCTCCCAGTATTCCGGGATCATCCTTGGTGCCAGTGTTTCCGAGAACAACTTTTTCGGCTCCGGCAAGCGGGTGTCCTTCGGGGTGAATGCCAGCGACTCGGTGAAGAGCGCCAACGTGTCCTACCTCAACCCATACTACACCGTTGACGGTGTCAGCCGGGGCTTCAGCGTGTTCGCGCGTGAGACCGACTACGAGGAGGAGGACATCTCTTCCTACCTCCTGGACGAATACGGCGGGCGCCTGACCTTCGGCTACCCGACCGACAGCATCACCCGCCTGAGTTTCGGGCTGGGCTACACCCGGTCCAACATCAAGGCCGGCCTCTATACCGCTCAGGAAGTCCGCGAATTCATGGCGGAGGAAGGGAGCTCCTTCGACAACTACTTCCTGTTTGGCACCTGGCGTCGCAGCACCCTCAACCGCGGCGTGCTGCCGACCGACGGCTTCAGCCACTCCCTGTCTCTGGACGTGGCTGTGCCGGGCAGCGACCTGACCTTCTACAAGCTCACCCACAAGACCGATTTCTATTTCCCCATCAGCGACGACCAGCGTTGGGTCCTGCGGGCGCGTACGGAAATCGGCTATGGTGACGGTTACGGCGACCGTACCCAGATGCCGTTCTACGAGCACTTCTATTCCGGTGGCTACGGCTCCGTCCGGGGCTACGAGGCGAACTCGCTGGGCCTGCGGGCGACCAACAGCCAGTACGACCTCTCGGATCCCGACCCGTTCGGCGGCAACCTGCTGACCGAGGGCGGCCTGGAGCTGATCACACCGACGCCGTTTGCCGGCGATACCCGCTCGATGCGGACCTCTGTGTTCCTGGATGCCGGTCAGGTGTTCGATACCGAACGGGGATATGACCCGGAGCTGGGCGAAATTCGCCTGTCGGCCGGTATTGGCTTCCAATGGATCACGGCGGTGGGTCCGCTTGCCTTCAGCCTGGCGCAGCCGCTGAACGACAAACCGGGCGACAAAACCCAGGTGTTCCAGTTCTCTCTCGGCCAGACATTCTGACGGCCGGGCCCACAATCATAAGGAACGGATGAAACGAAGGAGAATCCCGATGTTGCGAATCAAACCCCTGCTGGCGGCCCTGTTGCTGCTGGCCAGCACCTCGGTGATGGCCGAGACCCGGGTCGGCGTGGTGGACCTGCGCCAGGCCCTGTTTTCCTCCAACGATGCCAAGGCGTTCAGCGAAACCCTGCAAAAGGACTTCTCTGCGGACGAAGCCAAGGTACGGGACGTGCAGGAAGAAGCCCGCAAGCTCAAGGAGCGCCTGGAGAAGGACGGCGCCATGATGAACGAGAGCGAGCGCAACCAGCTGGCCGGTGAGTTCCAGGACAAGGTCAAGGAGTTCAATTTCCTCAAGCAACGCCTGGATACCGCAGTGGCGAAGCGGAAGCAGGCGTTTCTTGATGACGCCCGTCCGGAAGTGGATGCCGCCGTCAAGGAACTGCTGGAAGAGCACGACCTGGACCTGATCCTGCCAAGCGAGGCGGTGGTCTACGTCAAGCCGGAACTGAACCTGACCGCCGAGTTGCTGGACAAACTGAACCGCTGACCGACGGGCGGGAGACTTCGCCCCGGTTGGTGCCCTGGAGCATGTCATGACAGAACGCGCATATCGGTTGGGTGAGATTGCCGAGGCCCTGGGGGCGGAGTTGCGGGGCGACAGCGAGCTGCGCATTACCGGGTTGGCCACCCTGCAGGCGGCCGGCCCCGGCCAGATCAGCTTTCTTGCCAATCCATCCTACGCCAAGTACCTGGCCCAGACCCGGGCGTCGGCTGTGATCCTGTCCCCGGCCGCCGCCAAGGACTGCCGCACCGACATGCTGGTGCTGGACAACCCCTATCTGGGGTATGCCCGGCTGAGCCACTGGTTCGACCCGGCACCGGTGGCCGAGCCGGGCATCCACCCCACGGCGGTGATCGACCCCACGGCGTCCGTGGCCGATACGGCCTGCATCGGTCCCCACGTGGTGGTGGCGGCGCAGGCTCGGATCGAAGATAACGTCGTGATCGGCGCCGGCTCGGTGATCGGTGCCCGTTGTCGCATTGGCCGCGATACCCGGATTCACCCGCGGGTGACCCTGGCCCATGACGTGGTTGTCGGCCAGCGTTGTCATCTGCTCAGCGGCGCGGTCATCGGTTCCGACGGCTTCGGTTTCGCCAACGAGCGGGGCGTCTGGCACCGGATCGCCCAGCTGGGGCGGGTGGTGCTCGGGGACGACGTGGAAGTCGGCGCCAATACCACCATCGACCGGGGCGCGCTGGACGATACCGTGATCGGCAATGGCGTGAAGCTGGATAATCTCATCCAGATCGCCCATAACGTTCACATTGGCGATCACAGTGCCATGGCGGCCAAGGTTGGCATTGCAGGCAGCACCCGGATCGGCCGTCATTGTGTGTTTGGGGGCGCCTCCGGAGTGGCCGGCCACCTCGACATCGCCGACCATGTCCATCTGACCGGCATGACGCTGGTCACCGGTGACATTCGGGAACCGGGTGTCTACTCGTCGGGCACCGGTACCGACACCAACCGTCAGTGGCGCAAGAACGCCGTGCGATTCCGTCAGCTGGACGCGCTGGCGCGGCGGCTCAAGGAACTGGAAAAAAAATTAGAGGGCTGAGGCCAAAAACATGATGGATATCCATGAAATTCTGGAGTACCTGTCACACCGGTACCCGTTCCTGCTGGTGGATCGGGTGACCGAGCTGGAGCAGGGCAAATCGATCAAGGGCTATAAGAACGTTTCGTACAACGAGCCCTTCTTTCAGGGGCATTTCCCGAACAACCCCATCATGCCGGGAGTGCTGATCATCGAGGCCATGGCCCAGCTGTCGGGGATCCTCGGATTTGTGACCGTGGGCCGGAAACCCGCGGACGGCGTGGTACAATACCTCGCCGGTTCCAGCAAGGTCCGTTTCAAACGCCCGGTGTTGCCGGGGGACCGCCTGTGCATGGAGTCGGAGTTCGTCTCGGGAAAACGGGGTATCTGGAAATTTGATTGCCGCGCACTGGTTGACGGTGAGGTCGTGTGCGTGGCGGAAGTTTTGACCGCTGAGAGAGAAGTTTGATGGCGACAAATGACTGGTCGGGTGTCCATCCTCAGGCGATTGTGGACCCATCAGCCAAGCTTGCGGACAACGTCACCGTTGGCCCCTGGAGCTACATCGGTCCCGGCGTCGAAATCGGCGAGGGGACCGAAATCCTTTCCCACGTCGTGATCAAGGGGCCGACGGTCATCGGCCGCAACAACCGGATCTTCCAGTTCGCCAGCATCGGCGAGGAATGCCAGGATAAGAAGTACGCTGGCGAGCCGACCACCTTGATCATCGGCGACAACAACGTGATCCGCGAAAACTGCACCATCCACCGCGGCACGGTCCAGGACAAGGGCGAAACCCGCATCGGCAGCGGCAACCTGCTGATGGCCTACGTGCACGTCGCCCACGACTGCGTGGTGGGGGATAACACCATCCTGGCCAACTGCGCGACCCTGGCCGGCCATGTGTCCGTGGGTGATTACGCCATTCTGGGCGGAGGCACCATGGTGCACCAGTTCTGCCACATCGGGCCCCACAGCATGGCCGCCGGCGGCAGTATCGTGCTCAAGGACATTCCCGCGTACGTAATGGCCAGCGGGCAGTCCGCCCGTCCGCACGGCCTGAATGTCGAAGGCCTTCGGCGCCGGGGGTTCAGCAAGGACGTGCTGCTGACCCTGCGCCGGGCCTACAAGGTGATCTATCGGCAGGGCCTGACCACGGAGCAGGCGGTCGAGGAGCTGGAGCGCCAGTACGGCGACGTGCCCGAGGTCCGTCCGCTGATCGATTCCCTGCGCGGCGCCGACCGCGGCATCATCCGCTGACCTGCGGTCCGAGCGCCAGCCGAGTCCTTTTCCCCCGATGACCCCATCACGCCGTCTGACCATTGCCATGATTGCCGGCGAGGCATCGGGGGACATCCTCGGTGCTGGCCTGATCCGGGCCCTGCGCCGCCGTTATCCGGATGCCCGGTTCGTCGGCATCGGCGGCGATGAGATGATCGCCGAAGGCTTTCATTCGCTGGTCCCCATGGAGCGCCTGTCGGTGATGGGGCTGGTGGAAGTGCTGGGTCGCATCCGGGAGCTGTTCCAGATCCGCCGGCGTCTGTTGGATTACCTGCTGGACAATCGCCCAGACGTGGTGATCGGTATCGACTCGCCGGATTTCACCCTTGCGGTCGAACGGCGCTGCCGGGAGGCCGGCATCGCCACCGTCCATTACGTCAGCCCCTCCGTTTGGGCTTGGCGCCAGAGCCGCATCCATACCATCGCCCGGTCGGTCGATCTGATGCTGACGCTGTTCCCGTTTGAAGCCCGTTTCTATGAAGAGCACGATGTGCCGGTCGCGTTCGTCGGTCACCCCCTGGCGGACCGGATTCCGATGATGCCCGATCCGGCCTCGGCCCGGTCGACACTGGGGCTGGTACCCGACGCACCGGTGCTGGCGGTGTTGCCAGGCAGCCGGGCCGGCGAGGTGGCCCGGCTGGGTGGTCTGTTTCTTGATACCGCCCGCTGGCTGCAGGATCGCCAGTCGGACCTGCAGCTGGTCATTCCCTGCGTCAACCGCGAGCGGGAGCGGCAGATCCGGGCGCTGGTGGCCCAACGGGCGGTTCAGTTGCCGGTGACCATTGTCCGGGGGCAATCGCGGCGGGTGATGGCGGCTGCGGACGTCGTGCTGCTGGCCTCCGGTACCGCGACCCTCGAGGCCATGTTGCTGAAGAAGCCTATGGTGGTTGGATACCGCCTGAGCGCCATCAGCTACCGGTTGTTGTCCCGGCTGGTCAGCGTGCCCCACGTGGCGCTGCCCAATCTGCTGGCCGGCGAGTCCCTGGTCCCCGAGCGGCTCCAGGACGAAGCGACGCCCGAGACGCTGGGGGCGGACGTGCTGCACTGGTTGCGGGACGACGCCGGTCGCGAGCGCCTGGTGGCCCGCTTCACCGAGCTGCACCGGACCCTGCGCCGGGATGCCGACGAGCGCGCGGCGGAGGCCGTGGCCGGCTTGCTGAAGCGGAGGACGGGCTGATGGCGGGCAGGGCGCCGGCACCGTTTGTGTGTCGTTACCAGGGGCGGCTGCTGGCGGGGGTCGATGAGGTTGGGCGAGGACCCCTGATCGGTGCGGTGGTGACCGCCGCGGTCATTCTGGATCCGGAACGGCCGATCCCGGGCCTGGCCGATTCCAAAAAACTGACGGAACCCAAGCGCGAAGCCCTGTGTCAGGAAATCATGGACAAGGCGCTGGCCTGGAGCCTTGGCCGTTGCGACGCCGGGGAAATCGACCGCCTGAATATCTATCAGGCGACGCTGGTGGCGATGGAACGGGCCGTGGCGGGGCTGGCCATTGCCCCCGAGTATGTGCTGGTGGACGGCAACCGATGCCCGACATGGCGCTGGCCGTCCGAGGCGGTGGTCAAGGGCGACAGCCGGGTACCGGCGATCAGTGCCGCCTCGATCCTGGCCAAGGTGGCGCGGGATCGGGAAATGGCAGCGCTGGATGGCCGGTACCCGGGTTACGGTCTGGCCCGGCACAAGGGCTACCCGACCCCGGAGCATCTGGAGGCGCTCCGGCGCCTGGGTCCAACCCCGGAACACCGCCGTTCCTTCAGGCCCGTCCGGGACGCGCTTGAGCGGCTGGGGGGCCGGGAACGGGGCGGGGACGCGGCCGCGCCGTTCCCTACGGATTTGTTTGAACGCTAGGGTTTGACAGGGGCGCCATCAATCCGTAATATACGCGCCACGTTGACGGGGGTTGTTCCCCGAAAAACGCCAAGTTTGATGCGGGGTGGAGCAGTCTGGTAGCTCGTCGGGCTCATAACCCGAAGGTCGTTGGTTCGAATCCAGCCCCCGCTACCAATTCAAAAAGCCGGACATGTGTCCGGCTTTTTGCGTTTACGGACCCGAGTTGCCGTCCTGCCTCGGCGTCGATGTCCCTTCCTGGGCGGGGCTGGCAAAAAATTGCCCGAAAAATCAGCCGGTTCGTGTTTTTTGTTGCCAATATCTGTCGAAAAATTGACAAATTCTTAATTTGGTTGATGACCGCCTTCACATCCATAATGCTCCCCGTTTTATACAATTTCACAAAATTGACGAAAAAATGGTGAGTTCTGATCATGAATCGCGTCATTAAAATGTCAGGCACGTGGGTGGCGGTGGCTTTTGCCGGCGCATTGCTCACGGGTTGCGGCGGGGGCGGCAGCTCCGGCTCGACAGCCAGCACGGCACCCGTGGATTCGGGTGACACGAGTGGTTCGAATGGAAGCGATTCTCCGGCCGTTGTGGACAAGACGGCAACCCTGAGCTGGCTGGCGCCGGATCGCCGGGTCAATGGGGAGCAGATCAGTCCGAATGAGCTGATCAGCTATACCATCCGCTACGGCCAGGACCCGAACAATCTGGACCAGAGCGTGGTCCTGGACGATGTGAGTGGCCAGGTCAGCGTGTCCTACACCATCGAAGACCTGGATGTGGGCACTTGGTATTTCACCATTCAGGTCCAGGATGCCAGCGGCCTGATGAGCGAACCCTCGGAAGCCGTCAGCAAGACCATCCAGTCCTGATACCGGACCGTTTCCCAGCCTGAAGTCCGCAGTCTCAGGCCATGGGGTCGGCAACCGGCAGTTTCATGGTGAATGAGGTTCCCTGGCCGGGAACGGATGTCACCGAAATCTCCCCCCGATGTTTCTCCGTCACCGTCTTGACGAATGACAGGCCCAGCCCTGTGCCGTGGATGCCTGCCAGCTCGCTCCGTTTTTGCCGCTGGTAGCGGTCAAAGAGGTACGGCAGCTCGTCCGGGTCGATGCCCATGCCCTCGTCCGAGACGGTCAGGCAGGCCAGGTGGCCCGCCCGATAGACCTGAATGTTCACCGTGGTCCCTTCGGGGCTGTACTGCACGGCGTTGGTGAGCAGGTTGATCACGGCCCGTTCCAGCAATTCCGGGTTCCCCCGAAGCCAGAGATCCTCGAGGCCATGGAGCTTGAGCTGGATGTTCTTCTCAATCGCCTGCTCGCTGACGCTGTCTCTGGCGTTTTCCACGATGGCAAGAAACTCGCATTCGTAGAAGCGGGTCTCGGTCAGCTGTTCGGCGCGGGCGAGCTGGACGAACTCCTCCGCCAGGTGGTAGCTGCGGCGCGCCAGCCGGCCCAGCTGTTCGAGCTGCTCCGGTTCGATGTTGGCCGGGTCCCGCTTCAGCTGCTCAATCAGGGCCAGCTGGGAGACCAGCGGCGAGCGCACGTCGTGGGAGATGAAGTCGATCGCTTCCCGGTGCTGGCGCTGCTGCTCCCGCAGTTCGGAAATGTCGGAAATGTTGGCGATGATGCCGTGCTGTTCGGTGTCGGGCAGCCGGAACGGGGCGAAGTGGATCAGGAAATCCTTGTCCCGGATCCTCAGGTCCACCGTCCGGCTCTGGTGCAGGGTCAGGGTGTCCGACACGGTTTCGTGCCAGGGGGGCGTCTCCCGCGGGTCGTGGCCCTCCAGCAGGCGGGCCAAGGGCAGTCCGGTCAGGCTGGGCATCGGCTCGTGGAACCATTCCTCAATGTGGCCGTTGGCGAAGCGGATGACCCCCAGTTCATCGGTGACGATGATGCCATCCGGCATCCGTTCGAAACTCAGCCGGATGAACTGTTGCATGCGTTCCATGCGCTGGGTCGCCGCCTTCAGGCGCTCGATCCGCGCCGAGATGTTTTCCCGGGTGTCCGACCCCAGCGACGGATCCTGCCGTTCCTCCAGGCGCAGACGGCGGAGGTATTGCTGGACGGCTTCCCGGCTCAGGTCGTCCGGCAGGATCAGCCCAAGGGTGTAGGTTTTGTGTCCGCGCGTCAGCCGGATGAAACTCCGATTGTCCTGGTGTAGCCAGCGCCCGGGGCTCAGCGGCAGGCCCTCAATGTCCGCCGGACCCAGTACCCGGGCTGACACGACGCCGGTATCGTCCGTCAGCAGCCAGCCGGTCAGCGGTACCAGGGCCTGGATCTGTTCCAGCAACTGCCATGGGTGGCGGTGGGCGGGGGAGGGCAGGGTGACCTGTGGGGTCCGGGCCAGTTCGTCCAGCTGCCGGTTCAGGAAACGGTTGGTCTGGGCCAGGCGCAGGCCGCTGGACACGGGCAGGGCAAACAGGGGAATCAGCAGTGCGTTGGCTACCGGCAGCCAGAGCTGAAACAGCACCAGGGCCGCCAGGTAGAGCGCAAGCGCCAGGCCGCCGACGCCCAGGCACAGCGGGAAGGCGAGCGACGGCCGGATCCGGGGCAGGAGCAGGCTGAGTACCGCCAGACAGGCGGCATACAGCAGCGGCGGGGCCCAGGGGGGCGCCGGACGGATCAGCCGATCCTGGCTCAGGGCGGAATAGGCGTTGGCGTGGAACTCGACGCCGGACATCGGGCGCCTGAGACCGGAGAACGGGGTGGGCAGCACATCGCCGAAGCCCGCGGCGGTCGCCCCGACAAACACCGTTTTGCCCTGGAACCACTCCGGCATGGGGGGCTGGTTGAGGACCTGGACGTAGGACACGGTCGGCAGCGAGCCGGCGCCGCCGGCCAGGGGGACGGCCCGGTACTGCTCCCGGACATTGGTGTAGGGGGCCAGGCCGTCCCGGGACGGGTGTCGGGGCCGCTCTCCCCGGGCCGCCAGAGCCAAGCTGGGCCATTGGGTGTCGCCCAGGCCGTTGAACAGATAGATGCCCCGGGCCACGCCATCGGCGTCCAGCTCCACGTGCGCATGCCCGAGCCGGGCTGCCTGGGCCAGCAGCTGGGGCGCGGGCAGTTGCTCGGTCAGCAGCTGCCGTGGGCCGGGCTCGGCCAAGTGCACGGGCAGGACAACGTTGCCGTGGCGCGCCATAGCGCCGGCCAGTATCGGGTCCTGGGGCGAGGGTTCCGGGAACAGTACATCGAACACAATGGTTCTGGCGCCGGCGGCCTGGAGTTTGTCGATCAGCTGGGCGTGAATGGAGCGGGGCCAGGGCCAGCGCCCCAGGTGACCGAGGCTGATTTCGTCGATGGCGACCACGACCACGTCGTTGGCGGGGGTGGCGGGGTGGTTGACCAGATAGGCGTCAAACAGCCAGTTGTCGAGCCGGTCCGGGAGGGTCGAAGTTTGAACCAGCAGCAGGAGCACCAGAAGGACCAGGCCCAGGCTCCAGGGCGTTGTTCGAATGATTGGAAAATCCCGCTTCATTAGCCCTGCTGCGTTGCTTGATCGATGCCGTGCCTAGTCCAGGTATAGCTCCCTCCCCGGTCCCCACCGGCTGGTCAATGGTCCGTCCGAAAGGGCTTTCAGGCGCACAAAATACCTTCTTCCGGGAATAAGACGCAAGGCTGCGGTGGTATCGGTAACCGTTGCTTCCTTGATGATGTTGTGAAATTGCGGTTCTTCGGAGAGCTGCAGGTGGTAGCCGGTGGCGGTATCCACTTTTTCCCAGAAGATCCGTACCTGGTTGTCCAGGTAGTTGACGCTGATGATGCGGGTGGGCGGCAGGCTGCCGTTGACCACCAGCGTCCGGGGCTCGGACGCGGCCACCGAGGTGCCGCCCGCTTCGGTGACCACCCGCCAGTAGTATTGGCCCGGACTCAGCGGCCGGGAGGGCAGGGCGGACGTCTCCGGTGCCCACTCGCTGGTGGCGATGAGCTGGCGGAAGCTGTCGTCCTCGGATATCTCGACCCGTGCCACCTCGTTGTGACCGTTGAACTGCCACCGGAATTCCGGCATGTCGTCGTTAGCGGTGGCGCCGGGTTCCGGGGCCACCAGCGTTGCTTTGCGCGCCTGCAGCGCCACCGATACCGGAACCACCGCCGGGATGCCGGCCAGGCCGTGGCTGTCCAGAGCGGCCAGCTGGATTTCGTAGTGACCGTTATCCAGCAGTCCGAGCTCGAAACTGGAGCCGCTGACCTTGCGATTCTCGATCCAGCGTCCGGTGTCCTGCTCGAAGACATCCAGGCGGTACAGCGGCGCGCCGGCCGGTTTCCATGCCAGTTTCAGGGGCAGTTCGGCCACGGTTTCCGGAAGCGGCTCCAGCTCCGGTGCCGGTGGCAGCCGCCGGATGGCCAGCGCTCCGGCGCTGCCGGAGCCCACGGTGGCGCTGTAGCCCGCCGGAATCCGGCGGGTCCGGCCGGGCTTGCCGAAATCGACCACGCCTTCGGTCACTTGCAAGTGGGTGCCGGTTGCTTCGGTTTGCAGGGTGAAGGCGGTGCCGCGAACGGCCGCCACCGCCGAGGGGGTCTCGATCTCGAAGCGCGCGCCGTCCTCGGTGAGCGGCTGCACGCGGGTGTGGACTTCCCCCTTGTCCAGCCGGAGGCGGGTGTCCACCATGCCGGACTTGCCATACTGGGTCAGTCGGTTGAACAGCAGGCGCGAGTTCGGGGACAGTCGGACCACCGAACCGTCGGCCAGCACGATGGTGGCCGTTCCGGCGCCGGACAGGATTTCGTCGCCGACTCGAATCAGCGTGTCCGGCTTCAGGATGGATTTGCGCCGGTCGTATCCGGACACCCGTTGCACGGTTCCGGACACGGCGGTGACGCGGGCCGGTTCCGGCTGTCGCTTGAGCCAGGACAGGGGAATACGGATGGTGGCGCCGGCGTCCAGCACGGCGGCGTTGTCGATGCCGTTGTACTGGCGCAGCTGGGCCTCGCCGTGCCCGCCGGCCAGCAGCTGCTGGGCGACTTCGCCAAAGCTTTCGCCCGGTTTCAGGGTGTAGACCCATTCGGGCGTGCCGCCGGTTTGCGGCACAGGTTGGGCACCGGCTGAGCCCCGGGTGATGGACAGCTCGCCATGGCTGGGGGTCGCCAGCAGCGCCAGCAATACCAGAATCAGCCCGTGTCTCATGCTAGGCATCGGCGGTCCGGGAATGGTCGGCGGGGTGTTTCTGGGGCGCCTGAATGGCTTCCAGGCGGTAGCCCCGCTGATAAATGGTCTTGATGCGGAAACCGTTTTCCGGGTTAAGGCCCAGACGCCGGCGCAGCCGGCTCATGTGGGTGTCGACGGTGCGGGTGTTGATGTCCCGCGCCAGTCCCCAGACCCGTTCCAGCAGCAGTTCACGGGTGAGCAGGCGGCCCTGGTTCTGGAACAGGAACAGGGTCAGGTCGAAGTCCTTGTCGGTCAGGGTCAGCTCTTCACCGTGCAGGCGGATGGTGCGCTGTTGGGTGTTGATCTCGAACGGTCCGTAGGTCAGCACTTCCTTGTCTGCGTCCGGGTTGCTGCGACGGGCCAGGGCGTTGATGCGGGCGACCAGCTCGGCGGCCCGAGCCGGCTTGGCCAGATAGTCGTCGGCGCCGGCATCGAGGGCCTGGACAATGTCCGACTCACTGTCGCGCTGGGTCAGGAACACCACCGGAATCGGCCAGTTGAGATGGGCCCGGACGCTGAGCAGCACGTCGATGCCGGTCATGTCGGGAATCTGCCAGTCCAGGATCAGCAGGTCGTAGCTGCGGTGCAGGACGGCGCTCAGAAACGTCTGGCCGGTGGGGAAACTGTCACAATGATGCCCCCGGTCGGCGAGGATGGCTTGAATGTTCTGCGCCTGTTCGTGTTCGTCTTCAAGAAGAGCAATGCGCATCGGGAGTCTCCGGGAAAGGTCGCTGCCTGACATCGTACAGGAACAGGGTGATATACGGTCCGCCAATCCGTATCAAGTCATTGTCCCAGATCGACACAGGGGATTCCGTTTCGTTATGTAGCCTTGCGTAAACGAACATCGGGCACACCCTCGAGGTCGTTGACCGTTTGTCGGCAGGCGGGGAAATTGCTGCAGCCCCAGAACCAGCCTTTTTTACCCTGCCGGCGCACCAGGGGGGAAAAGCAGCGGGGGCAGGGGACCGGTTTCTGGCTGGTGCCGTCCTCGGGCGCGGTGTCTTCCAGCGGTCGCGTGCCGGTGCAGCGCGGGTATCGGCTGCAGGCGTAAAAGCGGCCGAACCGGCCTTCCCGTTCCACCATCGGTGCCCGGCACTTGGGGCAGTGGGGGCCGGCCGCGGGCTCGGCCGGATCCGGAACGGCGCTGTCCCGGGGGGTGGACAGAAATTCCCGGATTTCCTCCTGCAGCGCGGTCAGGAAGGCGCGTGGGTCGCCTTCGCCCCGCCGGATCGACTCCAGGGTGGCTTCCCAGACGGCGGTTCGGTCCGGCTTGCCGACGGATTCGGGCAGCGCTTCGATCAGGCGCTTGCCCTTGTCGGTGGCGCGGATGAAGCGGCCTTCCCGGAACAGGTAGTCGCGCTTGAACAGGGTTTCGATAATGGCCGCCCGGGTGGCTTCGGTGCCCAGGCCATCGGTTTCCCGCAGGGTTTTGCGCAGCTCCGGATCGGCGACGAAACGGGCGATGTTGGTCATCGCCGAGAGCAGCGTAGCGTCGGTGAAGTGCTGTGGCGGTTGCGTCTTGTGGTCACTGACCCGGGCCTGCTCGCACAGCACGGGGGCGCGGGTGTCCAGCCGGGGCAGGGGCGGTTTCTCGGGCGTGCTGCGGTCTTCCCGGCGTTTCAGCTCCAGGGTTTTCCAGCCCGGCTCGGCCACCGCGGACTCCGATGCCCGGAACCGGTGTTCCGCGACCCGCACCGTCAATCGTCCTTCCCGGTGGATGGCGTCGGCGGAAAACTGCATCAGGTAGTAGCGGCTGATCAGGTCGTAGAGCCGGGTTTCGGCCGGGGTCAGCGTGCCCCTGGCCGCGCTTCTGGTGGTCGGGATGATGGCGTGGTGCGCATCCACTTCCTTATCGTTCCAGGCCGCGCTGCGTCGATCCAGGTCGGCATTCTGACAGGGTCCGGCGAGCTCGGGGGCGACCCGGGCGATGGCGTTGATCACCTGTTGCCGCTGTTGGAACTGCTCTTCCGGCAGATGGCGGCAGTCGGAGCGGGGGTAGGTGATCAGCTGGTGCCGTTCGTACAGGCTCTGGGCGGTGTCCAGAACCTCCTTGGCCCCCATACGGAACAGTCGCGCCGCTTCGATCTGCAGGGCCGACAGCGACAGCGGCAGGGGCGGTGCCTCGGCCCGGTCCCGGAAGCGGGATTCGACAATGGCGCCCGGCCGGCCCTGAACCTCGCCGGCAATCCGTTCGGCCAGTGCCCGGTCGAGCAGTCGGTTTTCCTCGTCCAGGTGGTCCTGGAACGCCTCGTCGGGCAGCCAGCGGGCGGTGAACGGCCGCGGGTCATCCTCCTCCTCGGTGGCCCGGAAGCTGGCCTCGATCCGGAAATAGGGTTTGGCCTGGAAGTTTTCGATGGTCTGGTCCCGCGCCACCACCAGACCGAGCACCGGGGTCTGCACCCGGCCCACTGAGTAGACGCCCTGTTCGCCCTGTTGCTGGTAGCTCAGGGTGTAGAAACGGGTCAGGTTGATGCCGTACAGCCAGTCGGCCCGCTGCCGGGCCAGTGCCGAATGGGACAGGCGCCGGAACTCCCGGTTGTCTCTTGGGGCTCGCAGGGCGCGGGCCACCGCCGCGGGTGTGAGGTCGCTGATCAGGACCCGCTGTACCGGAGCCTGGGTGCCGACGTGGCGCAGCACTTCGTCCACCAGCAGCTGGCCTTCCCGGTCCGGGTCGCCGGCGTGGATGATCAGGTCGGCCTGACGGATCAGGGATTCCAGCACCGCCAGCTGCTGGCGTACGCCTTCCTTGGGCACCAGTTCCCAGCGCTCGGGGAACAGCGGCAGGTCCTCGATCCGCCACTTTTTCCACCCCGGGTGGTAGTGGCCGGGCTCGGCCGGTTCCAGCAGGTGGCCGATGCACCAGCTGACGGTGGCGGCCTCGTCGCCGGAGCCACAGCGAATCCAGCCCTGTCCCTTCTGGTGGGGGCCGGGCAGCGCGGCGGCGATGGCTCGGGCAAGGCTGGGCTTCTCGGCGATGTAAAGGCGCATGACGTTCGGTGATTCGGGTTAGGCGGGGGAATGTGGCGCGTTGGCGGCTCGGTGTCAAGGCGGGGGCCGGGTGTAGTAGACTGTGCGGATCGTGACCGCGGTTGAGCAACGGGAGTTACAGCGGATGAAGGTACAACGTGCCATCGAGTCGAAATTGAGCGAGGCGTTTCAGGTGCATCGGCTGCAGGTGGAAAATGAGAGCCACATGCACAGCGTGCCCCCGGACTCGGAGACCCATTTCAAGGTGACCCTGGTGTCGCCGGATTTCGAAGGCTGCTCCAGGGTCAAGCGGCACCAGCAAATTTACCGGGTGCTGGCGCAGGAGCTGGCCGGGCCGGTGCACGCCCTGGCCCTGCACCTGTACACGCCGGAAGAATGGCAGGCCACCGGCGAGTCGGTGCCGGCGTCACCGGGGTGTCTGGGCGGTTCCCGCAAGGATCCGGCCATGGCGGCCCGTCAGCAGGGAGGCAAGTCGTGAGTCAGTTTTTCCAGATTCATCCCGAAACGCCCCAGAAGCGTCTGATCAACCAGGCGGTAGAAATCCTGCGCCAGGGTGGCGTCATCGTCTATCCCACCGATTCCGCCTACGCCATTGGCTGCCATCTGGGCGACAAGCCGGCGTCCGACCGTATCAAGCGCATCCGCAGGCTGGACGAAAAGCACAATTTCACCCTGGTGTGCCGGGACCTCTCGGACATCGGTGTGTACGCCAAGGTGGATAACACCCAGTACCGCCTGCTGAAAACGTTCACTCCGGGGCCCTACACCTTTATTCTCAATGCCACCACCGAAGTGCCGCGCCGGCTGTTGCATCCCAAGCGCCGGTCCATCGGCGTCCGGGTGCCGGACAACGCAATCGTGCAGGCGCTGCTGGGTGAGCTGGGGGAGCCGATCATGAGCAGTACCCTGATCCTGCCCGGCGACACCGAACCCATGACCGACCCTTACGACATCCGGGAAACGCTTGAGCACGAGCTGGACCTGATCATCGACGGCGGTTTCTGTGGCCTGGAGCCGACCACCGTGGTGGACTTCACCGGTGATGTGCCTCAGGTGGTCCGGGTGGGTAAGGGCGATCCGGCCCCCTTCCAAGGCTGACCGGATCAGGCCCGGACGTTCAGGCTAAAGGCATAGCGGGAGGCGGTGTCTGAGGCGCTGCCGGTGGTGCTTTCCACGTTGCGGCGCAGGGTCTGGTAGCGGTGCACCAGGTCCTGCAGGCCGTTGAACTGCTGGTCTTCGCTGACCAGGGTTTCCAGCAGGGTGTTGCCGACACCGTAGGCCTGACTGAGCTTGACGGCAGTGTCCACGAAGTGCAGCGTCGGTTCGCTGGCGCTCAGGCGCGTGATGGCCTCGCGAAACCCCTGGTTGTGGTTCAGGTCCGTCTCGATCTGCCGCCGGGTGCTGTCCGGCAGCTTCCCTTCCACCGCCAGCTCGCCTCCCGCCTGCCGGGTCACGCTCAGGGCGGTGGCCGGGTGCACGTTGTATTCGGCAAGTTTGTGCCGCAGCGTGTCCCGGACAAAGGCAACATCTTTCCCCAGGGTCTGCTTGTAGTCGGCCAGGGCCAGCCGCTGTACCTTCTGGCGGAATGGATCCGGTGCGCCCGCGCCGGTGGGCGTGAAACGGTCGTCGCCGGCGCTGGCCGGATCCGTCTCCACGGCGGCGTCGGCCGTGGCCTGGCGGGTGTCGGCGGGGGTGTCGGTCCGGGTGCTGCGTTTTTCCAGAGCCTGCTGGAATTGCGTGCCCGCCCGAATCAGGGAGGTCAGTAGTGAAGACATGGTGTCCTCCGGCGGCGCTCCGTTTGATGGCTGCTCATTCGTCGTCTATCTTCGGAAAAGCAAGTTTGGGGCCAGGTTGAATTTGCCGCTTGGACTGATCTGCGTCATGAAAAAAACCGACAGAATTCCTTAAAGTTCCACGTCGGTTTGCCGTCAACAACTACAGTCAGTTAACACGGTCCAAGCTGCCGGGAGTGGCGGCGTTGCTGTTGGGTAGCCATGAAAAAACATCACTCGATACAGTTTCTTCTGCTTGCGGCCCTGGCCGCGGCTTTCTCCCTGATCCTGGTCCTGACGGTACTGCACAGTGCCAGCTCCCAGCGCGAGCACCTGGAGGCGTTCACCCACAAGTACGTGGAGGGCCTCGCCAAATCCTATTTCGACGGCCTCAACACCATGATGGTGACCGGCACCATCGGGAACCGCGGGGTTCTGCGCGAGAAGTTCATGGCCCCCGAGGACATTCTGGATGTGCGGGTGATCCGTAGCGAGCACCTGAACCGGACCTTCGGGGCCGGCAACGACTACGAGCAAAAGCGGGATGCGCTGGACGAGCAGGCCCTGCGCGGCCAGCGGGTCGAGTCCTACAGCAGCAACGAGAAAGGGCGGGTTTACACCCTGGTGGAACCGGTGATCGCCCGGGAGAATTACCAGGGCGTGAACTGCCTGGGATGCCACCAGGCTGAGGAAGGCCAAGTCCTGGGGGCCATCCGGATCGATTACTCCCTGGCCGAGAGCGACGCCAAGCTGCGCCGCCAGCTGCTCACCAGCGGCGGCTTCCAGGTGGTGCTGTTCCTGGTGATCTTCGTGTTGACCTCCGTGGTGCTCAGCCGCCTGGTGTTTGCCCGGCTGCGGCGCCTGCATGATCGCATGGATGAGATCTCCCGGAATTCCGACCTGACCATCGAACTGGACGTGCGCCGCAACGATGAAATCGGCTCGGTGTCCCGCGCCTTCAACCGCATGATGGCGAAGATCCGCGAGAGCATGCACACCGTCATGGACAACGCCGAACGGGTGGAACAGGCGGCCCGCAGCATTGCCCGCAAGGCGGAAACCACCGAGCGTGAGGTTCTGGCCCAGCGCGACAACACCGATCAGGTGGCCAGTGCCACCACCGAAATGGCCGCCTCGGCGGTTCAGGTCCGGGAAAACGCCATCCATACCACCCGCAAGTCCATGGCCACCGCTGAGTCTGCCAGTACCGGTGAATCCCTGGCTCGCAACGCCGTCGAGGGCATCGAGGCCCTGAACACCGAGGTTCAGGACGGCGCTCGCCGCATCGAGCAGTTGGACCAGCGCACCAGTCAGATGTCCGACATGCTCAAGGTGATTTCCGACATCGCCGACCAGACCAACCTGCTGGCCCTGAACGCCGCCATCGAGGCGGCCCGGGCCGGTGAACAGGGGCGCGGCTTTGCCGTGGTGGCGGATGAGGTCCGGGCCCTGGCCCGCCGCACCCAGGATTCCACTGAGGACATCCGCAACACCATCAACGGCCTCAAGACCGAAGTGGTGGACTGTGTGGAGACCATGCGCCACGCTTCGGACATGGCGGAGCAGCAGGTGCAGGCCATTTTGAAAGTGGAAACTGAACTGCAGACCATCGCTGCGGCGGTGCGCGAGATCACCGATCTCAATCAGGAAATGGAAAGCGCCGCCAATGAACAGAGCGAGGTGTCCGAGTCGATCAACCACAACGTGATCGAAATCAGCCGTTCAGCGGAGCAGACCTCCAACGACGCTCAGGAAACCGCGCGCATCGCCGGTGACCTGCTGGCGATGGCGGAAACCCTGCGCGCGACCATCGCCCAGTTCCGGCTGAACCTGCCCAAGTAAAAGCGGGGCTGTGATCAGCCCCGGTGGTCGGAAACGAAGGGGTTGGTCGCCCGCTCCTGGCCCAGGGTCGACATGGGGCCATGGCCAGGGATGAAGGCGACCTCGTCGCCCAGCGGAAACAGTTTGCCCCGGATCGAGCGGATCAGCGTGTCGTAGTCACCCTTCGGAAAATCGGTACGCCCGATGGACCCCTGGAACAGCACATCCCCCACCAGGGCCAGGCCCGAGTCGCGGTGGAAGAACACCACGTGCCCCGGCGTGTGGCCCGGGCAGTGCAGCACGTCCAGCGTCTGGTTGCCAACGCGGACCTCCTCGCCATCTTCCAGCCAGTGGTCCGGTGTGAAGGCCTCCGCGGCCGGGAACCCGAACATCTGCGACTGCTGGGGCAGTCCCTGAATCCAGAAGGCGTCCTCCCGGTGCGGGCCGATCACCGGCAGCCCCTCGGTCCGGGCCAGTGTGCCCACGCCGCCGGCATGGTCGATGTGGCCGTGGGTGACCAGAATCTTTTCCAGGGTCACCCCCTCGGCCTCCACCGCGGCGCGGATACGTTCCAGGTCACCACCCGGGTCCACCACGGCCGCCCGCCGTGTATCCTCGCACCAGATCAGGGTGCAGTTCTGTTGGAACGGAGTTACGGGGATAATTCGGTACTTCAGCGACATGCCTGCCTCGATCGCGGTTCGCAGTGTTGGAATGGCCTATGGTAACGGGATCGAGGCCAAGGCACGAGGGGGCGAGGGCGTGTCAGCCACCGGGCAGACGGAGGAGACTGGAGTGAGGGAGTATCTGGACAAGATCCGAGCGGGGCAGCCGATCAACTACGAGGCGTTCCTGAAGCGCTTGCCGGCCGCTGTCCGGGCCCGTCAGCGCCGGCTGTTTCGCAGCGAGCGGGTAGCACCGAACCGCTGGCGGGTGCAGGTCCTTGACGAGGGGGCCTTCGCTGAACTCGAAGCCTGGGCCGCACCGGCCCGGGACCGGACCGAGGCGGCCGCGAAAGGGGACTCCCATCGCAGCCGCACCCGG
>MDSZ01062980.1_pt1 | contig 45352 bp, 35 predicted proteins | sample 811201 | NCBI WGS metagenome assembly MDSZ01 (sample SAMN05326647, study PRJNA326480) | marine metagenome | isolation source: seawater | place: Indian Ocean: North | collected 2010 | reverse complement strand
TAGGGTTCTGCTGGGCATCAGCAAACGGGCCACGGCAAAGGCCCATCCCGGGGGCTTTCTTAGGAAACGCCTCAAGGGGGCGTTTGATAACTTCCCTCTAACGTTCTTTGTCGAAGGATTCCTTGGCATTCCTTCTGCGCTAATGCCCAACCACCCCCCTAGGCTCTCAAGCACTCGATTGGGATCTTCCGCTAGAGATGGGAGCCTCACTACTCTGACTCTCTCGTGACCGATTTCTGTTACCCATTTCCTGACAAATCTTGAGAATCGGGGGTAAGTCAGGAAAAGCCAGGTCTCAGGATTGTCCAGATCGGGCTCCCAGTCCTGATCCTGCATCATTCCGAGAAGCTCCTCGAAAGTGGTATTGTAATCCTCGGACTTCCACATCTGGGCGTATAGGCTTACTAACAGGTCTACAGGATCCCTTAGTGTAATGATCACCCTGGCTTCAGGCATTAGGTCTCGAACCTTTTCTAGGGCGCCTTCCGAATAGAGGTGTTGAGGGGACTTGTCGATAATCCACTTCTCCCCCCTGTGGTGGTCAATGTCGGCCTCATGCGGAAGTAATAGTGTCCCTCTTGGTTTGAAGGGCGAGACGGGAAACTCTGCTGGACCCGAAATCAGGAATCCGCTTTCTACGGCATCAGAACCTGCTCTGGCCCATGGGTGGTAGATTTCCGAGTGCCTTCTCAGCCACATCAGTAGGGACGTAGTCCCTGACTTTGGGGCCCCGACCAACAACAAGTTGGGCTTGGGATCGATGGCTCTCATGACTCTGCGCGGGCGTGATGATGTTAAGTCCTAACTGGGGGTGCCCTTTCAACATCGGGAATATTCCCTTGCAAGGGAGACAAAATCTTCCCTTTCCATCTCCCCAATGATGGTAGCTGCCCTGGGTCCGAATTGGCGGCCAAGTAGGGCCAAGTAAAGTGCAATGTACCCATCTCTGCTTGGAATATCGATTTTTTCGAATGCTTCTCTGATGCACTTTTCTATGGCTTCGTAGTTCCATTCGCAATCTCCCATTGTCGAGGAAAGCTCCCCTAGTAAGTCAACCCCCTTTTCACTAATCTCTTCACGGATTTCATCCCTAGCCTCAGTGAGGATTCTGATTCGCCCGTCTTCTGGAAAGTGATCCCCTCCAATCCAGTTTCTCATCTTTGAGAGCCTCCCAACAAGTGATTCTGAAGGCTCTCCAGTTACATGTCCAGATTTCCTTAGCGAATCCCAGACGCCCTCGTCTGTATTCTTAATCTGTGTTAGGAAAGATAGGTGACCGAAGGAGACGCCGCCAATAGAGTCCGATGGATTCGCGCCCCTTTCTAATTGGCTCATCCTTATTGCACCGTTTTGCGTTTGGACTGCTATCTTCTGCCGCTTGCTCATCCCCTCATTTTCTAATGGGGGATTTGCAACGAGCCTCTCGTACTCTTCAGCCACGCGGAAAAGAGAGGCTCCTGTGTCGAAATCTATGTGGCGGCCCATTTTGCTACGGGCGATAACGAACCGCATTATTTCGGGAGGTACTAGTCCTAAAGCCTCCATTGGCCCAACAGTCACCCCGGATGAACTAGACATCGCACCCATCCCCTTGAGCTGTATCCACTCATAGGTAATTTTGTCTGGAGGGTTTCCACCAAGTAACCTGCAGATGGGAATTCCCGTGTCATAGCTCCCACCTGAGGCTCCGTGGTCCTTCCCAGCTGGCTCGCATGTGATTCCATGGATGATCCACCTTGCTGCCCAGTCTATCCTCCATGGCAATTTCCCGTCTCCCTTCCGGATGTCGGACCTCCCCTCGACTCCGTTACTGTCGACCCATGACACGAATGGCTTCTCGTATCCAGTGACCTTTACTCCGTCCATGCTTCCACTGGAGTCGCGGGGATTGTACGGGAACCAGTCTTCATCGAGTTCTCTGCCCGATATTTTCTCTATTATTTCCCGGATCTCTCCCCTCATTGATATGGCGTTGTCTATGCTCTCTGCGAAACCACCGGATTCGTACGTCTCGTGGTTCATCACAACCTTGGGACTCACTCCTATCTGGCTCAGTGCTTCTAGGAATGGCCCGAGGAAGTGTTCCGCGTAGCTAGTGCTCCCATCCCCCGGCTCCCCGTCAGGACCCGGTGCGGGGATGTAAGCCAGTGGATGTCCGATGTACTTCAGGTATGAATCCGAAAGGAAGTCATACACTCTTCTGAGAGGATCCATGGAGTCTACGATGAAAACGTAGTCGGATTCTAGGCCTCCATCCAAGCATGCCCTGTGTATCATCTCCGCCGATAGGATCTCCCTCAGGTGGCCAATGTGGAATTCCCCTGAAGGGGTGATCCCAGAGCATGAGACTTGGGGGCCTCCCCTATCCCTTAGCCTCTGCGCGGTGTGATCCGCCCAATGCATGTGATACCTCAGACCGTCGCTGCCCTAACAAGTGCTCTAAGCGGGACCCCGTCTACGTCATTGTCCCAAGACTTGTTGACCAGAACCATGCAAAGCCTGACATCAGCTCCCGCTGCCCTCAGGTTCGCTGCCGTCTTCCTCATCGTGGTCCCCGATGAGTAGACGTCGTCGATAATTACAACTCGCTTCCCCTCGACTCCTGCGTACACCTGGGAAAGGTGGCCGCTCATGTCTTCGCTAATGCTTCGGACTACTGACATCTCGAGTCCCATGCTGGAAGAGATTGACTGTGCAAATGCAATCCCGTTGATGCTAACTCCAACGATCGTATCGACTTCGTCACCTATCATCTCCTCAATGATGTCGCAGAATATGAAAGAAACCGCCTCGACTCTCTCTCCCTTGACTGCAATCGATCTCCAGCCAACTTTCACGTCAGATGGTTTAGACTCAATCTCGTAGTCACTTGCGGATAACCACTCAATGGTGGTCTGGGAAAGTGAAAGTTCGTCCGCTATTTGTTGAGCTGTTAGCCCACTAGACCTGAACTCGTCCACCATGGCTCGAAGCTCATCTACGCTCAACTGCATCACCTTACCCGAAGGCTGCAGTGCTATCAATCCACCGGGAGTATGCCATTGAACTAGTCAATATTGCCTATATTCAGAATCTACCGGTGCTGCCGAATCCGCCAGAACCCCTCTCTGTCTCCCCCAGATCCTCGAATTCAACCTCGCTGAAGCCGACCTTGGGAATCGGAGTGATTAGCAACTGTGCAATCCTCTCTCCAGACTTGACCATGTATGAGTCACCCTCTCCGATCCATGTCATCAATACGAACAGCTCCCCTCTGTAGTCTGCGTCAATTGTACCGATACTGTGTGGCAGAATGAGGCCCTTGGAACCAAGCGAGGAACGTGCCCTGACCTGACCCTCGTATCCAACAGGGATGGCCACATGGAGGCCCGTCCGGAGCTTCACGCTCCCCCTGAATGGGACCTCGGTGTCCTCTAGAGAATACAAGTCCCATCCAGCAGCGTGCTCGCTACCCTTTGTAGGCATCCGTGAATCTGGATGAACCCTGGCAACCTTGACTTGTACTGCTTCCGTCATGAACCCCCCCGGTTGCAATCGGTCCTTGACCGTTGCCAATTCTACACTTGTCCCGGTGAGGTGAAAAACCCCCTGCATTTCCCAACCCCGTGGCCAACCGCAATTACGATGACCTATTGGAGAGGGCTAGGCAGAGAATTCCTAAGGACATTAGCGAGAGGTCTAGGTGGACAATGCCTGAGCCCGACATAATGATTGAAGGAAGCCAGACGATTCTGAGAAACTTTTCAGACATCGTCGATGCGATGGATAGAGACGCCAATCATGTATTCCAATATCTCCTCAATGAGTTAGGTACGTCAGGGAGCAGGGAGCAGGTTAGAATCATGCTGAAGGGGAGGGTTCCGCCCAAGAGAATCAAGGAGAAGATAGTGGCTTATGTCAAGACGTACATTCTTTGCGGCGAATGCAAAGCACCCGACACTCGCTTCCTCAAGGAGGATAGGACCACGCTCTTGAAGTGCCAGGCTTGCGGGGCAACAAGACCAGTAAGGCTCTAGTTTGGCGAGAAGTCCAATAGGACCTTTCCTTTGTTCTTCCGATCGTGAATATGCAACTGGGCCTCAGCGACTCTCTCGAAACGCCACACAGAATCCACAATTGGGTCTATTTCTCCATTCATGAGCATCTTCGATAGAGCATCCAAGTGCCCCTTGAAGATTGAGGCGTCGTCGAGAAGTCCCATATGTACCCCGAATACCGCCTTGTTGGAACTCATCATCTTCAACGGGTCGAATTTCGGTGTGCTGGCCCACATCCTTAGTGCAGCAAGCCTGGATTTCTTCTCTCCCTTCACTGCTGCAGAGGCTCCGAAATAGTACAGTTTACCACCCTTCCTTAGGGCCTTGTATGAACGCAATAGATGACTGCCACCAACTGGGTCGATGGCATGATGGACTCCCTTTCCACCGGTCAACTCTTTGCATACTTCGACGAAATCTTCTGCATCCCGATCTACGAAGTGCATTCCCAATGAGCGCACGAACTCTTGTTTTGGCCTGGATGCAGTACCAATAACCAGTGATGCCCCCATTGACTTGCAAATCTGTGCAACTGCAGTACCAACCCCTCCTGCGGCATGATGGATTAGTACGGTGTCCCCTTTGGCCAGGTTTCCCAAGTGGATTAGCATGTGGTAGGAGGTCCCATATGTTACGGGAATTGCTGCAGCCTGATCGAAGGAAACCGTGTCTGGGATGGGGACGACCCTCTCTGCATCAAGAACTACCTGTTCCGAATAACCACCGAACCCAGTCATTGCCAGGACCCTATCTCCAATGTTGAAAAAATCGACACCATCTCCAATTGATGTTACCTCTCCGGATGTTTCGTATCCTGGTGTGAAGGGGAAATCTGGGTTTGAACCGTATAGGCCCTGCCTCATCATCAGCTCTGCGAAGTTGATCCCCGCCCTGTGGACCCTCACCCCTACCTGTCCAGGTCCCGGAATTGGGTCATCCGCCTCGACAATTTGGATCGTATCGACACCGCCAGCCCTTGGGTAGACCACCTTTCGCATGAAATCACTCCATTTCGTGCCTTCTGGATGGCCCTTCACCTTTGAGATGAAGCAGAATTTCATCGAGCCCTTCTTCGTCCGATGGCAACGAATACCACGTTCCTTCGGGGTAGATGACGCAGGATGGGCCAAACTCGCATCTATCCAGGCATCCTGACTTGTTAACGCGTACGTCTGTAAGGCCCTCGGCCCTAGCCGCTCTCTTGATATTCGTCATGATTTCCAACGATTGTTTGCTCGAGCAGCAGCCTCTGGGGTGGGAGTCTTCTCTCTTGTTGGTGCAAACGAACACATGCATTCGGAAACTCTCAGGCAATTGATCACCTATGACTGATCAAACTTGGAAGCAAGAATGAAGTCTGATTCGGTAAGGCCATCTATTTTGTGCGTGAAAATTACTGCTTGGACTCTTCCCCAGCCAAGTTCGAAGTCTGCATGGTGGTTCTGCTCTTCGCAGATCGCTCCAAGTTTGTTCGTGAAAGCCAAAGCGGTTTCGAAATCGGGAAATTCCCACTCCCTCGAAATGTGATGGTTATCTATGGCACTCCACCCCTCGTCGATTTCCGACAAAAGATTTGAAATTTGGTCTTCTGCCAAGGGAGGGGTCCCTCCTTGACAAGGCACACATTCTTTTCCCTCTAGCCCAGCCATGATTCAGCCCCACAGGTTGCTCTCGTAACCATCACTGGTCTTCTCGGCCTTTTCGTGCATCTCTGATCTCCTCCTAATGTCATCCTTCTCGAATTTCAGTAACTCCTTGTCTTCGATGTATGTTCTTCTGAGGTGGGTTACTAGCCTAACTTCGACAATTACGTCTCTTGCAATTGATCTAAAGTCGCCGTTCTGGTCTAGGATGTCTATTGAGTTCCTGTTCGTTCCAACCAACATTCCTCTTACGAAAGGGTCTTTGTCATCTGGAAGCATCCTCCTGTCAAGAAGAATCTCGATTAGATCGTCTCTCCTGAGTCCGGATTTTCTATCCATCAGTGGGCCATGGAATACATCATCCAAACTGTCCAGATCTGGCGAGCCGTAGTCTTCATAGAATCTCCTGGCCCAATCTGGTAGATCTTCAACTCTCCTGCCCCTCCTGTCCTCTGCCATGCCTCCTCGTTGGGGTCGTCATAGAAAAACAAACGGGTCAATTTCCAGGAGCTACTTCTCTACAGAACCTGCTAATGCTTGAAGTGTAATGCAGTGGCGGCGAGTGAGCGGGGATACCATGTCATCTGTGGAGTGGAGGTCAATTCCTACTGTTTTGTACCCTCAGGAGATTCTCGACAAGGCATTCAGCAGGGCGAGCAATCAGGCAGAACTGGTAGAGGATCCAGACAAATACCACAGGGTAAGGAAGCAGATGACAAGGATGGTACAATCGGCATCTGACGTTATCGCTAAGACTCTGAACTCCTATGTGGACAGGTGGCCCAGCCTCAATGCTCTTTCAGAGTTCGATCGAGCTCTAGTGGATGCGGCAGTTGGGTGCGATAAATACAGGAAGAACCTCGGAACACTCCAATGGGCCGCCGAAAGGTCACAACGAATATCTGGGGAGGCCCAGACCAAGATTCTTCGACTGAGGGACATAGATGGATTCCACAAGGCACGAAGGCATGCATATGGGCGCCTCTCTTCTGTAATAGACCAAATATCACCACAGATTATCTGGCTAGGCGAGGCAAGAAATGTATTGCGAAAGCTCCCCTCAATTGACCCTCATGAGCCTTGTATCGTGGTAGCTGGCTCACCAAATGTGGGAAAGTCAGCATTGATTAGCGCCCTTTCTAGCGGCGAGCCGCAGGTCGCTTCTTACCCATTTACGACAAAGCAGATTCACCTGGGTCACTTCACACATAGGAGGAGGGTATACCAGATGGTGGATACCCCCGGACTTCTTGATCGTCCAATGGGGGAAAGGAACCAGATAGAGTTGCAAGCTATCGCTGCGCTGGAGCATTCAGGCGATGCCCTAGTGTTCTTACTTGACCGAACCGAACAATCTACAACTCCAATAGATGAACAGGAAAACCTTCTTTCAGAGGTTAAGGGATTAATTTCTGAGAGGCCAATCTTTGTCGTCACTAGCAAGGCCGACTTGATGGAAGGGGATGTAGAACAGGATGATGCTAGTATCAGCTCCCTTACCGGAGAGGGCCTCGAGGAACTGAGAACTATATTGATTGATGTAATCGCTGCCGATCAGGTGAATGACCCGCTCTCTTTACCAGAACACTGGCCGAGGACGGATGAGAATCACGGACCTATAGGAAGAGACTGAATTCACACGTGCCAAGAGTGCCCACAAACTACGCAGTAGAGGTTGTAACCTCCGAATGACTCAGGAAGGCCTTCTATTTCTATTGTAGTTCCACAATTGGGGCACTTTGCATTCGCCACGCCATGCCCACTCAGTTTGGGTTATTCAACGATACTGATGAAAACTCACTATGCATCTTTGAAGCGCTTCCATAGGTTTCTTACAGGGAATGCCATTTCTCCGGCACCTGCAAGTAGAAGTATCGAAACAGCAGCCAAGGCAATCTCTGCAAGATTACTTAGATGGATTGAAGTGCTCATTGTCACAAGCTGCGAATCCAAGCTAGAACCGTCTTTTCCTGCTGTTACAAATCGATACTTGCCCGGGCCAATATCGAAGACTAGTGAACCATCTGAATCTGGCCCTCCCGCCACTCTGTGACTTTCCATGTCATCCCATGTGCATTGGGTCAGGCCATTCGAGTCTGGCGGGCAGTTTTCCTTTGCCTCGGATTTTACTACGCCGAGCCATGCCCTTTCTGGCTCATCCCATTGCATCTCCATCCTAATGTCTAGGAGGATGAACGCAGTTGGAACATTGATGTCGTCCTGGGTCATCCCAACGTTGCAGCCTAGTTCGCTATCTGTGCAAGGGACGATTGGGACCTCAGCTCCCGAGTCAGGGGGGGAATATCCTATGATGCTGAGAACCAGCAGGGTCGCACAAAGAAGGCCCACGAACATGGGCAATACCGACAGGATCCTCACCATCATGGAAATCCCTCAACTATTTGCGCGATTCAACCTGCCGCCCCCATGACTCCCTGGATCAGGAATATCACTGTGATTGCTGGAATCATGTACATCAGGACCACTAGTCTTTTTCTCGATCGCTCTCTCTTTTTGTGGATTCTTGCACACTCTTCACTGGAACAAATTGCAGGCTCCTCCTCCAGTGGCACCGGCGTCCAGCATACCACACAATGTCGATGCGGCTCGACTCCGATTTTTGCCCTGTTCTTCCCCCTCCGTGAAGATGCTGCAGCTCGCGCCTCCTTAGCTGTCCGTTTTGCAGCCCTCAATATGGTGTCCTTGCGACTCATCTTTATCCCTCTACAATCGTTCCTTCGAACTCTTCACCCTCGAGAGATTTCCTGATTTTTCCCGAGTCTCTTCCATCAAGGATATCTAGGGGCATGGAGTTCTTTACTGCTACATCTACGCCTACAGGATCTACAACTTGCGAACTACCAGCTCCTTTGTGCTCCGGGGGGCCTACGATTTCCTGCAACTGGTCCAAAGTCAAGCAATCAAATGGCTCTGCATCCGGGTTAGACCTCGGATCATCTGAGAAAACTTTTGCCACGTTCGTAGCTATCACACACTTTCTTGCACCGCTATTCACGGCCAGCATTATCGCTACCGCATCCGTCGTGTGCCCCGGCACTGTGCCTCCCATGACCACCACGCTTCTTCTTTCCAGGTCTACAACAGCCTCCTCTACGCTTCTAGGAATTGATCCTGAAACGGGGATTCCATCATCTGCTAAAGCCTCCCTGATTATTGTCGCATTCAACCTAGTAGCAGCGATACCTATCCTGTCGAGGTGTTCAATATCGTCAATTGAGTGGCTCGCAATCTCTATTCCTTCTCTTGCGGGGGCACCTCCGCCTACTACGACCGCTATCCTGTCACCCGATGAAACCCTATCTCGAACTATTGCCACAAATTCCCTGAGCCAGTCTCGCCTTTCTTCGACTTCGGGTCGCAGGAGGCTACCTCCCAATGCAAGGACCACCGTCGCCATCGACCCTAGGTTAACACCTTGCCTTTCAATTCCTACGTTCAACTAGCGCTGAAGGGTTGAAATGCCGCCCATGGTGGCAATTCACGGAGAGAGTATGTCAGACGAACTCGCGCAGCAGCAACGGAGGCTCCGCCTGAAGAAATCTCTCAAGGAAATATCTGAGATGAAGGGGATGGGCACAGAACTGGTTACTGTGATAATCCCGCCAGATCGCATGATCAGTGATGTAAGGCAGCATTTAGGGCAAGAGGCTGGCCAAGCAGCCAATATCAAGTCAAAATCGACAAGGAAGCACGTGACCGATGCCATAGAATCCGCAATTTCAACTCTGAATCGATACAAGACACCTGGGGAGGGGGGCCTTGCAATCTTTGTCGGGCACGTAATAGTGGGAAATAACAAGACTAGGCTGGTCTCAAAGGTTGTAGACGATCCTCCCGAACCTTTCCCGTCTTTCAGATATCGATGTGACTCTAGATTCGAAGTAAGCCAGTTAGAAGAGATGATGATTGACCGGACGTCATATGGGTTGTTTGTCATCGATCGATCCGAGGCGGCATACGGAATCGCATCTGGTAAGAGGCTACACTGCCAGGAGCACATTACTTCCTTGGTCCCATCTAAGCACGGACGTGGGGGACAATCGGCACAGAGGTTCGAGAGGTTGATCGAGGAAGCAGCACACAAATTCTTCAAGAAAGCATCCGAGAGAGCATGCAATTACTGGCTTCCGATGATCCAAGACCTACGGGGGATCATCATCGGGGGACCAGGTGCCACAAAGGACTTCGTGGTGAAAAATGACTATTTTCATCATGAAATAAAGAAGTTGATTGCAGAGCCATACTTCGATGTCGGATATTCTAACGAGAGCGGCTTGAGGGAATTGGTCCAGAGAGCAGGCTCGATGATGGATCAAATTGAATTGGATATTGAACGTACAATCGTAGACGAGTTCTTGCGAGAGGTAATGCAGACCAACCCTAAGGCGACCTACGGCGAGATGATGATCCGTTCGGCACTTGAACAGGGCGCAGTCTCTACTTTATTGCTCTCCGAGTCACTAACGAAGAGACGAGTACTCTGGGTATGTAAGGCCTGTAAGAAAGAGTGGGAGTCAACCCAAGAGAACCGTTCTGAAATCCCCAATTGTCCAGAGTGTAATTCCGAGAACGTAGGGGAAGACGAGGAAAGGACCATGGATCTGATTGACGAACTCTCGGTCTTGGCTGGACATACCTCAGCGCAGGTGAAGATCATCTCCATGGATACCGAGGAAGGTGCAACTCTCAGCACTGCATTCGGAGGAGTTGCGGCTTTACTGAGGTATTCGATTTCATGAGGGCAATATTATGAAGCAACTGATCGACGACTCCCTTCCAGCATTTTCAACGGTAATGAAGGAGATGGGCCTGTCCGATATTGGCTGGGAGGGCCTACTTGGTCCTGCAACAGTTGAGGACCATGGAGATGCTGCAATGCCATGCCACTCACTTTCAAGAGAACTAAAGAGGAGCCCAGGAGACATCGCCGACGAAATATGCTCCCTGATTTCGCCGCTGTTGGTAGAAGTGGCTATAGTTTCTTCAATCAATGGCTTCGTTAATCTCAAGGCAGTACCGTCCTGGCTTTCATCAAAAGCCTCGTCACTGTTGTCAGATCCAAGAATTGGTGTAGGGGAGGAGGGAAGATTGACAATAGCTGTCGACTACTCTGCACCAAATGTGGCCAAAGAAATGCATGTCGGCCATCTCAGGTCCACTGTAATCGGGGATGCATTAGTCAGAATGCTTGAGTTCAAAGGCCATTTAGTTCATCGGGAGAACCACGTAGGAGACTGGGGAACCCCGTTTGGGATGCTGATAGAGCACCTGTTGGATTTGGGTGAGGACGAAGCAGCAAACGAACTGGGTGTGGGAGATTTGGACTCTTTCTATAAACAGGCACGTGTAAAATTCGTTTCAGATGCGGAGTTCGCCGACCGTTCACGTTCAAGAGTAGTCTTGCTGCAGGGAGGGGATGCAGAAACTCTGCGTCTTTGGAGGGTCCTCGTTGATGAGTCGATGAGGTATTTCAATGAGGTTTACTCGATGCTTGGAGTCCTGCTCACGGATGACGACATTATGGGTGAGTCATACTACCAGGATCTCCTCCCAACTGTTGTGGAAAGACTGTCCAACAGTGGCATGTTGGAAAATAGCGAGGGTGCAGATGTTGTTTTCCCGGGCGGGTGGAAGAACCGGGACGGTGAACCACTTCCAATGATTATCAGGAAAGCCGATGGAGGATTCAACTACAGTACCTCTGACCTAGCATGCATAATTGACAGGGTGGAAAGGCTGGAGTGCGACCAATTTCTATATGTTGTCGGAACTCCTCAGAAGCAGCACTTCGAGATGGTTTTCCAAGTCGCAAGAAAGGCCGGCTTCATGGATGATAGGCACAGTTCTATCCATGTAAACTTCGGATCCGTTCTGGACACCGATGGAAGGGTCCTGAAGAGCAGGGAAGGAGAGGTGATCAAGCTACATGATCTACTATCCGAGGCAGTAATTAGGGCAAATTCAGCCATTGAGGAGAAGAATCCCGAATTGATAGGGGAACAGCGCAATAATGTCGCCTCAATGGTCGGCATAGGGGCAGTCAAGTATGCCGATTTGTCAACAGAAAGGACAAAGGATTACGTCTTTGAATGGGAGAAGATGCTCTCATTCGAGGGCAACACTGCCCCCTACTTGCAGTATGCCCATGCACGAATCTGCAGCATCTTCAGGAAGTGGGCAGGCGAAAGGTCAGACATCCCCGATTTCGAAATTTCATGCTGTGAGCCAGAGGAGTCAAATTTGGCCCGAAGACTGGTTAGATTCCCATCCGCGTTGGATGAAACTATATCCACATTTAGCCCGCACAAGCTTTGCACCCATCTTCACTCCGTAGCATCTGCGTTCGCTTCATTCTACGAGGCATGCCAAGTGTTGGGTTCTGGGGACGAGGCCGTCGAGAAAAGCAGACTAGCACTTTGCGAACTCACTGCGAAGCAGCTTGAGCTAGGTTTGGGACTTCTTGGAATTGGAGTCCCCGAAAAGATGTAGTTCCCAATCATTGAGTTGAAATTTGTTGAGGGCATTATTGAAGTCAGGAACCCCGTGGCAACCACATGGTTTCAGTAGGCGATATTGCTCCAGACTTTACATTGATGGCAGCCCAAGATAGGTCCATGGTTACACTTAGTGAGATAGGAAAAAGGACAGTTCTCGCATTCTACCCTGCCGCATTCACGGGAGTGTGCACGACCGAATTATGTACATTTTCGGAATCCTTGGGCGATTTGGGTGAGGCCGAAGCAACCGTTTTGGGAATCTCTGCAGACAATGTATTTGCCAACAAGCAGTTTGCGGAGATGAACGACATAGGCTTCCCCCTTTTATGCGATGTCAAGAGGACCGCAATCGGTTCCTACGGCCTAGAAATTTCTGACTTCGGCGCTCCCGGATTCACAGCATGCCAGAGGGCGGTATTCGTTGTGGAGAAAGACGGAACAGTCGGATACTCTTGGGTGGCAGAGAACCCAGGGATGGAGCCGAACTACCCAGAAGTAATTTCGTTTTGCCAAACTTAGCCCCAAGCTATGTGCATTACAAGGGAGCCGTAAATTATCCCAGAAATAGTTAGGCTTTCTTCGTTGAACCGATCCATAGTATCCAAGTATGTGTGATACTCAGACGAACCAGATCCATAGCACAACATTGCTCTGCCATAACTATTCTCGGATTCCGAACCTTCATGGACGTTGTATACGAAGGGAGCATGGTCAGAATTGTAGGGCATTTCTTCTGAGCCAAGCTCTCTGACGGTGATGTCATACTTTCCTGCAAGTTGAGGGTGAGCCTCCGAGAATTTGCTTACAATCCCATTGATGCTCTTTACGTCCCCGGGGCTGTTTCCCTGAAGAGTCAACCCAGTGTTTCTCTGGGCATCAACGTGATTCATGTCCAGATTTATGTATAGCCTGAGGTTCTCGCTTAATTCGGCTTGGTGCTTTTTTACCCACTCAGTTGACCCCCAGAGACCCTCTTCTTCGCCACCCCACGTGCAGAAATAGATGGTCATCTTTGGTTGCCCCAGTTCTGTCTGAAGCAGAGCAATCTGCCTAGCCATCTCCAAAACTGTGGCGGTTCCTGCAGTATTGTCCACTGCCCCTTGTCCGTTGTACACGGTGTCGTGATGGGCACCAATAACGATCAATGAGTCTGTCTCACCCTCAATTATTCCACAAGGGACATGGATATAACCCTCTACCTGATTATCGACTTCTATTTGCATCTGCAGCATCCCATCCCCATTCACTACATGTTCAACTATAGATTCGCCAACGCTCTTTGATACCATGATGAATCCGATGTTGTACGGTTTCTCCTCGAACTGTGTTATGTCCAGTGACTTCGAGTAAGGGACACAGTCTCCAGAGATCAACTCATCACAGTTCTGCCTCTCATTAATGGTGATTAGTCCCCTGAGGCTGTTCTCCTGCGCCCTTTTCATCAGGACGGTGTTGCTCTCTGTCCCCTCTTGCCCATCCTGCCCATCGCGTAGCCAAACTATTCCTATCCCATTAGCCGCTGCACCCCAGTCAGCAGATTCGTTCCCAATCCCGAGATCGATAACCTGAGTGTTGCTGCTCGCAACGATGTTCACATCCCCGCTGTATCCTTGTACCACGTAGTCGACTCTGTGTTCGAACTCCGTCTCTTCCCTGTCTAGATCGGCAATCGAGCAAGGAGTCGGTCCGCCGATGATTCCTCCGACGTTACCAGGCTGGCAAATCATGAGGTCGAATTGGTTTCCCATATAGAACAAGGGAACTTCGAATTCTTCCAACGTGGAGGGGATTCCACTATTGGAGAAGTTGGTTTTTATCGATTGGGCAGTATTCTCTTCCTCCACTGTTCCGGACAACCTTCCTTCCCATACGGGATGACCGAGAGAGACTAGACCATCAGCATAGGCCCTAGTTTGATTCGCGTCGAAATCGATTAGCTTGTAATCAGGTTCTCCTTGGATCCATTCAACCAGGTCGTCACCGAATAGTAGGGCGCCGCCAGTGGCACCGACGATGATAATTCCAGCAACAATTAACGTTGAAATGGGAAATTCCGATTTTCTCAAATTACCGATTGACTTCATTGCCTCAATGATTCCTCGCTCTCCGCCTCCCCCAGGGCCCGAAACAATCTCGGCATCCAATACGCCAGAACTGATATTTTCAGAATCAAGCCTTCTTACTAGTTCGGACTTTTTTCCCGATACAGAAAGTCCCCTTGACTTCAGCTCCTGCTTGAGCTCATCGACAGTTTTCGATTCCCATTCAGTCATGCTTTCGGCCATCTAGCCTGTTTGTGCCTTTATTGAACCCATTCCATGATAGGTCAACTTAGGCATCAATCTTCGGATGCAACTTCTTCCCCGGTCCACCTCTTACCAAGGGTATGCTCGATATCCAATTGGTCTAGGATCCTGGCCACAACAAAGTCAACTAAGTCATCTATTGATTCGGGAGAGTGGTAGAATCCCGGGCTGGCCGGTAGAATTACTACTCCCCACTCTGATAGATTGGACATTGCTCTCAGATGAGGCGTAGAGTAGGGGGCCTCCCTGGGTACTAAAATCAACTTCCTTCTTTCCTTCATTGCGACTAGTGCACTCCTAGTGGCAAGGTTATCGCTAATTCCCGAGGCTATCTTTCCTATCGTAGTTCCACTTGCGGGACATACTACGTAAGCGTCGAATCTAGCAGAACCGGATGCAGATCTTGCAGCTAGGTTGCCATTATCCTCAAGCTTCACTCCTTCCCGAACTAGATCTGCAGGACTGACTCCGCATTCCAAATCCAGATTTATTGCACCAGTGCTAGTAACGATTAGGCTGACTTCCCACCCATGTTCAATTAATGAGTCGACAAGTCTGACTCCATACCTAGCACCCGATGCCCCCGTTATTGCCACCACTGCCTCGGGCATGACTGCCCGGCCGTACTTCTGCCCTTCAATGGTTGCTTGTGTCAAATGCTCTCTCTTAGGGCATCCGCGAGAAACCTGTACTCGTCAATATCGTTGTACAGTTGTGCTGAGATTCTGATGTATCTTTTTCCATGGTGCCTCCATGGGAAAACGGGAACCTGGATGCCATATTCATCCAGAAGGAAGTTGTGATAGGGATCTCCTTCCAAGCTCATCGCACCAACCTCGCCGTTTCCGGGCATCTCAACAGCCGCAATAGACGAAACCATTGACTCAGGAACAGGAGCCGTTGTGCCCAGCGCCTCGCATACTATCTTCCTACCCTCGATTACTAGATTTCTATTCCTCTCCATTATCGCAGGCCAACCACCTTCCACCAATCCTCCGATGAACTCCAGGGCCTTGGGAATGCATAGCCATGGAGTGGGGTCCTGAGTTCCCGTCCATGCAAACTCGTAGTCGAATCTCTCCTGCGCACTCCCCTCATGGGTGGCTCCATGTCCGATGCTTAGTGGTCTAATTTCTGACTTCTTATCGCTCCGGATATGTAGGAATGCTGAACCCTTTGGCGTGCAGATCCACTTGTGGCAATTACCCGTGCAGTAAGCTGCTCCAAGATTCGTCAGGTCCAGGGGAACGATGCCAGGCCCATGGGCCGCATCCAGTAGCACATCCACCCCCTCGGATTGTAATTCTGAAACCAGTTCTTCGAATGGCATCCTAATTCCGGTGGGGCTGGTAACGGTGTCGATTAATGCCAGTACAGTTCGTTCAGTTACTGCACCCATTATTGCTTCAACTACTCCTTCATTGCCATCCAATCTGAATGGGATGTCCACCACTACAGTCTTCGCTCCTGATCTGGAAGTGACGAAGTCAACAGCGTTCCAGCATGCCTGGTAGCTGTGATTTGGTACGATAATTTCGTCCCCCGGATTCAACTCAAGGCTTCTTAGGACAGTGTTTACTCCCTCGGTGGCGTTCTTGACAAATGTCATTCCCATCGGTTCGGCATTGAGGAATTCGCAGAGTGCTTCTCTGGAACTGTCCAATTTACGGATGAAATCTCTTTCGAAGAACCTAACCGGATCTCTCTCAATTTGAATTCTCAATCTACTCTGCTCATCCAAAACCTCATTGGGCGTTGCTCCAAATGAGCCATGGTTCAGGAAGGTCAAATCTGGGTCCAGAGGCCAGTGTTTGGCCAGGCTCGACCTCTGTGGCCTGTTCATGCGAGAATCCCCGGCACCCACTCCACTGGTTCTGTAGGCTTCCTTCCCAGGTGCTTCTCGCAAAGCTTTCGCAAACTGGCCTCAATCCTTTCGATGTCGATAATGTTGCCGTCTTTATCGGAATTGTAACCTAGTCTGGCCAGGCTAGTGTGAACGCCGGCCTTCATCCCGCATCCTTCCAGTTCCTCCACCCTACTTCCCGGGGTATCTACGTTTATCGACATCCCATGGCGACTAACCCAGTGTAGGAAAGAGAGGCCGATGGAGCATATCTTGTGCCCGTCAACCCATGCCCCTTGCATACTATCGTCCTTGTATGAGGAGATTCCGCAGTCTAGGAGGGCGTCGATGGCCCAATCTTCCAGCCTCTCAATAATCCCCCTTACGCTTTGTTCATGAACTCCCCACTTTACTATTGGGTAGACGACCAACTGCCCCGGGCCATGCCATGTGATACCCCCTCCCCTGTCAGTAATTGAGGTCGGGTATCCTTTGACATCAAAACCGTCTCTTACGGCCTTTGGTCCTATAGTCACCACTTCTGGATGCTCGACGAAAATTAGTGTGTCACCAATCTCTCCGGCGATCCTCTTCTTCTGCAAATCCCTCATCGCTTCGGCCATTACTTCATGCTCAACTAACCCTGATTTCAGGATTCTAATTTCCATTCACTCGCCTCAGCTGATGTGGATTGCATGGCCAAGGGTCTTGAGAACCCCTTCGTGGAAGGACTCTGCCATCGTTGGATGGGCATGTACTGTCCCAGCTACGTCTTCCAGGAGAGCCCCCATTTCCAGGGCTAGTACGAACTCGGCATGCAGTTCTGCAACGTGGCTGCCTACTGCCTGGACTCCCAGGATTACGTGGTCAGACTCCCTTGCTGTTACTCTGATGAAACCTCCCGTTTTCTCTGCCTCAATACTCAGTGCCCGACCATTTGCTGCAAGCGGAAATTTTCCAACAATAATCTCCTCGCCCCGCCCCTCGGCCTCTTCGGGCGTCAATCCGACTGAGACTATTTCTGGTTCCGTGAAAACTATAGCAGGAATTGCGACCTTGTCGAATTCTCTCTTGTGCCCAGCGATAATCTCGGCTACCATTTCCCCCTCTGCACTAGCCTTGTGTGCAAGCATAGGCTCTCCTGATACGTCTCCAATAGCATAAACTCCTGGTACGGAAGTACGGCATTGCCTATCGGTTCTGATGAACCTGCCTGATGGGTCCATCCTCACTCCCATGTTTTCCAGGCCCCAACCCTTCGTGTTTGGACTTCTTCCGACGGTGACTAGGACCTTGTCGACCTTGATTTTCTCTTCCTCCCCATCCTTTTCGAAGGTTAACTCAACCTTCCTAGAAGCGCCTTTGCCCTTGATTTGGGCTCCTCTGGCAAGAGCCTCAGTGTGGACTTCTACATTGTGCTTCTTCAGCCAGAGCTCAAGAGGTCTACGGATCTCTTTGTCCATTATCGCAAGTATGCTCCCCATCCCCTCGACTACAGTAATCTTGCTCCCTAGCTTTGCAAGGGCACATCCAAGTTCGAGGCCGATATAACCCCCTCCAACTATCGCTACACTTTTGGGTAGTCTCTGAAGGTCCAATGCACCAGTGGATGAGAGAATGAACTCTTCGTCACAAGGCATGAAAGGTAGGTCGATGTGGCTCGAACCTGTAGCGATAATGACGTTCTCTGCTTCAATGGAAACCTCTGAATCCCCAGTCTCGACGACACAGTTCTTCGGGCCTTCGAATCTCGCCCATCCCTTCACTAGTTCAGCACCTGCAGCTTTCAGAAGGCCCTCGACTCCCTTGTTTAGCCTTCCAACTATGGAGTCCTTCCAGGAGATCAGAGCCGACATGTCCACTTCTGGCTCTCCTTCGACGGATAGTCCCATGTGCCCCCCTTCACTAGAATGCTCCTTGAGAGCCTCGAATCTTTCAGCTGCGTGAATGATCGCCTTGCTTGGTATACACCCTCTGATTAGGCAGGTCCCACCTGCCTTGTCGCCTTCGACAACTACTGTTTCCAGTCCTAGTTGAGCAGATCTGATTCCTGCAACATAGCCCCCTGGTCCCGCACCAACCACTAGAACCTGGCATTTTCGGGATTCTGACATATCCGTTCCCTCACATGAAGATAAGCGCGGGATTTTCCAGCATCATCCTCAGATGCTGAATAAGTGCCGCTCCATCAGCTCCATCGACCACCCTATGGTCGAATGCGCTTGAAAGGTTCATTATTCTCCTAATAACGATTTGACCGTTTCTTACTACTGGCATTTCTCTGGCTTTATGCACACCGAGGATGGAAACCTCTGGGTGATTGATTATCGGAGTAGCCCCGAGCCCGCCCTCTCTGCCCAGGCTCGTGATTGTGAATGTCGACCCAGTTAGGTCGTCCAGGCTGGCACTTCCATCCCTAGCTGAACCGGAGACTCTCTGCATTTCTGCAGCCGCCTTCCAGACGTCCATTGACTCCACGTGCTTGACTACGGGGACATACAGTCCCCTTTCTGTCTGAGTTGCAATTCCAAGATTAACTGCAGCATGGCGGTTTACAACTCCCTCCGAGTCATCGAAGTGAGCATTGCATTCGGGGTGCTCAGGCATTATTTTCGATAGTGCTAGCATGATGAATGGGAGGTATGTTAGTTTGGGTTGAGACTCGTCTCTGGACGAGTTTAGTACCTGTCTGAGGGCCTCAAGCTCGGTGATGTCAACCTCTTCGAAGTAGGAGAAGTGAGGAATCTTGCTCTTGCTCAGTGTCATTTGCTCGGAAATCTTCCTCCTTAGTCCAACGACCTTGACTGGTGTAACTTCAGTCCTCTTTTCCGAGTATGCAACGGGGCTGGCCCCGGAAACAGAACCACCCGCGGCGATGAAAGCATCCAGGTCTGCATGCCTTATTCTTCCAGCGGGACCTGAACCTCTAACACTGGAAAGATCCACTAAGGCTTCCCTTGCTCTCTTCCTGACTGCTGGACTAGCCAGAACTCGTGAAGTGGCCTTTACAGATTTCCCGACAGGATCTGGCGCGGCAACGGGAGCAGGTTCAGGGGCCGGCTTCGGCTGAGGCTTCTGGACTTCCTCAATTACCTCCGGTTCCTCTTGTTCTGGCTCCTCAGTCACGTGCTGTTGTTTCTCTTCTGGCCCATCGTCACCGTCTGAAGACTCAATCTCCAGCAGGGTAGAACCAACAGCAATCATATCACCGACCCCTCCACTCAGTGAGCTGATTTTTCCATTGACTGGGGACGGAATTGTTACAGTTGCCTTGTCAGTCATTACATCCACGATTGGGTCATCCTCGGATACTGAATCTCCCTCGGACACGTGCCACTGGACAACTTCGCCCTCAACTACCCCCTCTCCGATGTCTGGTAGTTTGAATACGAAATTTCCCATCTCAGTCCTCCTGGGTTTTGTGTATCGCCGCGGCGATCCTAGAGGGACCGGGCATGTAATCCCATTCAGTAGTATGGGGGAAAGGGGTGTCCCATCCCGTAACCCTCTGAATGGGATTTTCAAGGTAGAAGAAACACCTCTCTTGAATCGAGGCCGCTATTTCTGCACCAAAACCACTAGTCTTCGGTGCTTCATGAACAATCACGCACCTCCCAGTCTTCTCTATTGAACTGATCACGGTCTCTTTGTCCCAAGGTAGTAGGGTCTGTAGGTCTATCAGGTCGCACGAAATCCCACTGTCTCCGATTGCCTTCTCGCAGACGTGAACCATGGCACCCCAGGAAATCACTGTGCAATCATTTCCCTCTATGGCAAGTCTCGCCTTACCAAGGGGGATGTTGTAGTGAGAATCCGGCACCTCTGCCTCGGGGTGACCCGACCATGTTGGGACGTTATGCGGGTCCCCGTAGAATGGTCCCCTGTAACACCTCTTTGGCTCGAAAAATACGACCGGGTCATTGGACTCAATTGAGCTAATTAGTAGGCCCTTTGCATTGTACGGAGTCGAGCAGTAGACTACCTTTAGGCCGGGGGTGTGCGTAAATTGTGACTCGGGTGACTGGGAGTGATGGTGACCCCCCCTTATTCCCCCTCCAGCCGGGGTCCTAAGTGTCACAGGTGACCAGAATTCCCCTCCTGAGCGATGGCGGACCTTTGCGATCTCATTTACAATCTGATCGTAAGCTGGGAAAATATAGTCTGCAAATTGGATCTCAACCACTGGCCTGAGGCCATTTAATCCCATTCCGAATGCAGTCGCTGCAATCCCGCCTTCGGAAAGCGGGGAGTCAAATACTCTGTGCTCCCCGTGCTTTTCCTGGAGGCCATCGGTGGTTCTGAAGACACCCCCGAAGTAACCTACGTCCTCACCGAATATAATTACATCAGAGTCCCTTTCTAGCATGATGTCGAGAGCACTATTTAGTGATTGAATCATATTCATGTTTGGCATAATCAGTCCCCCATTACCTCATCATGCTGTTCTTTCAGATGCCAAGGCATTTCTTCGTATACTTCAGTGAAAATCGTATCCGCCGATGGATATGGGCCATTTGCCAGATCGCCAAATTTTACGGCCTCTTTGTATGCCTCAACAACCTCCGAATCAATCCTTTCTTCAAGTTCAGAGTGCCTTTCTTCACTCCAATCCCCTATGTGAATTAGATGCTGCTTCAATCGGGAAACAGGATCTCCACCTGGCCACTTTGTATGCTCGTCACCGGGACGATACCTGCTCGGGTCGTCGCTGCTACTATGCGCTCCAGACCTATATGTTAGGACCTCGATGTGAGTGGACCCCGCTCCTGATGCGGCTCTTTCACGAGCCCACTTGGTTACCGAGTATAGGGCTAGGAAGTCATTTCCATCAACTCTGATGGAGGCCAATCCGTAGGGCAGGCCTCTTGCGGCGAAGTTAGCAATTCCACTGGCAAAGTTTGCATGAGTGGAAATTGCCCATTGATTGTTAACGACATTAAGAATCACAGGGGCATTGTAAACGCTGGCGAAAGTTAGGGCATAGTGGTAGTCTCCCTCTGCACTGGCGCCATCCCCAATCCAAGTAATGGTGACTTCGTCTAGATCCTTGTACTTTGATGCTAGAGCCACTCCAACCGCCTGGCTGAATTGCGTCCCAACCGGACTTGAAACAGAGATGAACCTCCCCTCCCTGTACGAATAGTGGACGGGCATTTGCCTTCCCTTGATATTGTCCTCTTCGTTGCCAATGCAGTGGCAAATCATGCTCACCATACTTCGGCCTCTGACAAATTGAGCCCCCGGTTGCCTGTAGGTCGGGAAAATCCAATCCTGCTCTTCCAGAGCCATTGTTTGCGCAATAGCCACGGCCTCTTCTCCGAATGATCTCATGTAGAATGATAGCAACCCAGTCCTTTGCATCTTCATCATCCTGTCATCAAAAATCCTCAGCCTTACCATGTGCTCAAGTCCCATTCGCAACTCATCCGCACTTAGTCCTGGATCCCATTCGCCAGATGCACCTCCATCATCGTCAAGTACTCTTACCAGCCCATATGCAAGTTCGGATGTGTCCTCAGGGGAGCATGTCTTTGGGTCCGGCATCGCATAGTCGCCGGGATTCCATGGCCAACTCTCGAAACTCGCTTCTTCACCGGGTCTGAAGGGTGCGTCTGGGACGTCAATTGTCTTCTTCGTATCCTTTTTTGCCATACTCTTTGCACCCTCCTAACTCAAGGCATTTGACCTCTAGCAGTAATCTTTCCCTCTCTGTGTAGGAGGTGACTCACTGCAGAACCAGTAGAGTCTCTAGTCACTACAGGTTCACCTCCCATTGCCTCGTCCCACAACATGCCAGCCCTGTAGCTGGATCTTACAAGAGGTCCACTAGCTACTGCACCGAACCCGATTTCTCTAGCTACCCTATCCCAATCGGCAAACCTCTCAGGTTCAGGGAACCTGTCCACTGGCAAGTGCTTGTAACTTGGTTGGAGGTATTGTCCAATCGTAACCATATCAACTCCGGCCTCACGAATCATCTCCAATGCTTCTTCTACTTCTCCGTCCGTCTCGCCCAAACCAACCATGATGCTAGTCTTTGTCAGGATATCCGGGCGCAGAGACTTAGCTTGCTTCAGAATTACCAATGACTGATGGAAAGAAGCTCGCCTATCGCGGACTACCTTGTCTAGACGGGGCACGCACTCCACGTTATGGGCGAAAACCTTCAGTGGCAGGTCTTCGAGCAATAAGGCAAGAGAGTCCAAATTTCCATCCAAGTCTGAACATAGCAACTCTAGTCCAACACCCGGGTTCTGATTGTTTACCTCAATTATACACTCGCGGTAGTGACTAGCCCCTCCGTCTCCTAGGTCGTCTCTGTTTACAACCGTAATTACAGCATAACTCAGACCCATCTTTCCTATAGCTCCTGCGAGCTCTACTGGTTCGGCGGGATTCAGTTTTGGCGGGGTCTTTACAGTGCCTACCGCGCAAAATCTGCACCCTCTCGTGCAAACCTCTCCAGCCACCATAAATGTCGCCGTACCACGGCCCCAGCAGTCGTGAACGTTGGGGCATCTTGCCTCTTCACAAACGGTATTCAGACCATGTCGTTTTACCTTCGATTTAGTTCCATTGAACCTTATCTGAGAGTCCCCAACAGGCAGTGTCGTTCTAAACCACGAAGGAAGCCTCTTCCTAGTGGTCTTTCTTGCTTCTAGGGGGTTGGCTCTAGAGACTCCTCCACAACCTCCGGAACCAGTATCTGAATGCTCGATGGTCGGTAACCGCCTCTCCATCAAACAGCCGGATGCAGGACCGACATTAACCGTTTTCTTGTGATGGCCCGTCTAATTGCTCTGAGCAATCGGTAAAATGTCAGTATTCCTCCCGGCACATATGCGGAGAACCGTTCTGGTTACTGGCGGGGCCAAGAGAATAGGCAGGGAAATTTGCCTTAGCCTAGCCAATGAAGGTTTCTCTGTTGCAGTTCAATACCTTACTTCTAAGTCCGAGGCTCAAGCCCTGGTTCGGGAAATAGAGTCTATGGGAAATAAGGCAACATCTGTCCAATCCGATCTTTCGGAACCGGGCTGTGCAAGTGACATAATCGGGAGGGTCGTGGAATCTATCGGCCCACTTACGGACCTGGTAAACAACGCATCAGTGTTTCTCCATGACGATATATGCTCGGTTACAGAAGAGAGTTGGGATGCCCACATGTCGGTAAATGCAAGAGCACAGACCATGCTAATTCGGAGTTTCTCCGAACAATTACCAGAGGGTTGTCAAGGTTCAGTTGTTAATATCCTGGATCAAAAGGTTGCATCCCCTAATCCTGATCACCTATCTTACACTGCATCCCGGTTTGCTATGATGGGATTGACAGAAGCGCTTGCCAGGGGCATGGCCCCCCGAATTAGGGTTAACGCTGTAGCTCCGGGACACACTCTTTCGAGTTCCGAGCAGTCCGATTCTGGTTTTGCCCGGGCACAGTCTGAGTCTCCCTTGGGATTCGGGCCGGAGGCATCCGATATTGCCCAATCCGTCACATTCTTGATGAACTCTAGAACCGTTACTGGCCAGATATTGTTCGCCGATTCTGGAGAGAGGTTCCTTAGTAGGAAAAGGGATGTTCTCTTTGAGACGGAGGGATGACATTGGCCGAATTGTCTGATGCACTATCGATGCTGGTTTCACAGACCTACGGTCAATCTTCGATAGTTTTCCTTGAAAACGCCTCGAGAGAAGTAGAAATCGGCATCCATGATTATGAAATTGGCTCCACTCAACCCGTCAGATTCGATGTTTATGTAGCCCATGAGGGTGACCCCCCCTCTCCAATAAGCGATATTGATGATGTCCTAAACTACGAATATTTGCAAGAATCAATAGAGAAGGTAATCCATGGAGAAAGATTTGGTCTACTTGAACAGTTGGCCAGCGAATTACTTGATTGCATATTAGAGCCTGATTCGGCAATCGCCGCAACAGTAAAAATTTCCAAGACATCTATTCCAGGGGTTGAGGGTTCTCTAGGTTGCTGCGTTACGAGATTCAAGTAGAATTGGTGCAGGGGGAGGGATTTGAACCCACGAAGCACTATGCACCGGAGCTTAAGTCCGGCCCCTTTGACCAGCTCGGGTACCCCTGCAATCCTCCAGTCGGGGCCTTCGCTTTCAATCGAGCGGATGGGAATGGTGTTAGAACCGATGCATTGCCTACTCCAACCCCCCCAATCCTTTAACATCCCAATTGCGGCGCACAACCGTGCGAAATTGCTCCAGAATGAAAGTAAGGCGCGGCTCCACCGTGGTTGCCCTTTCCTTCATTGCGCTAATCTTACTTCAATCTAGTATCCCAGCAAGGACTAATGATTTGGACCCTAATTGGGGTATTTTGGGAGTTGATGCCGCCCCTGATGACAATCCTTACCGTCTTTATTTGACCGAGCCGGGAAGCAATGCTTCTGCTGGGATGGATGGGCTGATCAGTACAAGGGTGCCAGCGAATGACGATTCCCAGGAGTCCGCTTCGGCATTGGACGCTGATGTAGAGTTTAGGACCATCGAGTTGCACGCCAGTATGGAGTTCTATGGGAGGAAATACCACTCAAACGACTCATATTATCTGCCAGTTAATTTGTTTCTGAAGGCCACTGGTTCCCAGAATGCAAACGTGGACTGGACTGTATCAATAGGTAGTACGTCTCATGGGATGGTCGGAAGCACTACTTGGGGAAGGGAAGTATGCTCGTCCTCATTTGGTAGCACTTGTGACTTTGACTACGAGTCGTTTGAGGTCGGAATAGGCAGCCAGAGCTCTTTCACGGTTAGCAAGGGGGAACGCCTTACACTAGAGGTTCGAGCCACTATTTCGGGATGTGACGATGGATTGTTCTCCGACTGCTCGGCCGAGATTGCATGGGGCAACATTGACGGAGAGAATAGGTTCTCTAATATTGAATCAGATGCTAATGCGCTATTGGATAGCATAATTGTCCTTCAGAGGGAGGGGGCAAATATTGCTGAGGGACCTGAACTGGACTGGTATCCCAATGACATTATGGAAGATCGGGAGATGCAATTTTCCATCGATGCGAAAAGTGCTTTTGGCAGAGATGACATTTCGAAAGTTGAGATTTTGATGAGAGACCCAGATGGGAATTACAGGGTCGATTATCAAGTAACTGGTGATGAGGAAGAAATTGACGACTCAAGTTATGGGGTCTTCGGAGAGTATATGTGGACCTATCCCAGTGGCCTAATGTCAGGGGAGTACTCGTTGATATTGAGAATAACTGACATCCAGGGTAATCGGGTGGATGTGGAGCATGAGTCAATAACAATGCACGAGTGGGGAGTTTCCCTCAAGCATAGGTATGACAGGACAATAGAGTACTTTGCACCTAGTCAAATCACCCCCATCCCTCTTATCTTAGTTCACAGGGGGGACTCTACCAAGTCAATGCAAGTTGAATTGGAAGTTCTGACCAATCTGGGAAGCTCTTGGCTAGTAGAACTTGACTCCCCAGCAGGTTATGAGCTGAATTCAGGAGGAACAATACTGAACCCTACCGTGACTCTGACTGCACCAGACGATCTTACCGGTATGCCCAAGAAGATAGAGATCAGGGCAGTCGCCGAAGCCGATGTTGAGGGCGTAATCTCAGTGGTTCATCAGGATGTACTAACGCTGAACGTGGAGAAGATAGATGTTTACCAACCACCCGTAGTGTCAATCTGGTCCGAGGACCATACCATTCCAATCGCCAACTCATCTAGAGGGGATGCTATCGACTCGACGATTCCTAGATTTGCCGAATACGATGAATTCAATCCTTTCATTCTGGAGGTATTCAATACTGGATTCGATGCCGATTACTTCCGAATTGATATTCTGAAAAGATCTAAGTCACTGTTCCAACTATACGACAACCAGACCGGACAGAGGATTCTGGAAAACGAGGGAGACTTCACTTTCCACACGTCATTGATGGAAAGACACTCCACACAGGTATTCATTCTTGGTGTCAAACCAAGCCTAGATCGTTCTGATCCTGACATTGGCGAGATAGAGATAGAAGTAATTAGCGGGGGCAACTCATCTTCTAGTACCACAGTTTCCTTCACCATCCAAAGAACATTTGGAATTAGGGCTGAGGTCTCCCAAGACTGCGATGGAACTCCCTTGGGGCACATGAAAGTCTCACTTTGCGCACCAAATCAAGATAGGCCAACTGTAGATTTCCGAGCGAGGATAACAAACAGCTTCACAGATTCAGAGGCCGCTTCTTGGTGGCTAATCCAGAACCCAGCTTCTCTGAAGGAGAACACAGATAACAATGAGGCTTATGGGCAGTGGGAGTACCGTATTACTGACTCAGATGATGAATCTGTGCCCAGAGTTTCACTAGGTCCTGGTGACTTCACTGAGGTGTTCGTTAGTGTCACTATGACGAATAAGGTCGAGGTCGGCAATCATACTGTTTTCCTCAGGATAGTGGAGGATGTCGAGGATGACGAACCGCGCTATTTCGATCTCCCTATGACATTCGAAATCGAGGCCGATGATCCAACACTGCAAATAGTCCAAGTGTCCCAGAACACTCTTCTGATTCCCGGACGCGACTATTCCATACAGATGAAGGTGAAAAACCAAGGAAACGGGCCTCTTACGGTACTATTGGGGGTGGATGTCGAACAAGGAGGATGGGAAGTCAGCATCGGTGGCCTATCCGGCTCTCCACTCATTCAGATCGATGCGTTCGAGGAAACTGGATTCACAGTTGAAATTTCAGTCCCCGATTCGGCAAACAACGGTGACTCAGTTCCAATCTCCGTCACGGCAACGCCTCTGGACACTGAGCAGGGATTCCCTGATTCATTTACTGCAAAGTTCACATTAAACGCTGAAGTGGAGATAAGCTCGGTCGTACAAATTCTCGTCAATGAGGCTACGCACCCACGTCCAATTACACTTGTATTATTGGTGGTAACAGTCCTACTTCTCTTTGCCGGGATCCAGAGTCGAATGAATCGACGTAGATGGGCCGCACAGATGGAGATGATTGAGGCACTATCCGAGGTCCCTTCTGACACTGTGACGATTGAGCAGGAAATTCCAGCCCCAGTTACCTCAGCAGGAACAGAACCTGAAGTACCTAGATACGAAGATGAAGATATCGAGTTAGTGTAGTTCAGTGAGAATGTACGAACGACGCTCCATTCTGCTTAAGACCCGTAGTTTGCGCCATCAAAACGAGGCTGTTAGCGGTGCTGTTTGTAAATGGGAAATACGAACCCTTGGGCCAACCTGCAAAGCAGAGGTCAGCAATTGCATTCACATTCTTTCTTATCATGTCTAGTCACGCCGCAATGCAGTTTGGCATTTGGGAAGCCAAAGCTACTACTGATCAGGACGGAGATGGGCTTCCATATGGTATAGAATTCCTAATCAATACCCAACCTCAAGACTGGGATTCAGACAATGACGGGCTTCCCGACGGCTGGGAATGGCAGTATGGACTGGATCCACTTTCGGCATCAGGAGACAATGGCTCCACGGGCGATCCCGATTCTGATGGTTTGACAAATCTTAACGAATACTTGTACGGAATTCCCACTGGTTGGGACGAGCCATCTACCACAAATGTCCTAGATAATGGGGTCTGGTGGAATGGAACCGTCCCAGTTAGGAACTGGGACGAAGAGAGTGCAATGCAGGTGATTCAGGGTGCTGGGACGGACGGAGCTGATGAAGACCCAGTCGGCAACATTTGCACAGATACCTTCGATAATGACCATGATGGTATGGTGGACTCTAATGATGATGACAACGACGGCGATGCCGACTGCAGCTCCGACGACGATGATGGAGACGGCCTTATTGATGAAGATCCCAATGGTTGGGACACAGATGGGGATGGCATGCCCGATGGTTGGGAAGCAGCACATGGGCTCGACCCGACTTCCAATTCAAATCAGGATGGGACGTACGGGGATCCTGACTCCGACGGGCTAGCAAACATCTACGAATATGTCAATCCTGCATGGGGGACCAGAAATGGCTCTACATTCCCCCCGACCCAATATTTCCGTCCGGGCCCAATAAATATGACAATTACCGAATCTCCATGTAATCCAATTCTTTCACTAGGTCCGGGAGGATGTCAAATATTTACTGCAGAAGTAGATGGAATTACCCAGACAGACCCCATGAACAACGATACCGACGGCGACAATCTCAATGATTCGTTCGAGGCCTTGGTGTTATTGACCGATCCAACATCTCCGGATACTGACTCCGATGGAATTTGGGACGGCATAGAGTACAATGGATCATATGGCAATCCAGCCCAGGGTTCAGACCCCAGGAACAACAACACCGATGGCGACTACCTCGATGATGGTGAAGAGGATCTGAATGGAAATGGGGTAATTGATGAGAACGAAACCGACCCAACTAGGGTCAATGATGAGGGTGACTTTGACGGTGACGGTATCCAAAACTGGCAGGAAAACATGTCTTGTACCCTCTGGAACGTTTCTGACACAGATGGCGGCGGGGTTAGTGATGGCGATGAGAAGATTCCATGGCATGGGACAGATCCTTGCACCTCTCTTTCTGAACTCGAGTTCACGATAATTGAGTGGGACGAGAACACAGATGCCCTAGAACTGAATTCAACAAACAACCTGAATCCAAATCCAGTTGACTGGAGGAATATGGCCCCACTCGCCTACTATGAATCAGCTAATGGAAGCCGTACTCCCTTCTCATTCACGTCCATAGATGTAAATCTGCTCAGGGGGGTCGATACTCCTCTTCCCGCAGGGGTGAACAAAGTAGTCTTCACTAATGGATCATGGTGCTGGAATGCCACAGCGGGCGCCATAAATGATCCCTATTGTGACGATGATTATTTCGATAGTGATGGGGATGGTCTAGCCGACTGGGAGGAAACATTCGGCGTTTGGGGATATATTTCACTTGCAAACCTTCCAGACTCCGATGGAGACGGAGTCGACGATCTATCAGAGATACAGAATGACACAGATCCACTCGAACCCTGTCACAACCTATTGGACTCCGACGGGGATGGTCTCAACAACTATTTCGAAAATACAACTGGTTGCGAAATGAGGTACGGCATCCAAGGGGGGAACCTCACCTTCGATATTTGGTTGACTCTCTGGAACGAGCCCGACTCCGATAATGGGGGGGTTGATGATGGCCAGGAATACATCGATGGAACTAATCCTCAGGACAATCCCGATGATGACATCAACCCTTTGGACACAGATGGGGATGGTATTCCTGACTCAGTAGAGTTGGAAATTGGAACCGACTGGCGTGATCCTGACACCGATGGGGGTGGTGTACCCGACGGCGAAGAGTGCCCACAAGAGTTCTGGCTATTGGATTGCGTTGGTGCACCTAGCAATCCATTCGATCCAAACGATGACCTCAATGAGAATGCGTTGATGTTCACTGCAGTAAACACAACCATTGGAATGGATCCAGGAATCACGCACTACTGGAGGTGGCACACTTATGACTACTATACGGGGGTTTCATGGGGAGTCAACTCAACATTAGTTGGATACACCCCGATTGTAGACGACTGGTCTACAGATCAAGGCGTTGCCGATCAGGCATTCTGGAATCATAGCTCGCCCCTGTCTTGGGAGATTACCTTCGACGAGGCAGGTTACATTAGTCCTGGAAGAGAACTCATTCAGCCATACAATGTGCAGAACTTTACTACGTGGGTCGACTTCTCCGCAGGCCTCAACTTCTCAAACTACACCAGAGATGTAATGGTCGACGGATCGACCATTGAGTCACTATATGTCAATGCTCCAGAAGTTATCCTATCGGCTGAGGTCAGGGAGAATACGACTGCATTTACTGGTGCAGAATACGGTCTCGACCTTCCTGAAGAATTTCTTTTGAGTACGGAAGGCGATGAAGTAAGCAGGATTACGCAAGACGTCCTGAATCAGTCGGGTGCTCTTTCGGCATGGGACAAGATTTCAGCCATTCAGGACTTCCTTGTCAATGGCAATGAAACTATCACATTCCTAAGGAACTACGATGGTTCAGGACGCACCGATGGCCTTGGTAGCGATAGCGACGTGTCGTATTGGATTCTAAACTCGTCACACGAAGGAAGTTGTGACGAATTCGCCTCTCTTTTCGCAGTAATGCTGAGATTGTCTGGAATCCCAACTAGAAAGGTCACAGGATTCTCCGGGGGGACATGGGACGGGAAGTCGATCAGTGTGTATGGCAAAGACTTCACCACATGGGTCGAGGCCCATCTGCAAACAAACCAAAACCAAGGAGATTTGGATGTGGGATGGGTCCCCTTCGAGGCATGCCCCTCCTTGTCACCGATAGAGGTCGTGAATGAGGATTGGGGCCCAACCTGGGTCGAAAGGAACACTACATTATCGGACCAAATTTGGCTTGATGGCACTCTGATATACTCAGGCAATTCTACCGCAGTTGACAATTTATCCATCTCAATGTATCTCGTATCTACCGAGGATTCCGAAAACGTCCCTGGTAGTGCTGCTATTTCTGACTACCTTGTTGCAACCGCAATTACTGATGAAAACGGCTCGTTCAATCTGACGGGACTACCTCCTTCGGTGATCAGGCCCGGATTCGCATCACTAGTGATACAAACGTCTCAGAGGGCATACGTCGGTACTCAAGGAATTTCTTTCCCATGGCAACTAAACATTTCCGACGACGTATCGATTTCAATTTCCGAGCCAACCCCAGTGGGGGAACCGATGTTAGGAATAGGAGTGAATAGCACAATCATAGGGCAGATTTCTTGGGCTAGTGAACCAAACCTAGATCCTTCACTAGTGGACGATATGCAGGTGGTTCTGAATTACACTTCGGCCGTAGACGGAGTAGTCTCAATGTCATCTAGCGTTTCTGGAGGCGGATTCTTCGAATTCACAGTACCAATTGACGAAACTGAACCGCTCGGACCAATAAACGCCACAATAAGTTTTGATGGCTGGCATAGTACAGACCTGAACAACGTAACACCTCCTTCATACCATGCCCGGCCCGGAAATCTTGAACTGGTATTCAACATCACACTTTCTCCGAATCTTACAGTTTCATTGGAGTCCCAGGGCTCAAACAACACAGTTCTTGAAATCGGCTCAAACATATACCTCAATGGAACCGTGCTAAGTAGGGGTGAGGCCCCAACTACGCTCAATGGGACTCTAATTCTTGAGATGAGAAGATCAGATATCTCAGGCCCATATTTGCAATTAGAATCGTGGTATCTAAACGACTCTTCTTGGGGTTCTTCTCCCGGCAACTTCTCGATAGTTTGGCCCTTCTCGCCCGAAGACGTCCCAATCCCGGCCGGTGTTGTCGATGTCAGGATTCAATTCGATGCCGACAACCTAAATGCAAATGATCAGAAGCAATTCATAGATGGGGAATTTGGAATCAGGAGCATTGTTCAGTTCACATACGCCCTATCTCCGGAACCAAGAGGAATTGAGGCAAATGTCGAGGTACTACTGACCGATCACACAGGACTATCTTTCGCATCATTCCAAGGCGAATACAATCTGGACTTCGATGGCTCATGGGCATGGAGCGAGATCGACCCTAGCTCTGCAAGACTTGGGGTAAGTTGGACACCCGCGGTTGATTTGGACCCGGGAGACTATCCTTGGGTTCTTTCCTACAACGGTTCTACATGGATGGCACCTAACTCTTCATCCGATACCATCAGAATCCAAGGCCTGGCCAATGCCACTGCATCCTTTGGTTCGGACTGGACTCCTCGAGGTGGGACAAATTGGGTATCGGGAACTGCAAGAGATTTGGTACTTAATTCACCAGTAACGGGAAACAACTCCTCCGTTTCCGTTCTCCTACAGGTTCCCTCTGACCTGCCCTCTACTCCCGATGGATTTCCCGCAGGACCAGACTCCTACACACTGGCAACAGGATGGATCGACCCCATTAATGGGGAATACAACATGACATTCTCTATTCCTAGTGGAATCCCCTCTGGTTCTTATCAGGTCCTTGTTAGGCTAGACTTCAACTCGAACCCTCTTCCGGGTGGAAGCTATTACAAGACCAACGATCCAACTTCGGTTTTGTCTGGTGTCCAGACCGAGTTCGTCTTGGAAACCACGCCATCTGAGTTGATTCTTATTGCTGGCGAACAACTAATCCTGTCCACCGTGGTAACTGATGTTGAGGATCCTTCAGAATTTATCGGAGGGGTTTCTTTGGATCTCTACTTCGACTGGGGCGGGCCCCAGCAGCAGATTCTTCAGTCTACTACATCCGACTCAACAGGAACTGCCAATTTCAATCCCGTAATTCCTTCTTCAATAGCACCCGGATTCTATGATGTTAGGATTCACGCCCCCGACGATCTAGTAGACAATTTATCCACTCCCAATGCTGGAAGATGGGTCGGAAATGATAGCATCACCAACCTTACTGTTCAAGTGGGAAGCCTAGTTGATATCGAAAGCATACCTGCTCAAGTAACGGCCTTACAGTACTTCACAATTGAGGGCACGGTTCTGGACTCTGTTGACTCAAATAGGTCGGTTGATGGGCCAGTGGGAATCAACGTATTCTTCTTAGATGAACCTGAGGAGATTCTCATTGAAAACTACACAACAAACAGTAATGGAAGTTTCAACGTATCAGTTCCAACCGACACCCTTGGTAACGGAGTTATCAGGGGCGATAGAACAGTCGTGGTTAGCGTAGTCAACGGATCAACCCCCTTCTATCTTACTGGCACTGGAGATGCCTCAATCCTCGTAATCGGAGTCCCTTGGTTCCAGGATTCAACACCCTTCCTCAATACGATTGTCGATCGTGGCGAAACTGCTACGATGACTGCAAGGCTAGTTGAGTTCAGCAACAACGACGCTCCACTTTCTGGATTCACAGTTCTTGCCAAATTCCATGACACATGGTTGGATCCTCAGGTTACCGCTTCAGATGGCAGCGTATCCTTCGATTTCGATATTCCGCACGATCACCCGCTGGGATTGGTTAATGTGACGCTGCTCTTCAACGGCTCAGTAGATCTACACCCAACTATAGATGTCCTAAATACAATCACAGTACGCTCAACAGCGAGCATGACCATAGACCCAATTATGGATAATCCTATGGCTGGAGACTTCTTTAACATAACAGGAAACCTTGTTTCTAGCAACGGCAGTGCCCTTATAGATCGAGTTGGAAATACTCTGAATCCGACCTTAACATTCACGATTGACGGAGATTCGGATACCTTCGTTGTAACGCAGGTATCATTCCTAACAGATGGGAGCTGGAATGCCGAGGTAAGACTGGATCTTACTTTCCCAAGGGGGGTGCATGCCATTAGCGCTGTATACACTCCCGATGTTACATACTTCACATCTGCTTCAAGCCTAGCTACATTCGACAGCAGAGGATACTCTCAACTGTCCATTGTCAGCCCTTCTGACCTAGATCCAGATAGCAGAACAATAAGGGGGGACTCATTCGAACTCAACCTCTCTATCGTTGACAATGCCGGAGATCCAGTCCCATCAGCGACATTGGTGGTGGAGATTGATGGTGTCACTGTTTGGGGCGGCCTTTCAAACCTCCAAGGCGAAGTTTCGGCATCAATACTGGCAAGGCCCGACAGAGATCCCGGGCCCATGCTTGTAAATGTCTCATTCTCGGGAATCAACGGTACTACCGGACTAGTCGGGGATGAATCTTGGACTAGGGTTGTGGTGCTCGCACCCACCGTGATCAGCATCATAGGAGCGACACAACCTTCTATTGCCGGCGAATCAATTACTTTCACTGGCAAACTAGTAGACGAATTAGGCCAGATACTTCTGGATGACGGAGAACAATCTGGTGGTCTGGTTCACCTCTCCATCGATGGCATCGACTCAGGTCCTGCATATGCATCAGTTTCCAACTGGACTACTGGGCAGTGGACAATTGAGTACCAGATTCCTATGGATATGGATTTCGGGCCCCACTCTGCCACATTCGATTTCCTTGGTGGCTTCTCCTGGGTCGATCCAATGGGCCAGGGAGACTCAATAAACCCGGAGTTCTATTTGGATTCCACCGCTTCGATGATGTTCAATGTCACTCAGACTTCCCAAGTAATTATTTCCACACCTCCTAGCGAGGTAGATAGGGCGGAAGTTGCTCTTATCGAGGGAATATTGACTGATGGGATTGGAAGAAATATTCCAGATAGGGAACTTTCAGTGTCAGTAGACGGGCAGATACTTACTGTAGTCACTTCGGACATCAACGGCTCTTTCAACGCCCTAATTCCCATTCCACCGAACATGCCCCTGGGACCAGTAATCATTGAGGTGGAATTCCTGGGTGAGGAATTCATTCTTCCTTCCAACTCTTCCACAATTCTGACAGTGTTCGGGCCTGTATTCATAGGTCTCGATGAACCGGAACCAGTAGCTGTCGGGGACATCCTTAGAATCACTGGCACGGTAAAGGACAATTTGGATGATGGCTGGCTCGGAAACCACACCATTGAGGTCTTCGTCGATGGTTTCCTAGTTGGAATTACGAGCTCTTCAGATGACGGGACATGGTCCCTGAACTGGGAGGTGCCCGAAACGGTGGATGTTGGCAATCACTCGATGTCAATAGTCGCTCCATCACAAGGATTTCACAGACAAGGTAGCTCCGAGGCCATCTTCACCGTTTCATACCACACATCGGTTTCCCTAAGTATTGAGGAGCACTATGCTACCAGGGGAGAGCAATGGAACTTCTCCGGCAGGCTGTTCGAATCTGATACCGGCTTTGAATTGGGAATGGATGGAAGGACGATTTCTGTCTTGCTCGATGGTTCTGTAGTAGGGGAGGTAACAACCGAGGTCGGAGGACTGTTCAGCTATTCTCTAAACATACCATTCTCTATGAGTAGGGGGGAGCACAACGTTAGTTTCGCTTATGGGGGGGAGTTCTTGTATCTTCCATCTGAATCTAACATCGCTGTCTTTGCCCTATCTGACATTTCGATCGAGCTCCAGCCAATTTCTAACTCGATAATTAGGGGTAGCACATTCCCTTCCGAGAACATAATGATCCAAGGACTAGTTCGGGAGATTGGTGGTGAATCTTCGATATTCGAAAACCTGACACTGAAGTTGACATGGGGGGGGTCTAATCTTCCCATGACGGATGGCCCATGGGACAACCCCAATACCCTGAACTTCCAGATCAGGGCAAAGGCTCAGGAATACATGCCACCCGGCCTGAACACTGTTACTATCGACATAGAACAGGATCAATCAAGATTCATCAATGGAATAACAATAGATGTGGAAATATTAGTCATGGTCGAGGTCGACTTCGTCCTATCTGGATTGGAACTATCCCAGGGCCAAAGGGTAATCAGAGGTACTGTAAATGCCACTGCCACGGACACGGGCGAACCTCTAGAGGGGCTTTCGATGACAGCCATTCTGCTAAATGGCAGCACATCTCACTTCGCTATGACCAGACTAACTGATTCGCAGGGCGTATTCGAGTACGAGTTCAAGTCACTTTCTCCGCTCCCGCCTCTGTCCGATACTTCTTCGTGGGGGGTGCTCACCGTCCTCCTGGGGTCAGATTCGGAATTCGTTGATCCGGGAAGCCTAACCCTGCTCCCGTCGGGAGGGGTTCAGATCCAGTACGAGAAAAACCCTGAAAGCTCGTTTTTCGGGTCTTTGACGTTCCTTGCTACGATTATACTGTCAATAGCCGCCTTGGTAGCTATCGGAATCGTAGTGGTTTCCCAGAGGAAGAAGGCAGCGATAAAGGAGTTGGCAGGAATATTCAGCCAGACTGCCGAGATGCTCGCTTCGGGAGACGAGTATAGGAGGGCAATTTTTGAGTGCTACGAGAGCCTATGCACAGTATTGACTAGGCGTGGATTCCTTAGGAGGAACTTCGAGACCGTCAGAGAGTTCGAGAACGCAATTAGACTTGCACTCCCCATTCGTGAGGAGTCCCTAGTTGCCCTAGACAGAATTTTCGAAGAGGCAAGATATTCCAGTCACGTAATGGGGGACTCTCATAGGGAGAATGCGCAACTAGCCCTATCCTCGGTTATCCAGGATATTGAAGAACTCCAAGATATTCCAATTCGAACTTTGCAAGAGGCTGAGGTCTAATCAGTCTTCGATTCGCATTGTTAGAAATTCGCCTTCCCACCGAACGCCCGACAGACTACTTCCTGTGGGCAGAGCGAAGGTTTTGATCATTCCACCGAACCTCTCAGGCGAAATCAACCTAACCAAAACCACCGCTTCCTCTTCCTTGGTTTCGATAACAAACTCTTCCCTAGACGACTCATGCAGTGGGATCCTGATTTCAGAACCCGCCCACTCCCCTCCTAACTCAGAAAGCAACTCTCCTAGTGTAGATATGGATGGATCATGTCCTCTAGGGTGGATTTCTGAAACTAATTCTTCATGCTTCTCACGGGCTTCTGACAGGTGTGAAAAACTCCCTATGAAAGCCTGGTGCAAATCATCTGCGCGGTCGTCAAGGCCAATTTTTTTGCCGCCGAGGCCCATATTGCTAGTGAACGGTTCCTCGTTGGGTTGAACGCTAACCCTGGTCCATTCCATGAGAACCCCAACTATTCAACCTGCATGAACCCATTGCTCAACTCATCTCAAAGAATCTCTTTACCCTTTCAGACGTTCTATTTGGTCCCGATGTCTGGATTGTCTGCATACTCTTTGGCAGACAATCGGCAACTCTGTTTTCCAGGAATCTGCTCTCGAGTAGAACAATTATGGCTCTGTCCTCCTTCTTCCTTATTGGCCTCCCCAGTGCCTGAAGAACGCTATTTACAGCCGGCTGAAGGCTTGCATACTTCCATGCCTTTGACCTCCCAAACCTGGCAGAGTAATATTCCAGCAGGGCATCCTGCCTAGCACTGGGTGGGGGAAGTGGCAATCCAACACAAACTACTGCGTTCAGGATATTCTCCGTGTAATCGACTCCTTCGGACAATTTTCCACTCAGGACTCCGAATAGGACAGTTTCTCCGCCCATGTGCCTCCTCTCGTACATAGATGCAATCATCCTCTCAATAGCCCCTTTTGCCATCCTCCTATCCTCAATTGCTATTGATTTCCCAAAGGTCCAATCTGACGTATCATTGTGAATCCTATCCATCATGGCATAACTTGGGGAAAACACCGCTACATTCCCTTTTGTCTCTTCGAGAACCCCCCTTATGTGGTCTCTAATAGATGGAAAACTCCCCTCCCTCTCAGTAAATTTACTAGTCACGTCTCCTGCAATTAGAATCGGCCTATTTTCCGAGGGGAAGTTAGAAAGATACTCTTTGCAGAACGAGTTTTCTTCTGGTACTCCTAGGATATCAGAGTACATCTGTGGGGGGAAGAGAGTTCCAGACATTAGTATTGAACCTGCACACTCGTTGAAGATGGGGGCACCCACAACACTAGGATCAAGCAAGTGGCTCGTCACTCTAGGCTCATCGAGTTCGTTGTCGAAAACCAATGCCAGGGCAGTGCTTTCTCTATATCTGATGCAAATTTCCAGGATTTCTGCTAGCCTCGTGCAGTCATTCTGCTCATCCTCGTCTAAGTCCTCGTCCTCCTCGATTATTACAGAATGAAGGCGAGAATTCATCATCCTGACCCTACCGATCCAGTCCGTAGTTTCGTTTCCATCTAATGACTCAATTGCACTTGCCACCAATTCCAGGAATTCCCCAGTATCTATCCTGATATCGCCACCCCTGGAAGCTCTGTTTTCAGACGTCTTTTTCTCGAACCATCTTCGTAAATTCCCATCGTCCCTTAATGATTTAATCTGCTTCTCAAGCAAAATGGCATCCTCCAAACTCTTTGACATCGGCAAGTCGAGTCGGCGCTCAGTCTTCTGCAGGTTTTCCTTGTACTCTTCTACATCAGCTAGGGCCCTTTGAAAAATCCTCTCAGTAATCCTCCTCTCCAAACCACTCCTGATTCTATCTGGAAGATTATGGGCCTCATCAACGATAAGAATCGAATTCTCCAGTTCTATTCCCATTGCTGGCAGAGAACTATCCCTAACCGATTCTACGAATACGTGATTGTAGTCGCAGACAAGGATTTGGGCATCCCTCACTGCGGTTCTCGCTGTAGCCCAGGCACAAATCCTCCTCGCCTTACCTTCCTTCACTGACTGGTCAACGTGTCTGGGCGTAGACAAAATGAATTCGCATAGTTCAGCCCTCCTGGCCTTAATTGCCGACTCTGCAACATCTTCTTCACATCCACACTTCCCAGTTGACTTGTCTATCACCTCACACATCCCTTCTCTTCCGATAATGTCCACTAGCCTAATCCGTGGAATTCCCGCTGGGAGTTTTGAGTTAATTTGCTTGACCGTCTCAACCACGATTCTGTGCTGGGACTGCCTCCCAGTGAGAAAGATAATCTTAGGAACTATTGGATTATTGTTGTAGAAGTTTGTCACTTCAAGTGCGGATGCCAATGCTGCAGCGGTTTTCCCAATTCCAGTGGGGGCAGCCGCAAGAAGAAATCCACCTTCTCTGAGAGAGATTATCCCATCAGATAGCATTTCTCTCTGCGACTGCCTCGGCACATCATGCGCGAAGAACTGTCGCGCTTCCACTATGCTTTCGCCGGTCATGGAGTCCTTCCTGGAAATCGAACGACCAAGAAGATTGGCCTCATCTAACTACTATTGCCTCCGAGTCTCGGCTATCTAGGACGACTCTCAATGCACTATCCAATCTGATATGCCTCAGCCCCATTTCTTCAGATTCCGACTCTATCGAATCGAGCCAATCCCAATCGACCATATCGTCTTTCATGATCGTTAGGTATCCGATATTGAAAGTGACGATATTTTGGAAGAAGTGAGTACCCTGTGATGGATCTACGTGTATATCTGCCATTGGAGCTTCGATGATTGTCTTCGTCCCCATTATCTGATTCCACTGTACCGGAATTCCAAGAGATGGATCTGATGACCCCCATCTTCCTGGGCCTATCAGGATGTATGGCCTCCCTTCGTTCCTAAGTTTGGCATCGATCTCTTCGATTAGTGGTACAAGTTCGATGGTCCTCATTCGATCCATTCTGTCTGGGTGAACATAAACTACGTCCTTGATGCCCTCAATCACCCCATTGCCCAGCGACTTGCTGCTGATGCATACCGCCCCATCTCTGTCGACTTCATCCAGTTTAATGTCAATGTCTACGGACTCGTCCATCAGTGGCCTAACTTGCAGAATTGCGAACTTCTTAACATTCTGCACTTCATCAACTTCTATTGCGAACTCAAGCTCAACTGGAGAGGCTAGGAAATCTTCGCAGGTCTTCAATACGTGATCGAGAATCTGTGCAAGAGGGAATTTGTTGTGCTTTAGAACTGGCGCGAAAGTAACCAGCCTGGCCCCTTCGCCTCTTCTGATGGAATCAACAATCCGGTCATCTGAGGATAAGTAAGTAGAACCGACCAGAGCCAGCCTCTTGTCTTCTTCCGCGCTGTCTAGGCTAAGATGGAGCAGGTTGTCTTCCTCAGATTCCCTAACATTGCCATCATCCTCTACCATTGGGATAGCAAAGAACCTGCTTTGCGAGGTTTCGATTATCGAGTCCGTGCTGTGGAACTGGTGAATCCTCTTAGGCTGTCCGGGACTGAATCTAAGGCATTTTCCACCGGTAGAAACTTGCCTTCCAAGTCCAATGCAAACCGCAGCCAAACCATCTTCCATTTTCAATGGGTCAACGGGGTAATGATTCCGACTTCTCGCTGCACCCGATATGTCGGGGTAGAATCTGCCATTCACTTCCCTGCCCACAACCTCTTGGATGACGACTGCCATACGTTCGTCTTCTATGCTGTTTGCAGTAGCAGTAACGTACGCCTTTGCGCTTTTGTGAAATATCGATGCGTACACTAGTTTGATCGCTTGAAGGAGCCTCTTTAGCCGGGTTTCTAATTCGGGGTGGTCATTGCCGATCATGTATGTGGCATATACTCCTGCGAATGGTTGGTGACTGGAATCTTCCAAGAGGCTGGAAGATCTAACTGCCACAGGCCATTCTGTCCCCTCGAGCATGGCTCTAATTTCCTCTATTTCACCATCGCCGAATGATCCACCTAGGAATGCTTCATTGACTTCTTCATCTGTGCAATCCTCAAATGCAAATCTGGAAAGGTCATTTCTGCCAATGAAGTCTCCAAATATTCCTGTCCCGATAACTACTGAGTTAGGAACTACGAAATCTACCTCCGGGAATGCATCACCCAATCCCAGTTCATCCATCCTCGTATAGAAGAATGCCAGCCCTCGCCCTTTCCCGCCAAGGCTCCCACGTCCAATTCTCTGGAATCCGGATTTTTCATTCCCCGAGTAGTGGTCCCGAATTGTCTGCTTACTAGCCCTAGAAATGTGCGTTCTAATTGATTCTGAGACATATTTCCTCACTCCCTCCGAGTCATCGAAGTCATCAAGTGTCATTGGCCTGATTGATGCTGCTAGGGAGAATTCTGTTCGTGCTCTTAGCCAGTGCGAGAACTCATTCCTCTGAGCATGAAATTCTATTGTCTCAATGGGGACCTCGTCAACCAAGTCTGCAAGATTTTCGAGGTTTGACGCTCTACAAATTTCCATTCCATCAGGAGTCCTGAAGATGAACTCTCCAAAACTCATCTCTTCTAGCATGAACTCTTCAATCCTCTGGTAAAGCAACGGGTCTTCCTTGTGCAGGAAGGGAATCCCCAAGGCCTCTGCGTCTTCCTTGAGTTCGATGTTCTTGGACTGTAGCAGGATGGGGAGGTACCTATCACCTGTCTGTGCGTATTTTACCAATTCCAGTCCCGCAACATCCCTATCTCCTGATTTGTTTGGAAACCTTCCATCTGTGAATATTCCAATAATGTTCCTTGAGTACTTATCTATTATCTCCTTAGCCGAGTCCATATCCGATGCGAGCAGAATTTTTGCCCTTGCCCTTAGCCTCAACACCTTCTCGTGAAGATTCCCCTCGTCTCCTATCAGCCTACTTGTCTGCCTCACTAGTTGAGTGTATAGCAGAGGGAGGTAGGCAGAGTAGAATCTACGGCTATCTTCTACAAGAAGAATCACCTGAACGTCACCATCCCTGACATCATTTTCGACATTCTTCTCGTCTTCGATTAGTTTGCAAATTGAAAGCAATATCCTGCTATCGCCACCCCATACGAAGATCCTGTCAATGCCTTCTCCAGTCTTTAGAGTGGCCAACTCTCTTGTATTCTGACTCAGTAGCACCACCGGGATGTTCTCATGGATTTTCTTGACCATATTTGCGAATGTGTTTGCATCCAACTTTCCAGCCTTTGACATTGTGATGATAAGATCGAACCTTCTGCTATTCAGTAGATCTATTGCATCATCGGAATCGGGACTGTGAATTATTCTAGGTGCCTGGGATAGGTTCAGTATCGAATATTCTTCCTGAAGGATTTCTGCAAGGTATCCTGACTCTTCTAGTATGTACCTGTCAAATTGGCTAGCTACGAGAAGAACTTCCCTCACTCGGTAGGGAGTTAGGCGCTCAAACTTGTTCCAGTCAGTGATGCTCCCGTCCATGGACAATGGTCCCGTGCGTGGCATAGCATTTCAGAAGAGCGGAGGGTTGCCCCGCACGAGAGTGCGGGACGTGTGTGTTTGCTGAGTCTAACTCTTGTCAACTATCCTGTGTATTCTAGGGGCCTGCTTGGATCCGTATCCAACAGCATTTGACAGTCGTGCCCTGTCCCTGACCTTCCTTAGTCCACTTCCGAAACCCTTCGTTCCGTTTGAATTGTGGTTGGGGGAGCGGTTTCCCCGCCCCCCCGTGTTTTTGCTGTGCATCCCATCATCGCTCAATCTCTCACCTCAAGCGTTCGAATCTTCGTCAAATCGAGAGCGCAACTCATCCATGCGTCTCTTGAGGAGCTCACCTACTGTGGCACCCTGGATCATTTCTTTGCTAATCATCTCCCTAGTGGCTTGCCTCATCACCACATCTGCCGACTCCCCGACTATCTTGCAGTAGTCTCGTAGGCGAATAGTCAGATCGGGCCCTAGCCCTACTTCTACCCTGTCGCCCTTTCCAGGGAGCGGACTCGCAAGCATTCTGCGCACTGCTTCTCTGATAACGTCAGAACGATTCCTCATCCCATCAAAACCGACTAGCCTCTCCAATTCCAATAGGTGATCCTCTGGAATCCTAAGCGAGACCATTGGACTGTTACCCGGCACCCTTTGCTCCTCCTGAGTTCCCGAGACACTAGGGTGGCATATAATTGTATTGCAATTGAAAGACAATTGAATTACAATAAATTCTCCTCATAACTGAATTTCTCACTCTTCTCAGTTCGATTCAAGACATGCAGGCCCCTCGAAGGTCCGAGGCAGCAATGAAAATAATCAACGACGCGATTCATGGGCAGTTTAAGCTAGAAGGTGCTACTGAGGAACTTCTGGCAACCCCCGAAATCAATAAGTTAAGCCATATCAAACAACTTGGGCTCGCTCATCTGGTCTTTCCCGGCGCTCATCACACGAGATTCGAGCATTCCATGGGAGCATCCCACATCGCAGGAATGATGGCTGAATCGGTGGGCTTGAATAAGCAGGACAAATCTACCCTAGAAGTAGCAGCAATGCTTCATGACGTAGGTCACGGGCCCTACTCGCATACCCTTGAGCACATTCTCAGTGAGAGGGGAGGAATGGATCACATGTCAGTTACGGAGGGTATTATTTTGGGTGATTACGATGTGCTGATTGAAGGTGAGGAGGACTCCATCGATGAACGGGATTCGATTCCAGACATTCTAGAAAGGAATGATCTAGATCCGGAAGAAGTCGCTTCTCTAATCAGGGGTCCGGATGCCTCTGGGAAAGAACGCTCACTGATTAATTGGACAGAGGGGATGTCCGACTTTTCGGGAGAGGACAAAACTATGGCGCATCTTATTCATGGCTCAGTGGACTGCGACCAACTCGATTTCCTGCTAAGGGACTCCCACTTCACAGGAGTGAAGCATGGTGTGGTGGACTTACACCCCCTTGTAGGTTCATTGGGAAGCCAAGGAGGTGACGTCGTAGTCGATCAAGGTGGCTTGTCTGCATTGGAGGGAATGCTTCTGGCGAGGGGCCTGATGTACAGTGCTGTGTACTTCCATAGAGTGACAAGGGTTACCGAAGTGATGCTTTCTCGGGCAGTTGAGAGGGCAGGGGGTTCACTGCCTGATTCTGTGGATCTCCAAAGAAGGGTTGACTCCGAGATATGGGGTGCACTTTCTGATGCAGGAGGATTCGCTAAGGACATGGTAACGAGGCTGAAGTATAGGAAACTCCTCAAAATATGTCTAAGTCGTAGGATGGAGGACCTTTCAGAGGGACAGAAACGGCTACTGGTTTCACTCTCGAATGACTCGGAGTCAAGGAGGGCTCTCGAGGAGGAATTGGCTCTTCGTTCTGGACTAGAGCCCGGATACGTCGCTATTGATGTACCAAGTGTCAAACTCCTTCTTTCTGAACCGAGGATGTCTCAGGTAGATGTCAGAGTTGCCGGTGATGATGGCAAAACCAGATGGCTAAGGGAGATTACTCCTATGGCGGATGCTCTGAAGAATAGGCACGTTAGCCAGGAAGCCGTCTATGTAATGACCCTTCCAGGTTCAGAGAGTAAGGTGGCCGAAGTGGCCGAGAGGCACCTGTTTTCATAGTCCCGATCCGCTCACTCGCTCTTTGGAACATTGAAAAGGGTGTTTCTTTACGAAAGCCCGCCCGAACTTCTAGGGATTCGGTCGAACCGCTGGTGGCCAAATGAACAATGCAATAAAATCAGTTTACGATAGCGTGATAGCAAGAGATCCTGACCAGCCTGAGTTTCATCAGGCTGTTGAGGAGGTCCTGGACAGTTTGGGACCTGCCTTGGATGATAATCCCGACTACATCGATGTAGTGAAGGGAATGGTCGAGCCCGAGAGGGTTATACAATTCCGAGTTCCTTGGTATGACGACGATGGACAGTTACATGTTAACCGTGGATTCAGGGTTCAGTTCAATAGCGCAATTGGCCCCTACAAGGGAGGTCTCAGATTCCATCCAAGCGTAAATCTGTCAATCCTCAAGTTTTTGGGATTCGAGCAGGTGTTCAAGAATAGCCTGACAGGACTGCCGATGGGTGGAGGCAAGGGAGGATCTGATTTTGATCCAAAGGGCAGATCAGACTCCGAAGTAATGAGGTTCTGTCAGTCCTTCATGGCTGAGCTGTGGAGGCACATTGGTGCCAATTTAGACGTTCCCGCAGGAGATATCGGAGTAGGAGGCAGGGAGATTGGTTTCCTCTTCGGAATGTATCGCAAGCTCGCAAACGAATTCACAGGAGTACTAACTGGCAAAGGGCTTCCATACGGAGGATCATTGATCAGACCCGAGGCCACTGGCTACGGCTTGGTATATTTTGCAAGGGAAATGTTAGCAACTAAGGACAAATCTTTCGATGGCGCAACTGTTGCAATTAGTGGCTCAGGCAACGTAGCACAGTTTGCTTGTGAGAAGGTTCTCGACCTGGGAGGGGTCCCTGTAACAATGTCGGATAGCAGTGGCTACATTTTTGATCCAAAGGGAATAGACAGGGATAAACTAGCATGGATAATGGACCTAAAGAACAACCGAAGAGGAAGGATAAAGGAATATTCCGAGAACTTCGAAGGAGTGGAATTCACCGAGACAAAACCAGAGCCTAATCTAAACCAGCTTTGGAGTACAAATGTGGATGTTGCTCTACCATGTGCGACCCAGAATGAGGTGAATGGTGAAGAGGCCCAGATGCTTGTAGAGGGGGGCGTTATTGCAGTTGCCGAGGGTGCAAATATGCCATGCACTCCGGAGGCTGTAGAAGTCTTCCAGAAGAATGGAATCCTGTTTGCACCGGGCAAGGCTAGCAATGCTGGCGGCGTCGCTACTTCTGGGCTTGAGATG
>MDSZ01047700.1_pt1 | contig 45395 bp, 19 predicted proteins | sample 811201 | NCBI WGS metagenome assembly MDSZ01 (sample SAMN05326647, study PRJNA326480) | marine metagenome | isolation source: seawater | place: Indian Ocean: North | collected 2010 | reverse complement strand
TAATTGATAATGTATCTCGACAATATGTTGAGGTAAGTTATGATGACGATCCACCATGTGAAGCAGAATATAGGTAATTAATATGGGAATGTGTTCGCCCTAAAGTTACACATTATTCACACACTTTGAGGTCTTAATTATGGCATACTCTCCAGCATTTCTTGATGAATTGTTTGAAGATTGTGTAGATGGCAATGACATTTTGGCATTGCTCGAAGATTTAGCGGAGGAATTTAACTATTAAAGTAACACTCACTCAGTTAAATCTTGCATCAGTTATGTTAACTCAAGAAGAAATAGATACAATTCTATTTTACATTGAGTCAGGCATACAAGGTGAAGATCTTAATAAACAGGAGGAAACAGTTGTTGATAGTTTGTTTCACAAATTATCGAACGCAACTATCTTAAACGCTTAATTTGTTTGTTGTTAGTTATGGTGTGGCAGTCGGCAAACTGTCACACTTTTTCTTGTCCTCTTGCCTATATGCCCTATAATGATTATATCAACAAACAACATTGCCTTAAATGACCATTTCAACTGAAACTCTCAAAACACAAACTAAAGTCCTTGAGTGGACTGAAGGACTATGCAAAGCACTTGAGCGTAATTACAGAGATTATCATGTTCGCTCTATGCAGTCTATGAATTCTCGTGACGGTGGATCTTCTTACTGTCAAGCACAGTTGAAGGCAGTAGAAGACGGTACAGCAAACCTAATGCGTTTCAGGGTACAAAATGGTAAAAAGTATTACAAGGTCATACAGCAGGACTATGACACATTTCAGGACAGAAACGAGTACAGAGACGGATCTGTACACGCATTTATTGATAAGAATACAGGTGAAGTTTACAAACCTGCTTCTTGGAAATCACCTGCCAAACATGTAAGATATGACATGAGAATTATCAATCAGAGAGAGTTTTTACATAATTCAGTAAACACAGGTTGGGCGGGAGGTTATCTCTATATGAGATAATCTTTCATGCTATTTGATACCAACGCCAATTTTTTTCACCTCTTCATTAACAAAATCATGCAACCATTGACCCCACAAATCTATCAAGAACTCTTGAAGGATTACGACCAACTAAATGATACTTTAGAGGTCATACATCAGACTGAGAAAGTATTACAAACCCCTGTTAATTATCAGTACAAACCGTATAGAACTCTCCGCAATTACTGATATAGATAACAATGAACAATGTCAATCGTTACACACGAAGTGGTAAGAATGGCAAGCAAATTACATGTCCTAAATGTAATTCTTCCCGCACAGTTTATCACTTCAACTTCTCAGGATTAACCTGCCCTGATTGTAAACAATCAATTGATAAGTACGATTGGTTAATTACAACAAACTAAACTCTAATTTCATCTACTATGTCTAATGAATTAAGCGACAATCTCGAAAAGGAAGTATTACAAAAGAACCAAACATTTGGTATTTTTCCACAAGCAGTCTCATCATTTACACTTCCTAATCATCAACAATTCAAGCAAGATTTGCTTAAGTGGATGACAACTAAGGAATTAGTTCCAGATCATTCCAGGAGAATGATTTCCCACAATGTAACAACAATTGGCAAGGATAATGAGGTATTAAATGATATCCCCGAATTGAAAGATGCCTTGATGTTGTTGATAGATAAGCACAACAATAATGCTAATAATTATCAATCAAGATTACAAGTCAGTGAGTGTTACTTAGAACTCGCAGATGAGGGTGCTATCTATGCACCACATGAGTCAAGTAATTGCCTCTATTCATTAGTTTATTTTGTAAATTACGACTCTAAATTACATTCACCTCTTAAATTTAGAAGGCATATTGTATCATCTTTCTTTCCCGTATTACAGGTGCCTTGTAGTAAAGAATCAATCTTTAATATGCCTGAATGTTTTATACCTTACAGCGAAGGAGATGTTGTTATTTTTCCCTCTAATCTTACACGAGGTTATGAATCAAACCCTACAGGAGAAAGAATAACATTAACAGTGAATATTGCACCCGCTTAGTTATCAACAATTATGCGTAAGTTTTCCACAGTTTTTTCCACAAACCTTGTTAAATTACACGTTAAAATTAATACTTAAAAAAACATAGGTTTGTGTTATATTGTTTCTAAAAGTATGCGGTTAATTGTTGTCTCTAACTGTAGCATATCGACAGAGAGTTGTCAACACATAGCAGAGCATATTTCGAAACCCTGACTATCACTGAAGGTATTGCAATTTGCTCACTAATGCTATATAATACGTTCAGTTCCAAAATGTTAATTACTGCCTCAATTTTCAATGGGAAGGACTTACAAACGGAATGACCCCTATTCATCACATAGGGCGAAAAGTATTAGAGAAAAGAGAAACAATTCTCGCTCTAATAAGTACAGGTTCGATGATACTAACTCATCCGCAGATTATACTGTTAAGTATAACAAACCTGCGCACAGTATAAGGAAGAAAAGTAATAACGAGTTTTGACTAATTTGCCCATTTTGCTTATTACTCACCTGCCCTAATTGCCCTCAAATGACTAAAACAATTACACTCGAAACTTCACCCCCTGTAGATGTTAAATTGTGGGAAACACGTTCTAAACACTTTTGGGCATATAATTACCCACAATGTGTAAAGAATGGTCCGTTTAGTTCTTATCACTCAGCGTTGAAAGATGCGATAACACATAGTAACCCTAATTTGGAGGAGGGTTAGTGACAACAATTCCAAAGAGATTGCAGGTCTTATTAGACATTTATGATGAGGGTAATTTGCCCCCTGATGAACAAATAGAGATGGCACAGTTCTTGATAGATTGTGACCTACACAATGACCTGCTTCAGTATCAACAATTATGTGATTATTTCATTGCTGAAGGTATGTGTTATGACGTGCAATTAGCATGACTAATTAACACAAACTGTTCATGCACTAATTGATATTTTGCTATATTAATTTTTGCAATTGTGTTAACCTACAAAAGTATAGGATCGAGAGTGAGTTATCGAAATAAAAAAATAAATTTATATAAAAAATCCTCCCTAGGGGTTTCTCTACGGGAGGAATTTCATTATGTTAGTATAACTAGTAGAGAATTATTGAAGATCATATATGAATCGCTCCGAAAAACTTTCCGAGTTAAAAAATAAATTCGCAGACCTAATTGATCTCCCTTGGTCTGGAAGAAGGTACCCAGGTTGTTACGACGTTATTCAAAAGTACTTTAAAAAATATCACCCAGATAAAAGAACTCTCGCAGACTTTTCTGAACTTAAGATCTACAGTTTCAACCAAGCAGCGTTGGATGCTGAGAACGGTGTGTATGCATGGAAGAGTGCGTGGGGTGATATGTTGGACTTAGATGTTATAAAAGAACATGACCTTATGTTATATCGTGTATACACTGACCCGTTGATAGGAGGTTACTCAGTACCAGTGGATCGTGCACCTAATCATGGAGCGATATACCTAGGTGATGGTTTTATTTTACATCAGTTATATAAGGAGACTAGTGAGATATGTGATATTACACATAAGTCTTATTCATTATATCAAACTGCTTGTGTTGGTGGAGTTCGATAATACATACATACCTACAGTTAAGGAAATAAGAGTATGAGTAAAAGATATACTCTACAATTAGTAGAGGATGACGATGGTAATCTATCTGTCACTTTACCTACAGACCTTACAGATGAACTAGGGTGGACAGATGGGGACACTTTAGAGTATACTGAAGAGGAGTTTGGTACATTGTGCTTGGAAAAGTACGAACCATAAAAAAATGGCGAGTGGAACTCAATGGAAATAACGAGATCTTTAAAAATGAAAGACAAGACAATTGAAGAAACCAAGTATGTAGACATACAGGATGCAATGACTCAAGTTAGTAAGAACTTTGAATTTGTCGCTAGTGGGTTAGAAAACCTATCCAGTAGGTTGTCGGTGCTGGAGGAAGCGTTTAATAAGATGCCTCCACCAGGTCCAGAGATGATTCAATATAAACCTCCTGGTGAAAACGAGTATAAAAATCTCGCCTCCGTCTTCGAAGATCTCTATGAGAGAATAAATACAATTGAGACTGTACTTGGAATCTAACTTGTGCCAGCGTATATATTAGAAACATCTAGATCATACCGTAATCCCATAGAAGCAAAGGACTTCTTAAGAACTTGGGATGGGTATGAGGGTGTTCCTGATGGATATCAAATTGAATTTTATGATGAAGGTCCAGGTTCCCTTCCTCTAGGGAAGGATAACGTCCACTATATTGGAGACGAGCAAGATGTAATAGTAGGTACCGAAAGAATGGGTATCTACCGTTTCTATAAAGGTGGTACTGCTGCAAACCATGATTACTGGGTAGAAAATAAATTAACTAAGGATGATTATCCTGGAGAGAAGAATAAAGGAAAGGAGATAAAAGCATACCATCCTCAACCAAGAAGGAATGCTCCTATATTCTACATGCTAGACACCCCAGAAGAGGGTACAGCAGTCCCATTTCATAGACATTATAGTTCTACCCTAAAGAACACTAAAATAACTGGTAACGTTACAGAGGCAGGATACGTCAATACTGGTGTCATAGGATATATGGCAGCAGGTCAACAGGCAGCACAGGTCTACGGGGGTGGTGAAGTACCCTTATATCATTATTATTCAGCAACACATCAAAACGATTTCTATACAACCGATCCCTCAGTTGAGGTAAACCTATCAGGAGGACCAATTCCTCCGAAAGATGCACAGCAAGGACAGTATGTATATCAAGGAATTATAGGATGGGCATATACTACAGCATATCCTTCCCCTACATTAGGTGCATACTTTGATTCTACAGGAAATAATTTAATTGTAACAGGTTCAAGTAGTGGAAATATTGTTATTGAATATCGTTGGAATGATAGTACAAGTATAGCGGGTGTCAATTTAGACTCACTCCAGATTGGTACTAAGACTTGGACAAGATCTGGTAAGAAAGGAAACCAGTCTGAGACGATAAGTGGGTTAACACCAGGCACATATCCAATTACATACACTAATTTACACCCTTCTAACAGTCCAATTGAGGTTAGAGATGGTGGACAATGGTTATGTTTGAAGGATGGACATGGAAATGACTGTAATGGTATCCTTAGAATCCTTATGGTTGAGGATCGTAGGCAGAAAACAGTAATAGATGTAGGTAAAATTGGTCCTTGTGGTCAATGTGTGGACAAAAGTGGTTGGTATGACTACCGTCCAGAGGATGACAGTAATTATAATGGCAATAGTCAGTACACATATTTCATGTACAGACAGCAAATGGATCAAAATGGCAACCGTTGGGAGGGAACTCCTGCTGTAAATGGTTGGGGTGACCCAGATTTTGCTGAAATGTTGACTGAAGATGCACTTTTTGAGTGGTCTTATGGTCTGAACGGTGCTGTTAAGGGTTCTGTTCCTCGATATTTGGGTTTCGAGGACATGTATGACTCCCAATTTGTCTATTATTTGTATGATACGTCCTTTCCTTGGAACGGTCCAATCTATTCTATACAATATACTCTCTCAGATGCAGCATGTTGCCCTAATGCAGAGGACTCATCGGGTTGTCCAGAGTGTATTCCTAACTATACTTACCATTCTCACTTCTATTCTATCCGTGAAGACTGTTGGCAGACCACTTCTTCGACCATAGAACTGTCTGATGGTAACTCTTCAGGTGTAAATGAGTCCTTCTGGGTCGCTGATACACATACAACCCGCCTACTATTCCGCTATACATCATCTACTGGTGCGTTTAAGCGTGGAGAAATGATCAATGGGTGGTTAATTTCCGAGATTCGTTACTTTGGAGACAAGCAAAAAGCAGGTTTCATGGAATTAAATGAGATGGATAGCGATATGCCAGCAGGTGAAGACTTCGTTTACCGTCAAACTTACACTGCAGAGGACGGTGCAACCATAATTGCACTCGCTGGATACGGTATTTTTGATAAATGTGCGTTCTTTGGGGTGTATGAGTTCAGAAAAAACATATCTTACTACCGAGTAGAGGTCAATAGTGACGCTTTGGTTGCTATGAGGACGCTAGATGAAGCAAAATTGGAGCCTGTGATCAACGATAATGGGGAATTAGTGGATGTAATTATCGTAAATTCGGGTAGAGGGTACAATATGGAGAACATTCAACTGGCAGTTAGCTCTCCTGGAATCATGGAAGAGTTCACTGGCGGTGATTTAGCGTCAGAAATGTACAATCAGAACAAGGTTGATAGTCAAGTTATACCCAGTTACCCCGCAGAAGAGCAAGAACAGGGTGATGATCTCATATCTACGAAGAATTATGATGTCCAAATGTTCAATGCTATCGAAAAAGGTTCCAATACTTTGGCTGCTAGTGATGATGCTACCGCAAAACAGGTGGTATTTAACAGAGGAAAGGCGGTACAGCAGAAACAAGCGGTGGTTAGAGTTAGTGAACTTGATGACTCAGGGTCAATTATTGGTGTTATAGTCGAAGAAAGGGGTGCAGGGTACACTGCAGACCACCCACCATACATTGCTGTAGTCATTCCAGATAGAGTAAGTAAGGGTTTTGAAGGTACAGACATGTCTGGAGCGAAGCAAGACGAAGGTCAGTACAAACATGTGAAGGAATATATGTCTTCTGAGGATGGTTTTGACATCGATGTGCTAATGGCACGTCCATTTGAAGAAATTGAAGCGGGTGTAAAGGTAGATATACCAGAAGGTTACCTAAAAATCACCGAAGTATCGGATTCAGAGCAGACTACACTGTGTCAAGACCTACCTGCTGCGTGTTTAAACCATAATTTTCCTGGAATTGTCTCTGATGCACTGCCAAAAGATGACCAATTTACGGAAATGAACAAATATTCACCAAATATTGCTACTTTCTATCAAGAAGTTTGGCCTGATGCAGTCCTAGCAGGTAAAACTGCTGACAGAGAGGCAGTAAATCATGGTGGTTTGTATGGTTTTAACAAAGGAAAGAACTGTATTGTCCTTCCTCAACCAAAAACTTACACCGCAAGTCGATTTTTCGACATTCCTTGCTCCTATAAAGGGTTATCTGAACCATTAGACCCAAATGATGAACCTAAAGAGACCGCTTATGGGTGGATGATACACAAATATTGTGCCTCGAAGAATGATAATGCCTCTTTTAACGTTTCGATGCTCGTAGAGGGGCATACAACGGGGTCACAGGGGCAAGAATTCATGGATTTCCTTCGCAATGACATGCCAGCAGCCAAGTTAACCCCAACTAGGACTGTTCCTAACGGTGAAAAGTGCTGGAATTGCTGGAGAGGACCAGTTGAAGGTCGTTGTTACCGTGATCCTCAGTCTGGAGGCATAGTTTTCGTGCCAACTGGACTAGATGAGAACACATTTGACTATAATAGATCTGGATATACAGAATTAGAGCAATTACAAGGTTGGTTACATGGAAATGTGAGCACTCAAGCGGGTGTTGCAACATGGGTAGCACATGCTGACCCAGAAGTTCCAGGTTCAGGTACGGAACATACGTTCGATTACACGGAAATTGATGTTTTACCGTGGTCTGGTGGACAACCACCTAATAGATGTTGGGATACTTTCGTTCGTGACGTGGTTGCTGCTGACGGACCTTTAGAAGTTTGGTGCGGATATGATGCAGATGGTGATCCTATTCCTGGTCAAACATATGGTGCAACCTCAGAATTATTTGCTGCTTGCGTAGCACTAAATGAAGTGTTGGATTCTTCTATCGCAGTTCAACCTGGAAGAATAACTGGAACTAACCAAATGGTTATGGGACCGTACCGAGGAGAAATGAAAGTGCGTAATTATTTGACAGGTGCGACGATTACTTACTCTAAAGCGGTTCAATATTTGAGTAATCCGTATTTCTCTGAGTGTGAAACGGATATTGGTGAAATTATAGGAGATGGTTTCTAATGGCATACGGATTTTTAAAACCAGTAGCCGCACATAATGGTTTACCTTGCAGTGGACACGGATTATGTTTACCTTCAACGGTGCATAGTAATCAAAGTTGCGGAACTCCACCCATTCCTTACACAATTAAGGTAAAAGAGTTCACTTGTTGGTGGCCACCACTCGCTACAGTACCGCTTACACCTCTAACTCCTATCAGAGCAACGGTTCTAGTACATTTCTTACCCATATACCTTTTGGGTGATACATTTATACCACATCCTAGTCCGTGTACAAATATTATCATCTATTGGTGTCCTTGTGGTAAATCAACTTGCCCTGTTCCTACACCAATTGTCTGTTCACTACTTACAATTGAGGATGCTGGTGGAATAGGGCATCCGAGAACCCTGTTCACCACTACGCTTACAGTGTTTGCTTTGAAGTTACCTATAGGTAGATTGCTTGACCCCTTGGGAGTCGGATTTACGGGTTGGTCATATCCATGTTCGAGTTGTGTTGCATGGGGTAGTGCAACAGTGCTTGCTTCATGATATAATTAGTACAGTTAACCAATTTTATTATGGCTGCAAAGGGAGTATGGAGTAATACGGGAAATTACGTTCCTACAAAACCTAAAAAGAGTCGTCAAGGCGATAGTCAGAACACTAAGTACGCTGCATCGTCAAGAAACGCTGCTAAGAAGAAATATAGAGGTCAAGGAAGGTGACTTACAAAGCATTACCTAACTGTTTACACATAAAAGATAGCCCTGTCGCTGGACAGGGCTTATTTGCTTTGGAGGATATACCTGATGATGTTTATCTTGGTATATCTCATGTAGTAGTGGATGAAGAGATTATGAGAACTCCTTTAGGTGGGTTTGTAAATCATTCTGATGATCCAAACTGCGTTAAAGTCTTTGAGCAAGAAGAGTGGGGTAAGATATATCATATGAGAACTATTAAACCAATTAAGAAGGGTCAAGAATTGTTCTTAAAGTATACTTTCTACAAAGTGTGATAAATAAATCTATAGATAGCAAATAAAATGCCAGCCTACAGATTTCGATCAGAAAAATTTCTAAGTAGGGGTTTTAAAGACCTAGCGATTTCTTTTGCTGCAAATCCCAACACTAAAGACTTTGGTGCCGTGAAAAATGAGAATGCTATTAAGCAATCCATCAGAAATTTGATGTTAACCAACTTTGGTGACCGTCCATTTCAACCAGCTATAGGTTCACGTATTAAAGGACTTCTTTTTGAACCTTTTGACGTATTTTTAGCGGAAGAAATGAGAACTGAGATACGAAACGTCATTGAACGCTTAGAACCAAGAGTTGAATTGACTGATGTTCGTGTTCAAGCTGATGAAGATGTTAATGAATTAAATATTGCTCTTGATTATCGTATTACGGGACAAACTATACTACAAACAGTCGATTTTCTCTTAGAGAGAGCTTAGCATGCCAGCCGTTCCTTCACAACTTACTTCACTCGATTTCTATGAAATTAAGGAGTCGATAAAATCGTATTTAAGAACTAGATCAGAATTTACTGATTATGATTTTGAGGGATCTAGTGCTGCATACCTTATTGACATTCTAGCATACAATACGTATTACAGTGCATTCAATGCAAATATGGCATTGAACGAGACCTTCTTGGAATCTGCTACTGTTAGAGATAATATTGTACGTATTGCTAAACAATTAAATTATACACCAAGATCCATCAAAGCTGCAAGGGCATGTGTAGCAATTGATGTTCAAACTTCTGCTGTTGGTGGTGGTACTAATTTTCCTTCTACAGTTACCCTTAAGAAAGGTGATGTCTTTATATCAAGAAACGTAGTTGACAGTTACGTTTTCTGTGTTCGTAATGATATTCAGGTTTCAGTTAACCCTACAACTGGTCTTGCTAATTTTAGCAAGATTATTTTCTATCAAGGTAATCTATTAGATTTCAACTACACTGTAGATGATACTAAAGACCAAGATTTCATTATACCATCTGAAAATATTGATACTGAACTACTTAAAGTTCAAGTACGTCCAAATGTTCAGTCACAAGAGATTGATATTTACTCTCCTGTAGGTAATGCAGTTAATTTGGACTCTAATAGTCGTATTTACTTCTTAGAGGAAGTAGATGATCTTAGATATAAAGTTATTTTTGGTGATGGTGTTCTAGGACGTAAATTAGTTGATGGTGAGATAGTAGATTTACATTATGTACGTACAGTTGGAGAAGAAGCGAATGGATGTACTGATTTTGCCTTCACTGGACTTATAATTGACTCAGAAGGTAGACCTATACCTCCTCAGAACATCAAGGTAACGACCATAGATGCAGCACAGGACGGTGAATCTAGGGAAACACCCCTAAGCATCAAATTCAACGCTCCTAGGGCGTATGCGACGCAGAACAGGGCGGTTACTGAAGCAGACTATGAATACATTGTTTCAACCATATATCCTCAAGCAGCGTCAATAACCGCTTATGGTGGTGAGAAGTTAAGTCCACCTGTTTACGGTAAAGTATTCATTGCTATTAGATCTAAAGCAGGGACAAAACTGAATGCTACAACTAAGACTAGCATAAAGAACGATTTATTGAAGTATTCAATGGCAGCAATTGAGCCAGTGATTACTGACCCTGTTTCTTACTATCTAATTCCAAAATCTTGGGTATATTATGATGGTAATGCTACTGGAAAGAGTTCATCTGAACTTGAAACTGATCTTTTGAGAAATATTGATAGATTCAATGATGCTGGTCAAACTGATAGGTTTGGTGGTCGTCTTGAAGGTTCAAAATATACCTCAATGCTTGATAACACTGATGATGCCATTTCTGGTAGTGTTACTCAAATAACCTTGGGTCAGAATTTGGAAAATTTTGTTTTTGGTAGTGTATTTACAGAATGTTTGGATTTTGGTAATCCATTACATGATCCTAATGAACATTCTGGACAACCTACTGATCCTTCTGGAGGAGACGATACTCCAACTGGTACAACCTGTTCTCCTTCATATTCTAGTGTAAAATCTGGTACTTTCTATGCAACTGGATATACCGCTAAGTTAGCAGATGTTGTTGCAGAGGGTGTTTCTACTTCTCAGTTATCAACAACTTTAACTTCAGAAGATACAGAGACATTGGTACCTGTAAACATCCGTGATGATGGTAAAGGTAAGATGATGCTTGTTACAACTAGAAATGAGAAAGAATTAATCTTAAATAGTGATGTTGGAACAGTTGATTATGCAACAGGACATGTTTGCGTTGGACCTTTAGCAATTGCTGGTACACCTGATGGTAGTACAAGATTACCTATAGCAGCAAACCCATATTCTGTTTCTATTGTAATTCCACCAGGAGTTGATCCAATTATATTCAACCCTAACGTGTTCCCCATAGATTATAACACAAATCCTGCGGTAACTTCTCCGTTTGATCCTAACAACTTCGACGGTTGGAACTATGGTCCTACCGACATAAATATCATTGATTATCCTTCGGATACCTTTGCGTATCCAGAATTCGACTCCTGCTTCTAAGAGATGCGTAAAAACATAAGTGTTTCTGATAGGGTCAAGTACCAAGTACCCGACTTTATTAGAGAGGAAGACCAACAATTTGTCAATTTTCTGTTTGAATATTATAAGTCACAGGAAAAGACTGGTAAGCCTTACGATATACTAAACAACATCAATCTATACCTTGATGTTGATTCATATACATCGAAAACGTTATCTGCAGGGACAACACTTTTAAAAAATATAGGATTTGATGAGTCGTTAATAGAAGTAGAGTCAATTGATGGTTTTGTTGAGAATGATGGAAGCGTTCTCATTGATAATGAAGTAATTTACTATGAAAGCATCACTAGGGGTCCTGATGCTATTTTGACACCTGGCATTTCACTTAATGAATTCAATAAGAAGAGACAAACCTTAGAATCGCCATTCAGTCAGTTTGATGGAGTAGAAAATACATTCCCATTAAGGTTTTTAGGAGAACCAGTTACACCAGTATCAGCAGAACACCTTCTTGTAAGGGTTTATGGAATTGCTCAGATACCTGGTACAGACTACGTTATAGAAGGTAGTAATATTCGCTTCTTAACGACACCTAGAGCAAGAATTGGTACTGATAATATTGCATCAACCTCTATCGTTTATATGGTTGGGTTTGCTGGTACTGTTATCGATACCTTAGATACCATCACACCTATTGATGCGTCTAAAACACATAAACTTCGTTTTAATGCAGGGTTCTATACTCCTGTATCAGCGATTGGTTTGTTTGTTAATAGGAATGGTCAGTTCTTAGAAGCATATACTGATTATGTCCTATATGAGACTGCTACTGATGGTAATTACATAGAATTTATTGGAACTGAGTTATCTTCTTCAGAGACAATCCATATTCGATCAATTGAGTATACCTCACTTGCTGTTGGATCTGGTGCTGAAGTTGTTTCTAGTGTTAATGATGCTGGTGCGTTAATTGACCTTATTGTTAAAGAGGGTGGTAGTGGTTATCGTCTAGATTTTGCACCAAAGGTTACTATTACACCATCTGACCTTGGTGGTGTTGGTGCTACAGCACGTACTCTAGTTGGTGGTGTTAAAGATATACAGTTAATTGATGGTGGACAAGGATATACAACATATAACCCACCAAGTATTGAAATTGCACCCCCAAGTAACCCTAATGGTACTCAGGCAACTGCATCATTAACAGTTGATGATGCTACTGGATTGGTTTCTAGTGTTACTATCACTAATTCTGGTTCTGGGTATGATTTTGTACCTTCTGTATCATTTAAGAATCCTGGTGGAGCAGAAATTACTGATCCTACTATTGATTCGGAAGGTAGACTTGTTGTAGGAAGTATTACTATACCTGCAGGTAAAAATGGTCAAGGATATGAAAATCCTCCATACATTTACATAGATCCACCACCAGTAGGAGGAATACAGGCAGCTGCCTCTACACTATTAACTCCAGAAGGACAGATTTCTAGTGTCATAATCACTAATAGGGGAAGAGGATATCTAACACCTCCTAGAGCACGTATTATTCAACCAATTGGTGCGCAAGTACTGGGTGTAACTGTTACGGATCAATTACTAGATGTAGATGGTACTGTAATAGGTGGCGGTGAAGTTACGGATATTGAACTATTAACTGGTGGTACTGGTTATACAGATGCGCCATCTGTATACATTGTAGATGATAGAAAGGATGCTGCTGGAGTAGCAATAGGTGGTTCTGGCGCAACTGCGGTTGCAACTATCTTTAATGGTGAGATTACTGATATTAGTATTACTAATTTTGGTACAAAGTATGATCCTGCTAATCCACCAAAGGTTTATATTGCGGAACCTGCTGCAGCACGTTCTTCTGTTGATGTAGGGTTTGATGAAGTTACAGGATTTGATATAACAACTGCGGGACAAGAATATAAACCTTCTGCATTAGTAGGATGTGTGCGTGGTACTAGTGGAACCATTTCATATGATAATTACGGTAATCAGATCTTTGCAACAGAGGCAGATTTACGTTTAAGCAATCATAGTGCTGGTAGCGCAATCACTTCTATTGATACACTCTTCATTTATCAGGTATTTGACAAATTGCGTCGGCAATACCTACCTACGCTTAATGTAGATTACACAAAAGTCAATCCTGTACAGGTTATCAAGAAGATTCGTGATTTCTACGTTTCTAAGGGTACTAAAACCGCTTCGCAGTTCTTATTCAAGATTTTATTCGGTGAACAGGTTGATGTTTACTATCCAAAGGATGAAGTTATATCTCCTTCTGCTGCAACTTGGGTAGTTGACACAATTCTTCGTGCAAGTCTAATTGAGGGTGATCCTTTAAACCTTATTGATGGTCAATTGACTCAAACTGCAGATGAAGTCGATCCTAATGTGGGAGATGCGTCTGCATTGATAGAAAACGTGATTTCTATCATTGAGGGTACTGATGTAATCTATGAATTGGCGATTTCCGAAGAAACACTAACTGGAAATTTCATAATTCCATATAAAACGAAATTAGTTGAATATTTAAGTCAAACTGATCAAATTATTACCGTTGACTCCACAATTGGATGGCCAGAGAGAAATGGTACTATTAGACTTAACGATGTTGAGCAAGTACAGTATAAAGAGCGTTCTTTGAACCAATTTATCGAATGTACTCGTTCTAAGAACTCAATTGTTGAAGATTGGGATCCAGGAACAATTGTTCAGTCAGAAATCTATGTTTACGTAAATAAAGGTCTACCAACCGAATGTAAACTCCGTATTTTAGGTATTGCTGAAGCAGGAAGCACACTTCTTGATGATACTGGTTCATATTACCTAGAAGGTGATAAATTAACTGTTGCTGCACTTGGATCTAGTGAAGCAGACAAAAAACTCGATTCTTGGCTCTATAACGTTAAAAAACTAATTAGAGTTGACTCTGTAAATCCTGGTGGAGACAATAATCAAACTGCAACCATTGTAACTAGCAATCCACACGGATTATTGGTAGAAGACCTTGTTACTGTCTATGGTGCTAACCCAACAGTCTATAATGGTACTTTTCAGGTTACTGCTCGTCTAGATGACTATACATTCTCTTATCAAATGCTTGCTCCTACGGATATTATTCCGCAGGGAAATATTTTACTATCAGTAGACCTTAATAGAGGTAAATCTGATATTTCTTCAATTAATACTGCTGTAACTCCATTTACATCAAACGTACAGAACACTTTCTTTAATAAAGAGTACGTTTATGTTGCTGCAACTGGTTTACCTAACTATAAGGTTGGTCCTTTCACTGGAACTGCATTAATTCCAGGAAACCAGCGTAAATTGCTACGTTTCCCTAGAGTTGTTACTACAGTATCAAAACGTGAGACAATTGCTCCCAATTCTCCAATTGGAACATGGGTAAACGGTGTTTCTATCTGGTCTTACAAGTCTAGCACTTTTGTACGTTATGGTCCTATTACTAGCATTGAAATTCTTAATGGTGGTACTGGATATGATGCTGGTAGCAAACCAAATTTAGAAATAACAGGTGGTGGTGGAACTGGTGCTGCTGCAGAGGTAGTTGTAAACGGATCTCTGTTTAGTATTGAAGTTGACACTGGTGGAACTGGTTATACAACACAACCTCTTGTATCTGTCGTTGGTGGTGGTGGAACTGGTGCTACTGCACAAGCAGTCATTACAGGTGGTCGAGTAAGTAGAGTTCTTGTTGAACAACCTGGCACTGGATATACTTCGCAACCTCTAATCTCTATTACAGGTGGTAACGGTACTGGTGCAACTGCAACTGCTCAAGTTCGTGGTCCTATTCAATCTGTAATTCTTTCTAGTGGTGGTTCTGGATATACTTCACTTCCTGATGTTAAATTAAATTCTGGTGAAGGTGCATTAGCACAACCTATTGTTATTAACGGTAGAATCGTATCTATCGCTATCATCAACTCTGGTAACGGTTATACCACTGCACCTAACGTTGTAATCAATGGTGATGGTTTTGGTTCTGTTGCTAAAGCAGTTATTGGTACTATTGGTGAAGATAAGGGTAAAGTTACCACTATTCAGATTTTAAACAAGGGTATTAACTATACTCAAGGATTAACCACTATTCGTTTGGAAGCAGTTGGTGAAAATTCTGAATTCCAGTCAAATGTCTTCCAATGGACTCAAAACCTTCAACATAACCTATCTTCCAACTATGATTTTGCTAGAGGTTATGTATTTACTGGATATAACAACCAATTTGGTGGTGAGTATGCTCACTTAGTAGATCCAAAGGAATTGCGTTATGTTGTTGGTGATAACGTATTCTTAGATCCACAAACTAATACTTTCCAAGAAGTTGCCCAAAATAACGAACATTCCCCAATTTTGGGATGGGCATTTGATGGAAACCCAATTTATGGTCCATATGGTTATATTGATCCTACAGATCAAAATAGTGGTCTAAGAAGACTACGTACTTCATATAGACTTAAGGATGCATTGGTTTATGAGATTGATTCTAACCCAACACCTACTCGTGGTGATGGACCTCCATTACCTCCTATAGTTAATGGTGCTGAACAGTCACCTGCTCCTGAAGGTACATATCCTGCAGGATCATTTGTAGATGACTATGAATATGCTTTCCAGTTAGGTGATCTTGATATCTATAATGGTCGTTTCTGTAAAACACCAGATTACCCAGATGGTACCTATGCTTACTTTGTAACCATCGATGAATCAAATTCTGGTGTTGCATTGTTCCCATATATCCTTGGTCCACAGTTCTACTCACAACCAGACACATGGAACTTGAGTCAGGAAGCAACACAGGACAATATACCTTCAGGTGTTGTTCGTTACCGTGATCCATACGCTAATGTTGATATTGACGTTGATCGTGCACCTAATAAGGAACCTGATACTATAACAACCGAATTAGAGGGATATCCAATAATTCTTGAAATTCAGGATACTAATAATGATGGATTGATCGATTCTAACGAACAATTGGAATCTATCCCAATTACTGAAGAATCAACCCTTCAAATTTACGATTATTTCCCAACTGTCTCTACTGAGTCTAGAGTTGACATCGAAGTTGAAACAACTACGAAATTTGAGTCTGCACAGATAGATGGATTCGTTATTGAGAATCCTGGTGTATCATATCAGGTTCAAGACGTTATTTTCTTTGATAATACTGGAACTGATGGTTTTGGTGCATCTGCAGAGGTTTCTTCTGTAGAAGGTATTACAATACTTGGATATAGTAAATTAATTGAAGATGATATAGTTTACGGTAAAATCACTACTACTTCTAACCATGACCTAAGTGTAGGTGACGAAGTTATCGTTTCTTCAACTGTAATACCAGATAACACAAATAAGAAGTATTATACTAAGGTTGTTTCGGGTATTGAAGATATTGCAATATCTCAAACTGGTGTTGGTTATAATGAGCAAATTCCACCAACATATGAACTAATTGCTGAAAGTGGTCAGGATGCTCTTATTAGTATTGATGTTACACAAACTGGACAAGCAAATAAGGTAAATATCACCAACTCTGGTAATTCTTACAGTACTGCTAATCCACCACAAATTCGTGTATCTCATCCACAGGTATTTAAGAAAACTCGTTATTTCTTTGATGAATATAAAGAATCAACCTCTAGTTTCAATGTAAAGCATTCTATTCAAAGTTCATTACGTTATACCTACGTTTGTGGTTCTGTAACTAAACCAGATGGTACTGAGTCTGCATGGATTGCAAAATTCGATGATTTGGGTGATTTAATCTGGGATCGTACATTAGAACCAATTTCAGGAACAATTAAGACTGCTCGTTACAATAACATGTATTTGGATGAGCGTGGTGAGAATGATATCATCTATGTTATTGGTGAGACTGAATATGATAACGTAAGTGCAAACTTTGCTCCAGATATCCTTTTAGTTAAGTATGAGTCTGGTTTTGATAATGCTAATAGTCCAGAAGGACAAGTAATGTACCAGAAGGAAATTGCTGGTGTTTCTGGTGTAACACGTCGTGATTATGGAATGGGTGTTACTCTTGGTGAAGATGAGCGTGTTTATATTTGTGGTTATACAGATACCAATTCTCCTGACCCAGATGATATGTGGGTCATTCAGTTGAATGAGAATGGTGAAATGAGAGAGAAGAGGAAATTCTCTTCTGAAGATGATGACGAACGTATGTACCAAGTTCATTATCTTGGTAATTCTACATATCAGTTCGTTGGTATGAATATGACTGATTACTATATCTTACTAGGTGAATTCTGGTTTGATGGTAGTAACATAGAGATTAATTACGTTAAAAACATCAATCCATCTGGAGGAAGACCTCAGAATCCTAGATTTACAATTGATGAATATGATGATCTATATTTGGTTTGGGATATCTACAATAATGCTGCACAGAAAAATTCTGCTGTTGGATTAGCAAAACTTCCTAGAACTCAAATTAATGCAAATAATCCTGTTTGGGATTTCTATAGAATCCTTGCTCCTAGTGTAACTTTCGAATCTATTAGGCATGCAGATATAGGTATTGACATTTTTGGAAATATTGTTCTTATAACTGATGTTAAGTATGCTGAAAATGATCGTAAGGTAGGTTTAAACTACATCAAGTTTGATGGTACGATGATTAAGCAATCTACCATTGAATCTGTAGGTACAGTTGGACTACAAGCAAAATCACATGTCATTGATAACTCTGGTGACGTAATTACTATAAGCAATAAGCAAGTATCAGATCAGGTTGCTTCTTATAGGTTTAATGGTACCACTGACACTGGTGCTGGTGGATTTATTGCATCTATCGATACAATTACTGGTACATCTGCTACTCGTGGTGCTGGTGTTGCAAGTGTTGGTAGTATTTCTGGTGCTGATCAACAAAGAGCAACAAATATTGGTAACCTAACAACTGGTGTTGGTGCTGATCTACGTCGTGGTGGAGTTATTCAAACCACTGGTAATCAATCTCAAGCAGAAGTACTTCGTGCAGGTACAGTTTCAACTGTTAATAATATTTCTGGTGCTGATGCTCTTCGTGGTGGTGCAGTTAATACAGTAGATAATATTTCTGCTGCTGATCCTCTACGTGGTGGAGTTGTAGGAACAGTTGATACAATTGGTGCTGCTGCTCAGAGAAGAGGTGGAAGAATTACTCTAATGAGTAATATTTCTGCTGCCAATACATTACGTGGTGGTAAAATTCTTTCTATTGGTAATGTTAGTGGTCCTAATGGTCTTCGTACTCCTGGTCAATATAATGCTGTAACATGGTCAAGTGCTGCAAATGGTCAGACTGCAGTATTCAATATTGACATTCAGTCAAATGGTCAACCTGTTATAAACATCGTTAATGGTGGTATATCCTTTGCTATAAACGAAACAATCACTGTTGCTGACTCACAGTTAGGTGGAGGTGGTGCACCAGATGTTACTTTTGATGTTGCATCTATTGGTGGATTCTCTTATACAAATGTCTCTGCAACAAGTACTGATGGTGCTTCAACAGGTAATAATGCAGCATTTGATGTTAACGTTTCATCTACAGGTGATGTATCACTTGTCATTAATGATGGTGGTATTGGATATTATAATACAGAAACACTTTCAATTGCTGATTCTGCTATAGGTAATAGTGGTGCACCTAATGTCACTTTTGATGTAAGTGGATTGGGTGGATTCCAGTACAATAACGTTGCTACTACCAACTCTGGTAATGGTAACAATGCATTGAAATTGAATGTTACTATCGATGGTTCTGGTGCTGCAACTGCTGTAACTGTAGGTAATAACGGAGGTTTGGCATATGCAGTAGATAATACCATTACAATTGCAGACTCAGTTTTAGGAAATAACGGTGCTCCTGCTCTAACATGTGATGTTGCTACAATCGTTGCTCCTCAAACATATAGTGGTGTTGCTGCAACCTCAACAACTGGTAATGGTAGTGGAGCAACCTTTGATGTCACTATTGATGCCAATGGTGCTGTAACACTTGCTGTTGCAACTGCTGCTGGATTAGGTTATGCAGAAGATGATCAATTACAGATCCAAGATAGTAATTTAGGTAATAGCGGTGCTGCAAATATAGACTTCCAGGTAAATACTCTGAAGGCACCTCCATTATACAGTAATGTACCAACTTCTACTAACGGTAGTGGTACAGGATGTACGTTCCAAGTTACGATTAATACAGATGGTTCTGTTGCTAATTTAAACGTTACTAACCCAGGAAATGGATATCAGGCTGGAGACACATTAACTATCGCTGATGCCAATGTTGGTAATAATGGTGCTGCTGCAATTACTTGCAATGTTGCTACTGTATCTGGTGGTGCTCTATACAATGGGGTCGCTCCACTTAGTACCACTGGTAACGGTGCTGGTGGCACATTCGATATTACTGTGGATAGCAGTGGTGCTATCACTTCTCTTGTAATTGCTAATGCTGGTCGTGGATATGCTGTAGGTGAAGTTATCACTATTGCTGACGCTAGTATTGGTAATCGTGGTGCTGCTAACTTCACATTTGAGGTAACTGGAACTCAAGGAATTACATATTCAGGTATAACTGCATGGTCTACTAATGGATCTGGTATTAATGCTGTATTTGATGTAGTAATTGATAATTTGGGTGCTTTCACAACATTGACTGCAACCAATCGTGGACAGAATTTTGCTTTATCAAATCAAGTAACAATATTGGATTCTACTCTAGGTGGACAGGGTGCTGGTGCTCTTGTTATGGACGTTGCTTCCATACAAGGTCATCAATACAACGGAGTTGCACCTACAAGTAATGGTAATGGTGAGAATGCTACATTTAATATTACAATTGATGGTAGTGGTGCTGCATCAGCAATTACAGTTGTTAATCCTGGTCAAGAACATCAATTAGGTAATGTATTCACGGTAACTGATGCTCAGATTGGTAACTTTGGTGGTGCTAACCTAACATTTGACGTTGCAACTTTACAGGCAATACAGTATACAAATATTAGTGCTGCTGGTGGATCTGGTGTTAATGCATCTATCAATGTTAATGTTGCTGCTAATGGTGCAACGACTATTGAGATGAATAAAACTGGTCGTAATTACAAGGCTAGTGAAGTACTTACTGTAACTGATTCTCAAGTTGGTAATTATGGTTATTCTGATATAACCTTCAATATTGCAAGTGTAATTAACGTATTTGATCAAACAAAACAGAATAATGGTACTGCATCTCTTTATAATGCAACAAATGCTATTATTGATGGCACTATTAAGAAGTTTGGTACTGATTCAATTAAGTTCCAAGCAGAAAACCATTATAGTATTACAGACCTCAATTTAAACGGTAAGGAATGGACACTTCAAGCATGGTTTAGAATTGAGAGTAGTATTCATACTGCTGCTAACAGTTATCCAACATTCTTCTTCACTGAACCTAATGATGCTTCCAATCCTTCTAATGAATTAAGACTTTTCATTGATGGTGATCAGACTAGTGGTGATTACGGTAAGGTTAAAATTGCTGCTGCTGGTGTAGAGGTCATGGAGACCGCTAGTGCAACTATTTGGACTAACTTTGCTGCTGATGCTTGGGTTCATATTGCTTTTGTTAAGGATGAACCAACTCTCGGTAATTTCACATATACCGTCTTTAGTAATGGTACTCAGATTGGACAGTGGTCTACAACTACAGATATACCAATAGATAATGTATATGTTGGAGGTTTATTAACTCCTACTGCAACTACATCATTACTTGGTAATGTTGATGACTTTGTTGTAGATGCAACTGCTCAGTATACTGGATCATCATTCACTGTTCCTACAGAAGAGATTGCTGTACGTACTAATAACAACAGTATTGCACTCGTAAAACTTGATAGAGAGCATTTAAAACGTGGAACATATACCTTAAGTGGATTGAGTGATCATACTTCTGCTATTATTGCTGAGGATACAAATTGGACATATAACTCAACTACTGGACCTGTAGTAACCAATTGGACAATTGGACCTGGTGGATTACAAATACTTGATTACTCTGATGTAAATAGTCAACTCACACCTGGAACTTATACCTTTGATAATGATCCATTTGTGTATGGATCTAAGACTTCTACTGTACCAACTCCAGGTGGTAAGAAGTTAAAGATTAGTCCTGTTGTTACACCGAAGTATTATATGAAGGACGCTTCTTATACTAAGATTGATAGCGTTCAAAAGATGGTATTTAATCAGGACGTTAAATTTACTAAGGGAACTATCTTACAACAGTATAATGATTCTGATGTTGTCGGTGCATTTGGAACTATCGTAGAAGTACCAGAAGGTGAAATTGCAACTCCTGGTCTTGGAAACACATATAAGGTTGGTAAAATATATCCTGCAGGAGCAACATTTAATACTACAGACAAATTCAAAACTACTACTGCTGCTGATACTGCATCAAATGTAATCTCCGACATAGTGTTCACGGCCGAACGTGTAGAAGCGGAATGGAAGGCTGCCACTGCATACACTGCTGGAGATGTTGTATATGCAAATGGTAAATTCTACTCTGCTACTACAAATGCTACTTCTGGTCCAAATAGACCTTCACATAGTACTGGTAATCAATCTGATGGTGGTGTTTCATGGGATTATACAAGTAATGCAACTGATGCATTAGAACTTGACCTTGCTAATACTGCGTATCCTGTTCCTAGAGAACCAGCATGGAAGCAGTTAGTTATACATGAAATTGGTGATCTAGTTTATAATGGTAGACAACTTTATAAGTGTACAGTAAGTGGTCGTACTTCTAAGGTTGCTCCTACACATACTACTGGTACTGCAACTGATGGTACTGTAACTTGGGAATGGCAGAAGACATTTGATCCTCTTAGCAATTACGCTAGATTTAAAACATTTGATCCTGCTGAAGCATATTATCAGATCCAAGTTAATGAAATCTATCATGATTCTAATTCTATTGTTAATGATAGTCTAAGTCTTGGTGGAACTATTACAGTTAATCCTAAAGTAGATGAACCAACTGTTTTACAGATTAATAATATCAACAGTATTAAGAAAGTAACAATTCAGGCAATTCTTGATAAGACTATTCTATTAACAACTGGTGGTCAAACAAGAACTGAAGATGTTTATTGTGTTGCTAACTCAAGGCACAATTTTGATGCTGGTAATATTCTATTTACTGAGGGATTCTCTACTAATGAATTTAATGGTTCATTCTTCGTTAAGGAAGTATTCTCATCTAGAGATTTCACATTCACTACTCGTGCTATCCCTAGTGCTGAACCAGCATTTGTTAATGGAAGTATTGCTAGAGTAGACATATACACCAAGCATCCTACATTGATGCTAACAAGGAATCATAATTATATCTTTGATATGAGTGATTCTTCCAACGTTGGATATTTCTTATCATTCGCTCAAGATAATGAGTTTAAACTAGAATACTCATTTAATAATATTGAAAGAACTGGAACTCCAGGTGTATTTGATGGTACTAATGCACCATTCGTTAAGTTTAAGATTGATGGTCAAGTAACAAATATCTCTTACTATTTTGATCCATCTAGAACTGGATCTGATTCTCCTGTTGGTGCTCAATCATTTATTGATGTTAAGAAGACTCCTTTTGATGGAACTTACACTGTCACTAAGATTATTGATGATACTAACTTCCAATTCCCATTATCATTTGAACCTGAGTTCACACAAGCTAATGTAGGTAATGATGATCAAGGTGTAGCATACTCTAAGTATTCAACTACATCACTTAAAGCAATTGGTCCTATCAATGCAATTAAACTAATATCTGCTGGTGGATTCTATAAGAAGTTACCTATCATTTCAGATATTGCATCATTCCGTCAAATTGAAAGAGTTACAATTACTGCTGGTGGATCTGAATATGCAGTTGGAACTTATGATCAGGTAGCTATTGCTGGTGATGGTGAAGGTGGACTTTGCCGTATAGAAGTTACAGTAGATGAAACTATTGGTTCTGGAACTATTAGTAGTGTAACTGTTACAGATCCAGGTAAAGGTTATACATTTGCAAGTATAGATGTTGATGGAATAACTGGAATTCTTGGACCTCAATTGACTGGTTCTGGTGCAGAACTTGATGTGGTTATTCCTGCAGAGGGATCTGGTGCTTCTGTATTCTTAACTGGTAAGAATATTGGTAAGATTAAGAAATTGAAGAATAATGAGTTTGGTTATGGTTATTCACATGACTATACTCTGAAACCAGAAATTACCTTCCCAATTAACTTACAACTCTTCAATACATCAATACTTTCACAGATCAAAATCACCAATCCTGGTGCTGGATATACTTCTCCACCAGCAGTCATCGTAACAGGTGGTGGTGGATTTGGTGCAGAAGCAATTGCTGTTGTTAAGAACAATCGTCTATCAGAGATTCAAATTAAGAATCCTGGTGCTGGATATAGTTCTGAACCAGTTGTTACTCTGAAATCTGAATTTAACTACGTTGTTAACACTGATTTAGGATATCTACAATTTAACTTCCCACATGGAATTACACAGGGTGCTGCTATAACATTCCGTGCAGATGATGTTGGTACTACTGAAGGTATCCTACCTCAACCTGGATCTGCTGGTTTGACTGCATTAATTGAAGGTCAGATTTATTATGCTATTGCTGGTGAAGCAAATTCACTTGAAACTGATCAATTAAGATTTGCTTTAACACCTGCTGATGCTGAATCTGGTAACTACATTACTTTCGTAGATGGTTCTGCTGGTACTGGTTCTGGTCGTCAAGTACTTCTAACTGAGGTATTTGGTGGTGAAGCAACAGCTGTTGTTGAAACTTCCGTATTCTTGGAAGGTGAGAGAGTTTATATGGGTGATAGTGAAGATCAAGCAACCGTATTCGCTACTGTTTCTACAAACGATGGTTGGCAGATTGGACCTAAGATTTTAAAATTAATTGATGCTACAGGAACATTTGAGGCTGGATATAGAGTCAATGGTACTGTATCTCGTGCATCTGGTGTTATTGATAATGTATCACTTGCTAAAGGTGTATTGAATATTGGATCTCTAACTGAGACACCAGGTAAATTTATTGATGACGTTGGTAAACCATCAGAGATTGTTCAGAAAGTTCAAGACTCCTTCTTCTATCAGAACTTCTCTTATGTTATTAAATCCCAGATTCCTATTAATGAGTGGAAGCAACAAATTCTTGAGAATAACCACCCTGCAGGTTTCAATATGTTTGGTCAGTTACAACTGACTGGTGGTAAGGATGTATCTGGACGTAAAGTTGGTACTGAGTTTATTAAGCAGGTTAATATTAATGAATACTCTAATGTTAATGAGGTAACTTCATTTGCTGCTGCTCAACCAATATATTCTGATTTCAATAACACTGAAGTACTTTTCCGTAAGAAGCGTTTAACTAACTCTGAGGAAATTCTAACTTCTATCGTTAAAAAATTAGATGATATCTCTGGTGAATTTGATGGAATTAAGAAAGCATTCAATCTTACTGTAGAAAACGAACAGGTTATTGTTAAAAATGACCAGTTGTTAATTACATTGAATGGTGTTATTCAGGCACCTATCGATTCATATGATATCGTTGGTGGACAGATTGTATTTAAGGAAGCACCAAAGGCACCTTCTAAGATTGTTTATAAGAATGTTAGTGTTGAGTTCTTAAATATCACTCGTTTGAATTTGAGTGATGTTGGTGGTATATATCCTGAAATTGGTTATCAAGTACAAGGTGATAATAGTGATACTTATGCTATTGTTGTTGCTACTGGTACTAATACAGTTGATGTTGTAGATCTACAAAATACTGGTGGATCAGCAATATTTGAACTTAATGAAGTAGTTAGAGTTAGTGCTCTAGGATGGAGTGGAAGACTTGATTCAGTAACCTTACTTAGTGCAGAGAATATCTATGAATTTGATGAAACAGTTATTGGTACAAATCGCAGTAAGAATAATCCAACTGCACAAATAACTGAAATCAACTTGAATGAAGATGGTACTGCTGGTAATGATATAGTTCTATCTAAGACTTCTGGTACTGCTAAGTATGAAACTGGAGTATATGATTTTGATCTTCAAGACATCATATATTCTAATCGTTCTAACGTTGCTGCAAGAATAACATCTCAGGCACCTTATCCTGTTGGTACAGATGAAAATAGAGGTGTTCAGGAATTAACTTCTGGATCTACATTCTATGGTCTATTATTTGAACGTCTAGTTAGTCAGTCTTATCCTAATATTCTTCTAGACAATATTGCTAAATCTACTGTTACTCCAACGGAACTATTAGATAGTGATAATCGTATTAATGGTGACTTCCTAGACTTTGAAGCAATTCGTTCTTCAGAAGTTACATATACTGATTTGTCTAATGGTGTATTCAGTATTGGTGATACACTTAGAAATATTAAGGTAACATACAATAATCCAATTCTCGGATCTGCATATGGTATTGCTGCTAACAGACATGCTGATGGTGCTCGTTCTATAGAAAGATCTAGAGATGAGATTGTTGACTTTGGTGATGCTCAGATATCAGTAGATCATCCAGATTTCTATTATCCAGGACAGTCACAGACTGATGGAAGATCACGTTTCCGTGATGCTTATAGAATGATAATCAAGAATAAGGATTATATCGTAGCACAATCATATGCAGATATGGTTGCTCAATATCCATCAACTGCTATACCAAGTGCAGATAAGTGTAAGAGGGATATGGCATACTATATCGATGCTGTTGCATACGATATGTATTCTGGTGGTAATAAGTATGCACGTAAATTTATCACTGAGTATTTCAGTGGAGCAAGTCTACAGTATATTAATGCACAGGTAACTGAAACTGTTTGGGGTTATTCTAAGTGTAGTGAGTATATGAATCAGGTGGTTACTAATCAACTATCTGGTACTATCACTGTTGACGGAACAGCATACACAATATATCAAGATACAACTTTAACTGAAGGTAGAGCAAATTATACTGATACTTCAGGTAATACAATTTCTAATACAAACTCTGGTGCTTGTGCTGATGTTCGTGCTGCTCTAGACACACTTAAGAATACTATTAGTGAAACACTTCTACAGAATCAGAACTTCGGTGATATTGAGGCAACTGAACCAACTTATAATTCATCTGAGACTACATGTCGTCGTGACTTAGGTTTATTTGTTGATGCTTTAGCGCAAGATGTTAAGAGTGGTGGTAATCTATCAAGTGTTAAATTTGTTCGTTCGTACTATGACACTTCTGGTAATATCATCTCAGGTCTTCATGCTTCACAAGCAAATACTTCCATAACACATGCTCGTGATCTTTCTAAGAAAGCAATTAATAATTTACTTTATGTTAAGGATTTAAATTCAACAGGTTATAATTTGAATGATCCTACCACTTATAGTGGTGGTGTTGCTCCTGCACAATACTATGATGCTAACTATGCATCTGGTAATAATCAGAGTGCAACAAACTGTGCTAACGTTCAATCTACAATTGATACTTTAACTGGTATTGTTACAACTGCATTTACTGCTGGTAATCAGAACAATATCAATGCACTTGCAAGTATTGATGATGGATCATTCCGTGATGGTGAGACCGTTCGTGTTATTAAGATTGCTTATAAGGATAAGTCAACTGGATTATTTGCTACTGGTCAAACTGTTAAGGGTGTATCATCTGGTGCTTCAACAGTTCTAGAGGGTGTTAACTCTGGTTTAGGATGGTTATTCAGTGACAGTAATGGTGTAACAGGAACATTCACAGATCGTGAATATATCACTAACTCCACTCTTGTTAATCAAGGTGGTGTTACTCAGAGTGTTATTGTTACTAAGTCTGAGTTAGCTAACTCCAAAAAATCGCTAAAATTTGCTTCTGGTGCATATCTTAAAGCTGTAGATACATATGACTTTGACTTTGGAACAGGAGATTTCACACTTGAAGGATGGATTAATCCCACTTCTGTAAGTGGCACACAGATGTTGTTCGACTTACGTAGAACTGCTGGATCAGGTTTAAGAGTTAATATGTTTGATAAGGCTATCCGTGTTTACAACGGAAGCACTAGCATCATACTTTCTGGTGACGTATTTAATACAGCAAATACTTGGTATCACGTTGCAGTCATAAGAAATGGCGGTGTAATGCAAGCATATGTTAATGGAACACAAGCAGGTAGTAATGCTGCTAATAGTGATGACTTTGGATATGGTCCTTGTTATATTGGATCTGATTTAGCAGGTTCCAATGACTTCACTGGTAACATGGATAATGTTATCGTAAGAAAAGGAATTGCAACATTCACTGCTGCATTTACTCCTCCTGTTGCTCCAGACTTTACTGATGATAAGATTGTTTTAGGTCTAACAGGTGAGACACCATTTATATGTTCTACTACTGAAACTTATGCTAAGTTTACTGGTCAGACTATATCATCTGCAACTGCTAAGAAGATTGATTATGATTCTAAGCGTGTAATTATTGAAGATGTAGATCTTGGTAGAGATGAGCATCGTCGTTGTGCAGAACAAGTACAACAGAATGATAAGTGGATCTCTGAGACTGCTGTTGCAATGATGAAGGCTAAGTTCCCAGACTTTGTGATTCGTGGTGATGATCCTGCAACTAATAATTATCTTGGTACTTACTTCTGCTTAAGGGATACTGAAGAGTATATTATTGATGCTATCATTAAAGATCTTAAGTATGGTGGTAACTACTATACTACTGTTGCTGCTAAAGGATACTTAACTGCAACTGGTGGATTAGATTTCGTTAATAAAGAACTTCTACAAACTTTATACACTTGGCAGAAAGTTGGTGAAATTATCAATTTTGTAATCACAACAACAAGTACTGATTTAGAGAAATATGAAAATGTTAGGTATACAGATAGATTACGTGTACCTAACAACTTCTCATCACCTGCATCTGCTGGTGTACAAAATGAAGTTACCGCACTAGTTGATGGTATTCTTGATATTCTTGGACCTACTGGTGCTAGATATCGTGATGCTGGTGATGCTATGTGGCAGAACCGTGATTTCATTGCTGAAGAGGTTGCTGGTTATATTCAGAACAAGTGGCAAGTTGAAATCAATGGTACAACTTATGACAAGTTGGAAATGCCTGGTTATGGTCAACCATACTGTGAAAGAGATATTAAAGATTTCGTTATTCCTGGTATAATTGCTGACTTAATTACTGGTGGTAATGCTGGTACTAATGAGGTTATTGACAAGTACTTAGATGAAGATCAAGATATCCTTCATGTAGATGAAGAACTTCTTCCTATGTTGGATGCTCTTGAATTTACTAAGTTCTTATCCATTAAAGCAGCAAACCAACTCTTAGTTCAATTTGGTAATTCACCTGATGCAAATCAAGGTCAGACAAATATAGATGATTACTATACTGCTGTATATACACAAATTGCACCTAAGACAGTTCACAATACTGATGCTGATTGGGATACAGTAACCTTCCCACCTGATCCACAAGGATATGATCCAGGACGTTCTGATGGAGATAGGTTCCTAGATGCAGCTGATATGATCGAAAGAAATAAGGATCAGATTGCTTGGGAAGCAGTTCATACAATGAACGATACTGCTAGATTCCAAGATCATACTTATCCTGCAGGTCAGACTCAGCAAGACTGTGTTGATGATGTTAATGACTATCTTGACGCAGTTATTCACGATCTTCGTCTTGGTGGTAATAGTAAGGTTTGGGATGCTTCAAACTACTATATCGAACCAGAAAATAATGGTATTAAGCATATTGCTGGTGAAGAAGATGCATCTATCTACACTTATAAGTTAGCAAGAGATATGGCAATTCTCGCAATGAGAAATGCTTTTGGACGTGATAACTTCTATGCTCAAGGTGTTGGTGATGTTGATACACTTGTTGGTGCTAATGATCCTGGTGTAGATTCATACGATCAGAACCCAGTTATTTCAAGACAGATTGATGCTGCTAATATTATCGAACGTAATATTAGATTCATTTCAGAAGAAGCAGTATATCGTGCAAATATTCAATATCCACAACTTCATATCACAAATGGTGATAAGTCTTGTGTAGATGATATATGTGACTTCCTACGTTCCATGACCTTCAATATGAAGTATGGTGGAAACAGTAGAGTTTGGGATGCTGCTGATTTCTATAGAAAGGCATCAACATATCATTTAACAAATCAGATGCCAATATATGCCTTCAATGAGGCAAGAGATATGGCAATTCAGGCTATGCGTAATATTCCAATTATTGCACGTGGTCAGAATATTCATGGTAAGGTTCAAACATTCTTTGAGCAATTAGATTTCTATCCTTACAATAGTAAGGAACGTGATAATCCTACTATGGAAGCATCACAGTTAGTTGGTGGTATTAATGTTAATAAGTCTGCTGATACCTATCAGTTAATTCTTAATAATTCTCGCTTCGTTGCTGAGGAAGCAGTATATCGTTATACAAGAGATAATGATCTAACACCTGTAACTGAGTTTACTCCATCTGATGCAACATATGATGCTGCAACTGGTGATCTAGTATTAACTTTACCATCACATAATTTAACTACTAATGATTCTATTTCTATAGATGCAAATTCATTAATCTTTACTTGTGATCAAGATGGTCATGCTTCAGAGCATAGTTATCCTCGTGAAACTGATCCTTCATATAATGAGAGATTAGCAATTACTGCTGTTGGTACTAATGCACATACACCAACAGGTGCAGATTACAATGCTGAAACTGGTGCATTAACTTTAGATATTGCAGCACATGGATTAAGACAATCTGAGGCATACACTGTATCTGATGCAGATTACAATCCTAAGACTGGTATCTTAAAACTTGCTGTTGCGAATCACAACTTTAGAAATGGTGACAGAATTAAGTTCTCTCATGATGCATTAATCTTCCAGTGCGATAATGATAACTACAATACAAACCACACATATCCACGTAAGGGTGTTGACCCATCTAGTGATAAGTGGTTACCTGTAAGTGCTGTAACTGATGGTACCTTTGAGGTACAGATTGGTAAGACTGCTGCTGCTGGTCAACATAAGTTTGTTGCTAACAGTCAGTTGAATGTTACTGATGCTGATTACAATCCAACAACAGGTATAATGACACTTACCAGTGCTGCACATGGCATCAATAATGGTGAGTTCATTAAGATTACTGACGGTTCATTAGACTTTACTTGTACACAAGGTGGCGGTACTTATAGTTACCCTCGTGCACAAGTATCACAACATACTGCAGATACAGGTACAACATATAATCCAACTACAGGTATATTGAGCATCACAACAAGTTCTGCTCATAACATGGCAAATGGTGAGTGGATTAAGTTTGATGATAACGCATTAACCTTTACTTGTGGAAGAGATAATAATGGTACTAACCATACATATCCTCGTTCATCTGACCCTGCTAGTGGTAAGTTCTTAAGAATATCAAATGTTACATCAACTACATTTGATGTAAAAGTACTTGAGATTACTCCTTCAACCAACACAAGTGTTCATACATTTGTAAGTGGTACTAATAATGGAATTACACATGCTGACCCTGCTGCTGCAGGATATATAAGAGCATTCAATGTTTCTGCTGATACATTCGATGTTCAGGTATTAGCAAATGCTCCTTCTACAAACACAACAGTCCACACATATACTGGTGGAACTGCATCTAATGCAATCACTAGAGCAACATTTGAGAAGGCAAATGATTCTATCTTAATTGAAGATGGTGCACTTACATTTACATGTGATGCTGATAATCATCAATCACAACATCCATATCCAAGATATACTGATTATGCTAGTGACGAGTGGTTACCAATAACAGAAGCATGGAACGATAGTTTCAAAGTCGATGTACATGTTGCTCCAGTTATTGAGTACACTCCAACTGCTGCTACATTCACTCCGACTACTGGTCTTCTTGAATTAACAATCGGATCTCATGATCTCTCTGTTGACTCTAAAGTCATGATCAAGACTGGAGGATTAACCTTCCGTTGTGATCAGGATGGTCAGTCAAGTGATCATGCATATCCAAGAAATACAATTGATACACATACCGCTGGTGCTGGTACAACATATGATCCTGTTACAGGTCTTATGACTATTAACACAGGTACCACACATGGTATTAAGGTAGGTGACTGGGTTAAGTTTGATGATGGTGCTGTAACCTTCCGTTGCGATGAAGATAGTCAATCATCTGATCATGCATATCCAAGATCTACTGACCCTGTAAGTGGTAAGTGGTTACAAGTTTCCGCTATTGCTGGACAAACATTTACAGTTCAAGTTTTAACAACTATACCTTCCACAAACGTAACTACTCATGTATTCCAGAGTGGTACTTCTAATGGTATTAAGCAAAAACGTGATAGAGCATTCGAACAGCATGTTCCTGTTACTGCAATAACTGGTACAACTATTACTCTTGACGTTGGTGTTTCTTCTAATAACACAGGTCATGTATGGCAGTCTGCTCTTGCTGGTGCTATTCAATTTAACCCACTATATCAGCATACATTTGTTTCTGCTGTTGCTGGTGGTGTTAAGAGTCAAGACGGTACTGTTACCGTAAATGTTGGAACAACTCCTGCTGTTAATTACACTCCAACTGCTGCTACATATGATCCTGAGACAGGTGACATGTGGTTGAATGTTGGTTTACATAACCTAACTGAAGGAACGACAATTAAACTTGCTGATGATTCCTTAACATTCACATGTAGTATGGATAATAATGGTACAAACCATACTTATCCAAGAGCATCAGATCCAGTTAGAAATACCAATATCCCAATTAAGGAAGTTGGTACAATATCTAAGACAGTTACAGGTGCACTTTATGATCCTAATTCTGGTAACTTAGTTCTTACTGTACCTAATCATGGATTCTCCAATGGTAACAGAGTTAGAATTGCAGACGGATCATTAGTATTCACATGTGCTGCTGATCAACATGCTACATGGCATAGATATCCACGTCCAACAGATCCATTCAGTGATGAGTGGTTAGTTATTTCTGGAGTATCAACAGATTCATTCCAAGTTAATATCGGTGCTTCTCCTAATCAATCTTCACATACATTTGTCAGTGCTTCTAACAATGGATTAGAGAAGCAAGATGGATCGATCATCATCAACGTTGGTTCTACACCAAATATCAACTACGATGTATCAACTGCAACTTATGATCATCAAACTGGTGCAATGGTTCTAACCATTGGATCACATGGATTGAAGACAGGTGATAAATTAAAACTCGGTGCTGAAACTCTGAAGTTTACATGTGCAATGGATGGAAACTCCGCACAGAAGACTTATCCAAGAAGACTTGCAGGTGATGGTGGAACAGACCCATTCTTCAATACTTCTATTAATGTTGATGCTGTAGGATCAACACAGCATACTGCTACTGATGCAACTTATGTACCTACAACTGGTGTAATGACACTGGAAATTAATGGTCATAACTTTAATGCATCAACAACTCATACTGTAACTGGTGCACAGTATAACGCTAAGACTGGTGTAATGAAGATGACTCTAAACGGTCATGGATTTACTCCTGGCGATCAAATCAAGTTTAGTCCTAATGCATTGACATTCCAGTGCACAATGGATAGTGGAGCATCAAATCATACTTATCCAAGATCTAGTGATCCTGTTGCTAATAAGTGGTTAACAATCACATCTGTTACAACAAATACATTCGAAGTTATTGTTGGTAAATCCCCAATAGTTTCGTGGGATGTATCTAATGCTGAGTATGATCAGGCAACTGGTCATATGACCCTTACCACACCTGGTCCTCACGGTCTACGTGGTCATTCAGATCATACAGTTACAGATGCAACATACACTGCTTCAAGTGGTCTATTAGTTCTTACTATTCCTAATCATGGATTCTCTAATGGTGACAAGATTAGAATTGCTGATCATTCATTAACATTCACATGTAATCAAGATAGTCATCAATCTGAGCACACATATCCAAGATCTACTGATCCTTCTAGTGGTAAGTTTATTAGTATATCAAACGTAACTACAAATACATTTGAATGTAATATTCTTCAGGGAACTTCACCAACTAATACTACAGCACATACATTTATCACTGCTGCGAAAAATGGCGTTAGACGTGCTGGTGAGACTGTTAAACTTGAAGCAAATTCATTAACATTCCGTTGTGCACAAGATGACTATGCTACAGATCATGCATATCCAAGATCTACTGACCCTGCATATAATGTTCCTCTTCATATAGTTCATTCTACATCGAAGACAATTACCGTTGATGTTGGTGTTGCTTCTAGTTCAAATCAGTTTGCTCATAACTTCGTTAATGCTGCTACTGGTCAAACATCACATACTATTACTGATGCATCATACACAGCATCAAGTGGTGTAATGACTTTGACTGTTCCTAAGCATGGATTTGCTTTAGGTGAGCAAATTAAGATTGATAATAATGGAATCACATTCAAATGTGAGATGGATGATTATGCTACAGATCATGCATATCCACGTGCTACTGACCCTGCTAGTGATAAGTGGTTAAGTATATCTAACATTACTGAAAATACATTTGATGTTAATGTTGGTAATACTCCTCTATCAACATACACTCCAACTGGTGCTTCATATAATCCAACTACAGGTAATTTACAGATTGTTATTGGATCACATACTCTTGCACAAGGAGACAGTATTAAGTTAGCAGAAAATGCTATCACATTCCGTTGTGATGAAGATGGTCAATCAAGTGATCATGCATATCCTAGAAGTCTAACTGATTCACATACTGCTACAACTAATACAGCATATAATCCTACTACTGGTGTTTTGACGATTGAGACTTCTGCACCTCATGGTTTGGTAACTGGAGATTGGATCCAGATCGCTCAGAACTCATTAACATTCAGATGTGATGAAGATGGTCAGGCAACAGATCATACATATCCTCGTTCATCTGACCCTGTAAATGGTCGTTGGTTGAAAGTTACATATGTAAATGCAAGTAAGTTTACAGTTGTTGTACTTGATGATATTCCTTCAACAAATACAACTACTCATGTATGTACAGCAACATCTGCTAATGGAATCACATCTAAGCGTGACCCATCATATGATAATGCATTACCTATCATTGCTGCTGATTCTACTTCAATTACAATCAATGTTCTGAATACTGCACCATCTACAAACACTACAACTCATGTATTCCAATCTGCACTTACTAATTCAGTAGTTGCGGGTGGTAACTACACACACATGTTTGTAAGTTCTGTTGGTGGAGCACTTAAGAAACAGACTAAGGCATTAATTACTGGTGGTAATTATGCACATACATTTGTTTCTGCAACAAGTGGTGGAATTGAGAAAGCAAATGACTATGTACAGATTGTAAATGATTCACTAGTCTTCCGTTGTGGTAAAGATGACTTTGGTTCACTTCATGCATATCCTCGTGCAACTGATCCGTTTAGTGGAAGATGGTTACCAATCTTTAATGTACAAACAAATGAGTTTGATGTAAATGTTGGAATATCACAAAATACATCTCAACATAATTTTGCATCTGCTGTTGCTAATGGAATTCTAAGACAAACTGGTACTGTCACAATTAACGTTGGTTATGATTCTCTTCCTGCTAATCAACATGCTCATACATGGGTAGGAATGGAGAATAAGTTAACTGCTGCTGCAGGTACAACTTATGATCCAACAACAGGTGTAATGAAGATTAAGACTGCTTCTGCACATAAGTTGGAAAATGATGAGTGGGTTAAGTTTGATGATGATGCTGTAACCTTTACCTGCACACAAGGTGGTGGTAATCATTCATATCCACGTGCTACTGACCCAATGTCAGGTAGATGGTTGAAGGTTCAAAATGTAACCACTGACACATTCGAAGTTGTTGTTCTTGATGTTATTCCTTCAACTAACGTTACTGCTCATACATTTGTAACTGGTGCAAATAATGGTATCACTAAGGCATGTGTTATCACTGGTGGAATTCATAAGCATACATTTGTAAGTGCAACTTCTGGTGCTGTACAAACTGGTGGTGCTTACACTCATAAGTTTGTACGTGCACATGATAATGCAATTAACAAACTTTATACAATTCCTGGTGGAAATGCAAATTGCTGTGATGACGTTGAGCGTATATTGAGAGGTGTTGCATACCATATTGCATTTGGTGGTAACAACGAGATATATGATATGGCAATGGAGTATGTTACTCAGACTCACCTCAATAATTACTTTGAGGAGAAATGGAGTCTTGGTATTATGACTCTAACCAAAGAGATTATTACTCAAATCATTAGAAATATTCAGACTCCTGTATATGGTAATCACGGTCTTTTACAATACAGAGATACAACAATTACTACTGATGTAACACAACCAGCATGTCCAACAGAGGTCGCTGCTGCAACTACATTAATTGATATCGTAATGGATGCAATTAGTACTAATGCAGTTAGTGGTACACGTACATTACCTACAGGTTCAGGCAATGGTCCTTGTGCTAATGTTGCTGCAACAATAACTACCATGTTTGGTATTATTACAGATACCATTAGTTCTAATGCAAGTCTTGATTCCGTTTCTCGTCAGATACCATCTATCTGGCCATGTCATTATCATGGTGATGTTGCTGAAAGAGATCTATCAGTTACATATCAAGTTGCAGCTCCAACTTGGAATCAAACATGTGCAACTACTGCATCTGCTATAAGCACATTATTTGATGTTGTTGTTAATACAATAGAGAGTGCTAAGACTAATACAAATCACTTGAGTGGTTTAACAAGAACTGTACCACCATATACTAATACACTTTATCAGCAATATACTTGTTATAATGTTGTATCTGCAATGACAACTCAGTTTGATTTGATCATTGATACTCTTGGTGCTGGTTCATACTCTAATCGTAATACTGCACATTATCTAAGGTGGAATGATCAGGCAATTACTGGACGTGCTCTTGCTGCGACTCAAGCAAATTATCCTGCAGGAGATAATCCAGATTTAGCATTCTTCAAGTCAGTTCTTGAAGCTGGTCTATACGATTTAACTACAGGTGGTAATGCTTCTGCGTTTGAACTTGCTGGAACATGGTTTGATGGTGAAGGTCAATTTATTGCTTATCCTACAGTAGATAGAATTCGCTTACTTTACGGTTTGAATAAGGTAAGAGAATATTGTAAGGAAGTTGTTCAAGATCCAACTAATTCTGGATGGAATACATATGATGTTTATCAGTATCCTGAAGTAAATGGATATCGTCGTCATGTAGAATGGGATAAGGAAACTACAGAATTTAATTTTGATAGTTCATTAAACTGTTTAGAATTTGCTATAGAAAGAGCAACATTCCCAACAGATAATAAAGTAATATTTAATGCTGCTACTGATGTAATTAATTACTCTAACAAGTATGATGAAGGTATTGATTACAATACTGATCCTGCTCTAGTAAATCTAACTCCAACAATTGAAGTTGGATATGAAAGAGAAGAAAATCGTGCTCGTATTAATAGAACTAACTTCTTCCGTCGTGGTGATGTTGTTAAGTATGTTCTTGCATCTGCTAATTCATTAGATGGTGCTAATGATCAAGATTACTACTACGTTCTTAATGCACAACCAGATTGGTTTGAGATTGCTCGTATGCCTAATCATGATGCAAGGTACCGTCCATTTGCATTAGACACAACTAATGCTGGTAACCAGCAATTCTTTACAGTTCGTCGTTCTGGAATTGATCGTGTTGCTAACACTTACGGTGTACGTGATATTGATCAACCAATTACTGCTGGATTTAATATTGCTGATGTTTTAGTTGGTACAACAACTGGTGCATCTGCTGAGATCTCAACCAGTTTCATTAATAGAGCGAATGTTGTTAAGACCTTCAAGTACTATGGTTTAAATACCATGTCTTCCACCGCATTTACAAACGGTGAGCAAGTTCAGGTACAAGGTGCAACTGCTAATAATGGTTATGTAATGCAGAGAGTTCTTAGAGATGAGAATAACTTAGGTTGGATTAAACTTGAACTTGTTCAAGGAACCATCTCTGCTGGTCAAACTATTGAAGGTGTTGACTCTGGTGCAACTGCTGTTGTAACTTCAGTCATAGAAGATCGTCTATTAATCAATGAGAAGATAGGTGAATTCTTAGAAGGTGATTGGTTGTTTAAAGATACAACTGCTACAGAAGCATATGCAAGTGCATATGATAATAAGTCAGGTGTTCTTACAGATAATAGCGGTGGTCGTGTAACGATAGACGTTGAAACTATTACTGGTGCATTCCAGTCTGGTGATATTATCTACGGATCTAAGACAGAAAAAATTCTCGACTTTGTAGGTATTACAGACGGTGGATCTCCAATTACAATTAACACCTACGTACATGGTGAGAAGGTTAGAAAATTAACTCTATCTCAGGTAATTGTGGATAGTGAATATTCTGGTACATTTGTTGCTGGTGATAAAGTTTATCTACTTCAGGGAACCACACCTCTCAACCCTGGCTGGTGGGGATATGTAACCAAGTATGATTACAGACCTGACGATAACGTTAACGATCTCTATATTGCTGGATTACAAAATTACTGGACAGGTGATGCAACAGAACCAACAACTGATCCTGATGGATCTCTAGCTGCAACAGGTGGATACAACATTGGTAAGTTTGATAACTTACAGAACTTCCCATTAATCTATGCAACAGCATCAAATTACACTGAGACAGGTTATTCATCATACGGTAAGATCATTGCTATCGAACAATCTGGTATTACTGCTCGTTGCTGGTTAGAAGATGTACAAGGTGATTTCGTAGATAACATAACAGTTAAGTCCGATAATGGATGGATCGCTGGTGTTACAACTGCTAAGAATTTACTTGGACGTGTTGATCGTTACTTCCGTGGATTTGACGGTACGCAGACACAGTTCAATCTTACAATCTCCAATGGTCAGCAATATCTACCTGATCCTGCTGGTCACATGTTGATCTTCGTTAATGGAATTCTACAACCACCTGGTGCTACTGGTGCTTACACTGCATCTTCAGACATTATCACATTTGCTGAACCACCTGAAGTTGGATCTGATTTCATCGGATACTACATTGGTAAATTACGTCAGTTAGATGATATCTCCTTCGAGTTTGACTCATTGAGATCTTCATTCAACCTTAAGCAGAGTGGTGGATTCTACTCACTAACACTAACCGAAGGTGTTCAGTCTAACGTGATTAAACCAGAAAATAATATCATGGTTTCACTGAATGGTGTTATTCAGGAACCAGGCGTAGGTTACGAACTGGTTGGTTCTAGAATCATCTTTGCTGAAGTCCCACGTGCGGGTACAACATTTGTTGGATTCTCATACATTGGTTCTGATGCAGACGTTATTGCTGCTACAGTCGTACCTCCAATTGAGGCAGGTGACCAACTCTTCATCGAGGGTGAAGATGAGATTGTTCCACGTGAGGTTGCTCTAATTGAGTCTTCCAACTCTCTTGTAACATTCGAATACACTGGCACAGTTAAAGGACGTAACGCAGAAGCATTAGCAAGTGTTCGCTCTGGTACCATTGATCAAACAATTATTACCAACCCAGGTAACGGTTACACCTCACGTCCTTCAGTTAGTGTTATTTCATCTACTGGATTTGATGGTCGTGTACGTGCACAAATGGGTGTTGCTAGAATTGACATTGGATCTGCAGGTATTGGATACGCACAACCAATCGTTGCTGTAGAGAATACCGTTGAAGATACATTTGTATCTCCAGATGGACCTCCAGTTAACGGTGGATTTGATGTTTATGCAGGTGAAGGAATCAATGCTCAGACTGGTGAACCAATCATTATTGAAGCTGGTTTGATTGCTATCACACGTAATCCTTCCAACGTAACAGTTAACCAAGGTCAGACTGCTAGCTTCACTGTTGTAGCACACTTCAGTGCTGCAGATGGTGATCCTGCTGAGACAACAGTTGGACTCAACTATCAGTGGCAAGTCAAGCAGTATGGTGAAACTGCATGGTCTAACATTACTGGTGCTACATCAGCAACATATGACAGTAATCCAACTATACAGGCTGATGACTCAGATGAATTCCGTGTTGCAATCACTTACGCTGGTGCAACTCCTGTGTACTCCAACTCTGCAGTTCTATCTGTACAAACTGGTAACACAGTCGTCACTAACTTCACTCCTGACCAAATCTTTCAACAATAAATAATCAGAAAAAATGAGTGCTACCGCCACTTACAATCCAGGTACAAATATCTTGGACGTTGCATCTAACGGATTACCTAATCCTGTTTTATATGGAACGTTTCCAAACCTGAACAACCCCAATACGGTTACTGAACAAGATTTCGATCATGACTTCACTTACCGTGGGGGTACTTTTGGTGTTGAGAGAACATTCGATGATGCTAATTTTACACAAGAAGGGTTTGCTATAAATATCACCTTATCTCCTGCAGATAATACATTATTAGGTGATGAAACTACAGGAGCGATAAGACCTGGAGATAATTTATTATTCAAATTTAGTGATGGTAGACATCAAATGTTTGTCTATAATGGAACTACCTTCACTTCATCGAATGGTTATTGTTGGAGATCTACTGATACTAATTTACAGTTAGTTACAAATACATCACAGTATGTAAGCGGTACTTACACATACTATGATCAAAGAAATGGTAGAACAGAAACACCTTTAGGTGCAGTTGGAATAGCAGCAAATGGAGTTGTTATTTTCAACCCATCTGCAGGTTTAGGTGGTAACCCACCCGCAGGTTTTAATTGGAATGCTCACTATGAATTTTCACCTGTAGATTTCGGTGATGATTCATGTGGTGGTCATCCAGAACAGACTGGGCAATATCATTATCATGATACTCATTTCATTACTTGTTGGAATAATAATTCCATCATGTCAACATATAATGATTACTATGGTTTGAGTCAGTTTAATGGTGACACATTACGTCATCCAGATGGACATTCAAAAATTCTTGGTTATTCATTTGATGGATTTCCTGTATATGGTCCTTATGGATATACGGAACCATTTGGTGTATTGACTTCTATTAAAACTATGAGGTCTTCATACCAATTGAAGGCAACAGAAGCAGCAGGGAGACCTGCTTATGGAAACTCATTAGCAAATCCTGCTGCTGGTTCGTTTATACAAGACTGGGAATATAATGAAGGTCTAGGAGATTTAGATTATCATAATGGACGTTTTTGTTTTACACCAGAATATCCTAATGGTACATATGCTTATTTTCTTAGTGTAACTGAACAAGGGGATCCTGGTTATCCTTATATGATTGGTGTTACTACTAGAGAAGTAATAGATCAACCAGCAAATAATGGTGCTCAGGCACCTGCTCCACCTGATTCTGGTGGTGATGGTCAGGCACCTCCAGCAACCATTCAGATTGCTTCTCAGCCTCAGAACTCTACTCTCAATTCTGGTCAACTTGCTACGTTCTCCATCTCGGTTACTATTATTCCTGAAGATGGACCTAAGACATATCAATGGTACAGGTCTACAGATGGTGGATTTGCATATTCAACGTTGAATGGTGCAACTTCATCTACTTACCAGTTCACAGCATTGTCTTACATGACTGGGTATAAGTTTAAGTGTGTTGTTGCTGGTCCAACTGGTGCTACACCAGCTCAAAACTCCCCACTTGAATCTGATGTTGCTACTCTTACCGTTACTGGTACTGGTGGTTCAACCAATAATACATTTGATAATACTAATTTGACTCTTGATGCTACAACATCTCGATTCGACCAAACCTAAATAACATTGTAAAGGACTAGAAAAAAATGGCAAAACAGTCTATTGGTATTGGTTCTTCTGCTAACGACGGTACAGGTGATACCCTTCGTGATGGTGCAGTCAAACTCAATTCCAACTTCACAGAAATATATCAAGCACTTGGGGATGGAACTAATGTACAAGTTGATATTGGTTCTGGTATATTAGATAATCAAGTTTTAAAGTGGAATGCATCTAATACACAATTCGAAGGTGCAAACTATGATACGTTGACATCTGATTTGGATGTTGGTGGCAATTATATTGTTTCTAGTTCTGCTGGTGATGTAGTTATAAAACCAGATAGTACGGGTGATATTAAATTCTGGGCAGGTGGTAGTGGTCAAGCATATGCTGTTTGTGATGGTGCTGATGGATTTTTTAAATGGAATGCTCCATATACTGATGAGGCAAGTCTTCCAAGTGCATCAACTTATCATGGTATGTTTGCTCATGCACATGACACAGGTAAAGGATATTTTTCTCACAACGCTGCTTGGATTCCTCTCATCTCTGAGAACAGCAGTATTAGTTTATTGAGTGATGTTGATACAACTGTAAGTGGTGGTCCCTCAGATGGACAAGTTCTAAAATGGAACGCATCTAACACTAAATGGGAACCAGCTAATGATGAGACAACTGCTGGAGGTGGTGGAGGATCAACTCAAAACCTCTTTGAAACAATTAATGCCGATACTGGTACAACTACTGCAAGTGCTGCAACAGATACATTAATCTTTGCTGGTGGAACCAATATCTCTACATCTATCACAGGTGATACTGTCACAATAGCAATGACAGGGACACTTGGTGATCCAGATCAAAACCTTTTTTCTACGATTGGTTCAGATGCGGGTAATAAGACTGCAGCAAGTGCAACTTCTACTATTAATTTTATTGGTGGTACTTCAATCAGCACTGCTGTATCAGGTGATAACCTTACAATAACAAATGATGCCCCGAATATCGTACAAAACGTCCTCCAAACGGCAACTGCGGATACGGGTAGTTATACTGCTGCTGCTTCTGATTCTACTCTTACTGTTACTGGTGGGACCAACATATCTACTTCTATATCTGGTTCCACTCTTACTATAAACAATACTGCTTCAGCATTACCTAATGTAACAGAAGGTCAGAGTATTGTTGCTACTGCAGCAAATACTTTGAATGCATTTGCATCTCCAGTATTGTCATATGTGACTACTAATAATGCTGCTGGTTCATATAGATTGACAGGTCCAGGAGTGAATAGTAGTACAGATAATCCAACACTATACTTGTATAGAGGATTTACATATAGATTTAATAACAGTGGTCCAGGTACCAATCACCCATTCGAATTACGTGTGGGTTCAGGTGGTGCTGCTCTTACTGATGGTGTCTCTGGTTCAACTTCTGGAGTTATAGTATACACGGTTCCCATGACCGTTGCTGCTGGTACAACTTATGTTTATCAGTGTACAATTCATGGTGCAATGGTAGGAAACCTCGTAATAGTCTAATATGGCAAGAACAGTTCCAGGATCAGGTGCAGCAATTTCACCAGTTTTTAACAGCACGTTCGGTGTTAAGGACGTTTTTGTGGTGTCTGGTGGAACTGGATACACTGCTTCCGATCCACCAAAATTAGTTATTGCAAATTGTGGTACTCCTGTTCGTGATGCAGTATTACGTCCTGTAATTAATACTGCTGGAGAAATTCAGTCTGTAGAAATTATTGATCCAGGTGAAGGATATGATCCATTAAGATTGGTAGTTGAAAGTACTGATGCAGGTGCCTCTGGTGCTGATGCAGATCTATTTTTAAAAGAAGATGGTAGCATTGATCTGATCCAGATGCGTACCAACGGTGATAATTATTTTGGTGGTACTACAGCAAGACTTGAAGGTGGTGGTGGATCAGGTGCAGAATTGGTACCTGTTACTGGATTTGTTACTGGTCTATCATTAGAAAATCAAGGTAGAAATTATAGTAGGGATGATGTAACTTTAGTTATTAGTGGTGGTGGAGGAGAAGGTGCCACTGGTATTGCTGAGGTTAATGAGTTTGGTAAGTTAGAAAATATAACAATTAGTAATGAAGGTGAGTTCTTTGAAACTCCACCTATCATTCAAATCATTGGTGGAGGTGGTAGTGGTGCTACTGCTGAAGCAGAGATTAATCTTGGTAAGATTAGTAATATTACTATCACTAATCCTGGTGGTGGATATAGTCCTGATCCATTAAAGGCACCTGATATAATCTTTACCAGAAATACAAATTTAATCAGAACAACACGAAATCGTCAATCTTTAAATTCAGTAGTATATAACGTTACTGGTCTTACTAAAGATGTTGCTGTTTCTGATGTAACTATTAACGTTGAGACTACCAATGCATTTCCTGGTTCTGGAAAAGCGTTAATAGGAAAAGAACTTTTTCGGTATACTTCTAAAACTGCTACCCAATTTAAGGGAGTTAGTAGAGGTATTAATTTTAAGTATGATCAAAAGGTAACATTAGACTCATTACAAGATGATCCTAATACTGGAATAACTGGGTATTCATTTACTATTAATGACAGGGTTCGTCGTGTACAAGAAAATAGTGATAATAAAATTGCTATTGTATATGACTGGAGACCTGAAACTAGAGATCTGTATCTAGTATTCCAAGTAGATGAACTTGCATTTATTGATGCTGGTCGTTCTCAGACAGAAGCATCAATCGTTGCATTCGTTGCTGGTGTTGCATCATCTACTTCTACTGGTGTTGAACCACATGTATTACTTGATTCTATTGGTGATGAGATCGTACTTTTTACTGATCCTTTAACAGTATTTCCGAATAAGAAGTTTGAAGATGATGACGAACTGTCTGGTGCTGGTGATGGTATTCCTGACCTGGTAAATACTGGTACAGATTTTGAATATGAAACCAGTCTAGACGGTGGTATTGCATCTTCATTATATGGTATCGAAGAAACAGTTGGTGGACAGAATACAACACTATTAGCAATTGGTGATTCTATCTACGATGGAAGTCAATCACAGTTAGTTGCCACAGTTCAGTCTGCTGGTCAACTAGGTGATGGTGAAGTTCATCTTGCAACATATCGGATATCAAGTAAAACTTGGCCAGTTACAACACCGTTTCAAGTTAATGAAACTATTTCTGGTTCTACTTCAGGGGTTACTGCAGTTGTGACTGCTTGGACTCCTGCTTCTGCTTCTGGAGAATTTTCATATTTAGATGTGAAAACTCCTACGAATAATGGAGCAAATTATAAATTCCTCACAACTGAAAATGTTGTTGGTGGAACATCTGGTGCATCTATAAAACCTTGGGAGATCAACTATGATTCCCAGTTGAGAAACGAACCAGAGTAAACTCTCATAAATAAAAAGAAGGTAAACGCAGCTAAATGGCACTACTTACTGACCAATTTAGAATTTTTACTGCCAATAAGTTCATTAAGGCTTTAGAAGGACCAGATCCGATTCAGTCTGATGCTGCTGCTGGTGCCAGTAGAGATCGTCTATACGTCTTCATAGGAAGACCACAAACGTGGGATAATGAAAATAATCCACCTACTCCTGTAGATTCATTTCAGGAATTTTCTGATGTCTATGATGATTTGATATCACTCAAACGTGTTCTAGCGAATGATGTAATTCAAGTTATCAGACGTGTTGACTGGACTCCCCCAGAACAAACCACTGGTGGTTTGGGTTACGTTTATGATATGTATCGTCATGATTACTCCTCGACTAAAACCGCATCTTCGGGTGCTACGAAACTATACGACGCAGATTTCTTCGTTGTTAACTCGTCCTATCAAGTTTACAAGTGCATTTACAACGGCACATCTCCTTCTGATCCTAACGGTAAACCTTCTAC
>MDSZ01054555.1_pt1 | contig 45427 bp, 33 predicted proteins | sample 811201 | NCBI WGS metagenome assembly MDSZ01 (sample SAMN05326647, study PRJNA326480) | marine metagenome | isolation source: seawater | place: Indian Ocean: North | collected 2010 | reverse complement strand
GAACGATAATTTTTCTGGTCCGCCGGGCATGGATGCCCGGCGAGCGGACAGCGACAGGGATGTCGCACGGGCGCGCGGCCAATAAAAATCGAGTGAATGAGGGTGACGCTCCAGAAAGCGAAAAGCTGGGGGGCGCCTTGCCGGCCCGGGGGATAAGTTCCCCCAGGAGGCATAAGGCTTTACGGAATTAAAAGCCGTCTATAAGAATATCTGTTTTAAACTGTGGGCCAGCAGTGGGGATAGTCCCGGCTTTTTTACGGTTAAAAATCAGTTCGCAGCCTGAGCTGAACGGATCAGACGCTTGCCGATCTGATCGCTGAACTCCTGCCACACCGGCTGCATACTCTGACGCCAGGCCGCGCGTTGTTCATCGCTTAAACTGATGATTTCTGTTTTACCCGAGTTGGCAATATTTTCACGGTGACGGAGAGTTTCTTCCGCCGCAGTCTGATTCACCTGGTAGGTAACTTCAGCAATGATCCCTTCCAGCTGAGAGCGGATTTCAAACGGAATGTCGTACCAGAACTCGGAGTTGGTGACTAACATATAGTCGAGAACACCATGATTGGTTTCCGTCAGATAAGGCTGTACGGACTGCAGGTTCTGCTCATCAAAATTTGCCCATGGGTTTTCTGCGCCCTGCACCTGGCCATCGGCCAGTGCTTTACTCATGGCAGAATACGGCAGCACCACGGAATTGGCTTTAACGGCTGCGAACTGAGCTTTCAGAACATCGGAATTCTGAATGCGGAAATTCAGGCCTGCGGCTTCTTCGGGTGTTGTCAGAGGTTTGTTGGCTGACAGCTGTTTCATGCCATTGTGCCAGTAAGCCAGTCCGACAATACCTTGCTTAACCATGCTTAACAGCAGTTGTCTGCCCTTTGGACGACTTTGAAATTTATCGACGGCGGCAAGGTCATCGAACAGGAAAGGCAGGTCAAAAATCTGCAGTTCGTCTGTGTAGGCACGGAATTTAGACAAGGACGGTGCCATCAGCTGAATTTCATTGCGGCGCAGTGCTTCCAGCCCGTCAGTATCATTAAACAGTTCACTGTTACCGTGAACTTCGATCACGACCTTATCGCCGAGACGTTCTTTTACCAGTTTCTGCAGCAGCAGAGCGCCTTTGCCTTTTGGGGAGCCATCATTACTTACATGTGAAAAACGGATAACGATTGGTCCGCTTTCGTCGGCATACGCCGCCAGTGAAAAGAATGAAGAAAGGATTGTCAGAATAATAATCGGAAGAGAGCGGACGCGCTTCATTACAGCTCCGGTTGTTGTTTTGAAAACAGGCAGCGGGGTATTTAGGCACAGCAGAAAAATCTGATCAATAGGCAAAATAATGCAGCACTGTTTCAGTAATAATTACTAATGGGGTAATTTCCACCCATTATTTTCCGGATTATTTACTGGGTATTCAGGATCTCTGTCTTTGCCGGCATGAGTCTTTAATATAAGGGTATACTTGTTAAGTTATATCGTGAGTTGTCTGCTCCGCATTTCGTGCGATAGCCGTGAGAGAACTACAAGAGAAAGCCATAAAGAGAAGGCCGCACAGAGAAATAAAAAAGAGGGCATCAGCAATGCTTTTGTATACGGCTCCCGGCTCCGAGTCAGGCTGGTTTTTGCCGGTTTTATCTGCCGTGCTGTTTTAATCTTCCTTTAGATGATTGGAAAAATAATAGACTAATTTGATCCGCGTCAGTTTTTGGTTGCGGAGTTTTCCGGTGCTGTTTTCCCAGACGCTCTTTTTCAGGTGCTCTTTTTCAGACACTCTTTTTCCAATATAGCTTTTCACGGATCTGTTTTCAGACACCCGAACCCCGCTGTTCACATTTGCCAGGCTGTTCTGCTTTTTCTTTTACGCTTTGTTCTGCCTGGCTGTTATGCCATGAAACGATACTGCATCTTATGCAAGCTCTTATGCAGCAACTCACACAACAACTCACACAACCCCCTGCAAAAAATCTGAGGCAACGATCTTTGAGTGCTCATCTCAAGTCTGTGTGATCGCAGGCTTTACGGTGCCGGCTTCAGGGTGGCTGGTGCAGGAGCATGCGGAAGCAGAGCAGTGCTAAGTCCCTTCGCTGTGTATGGTCAAAGTGGATAAATGCACTTTCATGCTTCTCCTTTGCCTCTGGAATCTGTATAAAAGCGCTATGTAGTTATTTATATAGCGAAAACAACAACACGATATCTGTTAATGCGAAACAAACCCGGGAGGTTCCGGAAATGACAAAGCACACGCACAAAACCGGCTGGACAGGCCGTGCAAAACTGACTCTGAGCGCTGCCCTGATGTTCACGGCGGCTGCGGTACCAGTGGTTCAGGCAGATGAGGTGATGGTGGCGGTGGCTGCTAACTTTACTGCCCCGATGAAAGAGATCGCCGATGATTTTGCTGAAGCCACAGGCCATAAAGCGACGCTGGCGTTCGGATCATCAGGTAAGTTTCTGGCACAGATTCAGAACGGCGCGCCATTTGAAGTATTCCTGTCTGCGGATCAGGCTAAGCCCATTAAGCTGGAAGAGCTGGGCACAGCAGTAAGCGGTACCCGCTTCACCTATGCTCAGGGCGGACTGGCACTGTGGTCTGCGGCCGATGGCGTCGATCCGCAGGCGCTGCTGAAAAGCGGCGATTTTAATAAGGTCTCGCTGGCCAATCCCAAGCTTGCGCCATATGGCGAAGCTGTCATGCAGACACTGGCAAAAATGGACCTGACGGAGCAGACCCGGCCGCATTGGGTGATGGGGGAAAACATTTCCCAGACCTGGCAGTTTGTATCTACCGGTAACGCGCGTATTGGTTTTGTCGCCATGTCACAGATTATGGAAAACGGCGCAGTCACCTCGGGCAGTGCCTGGATCATTCCGGCGGATTATTATCAGCCAATCCGTCAGGATGCGGTGTTGCTGAAGAAAGGTGAGGGTAATGCTGCTGCCGCTGCATTACTGGAATATCTGCAATCCGATGCGGTGGCAGAGTTAATTGCCCGTTACGGTTACAGCCGGGAGTAAAGCATCATGGGAATGCTTTCCGCTGCGGACCTGAGTGCCATCTGGCTGACGCTGAAATTAGCCGTTGTGGTGACTCTGTTATTGCTGATGCTGGGCATTCCTCTGGCCTGGTGGCTGACCCGTACCCGTTCACGCTGGAAAGGTGCCGTATCGGCACTGGTCGCTTTACCTCTGGTATTACCGCCCAGTGTGCTGGGCTTTTATCTGCTGATCGCCATGGGGCCGCAGGGGCCATTAGGTACACTGATGCAATGGCTGGATATGGATCTGTTGCCATTCAGTTTTATCGGGCTGGTGGTTGCATCGGTGGTTTATTCCCTGCCGTTTGTTGTACAGCCGGTGCAGAACGCCATGCAGGCGATGGGGACTCAGCCACTGGAAGTTGCGGCTTCGCTTGGGGCTGGGCCACTGGATCGTTTTTTTACGGTTGTGCTGCCCTTAGCTCTGCCCGGCATTTTAACCGCTGCGGTGCTGGGCTTTGCTCACACCGTCGGTGAGTTTGGTGTGGTGCTGATGATCGGCGGCAATATTCCCGATGAAACCCGGGTAATTTCGGTACAGATTTACGATCACGTGGAAGCGCTGGAATACGGACAGGCTCATATTCTGTCGGGCATTATGCTGATTTTCTCCTTTATTGTTCTGCTGGCCCTTTATGGTTTTGGACCAAAACGTGAGCAACAGCTGAACGGAGGTATGTTATGAGCAGTGATATGCAACTGCGCTTTTTTACTGCTTATTCCCGCTTCAGTCTGGACGTTAATCTGACGCTGCCCGGTAAAGGGGTTACCGCGCTGTTCGGACCATCAGGCTCGGGTAAAACAACGCTGTTGCGCTGTATTGCCGGCCTGGAGAAAACCCACGTTGGTGAAATGCGGATTAATGGCGATGTCTGGCAAAGTCAGGATACATTTCTGCCGCTGGAAAAACGCCCGCTGAGTTATGTTTTTCAGGATGCCGGTCTGTTGCCCCATCTGACCGTGCAGGGGAATCTGGACTACACCAGCAAACGTTGCAAACAACGTAATTGCGAACCTTTATCTGCCGAACGGCGTGATTATATTGTCGGATTACTGGGTATCGCTCATATTTTAAAGCGGCGTCCCGGGCGTTTATCCGGCGGTGAGCGTCAGCGTGCAGCCATTGCCCGTGCATTAATCGCTAACCCTCAGGTATTGCTGATGGATGAACCTCTGTCGGCACTGGATCAGGACCGGCGGCAGGAAATTCTGCCGTATCTGGAAAAACTGCGCAGTGAATTTTCCGGCCCAATTATTTATGTCAGCCATGCCACGGATGAGGTTACGCGTCTGGCCGATCATTTGGTGACACTGGAAAACGGCCGGGTTACCCGCTCTGGTCCGCTGGATAAAATGCTCGCCGACCTTGATGCGCCGCTGCATCTGGGGGAAGAGTCCGGCGTCGTCATGCAGGGCGTGGTGGAAGAAATAGCCAGCGAGTGGCATATGGTGCGGGTGAATGTTGGCGATGTATCCATGTGGATTCAGAATAAAGGATTCGCTCTGGGGGATACGCTGCGTCTGCGGGTACTGGCGCGGGATGTCAGTCTGGCGCTGGAGCAGCATAAAGACACCAGTATTGTGAATATTCTGCCCTGCATTGTTGAGGAAATCCGCGATGACGAGCGTCAGGGGCTGATGCTGGTGCGGCTGCGTCTGGCAGGTCCCGGCGGAACACCTCTGCTGGTGCGTCTGACCCGGCTGTCGGTAAAACAATTATGGCTGGTACCCGGATTAAGACTCTGGGCGCAGATTAAATCGGTGGCACTGGTTTACTGAAGGGCTTCAGGCTTCGATCAGCAGCATAACCGCTGAGGATTTAAAAAAGGTCATCACATCATCACCTTCCTGCAATGCGAGTTTTTCTGCGCTGCGGTTGGTCATGCTGAGGCTCAGTGATTTGCTGTCGCCGATATCCACAACAACATCGCAGTTAACTGCTCCGGGAATAATGCGTTTGATCTTACCGGCCAGACGGTTGCGGGCGCTGACCTGTATCTGACTGTCGCGGCTGAGCATAATGGCGCTGGCTTCGACCAATGCAATTACCCGTACATCCGGCTCAATGCCCAGTGCCTGACAGCTTTCATCGCTGACGATGGCGACTAATTCGCTGCTTTCCGAAATGCGGATATGCACTTCATTATTCACTGTGCCGGGAATAATCTGGCTGACCACACCACGGAACTGATTGCGTACGCTGGTCTTCAGTGTGCCGCCGGTCATAAAGTCGGCAATATCGGTGAATGAATTCACTTTGCGGCTGAGCTGGCGCATAAAGGCTTCATGCTCCCGCTGCAGGGCAACAAAGCCGCGCACGATTTCTTTACCGTACGCGGTCAGTGATGTTCCTCCGCCGTGTGCACCGCCAGCAGCCCGGTCTACCAAAGGTTGCTGAGCCATGTTATTCATGGCGTCGACGCGGTCCCAGGCGGTTTTATAACTGATGCCTACCTGTTTGGCAGCAGAGGAGATAGAGCCGTTCTCCTCAATGGCGATTAACAGATTGACCTGATCCGCAGCAAACGCTGACTGACTGTCGTTCAGCCACAGACTGCCATGCAGCCCTTCAGGTTGGTTCTGTTTCTTCTTGGCCATACTGCTGCTCCTTTATCTGACCCTATTTTAAGCCGAAGCACGCCTGCTCGGCCATGCTGTCGCCGGTATTATCCTGCAGGTCTTCCTGCACGCCCTCTGGCATGCACTGTAATGCTGACAAACTGAGCAGTGTGGCTGGCAAACCCCGGCTAATACTCTAGTTTTAATTACATATATCAATAACGGTACTGCCGTACTTCACAGGGTAAATGCATACATGAAACTCTTCCGACGGAGTCAGCCGGTGGTACCGGGCTGGCATTCTCTATTGGAAAGCGCTGACTGGGACGGGCTGCAACACAGTGCAGATTTACCGTCAGCGCTCAAGCAGCTGCTGCAGGAGCGTGGCGCTGCCAGAGAGTTACAGGGACTGGTTGAACAATTACCGGCGGTTATGCAGCGCATCCGCCATTTGCAGCAGCATCTGCAGAGCGGTCTCGATGCGCTGGATGGCAGTCTCGGCGAAATTAATGACAGAACCTCAGATCAGCACAGGTTCGTTGATGAAACCCAGCGTCATCTGGCGGAGGGAGATAAGCAGTCGCAGCTTCTGCGCAGCGAAATGGAGCGCAAACTGACAGAGGTGCATGAATTCTTTTCATCGCGTTTTGCCGCTCTGCAGAATCAGTTAAAAGAAAAAGCAGAACACTCCCGGGCGGTGATCGATACCATTGATTCCATCGGCCAGACGGTACATCTGCTGTCGCTGAATGCCACCATTGAGGCCGCCCACGCCGGTGATGCCGGACGTGGCTTTGTGGTGGTCGCCAATGAAGTGCGCAATCTCGCCATGCAGACGCGGGAAAGTGCAAAAGAAGCATTTGAGCAGATTGATTTAAGCCAGATCGAAAAACAGCTGGGTGACATGCTCAGTCAGTCGGAAAGCGAACTGGGTTCATTGAATGAGCGGGTGGCTGGCGCCATGTCGTCTCTGACCGGCCTGTTGGGTTCAATGCACGATCATCTGCAGGAAATTGAAAGTAATAACCGTGTAATTCAGGCGACGGTTAAATTAAGCGATACCACGCGCTCACGCATGCACAACCGCAGCGACTGGACCATGCGCCTGGGCGAAGAATTACAGGGGCTGCTGAGTTCTGATATGGAACAGCCAGCAAGCGCGCTGAGTGGTTTCAGCGATCTGCGTAAAACCGAATATATTCCTGCCGGACATGAGGACCATCTGGCCCGTATCCGTGCCCGCGGTGAAATTCGCGTAGCCATTGAACCTAAGTTTGTTGGTGTATCGTTTCATGCCCAGGGTGGCGGTGAGCTGCAGGGTTTTGATGCCGATATGGCACGCGCTTTTGCCCACTATCTGGGGGTTAAATGTACTTTTATCGAACATCCCTGGGATTTGTGTACGCAACTGCTGGACTGTGGCGCTGCAAGGGGAGAGCCACCGGCGGATTTAATGTGGAGTGCCTTACCACCGGATCCCGGTTATAAGGATCTGGCATTTTCTGAACCGTATCTTTTTCTGCCTTATGTGCTGGCCAGACGCAAAGGTGATGAAAGTATTCAGGGGGTACACAGCCTTGCCGGTAAAGTCCTCGGTTGTATAAATGATCCGGCAGCCTTTGCCACGCTGGAGGATGCCGGCCTGCGCTGGCGGGCGAATAAAAACCGCTCCGGCGGTAAAGTTGAGCTGGGTAATCTGCTGGCCTATACCGACCAGAGCTGGATTCATGATGCCCTGGCGCAAGGTGTGGTGGATGCTTTTGCAGTCGATCTGCCGATTTATTATTGGGCCTGTCAGAACCCTCAGAGCCCATGGTTCGGACAACTGGAGTTTTTGCCTCAGAATCTGGCGTCAGACCTGTGGGAATATACCGTCGGAGTAAAAGCCGAAGCAGAAAATTACACTTTACTGAAAGCGGTCAACAGCTTTATCCGCGAATTCCGCAGCAGTGCTGAATACGACAAGCTGTGCAGGCAGTGGGTAGGCGAAAATCTCAGTGTCAGTCACTGGCAGCCGATGGCAGGTGTGGCCGATGAGAAATCGCTGCAGAAACTGTTTGAGGCATCACGCTGATTGGCGTGATGCCTGATTTACTGCTTTACCATTCAATCCCTGGCTGAGCTTTTACGCCGGCTTTAAACGCGTGTTTTTCCATTTTCATATCGGTTACCGTATCAGCCAGTTCACGCAATGCGCTTGGTGCGCCACGCCCGGTCAGAATCACATTCTGATCTTTCGGGCGGTTTTCCAGTGCCTGCTTTAGTTCGTCAAAATTCAGCAGGTCATAGGCCAGCATATAGGTGATTTCATCCAGCATTACAGTGCGCAATTCCGGGTCCTGCAGCATGGCTTTGGCTTTTGGCCAGACCTGATCGAACGCCTGCTGATCCTGTTCGCGGTTCTGCGTCTCCCAGGTAAAACCTGAGCCCATAACTTCCATGGTTAAACCCGGCAGAGTCGCCAGCACTTTGCTTTCGCCACAGTCCCAGGTGCCTTTGATAAACTGCACCAGACCGGCTTTATAGCCATGACCTAAGGTGCGGATCAGAGTACCGAAGCCAGAACTGCTTTTGCCTTTACCGGTACCGGTGAGAACAATAATAACGCCGCGTTCTTCCTGTGCGCGTTCGACCGCGGCGTCGACTTTTTCTTTGTATTTCTGCATTTTCTGCTGATGCTTTTCGGCGCTGTTACTCATATCCGTCGGCTCTTTTTTTGTGTTGCTGAATGGCGTTTTCTCTGAGGGCGATACTATACGGTAATCAGCGTGTGAATGCAGTCTGACGACAGGCAATGGAGGAGATGCTTTTCGGCTCACTGACAGACCACTTCAGTTATCCACAGTCGGCAGATCAGGTATGACAATATGGGCCACGGTTACATAACTCCCACAGATTGCCTGATACATGAAACCCGTAAACTGAGGTTGCTGGTCTATTCTTAATGGCTATATGAACCGGGTTCCTTAAAGACTGTGTGAACCAGGTTCACGGATCATGTCCGCTGAATGGCGGACATCTGCCCATTCAAACAACAATAAACACGTGCAACAAACACGTACTACGGTAGAGAGAAATATGCTGAAAGCCATTATGTGGCCTGCAATCAGGCTGATGTCGCAGCTGAGTTATGCAGCCAAATTCACCCTGATCAGTTTCCTGTTTATCGTCCCGCTGGCGGTGCTCAGTACACAGGTATTTAACTCGGCCTTTCAGTCGGTGGAGCGCACACAGCAGGAGCTGGATGGACTGACGGTCTCCGGCGACCTGTTTAACTATGTGCATAAGCTTGAACGCTTCCGCGATCTGGCATCTGTGGCCTTGCATAAAAATAATGAGGATCTGAACAGTCAGGTAAATACCCTGAGTCAGGCGCTGACCGCACAATTTCCGCAGGCAGAGCAAACCGCTCAGGCATCATCTGGAGAGGGGCTGCAGGATTGGCTGAGTGTCTGGAAAAACAGATTTCTGCCGATGATGAGCCTGTCCGGAGAATTCCGCCAGCCGACGTTCCGGGATCAGTATCGGTTCTACCAGATTGCAGTGGATGAGTTTTACCTGATTATTAAACAGTTTATGCAGCAGCAGGGTATTTCTCTGGATTCTGACAGCAGCATTCAGCGCCTGATCGGTATTCTTAATACCACGACGGATATTCGTGCCAGAACCGGTCTGGCACATGGCGCCGGTATTTATGCATTTAATGAGCAATACCTGCAATCCGCTACCTACGATTTAATGAACACCAGTTATGATCAGTTGCTTGCTGCTGAACCGGATGCCGAATTTCTTATCAGTAATTCTTCCGCTCTTGGCGATGCCGGTCTGCAGAAAAACGCCGCTGAGGTAAAAGATATGCTGCTGGCGTTGCGCAGTAAGATTGATGAAGAAATTATCATGGCAGAATCTGTGAATGGCAGCTGGCAGGAATTTGATCAATGGTATCTGCAGCAGACTGTCAGCCTGCAGACAACAGAGCAGCAGGTATTTCCTTCGATCAGTCAGCGACTGCAACAGCGCCTTGATGTTCAGCAGAGCCGTATCCTGCTGTTGGCAGCGGTACTCGTGATTGTTCTCACTGTGGTTGCATATCTGTATCTCGCTTTCTATATGTCTGTGCGCCATACCATTAAACGTTTTGCTGGTGCCGCCAGAGAAATCAGTGGCGGCGATCTGACGCATGAAATCCGTTTTAACGGCAAAGATGAAATGGGCCAGATGCGGGATGCCTTTAACGACATGATTGCCCGTATCCGCGCCACGTTAAGTGCGGTTAAATCCACCTCCGATTCGGTAACCACCAACGTTAACGAAGTCGAAAATATTGCCCGGCGCAGTCACGATGCAGTGGGTGTTCAGCTGGAACAGACAGAGGAAGTTTCGCGTATTATTTCTGCCATGGCGGAGCGTGCCGGGTATGTTGTTGACATGGCCAGTGAAGCAGAGACAGCGGTGGATAATGGTCAGCAGAAATCCACGCAGGCGGATCAGGTGGTGACCTGGGTAATGGATCAGGTGCGCGGTTTATCACAGGAAATGACGAACTCAGTTAATGCGGTTAACCGGCTGGCAGAAAACTCCAGCAGCATTTCCAGTATTCTGGAAACCATTAAAGGCATTGCGGAACAGACCAATCTGCTGGCATTGAATGCTGCGATTGAAGCAGCCCGGGCTGGTGAGCAGGGCCGGGGGTTTGCTGTTGTAGCGGATGAAGTACGTACACTGGCCAGCCGTACACAGGGATCAGCCCAGGAGATTGAAGAGCTGATCAGTGAAGTGCAGAAGAATATTGTCAGTGCTGTGGATACCATGGAAGTTAACCGCACCATGGTGGATAAAACCGTGGAAAGTTCAGGCGAGGTCAGTGCCACACTGAATGAAATTCGCCTGAGTATGGAAAATATCCGTGATAAAACCGGCGGGATTGTGCGCAGTGCCAATGAGCAACAGCAGAGTGCTGCTGATCTGGAAAGTAATCTTGCAGCGATTCGCAGCAGTGGTGAACAAACTTCAGCGAATGCCGAAGGCACAGTAAAAGCAGTGCGTTCTGCACAGCAGATTACAGCCGATCTGGCGCAGAGGGTGCAGCAGTTTAAGGTTTAGTCCGGGATGTGACATTCCGTTTCGGCTGATCACAAGCTGAATAAAAAAAAGGCCTGCAATTGCAGGCCTTTTGGTTCATGGAAACTATATAAGAGAAGGTCGTCAAAGAAGTTATTCCTGAGAATCTTTTCCCTGAGTATGACGGCTCTTCCAATAGATTTCCTGACCATTGTTGCGTCTGGCCAGCACCCGCGCCATCACAAACATCAGATCGGAGAGGCGGTTAATGTAACTTAAGCCGAGTTCATTGATCGCTTCATTTTCACCAAGACTGACCAGTGAACGTTCGGCCCGGCGACATACCGTACGCACCATATGCGCGTGGGAAGCGGCCATATCGCCACCGGGAAGGATAAATTCCTTCAATGGTGGCAGCGTATCATTCAGGGCTTCCAGATTATCTTCAAGATCCTGCACCAGATCCTGACTCAGGGCCAGATATCCCGGAACGGATAATTCACCACCGAGATCGAACAGGTCGTGCTGAACCTGATTCAGTAACGGCTGTAATTCGTCACTGTCGCTCAGATGCGAGCGTAGCAGACCAACCCAGGAGTTCAGCTCGTCGATATCACCAATGGCTTTTACCCGCGCACTGCTCTTGCGTACACGGGAGCCATCGCCGAGACCGGTTTCACCTTTGTCTCCGGTTTTGGTCGCAATTTTTGATAAACGGTTGCCCATAATGATTACCTGTTATGACAAGTTACAGCTGATTATCAACAAAGCTGATGCCGATTGGATCCAGGTTGGTATTTACGCTGTCGACGACAGCGTAGTCAACCGGCGAGATATGCAGCAGTGCAGCGCTGTTGCTGCCATCATCACCACGGCCTAACCACAGATCACCGTCAGGACCTGAAGTGATAAAACCAATGTTGATCCCGGTAAAGCCAGCAACCGTGGTCAGACTGCCATCGCTGTTCACAACCGCCAGGTCGTTATTCTGCCAGCCGTGGTAGACAACAACGAAAATTTTATCGCCGGCGATGGCCACGTCGCTGATGCTGGTGGACGTCAGTGCAGGATCGAATACGGTTTCCTGTGCATAGGTATCCATATCGATTTTTACCAGACCGCCTGTGTAAGAACTGTCATAGGTAATACCCTGTACATACAGGTTGCTGCCGTCAGTGGCGATATTGATCGGGTTGGTGATGTCCAGTTCGATACCGTTGAGACCGGCTGCCTCTTCGTCGGTATCAATTTCGGCGTAAGAATCGGTATCGAATACCGCGAGGTATGGTGCGCGGGCATAAGCATAACCGCCGCCTTCCTGATCGTTACCCAGGCGTTGCATGGTGATAAAAGCTTTACCATCGTACAGCGCGATATCGTCCATTTCCGGGTAAGGCGTTACGGTATCGTCTGCCGCGTGATAGGCGTTGAGATCCAGTTCTCCCACTTTAAAATCGGACTGGTTCTGCGCTTCAGGATTAACAATCCAGGCAGTGTTCTGACCATAGCGGGTCAGGATTGCGCGGTCACTGGAAACAAATGCCATTGAGTGCACATTGGAGCTGGAGGATTGCTCGTTATCCAGCAGGGAGTAGCCGTTGTTGCCGTAATAGTTGGCATTAGGCATTTCCGGGTCGTATTTGCTGATGGTGTCGATGCCTTCGCGACCAATGTACCAGTAAAAGCCATCATAACTGGCGGTAAAATAATCGGTGGCTACGTCGGCGTAGTAGCCGTCGGTGATGTCGGCCAGATTACCGGCATCTGCCAATGCCACTTCAGAGCCAGAACCATAAACGGCCTGTGTGATAATCACTGTGTAGCCAGATTCATCGACAACAGGGTCCGTAATATCACTCGGGGTATTGTTGGAGCTGCTGGACGATCCACCACAGGCTGTCAGTAAAGCAGCAGATACAGCAAGTGTCAGTGGAAAAATTCTGTTCATTATTATTACCATGAGTAGTCAAGTTTTATGGAATAGTTACGACCCGGAACCGGGTAATCGTAGAAATCTGAGACCTGATTATCCGTCAGGTTAAAGGCGTTCAACTGCAGTCTGAAATTCTGCAGCTGATAAAAAATATTCCAGTCAATCTGGTTTTTATCGTCGATTGGCAGGCGATTGCTGGTTTCATAAAATCCACCGGTCTGCAGCAACCAGGCCAGCGATGTCCCTGTGTTGCCGTATCGGTAGGTCAGGCTGTAGTAGTTATCCCAGGTGCGCTGATTCGGTACACGTTTGCCAACAAAAAAATCACGGCTGTGTTCGGCAATGGTGTGGCGGTGCCAGCCACTGTTGCCGTTGAGTGTCAGGTTGTGGGTTAAGTCGATACTCAGGTTGAGTTCAACGCCACGGTGATTGGTCTGCGCCAGATTCTGATATTTGATTACGCCGCGGCTGTCGGCACTGGCGACGATGGCATTGTCGCGTACACGCTGATACGCCGACAGGCTGTATTCGCCATAAACACTGGTCATGCGCCATACCGCATCAATGCCTTTGGAGGTTTCGGATTTCAGATCCGGGTTGCCTTCGGTTAATCCACGGTCGCCGAATAATTCCTGGGTCGAAACCGGGCGCACCTGACGGCTGATTAATACATCGAGCTGATTGTTGTCGTTCAGACGGAAGTTTACGCCGGCATCACCGGTGGTAAATCGCTCGTTATTGTGTTGATCAGAAATGCCGTAATGATTCTGTTGGGTATCACTGAACTTCACCACGCTCAGCTGGCCATTCAACATAATTGCGTCGTTAATATGCCCGCTGAGACGATCACCGAGTTGATACTGTCGGCGCTGATAATCATACGGGCAACCGGAATCGGTCAGGCAATTAAGTTCGATCGTTGCATCACTGACCAGAGCAAAGTCGGATTCGGTGGTTTCCGAGCGTACCGATAACGTCAGCAGGTTACTGATATTGCCGGCATCTGAGTGATGATTAACACGCAGATCCGTGCCTTTTGTGCGGTAGTAATTCTTCTGCCGGCCAAGGCCTATATTGTCGCCCTGATCATCGTAGGTTTCGTCCAGCGTATAAACGCTGGTAATAATGTCGGTCTGCTGCTGGTGTGAATAAGGAATATTCAGGCGCAGCGACAGGCGGTTATCTTCGCTGGCAAAGTAGGCATCATTTTGTGGGATATTACGCAGGCCGGGTAACTCACGGCGTTTTTTCTGATACTGATAAACCAGCGAAGGTTTAACGCGGGTGCTGTCGGTGTAGTCGGCACGTAACAATGCCATTCTGTGATCGGCACCATTATTCAGGCGTTTTTCCGTGCTGCTTTCATTGGGATTATTAAATGCGTTGATATCGGTTCTGGTATCAAAATCATTTTCTGCTTTCATCCAGTCAGCAGCGGCGAAAAAACGCCAGACGTCGTTCTGATACTGCTGCCACAGTCCTGCGGAATAATAACCGTAACTGCCGGCACTGGTATAAGCGTGGCCTGATGCCGGGGTATCGAAATGATCTTTTGAACGCAGATGTATGGTGCCGCCAATGGCTGTCGGTGCCAGTTCTGCCGGAGCGACACCGCGATAGATATCAATGCTGCCCAATGCTGAAAGTCCGACACTGGGTAACTCACCTTCGGAATTATTCAGTGTTGTCAGTGGAATGCCATCCCAGACAATCTGCAACTGCTTACCGTTGGCGCCACGGATACTCGGGTAAGAAAACTGACCACGGCCACCGAGCTGGCGTACCTGAATACCGGCCTGTTGTTGCAGAATGTCTTCCAGCTGGTGATCGCCGGCGATGTCGTCGCTGAGATCAATACGACTGTGTGAACCAGGCAGATCCAGAGGTGACAGTTGAGCTGTACGATTCCCGTGACTTTCAACCGGAGACAGTTGTGTGGTATTCGTCTCTGCTTCTGTACTGTGTACAGCCGCCGCCCGGACGTTATCCACCAACAGCAGCGTTGTGGAAAACAGAGCAAATGGCAGCAGGTTGTTCAGAGTTGGAAAATTCATTGGCCGCGCAAAAAATATGGCAGCAGGAGCGGTAAGACAGAAATGTAATAATCAGATATATAAAGCTGATGCTTTCTGTGCTTTCCGTCGCCCACCGCAACGTCAGTAAACAAAATTCAGGCCGGTATCCGGGCTGACGGCCTGTACGTAACGGCTAAGTACTTTCAGTTAAAACGACAGTACATACCTTTACGTGACATTACTGACGCCTTCCCATTCCGTCTGAGAACAGTGGCATATAGTCAGTAATCTGGCCGATCACCGTTGCGGGGGCAGCGCTGGTCTTGTTGGCGTTCTGTTATGACAGAACCTGTAACGCACCAGTCTTCCCGTTTAACTCATCCGCTGAACGCATCTGAGCACCTGATCGCAGGCGAGAGTATAGACTTGTGAATAAGTGGTCAAGGCGGACTGCCTGAATAATTCTGCGGAGATTATGAGGATTGCTCATTGCCTGCTTTGCGCGGCAGACGGATCTCAAAGCCAGCGCCATCGAGTGGGGAAGAAAAGTAGCGGATTTTGCCCTGATGGTGGCTGGTAACAATCAGCCAGGAGATAAACAGCCCCAGGCCTGTGCCTTCGCCGACGTCTTTGGTGGTGAAGAAAGGTTCGAAGATACGGCCAACGTTGTTGACCGGTATGCCGGGTCCGTTATCTTCTACCGTCACAATAGCCTGCTGGCCCTGATAGAACGCGCGGATTTTGATTCTGGGTTTCCAGTGCGGCTGGTTATGTTGTTTATCTGTTTTAAATGGCTGCAATACCTGTCCGGCATTGACCACCAGATTGAGCAGAACCTGTTCCAGTTCGCCGGCGAGAATTTCACACTCCACCGCGTGTCCGGCAGGTTCAAAATCGAGCAGAATTCCGCGCAGGTTTTTCTCGCCCTGAGCGATGGTCAGGGTATCGTTGATCAGTACGTTCAGATCACAGCGCAGTTTCTGGTTCTGTTCGGTACGGGAGAAGGTCAGCATATTACTGACGATCTCGGCGGCGCGCTCACCGGCCTGCTGAATGTTGTCCATAAACTGGGTGATATCCCGGTCAGCGAGATATTGCTGCAGCTGTTCCAACTGTAACTGATTGCGTTCAGCCGCCTGCTGATTAGCCTTTAATCCCGGTTGCAGGCGGCGGCGGATATTCTGCAGATTCTGCAGAATAGCGCCCAACGGGTTGTTGATTTCATGGGCGACGCCAGCAGCCAGTCCGGCGACGGTAGCCATTTTTTCGCTTTGCACCATTTTCTCTTCCAGCTGCTGACGACGGGTTTCATCATCGATACGCAGTACCTGACGAGCCTGCTGCTGTCCGGTGAGTGGATACAGAATCAGGTCGAATACTTTGCCGGAACGAAAACTGCGGATAATAAAGCGTTCTTTTTTGCGGATGCCTTTGTGAGTGTCATGCAGCTCATCAACAAACGGCTCAAGCTCCGGAATCAGTTGCAACAGATCTTTACCGGTTAATTGCTGATAGGCCTGGCCCAGCCATTCACCCGCCAGCTCATTGGACTGAATAATGTGCAGATTTTCATCCAGTACAAACAGCGCCGATGGCATGGCGTTGATGATGTCATCGAGCAGAAACTGGGTATTGGTGAGCTGAGTTTCGATGCCGCGCCGTACGGCAATTTCCTGTGCCAGATGTTCGTTGGTCTGACGGGTTTCTGTGGACAGTGCAATGGCCCGCTGACGCGCATTTTCCGCCTGCTCGTGGGCCTCGGTCAGTTTGCGGGTGCGTTGATGATGCTGCCACAGCAGATCATTCAGGGCGCGGATCAGCGGACGATAATCCGGATCTGCGCTGTCGATAAAATTCTGTTCTCCCTGACCGGCACCCATCGCCGCACGCTCAACACTGCTGAGCAGATGACGATAGGGGCGGCGCTGCCAATGGCGGGTCACTGCATACAGAACGAAAATCAACAGAGCAGAAAGGCAAAGGACAAACAGCCCGGTGGTGAGGGTGTCGAGAATAAAAAAATGCGCCAGAGACAGATCACTGACCAGTATCAGCTGCATGGGCCCAAAACGGCTCTGCAGCGGATACACATGGTAATGATCGTCCTCCGCAGATGCCGACCAGTGCGCAGGCAGCGAGGGACTTTGCTGATAGCTGTGCACCAGACGCTCATCGTCGCTGTTGTAAATCGCGGCCTCACCGATCTGATAGTGACGAATGATCTGATCAAGGCTGGCCTGCAGGGATTCGCGGCTGGCGTCAGAGGATTTCAGCTGAATCTGAATCAGACCGGCAAGGGTGTCATTAAACATGGGAGCCAGATGTTCACGGCCAACCCGTTCCGCCGCGAGGATATAAGCCAGGGTGCTGATGACGATAATCAGGGCACAGACCGCAACGGTGCTGAGCATGATTTTCTGTCGGGTCAGCAGCATGGCAGGCTCCTATCCTTATGATCTGTTTACAGTCTGAAGCAGCTGCCTGGTCAGCGGCAAGTCCAGCTGCTGCCGGCTGGCACAGTCCAGCAGATAGCCACAGATATAGTCCAGTTCAGTAGGGCGCCCGGCGGCTACATCCTGATAGCTGGAAGAGTAATTCGCTGCCGTGGCCTGCGCCACCATCAGAGCTTTCTGTGGCAGAGGCTCGCTTAGAGTCCAGCCCAGCTGTTGATAAAGCCCGTCGATTTCCAGCGCCAGTGCCTGCAGCTGTGGCAGAAAGAGCGGATTGGATACCAGTTCACCATTCTGGCAGTGCAGTACCGCCGTCAGCGGGTTGATAACCGCATTAATGGCAAGTTTAGCGCGCATGGGCGGCAGGATGTCGCTTTGCCGTTCAATTCCGGGAGGCAGCTCCGGCTCTTCACCGGCCGCCGGTCTTCCCGGCCAGCGGCCAGCCAGGGTAGTGCCTGCACCGGCATATACCGTCAGCGGCAGATCATCGTCAGTCTGATTATCCGGCAGAATACGGTATGCACCTTCGGTGGAAATAGCGGCCCAGAGTTCACAGCTCAATCCGTTGGCAGCCAGCCAGTCAGCGCAGGCCTGTTGCTGGCCCATGCCATTCTGCAACAGCAGGATACGCTTTACCCTAGGCAGATAATCAGCCCAGCTTTGCAGGGCGGGGAGGGTATCGGCGGCTTTGGTGGTAATAACCAGCCAGTCCAGTGCTTCGCCCTGCCAGCAGGGCAGGGTCAGGGAATGGAGGTTGCCGTTGAGATCCTGAACCCGCAGTGAGGCGCCCGCGCCCCGGGTTTTGGGCAGACAATACAGGGTCTGCTGTGACCAGTGCATGGCCATCAGAGAACCAATGGCACCGGTCCCCAGCAGGCCAATGCTCTGCTTTGCGGTAGTTTTGTTCATGAACAGATTATGGCAGCGCTCAGCCCTGCTGTAACCAGATTAATGGCCGGGAGAGGCTGTGTGCTGCCATAAGCGCAGGTGAGAGCGGGATTCAGGAGCGCAGATTAACAACCTGAGCGGCGCTGACCGGACCGTTCTGATCGTCGCTGCCGTGTGTCGCCACCGGGCTGTCTGCTGGCTCCACAGCAGACATCGCATCCTCTGGCTGATCACTGTCAGGCAGGCTTTCAGTGTCTGTTTCGGTGTGAGGGACTTTCTGATCCGCAACTTTGAGGGCGAACGGCGGTATGCCTTCCGGTGACCACAGTGCCAGCAGTTTCCGGCGGACATTCTCTGTGTGATCGGCGGGCACACCGCGCAGCCACAACTGCAGACGATCTTCTTCTTCCTCTGCCAGCGGCGCGATGGCTTCCAGACTGATGCCGCGTTCACGCAGCAGCCAGACCACCAATGGCATCAGATGGTTATAACGGCGGCGCTGCAGGCTGTCGCACAATTCTGTAACCGTGATATCGAACTGGCGGGCAACCAGCTGACAGGCGTCATCAAGCAGACGGCGGATATCGTCGCTACTGTAGGCGGACTGGGTCAGCGCTTCTTTCTTCATGTGCTGGTCCACCCAGCGGTCACGGGCCAGCGCCTGATAGACCGGGTGGCTGCCATGGTCCAGATCGAGTGTGGCAGTCACCGGTTGCTTCATCACATCAATGTAATGCTGGGCGCGGTTACGGCGGCTGTGCGAAAGCAGGTTGAGCATGGATTCGGTATCGATCCATGCCGGTGGATTATCCATGCGGTAATACTGGTCTGAACTCCATGGCCAGAGTTCAGCACTGGCCACCAGGCCGCTGCGCTTTGGCCAGTCATGCAATTGCATAACGAGATCGGTCAGGAAGGCCTGTTCATCCACCATCAGCACGACGCCCTGATCGGACAGCAGCTGCCGGCGTTTATGCCAGCAGCGTTCATGCATGCTGTCGAAGGCGGTCTGAATATCATCCATCACGCTGGTCCAGTCACGTTCGCAGCGCAGTACAAACTGCATGCGCTGCTCTTCCAGCACATAAGCGAGCAGGCGGGTCTGCGCAATCTCAGCCAGGATTTTTACCGCGTAATCAAATTCGAATACGGACTGAAAAACGGGCTGGTCTTTGGCACCGGTGACCGAGAAGTAGTAAACCCCGGCTCCGTGCAGCGTGATTTTGGTTTGCATACGAAGGCATCGCCAGTTTATTCACAGGTGCTTTTAAATCTAGCTTGTTTTTCTGTAAGTGCCAGCAGGGATACAGCGGGTTACAATAGCGTCTTTACGCGTTATGGATGCCACGACGGCATCTGACAGTCGATTTTGCAGGAGAGAACTATGCCGTCCTTTGACGTTGTATCCGAAGTAGATAAGCACGAAGCCCAGAATGCCGTGGATCAGGCTAACCGCGAACTCAGCACCCGTTTCGATTTCCGCGGTGTGCAGGCCGGTTTTGAACTGAAAGACATGGTGGTAACCATGACCGCTGAAGCGGAATTTCAGCTCGATCAGATGAAGCCTATGCTCACCGGCGCCATGGTTAAGCGCGATATCAAAGTATCCTGCCTCGAATACAGCAAGCCGGAAGGTTCCGGTAAGCAGATGAAAATCAAAGCCACCATGCGCCAGGGTATCGACTCTGACCTGGGCCGTAAAATGGTGAAGATGGTGAAAGACAGCAAGCTCAAAGTGCAGGTTTCCCTGCAGGGCGATACCGTACGCGTACAGGGTAAAAGCCGTGATGACCTGCAGAAGGTGATGGCCATGTACCGCAACGATGAAAGCATCGATATGCCACTGGCATTCAAAAACTTCAAAGACTGATCGGTAAGGCGGTTCTGTGGTTCTGATTGGCTGGTGGGGCTGGCTGAAGCCGGCACTGGAGATTTATACCCGCAAACCTGTGGTTGTCATCAGTCTGCTTGGCTTTGGTGCCGGGCTGCCATTTCTGCTGGTCTTTACGACGCTGACCGCCTGGTTGCGTGACCTTGGTGTCGAGCGCACCGCAATCGGTTTCTTTGCCTGGGTGGGCATTACCTACTCGGTGAAAGTGTTCTGGTCGCCGGTGGTCGACCGTCTGCGCCTGCCGTTGCTGGGCAAAGCGTTAGGGCAGAGGCGCAGCTGGATTCTTATCGGCCAGCTGGGTATTGCTGCGGGCCTGTTGCTGATGAGCCGTCTTGATCCACTGGATTCCCTGTGGTGGATCGCGGTTGCTGCGTTGCTGGTGGCTTTCGCCTCATCGACTCAGGATGTGGCACTGGATGCTTTCCGCATTGAATCGGCGGAAGACACACTGCAGGGCGCTATGTCAGCGGCCTACATCTTTGGTTATCGCGTCGCTTTGCTGGTGGCAGGTGCCGGGGCTTTGTTTATTGCTGACTGGCTGAATTGGTCGCTGGCGTATCTGTGTATGGCCGCCACGATGGCGCTGGCCGTACTGGCGCTGCTTTGGGCCGATGAGCCTGAGCATGAATCGGCGCAGCAGCGCATCATCAGCGAAAACCATATAGTCGACGAAATCATGGGGCGGCCAATGCACATGGCTGAGCGCCCGCTGTGGCAGCGCACGTTAATCGGTGCGGTGATCTGTCCGTTTCTGGAGTTCTTTCAGCGCAATGGCCGCTTCGCGCTGCTGATTCTCGCTTTTATCGGCCTGTTCCGTATCAGTGACATCACCATGGGGGTGATGGCCAATCCTTTCTATCTCGATCTGGGCTTCAGCAAATCAGAAATCGCCAGCGTGGCCAAATTCTTCGGCTTCTTTATGACCATTTTCGGCTCGCTGCTGTGCGGTGTGCTGGTGGTGCGGTTTGGCATTATGCGGCCGCTGTTGCTGGGGGCGGTGATGGTGGCCTCAACCAATCTGTTGTTTGCCCTGATGGCATTGCATGAGGGCACGCCTTCACTGGGCTGGCTCGCCGCAGTGATCAGTGCCGATAACCTGTCAGGCGGTATTGCCAGTACGGCGTTTGTGGCTTACCTGTCGAGCATGGCCAACCGCCATTACACCGCCACGCAATACGCGCTGTTCAGCTCGCTGATGACCCTGCCGGGTAAATTCATCAGCGGCTTCTCAGGCATGGTGGTAGACGGTTTTGGCTACGCTGAATTCTTCGTTGTGGCTGCTGTGCTGGGTATTCCGTCAGTGGTATTGGTGCTGATTCTGATGCGCCATCAGAACGACCAGCAAGCGCAGCCGGAACGGGTGAGCTGACAGCCCGTTCCACGCCGTTATTGTTCCTTTATTTTATTGCTCTGCCTTTAACTCCTGGCTTTAAATCCTGTCTTTAAGCCCAGGCTTTCTGCTCCCTGCTACGCGCTGTTCCTGGCACCCAGCTACGCGCTGCTCCTGGCACCCAGCCACGCACTGCTCCTGGCACCCAGCCACGCGGCGCCGCGTACGCCGCTGGAGTCGCCGTGCTGTGCCTGTTTCAGTGGTGTCACGACGGTGTCAGAGAAGACGTAATCGCTCCACAGGCGTGGTACGGCTTCATAGATACCCGGCATATTGGAGACACCGCCACCCAGTACGATGACATGCGGGTCCATCAGGTTAATCACACCGGCCAGCGCTTTTGCCAGACGCAGGTAATAGTTGTTGAGAACCTCAATGGCCTGAGTATCGCCGGCTTCAGCGGCCTGTTGCCATAACTGAGCAGGCTGCTCCACACCAGTTTCTTTGGCTGCCTGCTGACGCAGGCCGGTGCCGGACAGCAGGGTCTCGAGGCAGCCTTTCTGGCCGCAGTAACAGTCGATCTGGCTGTCACTGTCAGCACGCCACTGCAGCGGATTATGACCCCATTCACCGGCAATCGCGTTGGGGCCACTGACCAGACCGCCATTGACCACCCAGCCTCCGCCACAGCCTGTGCCTATGATCACCGCGAAGACATTGCCATAGCCCGCTCCCGCGCCGTCTGAGGCTTCTGACAGAGCGAAGCAATCCGCGTCGTTGGCGATGGTTACCGGGCAGCCGATGGCACGTTGCAGGTCACCCTGCAGGTCCTGGCCGATAAGACAGGTGGTGTTGGCATTTTTCACCAGACCGGTGGCCGGGCTCATAGCACCGGGAATGCCTATCCCCAGGGTAAAGTCACGGTTGCCGGTGGCGCTGTGCGCTGCCTTTACCATTCGGGTGATATTGTGAACAATGTCAGTATAGCTGTGGCTGGGGGTGGGGGAGCGCTCACGCAGCAGGGTATTGCCCTCGGCATCAAGCACGATAATTTCGGTTTTGGTCCCGCCCAGGTCGATTCCGAACTGCAGCATAGTCAGCCGTTTATCTGTGGATTTAGGGCAGTGTAAGGCAATCCGGGATGTCTGGCACCTGCCCTGCGTGCAGGCAGGGACTGTGCGGACAAAGTGAGCGGGGCTCAGGCCTGATGGTAGCTTTTCATCATGGTGTCGAGCATATCGTCTACCTCGGCAATGCGGCAGCCGGTGCCGTACAGGCTGGGGGTGATCTTGTCACACCAGACCACTTCAGCGCGGCAGCTGCCGGTGCGGCGGCCATTGATGTTAGGCGGGATATCAACCAGCGCCAGTGCCAGGCTGGTGCCTGGGGTCAGTGCATCGTAGGTCGAGATCATGATGCCCTGTTCTGAGCAGTCGACCAGCAGTCCGAGGTATTCCTTGCTGTTGTCATCAAATACACTCACGCTGCTTTTAAGTATGGCCCTGGGGTGCATACGTTGTTCAGGCGTGGAATCCGGTGTTTGTGTGCTCATAAGCATGTCCCTGATAATTGCTGGTTTCACTAAGTTTAGACCCAGATACAGGAAAACCCATGACAGGAATTCAGCTGATTCTCGGTGGCGCCCGTTCCGGCAAGAGCCGTTATGCTGAGCAGCAGGCCTGCGACAGCCGCGCATCTGTGGCGTATATTGCCACAGCTCAGGCGCTGGATAGCGAGATGGATCAACGAATTGAGCATCACCGCAACCGCCGCCCGGCTCACTGGCTGACCATTGAACAACCGCTGCAACTGGCTGCAGCCATTGAGCAGGCCCCCGCCGACGCACTGATTCTGGTGGACTGCCTGACATTATGGGTGACCAACTGCCTGCTGCACGAAGACCCGCAGTGTTGGCCTGCTGAGCGGCAGGCGTTGCTGGATACGCTGGCAAAGATGCAGGCTGACGGCAGCCGCACTGTGCTGCTGGTGAGTAACGAAGTGGGCTATGGCATTGTCCCTATGGGCGATCTCAGCCGCCGTTTCGTTGATGAAAGCGGCTGGCTGCATCAAAGCATTGCGCAAATGGCGGACGGCGTAACTCTGGTGGTCGCCGGCATCCCGATGCGGGTGAAATAAGCAGCCTCAGCTCAATGTGAGGCGGCTTATGGTTGCCTAACGAAATAAACACGAATGACTGACCGATACAGGAAACGAAAACCATGACTCAAACAGGCTGGTGGTCTGAAGCCGCCGCGACAATCAACAGCGACATCCGTCAGCAGGCCAGTGAGCGCCAGAATCAGCTGACCAAACCACCGGGTTCGCTGGGCGCGCTGGAAGACATCGCCATTTCGTTTGCTGGTTTTCAGGGGCAGGTGAAACCGCAGCTGGAGAAACCGGCGGCGGTGGTGTTTGCCGGTGATCATGGTGTGGTGGCGCAGGGTGTTTCTGCATTCCCTCAGGCGGTGACGGTAGAGATGCTGAAGAATTTTGTCGCCGGCGGAGCAGCGGTGGCGGTACTGGCCGCTTATCACCAGATGCCGCTGGCGGTGGTGAACTGCGGCACCGCCATTCCCTGCGATACGCTGCAGGGGGTGATTCAGCGCCCGGTGATGGCCGGCACGGCAGATTTTTCGCAGCAGGCTGCGATGACGACAGAGCAGACTGAAGCGGCGCTGGCCATCGGCAAAGAACAGGCGGAGCGGCTGGCTGCGGACGGCAGTGAGCTGCTGATCGCTGGTGAAATGGGGATCGGCAATACCTCCGCCGCCAGTTGCTTAAGCGCCCTGCTGCTCGATCAGGATGTTAACGCTCTGGTGGGGCCGGGCACCGGCGTGCAGGGCGAAGCCCTCAGTCATAAGCAACAGGTTCTGGCTGCCAGTGTGGCCCGCGCCCGTCCATTCGTGGACTCGCCTTTTGATGCGTTGCAGCAGTGTGGTGGTCTGGAAGTCGCCGCTATGGCCGGGTTTTATCTGCGTGCGGCGCAGCTGGGTATTCCGCTGCTCGTTGATGGTTTTATTGCCACTGCAGCGGCTTTGTTTGCAGTAAAAGCCAATCCATCGGTGCGCAGCTGGATGCTGTTTGGTCACAGTTCTGCTGAACCTGGGCACAGGGTATTGCTGGAAGTGCTGCAGGCGCAGCCGCTGGTGCAGTTAGGTATGCGTCTGGGCGAAGGCTCTGGCGCTGCAATGGCGGTGGGTATTATCCTTCAGGCGCTGGCGCTGCATAACAACATGGCAACCTTTGCTGAAGCTGAAGTCTCTTCCGGGGAGTAAACAATGAGCGCTGATCATGGCCATCACAAAGTAACCCGCATTGACCTGATCCGGCATGGTGAACCCGGCGGCGGTGATGTTTTCCGTGGCCATGTGAACCCGCCACTAACCGAGCTTGGCCACTGGCAGTTTCATGAACGTCTGCGCCGCCATGCCAGTGACTGGGATAATATCATCAGCTCACCTTTGCAGCGCTGCGCGGAAGCGGCAGACCAATTGTCTGAAGAACTCAATCTGCCACTGACCATTGCCGATGAATGGATGGAAATTCATTTCGGTGAGTGGGAAGGGCGGCCGGTGAAAGAGGTGCTGGCAGAAAATGAATTGCAGGTGACGCAGCTGTGGGCTGATCCGTTTGCCTTCTGTGCCCCCGGAGGCGAAGCCTTTACTGATTTTCAGCAACGCCTGCTGAACGCCTGGAATACCCTGCTGGAGCAGCACGCCGGTAAACATATTCTGCTGGTGTGTCACGGCGGTGTTATCCGCGCGCTGACCCAGCATCTGATGAGTTTATCGCCGGAAGCCATGAGCCGTTTATCGGTTCCTTATGCGGCACTGCTGCGCTTTAAAGTTGATCAGCTGGAATACAACGAAGAATACGCTCCGTGGGTAACACTGGAAATGATGGACGGCTCAGTGCTGGACAGAGGCAAACTGCATTCGCCTTCGGATATTGCCAATTACACTGAACGTCAGCAGCCTGCGCATGAGCAGCAGGAAAGACAACTACAGGAACAACAAGAACAACAGCAGCAATAAAACGGAAGCAGCAACCAACACGCTGCATAAATGATAAAGCACAACCGACAGTCTGTTTGGCTGTTACGCCGGCCTCTGGAATATCAGGACGTTACACATGGTGAATTTATACGGTTGGGCATTCTGGTATGCCATGGCATTTCTTACCCGCCTGCCAGTGCCTTATTTAAAACGTACCGATGCGCAGGTGGCTGCCGCGTCATTAATTTTTTACCCCGTCGTCGGCTTGCTGCTGGGTGCGACTCTGCTGCTGTTCACCCTGGCCTGCGTTGTTTACAGCCCGCAGGTCTCATCTTTGTTGCTGGCTGCGTTAGTGCTGGCGATCTGGGTATTTTTTTCCGGCGCACTGCATCTCGATGGCCTGGCTGACAGTGCCGACGCCTGGGTGGGCGGTCTGGGCAGTAAAGAAAAAACGCTGGCGATTATGAAAGATCCGCAGTCCGGCCCCATGGGGGTAACGGTATTGATCATCACTCTGCTGATTAAATTCGCTGCGATATATGCCTTGTTTGAACAGACTCTGAATCACGGTATTGGCAATAGCTGGCTGCTTTGTGGCGGCTTGATTCTGGTGCCGGTGATGGCGCGCAGCAGTGTGTTGGCTTTTCTGGCGACGACATCTTACGTTCGCAGTGAGGGTCTGGCATCGGCATTACTGCAGGGCGCTACGGTGACGCGCTGTGTTGTTATTGCTGCCATGATCGCTGTTACCTGTGTTGTGCTGTTGCAGACGCAGGCGATATTTATTCTGGCTTTGTGGCTGACGCTGATTGCGCTGGCCAGACAGATTATGATGAAACGGATTGGTGGCTGCACCGGTGATACGTTGGGCGCGGCAATTGAAGTGCAGGAAGCTGTTCTGCTGGCCGCGATTGCGCTTTAACGCTGCCCGCTGCCATCTTCTCTCAGGGATATTTCTCTCAGGGATATTTCGCTCAGGCAGATGTGCGCCTGGGGATATTCTGCACGGCTGTAAGGCAAAAAAGAGCGGCAGATAACGGCAATAAAAAAACGGCAATAAAAAACCCGCCGCAGCGTTCGCTGGAGCGGGTTTTAAATCTGAAATAAAGGCGTTTAAAAAGGGCTTTTATTTCAGGTTCAGAGTCGACAGGGTGCGTTCGCGGATGCTTAACAGCAACTCTTCGTTTTTGGTCAGATCTTCGCCATAAGAAGGAATGATTTCTTTCAGGGTGGCAGCCCAACCATTTTTCATTTGCTCAGGGAAGCAGCGTTCAAGTACTTCCAGCATAGCTTTGGCCGCAACGGATGCGCCTGGAGATGCGCCCAGCAGGGCTGCAAGTGTACCGTCTTTGGCCGCAACCATTTCAGTACCGAATTCCAGCTTACCTTTGCCTTTGGCGTCTTTCTTGATGATCTGAACACGCTGGCCAGCTTCTGCCAGAGTCCAGTCGCTGTCTTTACATTCAGGGAAATAACCGCGCAGGGTTTCAACCCGGTCTGAATGAGACTGCATCACTTCACTGATCAGGTATTTGGTCAGATCCATGTTGTGGATACCCACGGACATCATCGGAATAAGGTTAGTGGAGCTGACAGATTTCAGCAGATCCATTTTCGAACCTTCTTTCAGGAACTTAGTGGTGAAACCAGCGTAAGGTCCGAACAGCAGGGCAGGTTCGCCGTTGATGATACGGGTATCGAGGTGAGGCACAGACATCGGTGGCGCACCAATCGCAGCTTTACCATACACTTTGGCGTGGTGCTGCTTAACAATTTCCGGATTTTTACAGACCAGCCACTGACCGGATACCGGGAAACCACCGTAGCCTTTTGCTTCATCAATGTCAGAAGCCTGCAGCAGAGGCAGTGCACCACCACCGGCGCCGAGGAATACAAAGCCTGCATTGATGACTTTATCTTTGCCGGTTTTGCGGTCTTCGATGGTGATTGTCCAGCTGCCATCTTTTTCGTGTTTGAAATCTTCAACCTGATGTTCGAGCAGCAGACTGAAGTTATCTTTCTCAGTCATACGCTTAACCAGATGACGGGTCAGCGAACCGTAATCGACGTCGGCACCATGCATAACACGGGTAGCAGCGACTTTCTCGGAAGCGTCACGGCCTGCCATCACCAGTGGCATCCACTCTTTCAGAACTTCCGGATCATCACTGAATTCCATTTCGCGGAACAGGTGATGCGCACTCATCTTCTCATGACGCTGACGCAGGAAAGCAACGTTAGCATCGCCCCATACGAAGCTCATATGCGGGGTAGAGTTGATGAAATTGGATGGTTCAGGGAGGGCGCCTTTTTCGACCATATGACTCCACAGCTGGAGCGATACTTCGAAGTTGGCATTGATGGTCAGAGCACGGTCAATCGTTACATTGCCCTGAGCGTCTTCCGGTGTGTAGTTCAGTTCGCAGTAGCCTGCGTGGCCAGTACCGGCATTATTCCAGCCATCGGTACTTTCGTGAGCAACATGATCGAGACGTTCGACCATGGTGATGTTGAGTGAAGGGTCCAGCTTGGTAAGCAGCGTGCCTAGGGTGGCACTCATGACCCCGCCTCCGACAAGGAGCACATCGACCTTTTGTATAGTCATCGGGATTTCGCCTTTAAGTCAGAAAATCAAAATCTGCAGGTGCAGAATCCGCCGGCAGAGGGCTTTTGGCCCAGAGTTTTGCAGAACCAGGGTATAGATCTGCGACAGCGGAAGACGACCGCTTTATACACAGCTGGCTGATGACAGACAACTGATCAGAGAGCGGTTACTACTAATGTATATTCCACACTTCCATTGTCAGGCATCGCTGTCTGGGTGAAAACAGAGCGCCCGGTAACTCAATATTAGTGTGAAATTAACAATCCTTCTTTGCTCAGCCCGGGCCAGCAATCTGGAGATCGCTTCTGAGGGGGAACGGGGGCTGATGCAGGGTGCCACTGTGATGCTGTCTGTGCCGATCTGACCCGGTAAAACGATGAAAGGGTGCAGGCGCAAACCGCTTCGTTGCGGTTCTCAGAGAGGAATCCCGTGGCCGGAGTTTATGCGGCGCAAAATACCCGAAAAGCCCACATTGGTCAAACCGTGGCAACTTTGACCCGGCTACGAAAGCGATTGTCTCGTTGACTTGCAACAGAGTTATCAAATAAGGCCACTAATATGTAACCTGATATTAATAAAAGTTCCCGCAAGCCCGTGTTTCTGTGGGGTTCCGCAGTCATTGGCCTGAATTGCGCAATGTGGGCAGTTGGAATTATCCGGGCCTGACATTTGCGGAGAGAAGTCAGGGCTTTTATGGTTTTTATAGCTGACAGTCTGCGCACTGACAGAACGCCACACACCGCCCGCGAGGTAAAGGAGCACATTATGCTGCCATTGATCATTCCGGTTACCGCCCTGCTGATGGGGGCTGCCCTACTGCTGATGGGGACAGGATTGCTGAATACGCTGCTGGCGCTGCGTGGTGTGCAGGAAGGGTTCAGTGACGGCAGCATGGGTCTGATCATGTCAGGCTATTTCGTCGGCTTTTTCATCGGCACTTTCCTCGCGTTACCACTGATCAGCCGTATGGGGCATATCCGTGCCTTTGCTTTCTGTGCTGCACTGGTTGCCTGTTCTGTGCTCCTGCATGAACTCTTCATTAATCCTTGGGGTTGGGGGCTTAGCAGGGTGCTGACCGGCACCGCTCTGGTGATTCTCTATACCATTATCGAAAGCTGGCTGAATGCGCAGACGCCGCCAGAGCAGCGTGGGCGAATCTTTGCGGTGTATATGGTGGTTAACCTGGCAGCGCTGGCGCTGGCGCAACAGTTTCTTCAGTTTGGTGAAATCAGCGGCTTCGGTTTCTTCGCCGTGGCATCCATTCTGGTGACCCTCAGTCTGTTACCGGTCACCTGGACGCGGGTGTCACAGCCGGAAGTACAGGATGTGCAACGTCTGCCGCTGAAGAAACTTTTTAACATTGCGCCGGTCGCTTTATACGGTGCGCTGCTGTCTGGTCTGGCGATGGGCGCCTTCTGGGGGATGAGCGCGCTCTACGCCGGACGTATTGGTCTGGACACCCAGGGCGTGGCGATGTTTATGACCTGCGGTATTCTTGGTGGTGTGCTGCTGCAGTATCCGCTTGGACGTTACTCGGATACCCATGACCGCCGTCTGGTGCTGGCGGTTGTAGCCTGTGCGTCGGTGATGGCTGCTGCTCTGCTGGCGGTGCTGTCTTCAGTGGGCAACTGGGTAATGCTGGCGATTGCCATCTACGGTGGTCTTGCTTTCGCAGTCTATCCGTTGGCGGTGGCGCATCTGGTGGATCATCTGGAACACAAAGATATCCTCGCAGGGGGCAGTGCCCTGCTGTTAGTGCACGGACTTGGTGCAGCGGTCGGTCCGGCGGTCTCAGGTTGGCTGATGGCCATGACCGGCCCGCAGGCCCTGCCTGCCTACTTTGCAGCGACCCTGGGTACGTTAGCTATGGTCGCGGTGCAATATTTGCATCAAGAAAAAACAGAGTCGCCGGAAAGCCCGGCACCTTTCGTTCCCATGGTGCGTACTACGCCTACGGTGCTCGAAATGTTGCCGGAGGAAGATGGGGAGAATATCTCCACATCGGCCAATGAAGATTCCGTCGAAGAGCAGTATCGGGAAAGCAGTGGTTAGCACCACTGGACTGTCCAAGCGTTCTGCTCAGGTGGTTATGGATAACTCTGTAGTAACCTCGCTGTGTTGCTGACCTTTAGTCTGCTGACCACAGCCTTCATCGAAGTTACTCATAACCCCCTTTCAGCGCAGACGTCGCCCCCAGCGGTCAGTCTCCCGATACGTAATTCAGCCAGAGCTCCGGTTCGCCTTTGCTCTGCGTCAGGACCCGTAAGGAGAGACTGCTATGTTGTTAGCAACAGATCTGGATGGCACTTTTTTAGGTGGAGACAGTGAACAACGCCATCAACTGTATCAACTGATCGCTTCACATCCCGAGATCCGTCTGGTGTTCGTTACCGGCCGTGGTCTGGAATCCGTCATGCCCCTGCTGGCCGACCCGGCCATTCCCAAACCTGAATACATCATCAGCGATGTAGGCTGTACCGTGGTCGATGGCGAAAACCTGCAACCTGTTTACGAAGTGCAGCAACAGGTGGAAGACAAATGGCCCGGCGAGTACGCGATTGTCGAAGCGCTGGAGCATATTCCCGGCCTGACCCGTCAGGATGTGCCGCAGGAACGCCGCTGTTCTTATTTCTGCAAGCCGGAAGCCATCACCGACGAGATCTATGAGATCGGCGAAAAACTGAACTGTGATGTACTGTATTCCGCCGGCTGGTATCTCGATTTTCTGCCAAGAGACGTGAATAAAGGCGCCACACTGAAAGCCCTGATGAATCATCTTGGGGTTGATTCCCGCGATGTGCTGGTCGCAGGCGATACGCTGAACGATCTGTCGATGTATCAGCATGACTTCAAGGGTGTCTGCGTCGGTCGTTCGGAAGCCGGTCTGCTGGAAGCTACAGAGGGCCAGGCCATGGTCTACCATGCCAAAGAGCCGGGCTGTGGTGGTATTCTGGAATCCTTCTCTCATTTTGGTTTCCTTGGCGAAGCGGGTATTGAAGCTGCTATTGGTGAGCCGGCAGAGCCGGGTAAATCCGATCTGGTGATCGTCTATCACCGTTTGCCGTATGAAGAATATGTGGAAAACGGCAAGCAGAAACGCCGTAATCCAACCTCACCAAATGGCATTATTCCCACGCTGATGAGTTTCTTTGCCGACGGTAAAAAAGGCTCCTGGGTGGCCTGGTCCATTCACGATCCTAAGTTGGGTGAATTTGAAACTCACACGACTGTGGATAAAGAAAAATATCCCAATCTGGTGGCTGCCCGTGTCGGTCTGAATAAAAAAGATGTGGATATTTTTTATAAGAAATTTTCCAAAGAAGCGTTCTGGCCAACGCTGCATACGTTCTGGGAACGTGCCAGCTTCCGTGAGGATCACTGGCAGGTGTTTCTCAAGGTAAACCGTTTGTTTGCCGAACGCGCAGCAGAAGAAGCGGCAGAAGGCGCGACTATCTGGATTCACGATTACAATTTATGGATGGTTCCGGCTTATCTGCGTGAAATCCGCCCGGATGTAAAAATCGCCTTTTTCCATCACACGTATTTCCCGTCAGCAGACGTGTTCAATGTGCTGCCATGGCGCCGCGATATTGTCGGCAGCCTGCTGCAGTGTGATTACATTGGTTTCCATATTCCGCGCCAGTCAGAAAACTTTGTTGATGTTGCCCGTGGGGTTGCGCCGATGAAGGTACTGAAAAAAGAAAACTGTGCGCCGCGTTTCCTGAGTTATGGCTGTGCTGTCGGGCTGGATGAAATGACCACGGATATTGAAGTTCATGGCCGTCATATCCGCCTGGGTGCGCATCCGGTGGGGCTGGATCTTAACCGGGTCAGCTCGGCACTGGAGAACAACGAGATTCAGCAGCTGATGGCGCAGTTACGTCAGGAGCTGGCGGGCAAGCGCCTGATCCTGTCGGTAGAGCGTCTGGATTACACCAAAGGTATTCTGGAAAAACTGGAAGCGTTTGAACGTTTACTGGATGAGTATCCGGAAATGCAGAATAAAGTCACATTGGTGACGGTATGTGTTCCTGCGGCAAAAGAAATGACCATCTACAACAAACTGCAGAATCAGATTGAGCAGGCGGTGGGGCGTATTAACGGTAAATTCGCCCGCATCGGCTGGACTCCTGTGCAGTTCTTCTTCCGTGCGGTGCCGTTTGAGCGTCTGGTGGCGTATTACGCCATGGCGGATGTGATGTGGATTACACCGCTGCGTGATGGTCTCAATCTGGTCGCGAAAGAATTCGTTGCGACCCAGGGGATGACCGAAGGTCGTGGTGTCCTGGTGCTGTCTGAATTTGCCGGTGCTGCGGCGGAACTCAAAGGCGCAGTGTTGTGTAACCCACACGATCCGTTCGAGTTAATGACCAGCTGCCATCATGCGCTGACACTGCATGAAGACGAAGCGCGCAATCGTCTGCGTGAGGCATACGATATTGTGCGTCATTATGACATCGCGTTCTGGGGACAGTGCTTCCTGGATTCGGTTAATCAACCGTTTGAAATACAGGAAGACGACGCCAAAGTAGTACGCATTGCCTGAATTATTACTGATGCTTCAGTGATGTGTTAATACAGGCTGAAAATGAAAAAGCCTGCTGCAGAGGACCTGCAGCAGGCTTTTTTTCGCGCTTCTGTATCTGTTTTCAGCTGTTCAGTGCATTAAACAGAAAACAGCCGGTAGAGAAACGCAAATTTTACAGATTAATCAGTGCCAGTTCGGCATCCGCAGTGAGTACTGCCCACCACTGATTTGCATCGCTGTCGTAACCGACCACCGGCTGATCTTCACAGGAAGCATCACGGGTGGGAGCCGCCGCGGTATAACTGTCATTCCAGTAACCACTGATCACACAGCCGGCACTGTTCATAGCCTGCCAGCCTGACGATGTTTTAATACCCAGAGTTACGGTATCAGCGCTCAGCGTTGCCGGAGCAAAGAATTTAACGCCATAAGCGTCGGCCACGGCATCCGTAATATCCCAGTTACGGGTCGCTGTTGGTGGCAGAATGATGGATGGTTTTACCACAGGTTCATAATCTTCATTCAGGGTCGTTACGCCAGAGGACAGTTCGATATCTTTCGGCTCACCGTAGTCGCCTTCATAAATACCGGTCTGGTTCTGGGTGCCGCTGATGATCAGAATATCCGATGCAGTTTCCGCAACGCTGTCGGTCCAGCTCAGAGTGACATGTTCTTTGAGGTCCATGGTCACTTCCGGAATATCCAGCACATTTTCTTCTTCTTCGTTTGGCATAACACGCACCTCTGAGTTGAGGCTAGGTGTCCAGCTTTCGTGCGGCTGGAATAACCATTGATAAGCCAGACGAATCATATCGTTCATGGTTTCAGCACGGCTGAAGCCTGGTGTGAATTCCAGATCACGGCTGCGGGAGTCGGTGCGGTTAAAGGTATCGTTACTGCCACTCGCCAGTTGTGCATAAGAACCATCGGTACCCAGACAGATATCGGTGTCATAACTGGTTTGCAACACCATCACTGAGCGCGTGCCATCAGGAACAGAAGACGGATATACCAGAGTTTCACAACGGTTGGTGGTACGGCTGAATTTATCCATCAGATGCCAATCAGGAGTAAAGTCCTGATCCGGTGCATTACTGCTGGCGGTGTGTTCAGCAAAATAAGAGACATAGTCGACACGGTCGTTATCAAAACTCAGTATGCTGGAGTTAACGTCGAAATGTGTAGAGCCTTTTTCGTTGGTGGCGTTCTTCTGAGCAACGACTGCCTGTACCAGTTCGCGTTCACCAAAGCGGTATTCATAGCCTTTGTACGACGCATTACCGGCCATAATCTGCGTGTACATGTTCATACGATAGTTGCCACCGGCTGGGGTTGAACCGGATGGGTAGTTGTTCATCATATTATCGCGGGCAATCACCGAACGCTGATACTGATGCTCATGACCCTGAACGTAAATAACGTCATGATCAGAGAAGAATTCACGGATCTCATCAGCAACGCTGTAAACCCAGTCATCGTCTTTGGCGCCTTCAACAATATGTTCAATCGTCAGGCCGTATTTGGCACCGATCAGACCATCGTGACTGGCGACCACAATATGGTCGAATTCACCTTCATGCTCTTTTACCGCATTTTCAATCCAGTGAATGGCGACCGGCAGGTTGTAATAAGCCAGACCAAAAATCAGCACGTTTTCGCGGACGACGTAATAGTTAACCCATTCATATCCCGGCATATGCACAGCATCTTCCGGGATGAACGGACGCATGGCTTCAATCCAGTTATGGGTATAGGCATAGCTCTGTTCATGGTTGCCCATGACCGGTAAAAATTCGATACCCTGATCCCGGTACTGCTGAGCGAGGGAAGTCCATTCGGCCCACTCAACTTCGGAGCCTGCGTCTGTCAGGTCGCCTACCGGAATAACAATATCGACGCCGGCTGCCAGCTGATGATCAAGCACTTTTTCCATGGTAATGGTAGCAACATGATCCTGTCCCTGAGCATCACTGCCGCCCTGAGTATCCGGCAGAACACCAACAACCAGAGGTTCATAGCGTTCAGCGGCCGGCGCTGGTTCATCGACATTGTTGCTGGAGTCATCGTTGCCTGCTGGTGGTGTGACCTGATCAGGTATTTGATTATCTGCTGCTGACGTACTGCTGGAAGAGCTGCCACCGCAGGCAGTCAGGCCGATAGTGGCGGCAAGGATTAATGCCAGTCGTGTTTTTTCAGGGAGGGTGATCATGGTTTATCCGCTTGGTTATTAATAGAAGGGTTAATTGGACGCGGATGCAGTGACAGTTCCTTTACAGCAGCAAAAAGCGAATTCGATGAACACACATGGAGCTGAACAATACTGAAGCTATGGTACATTTTTCAGGGCGGAGAAATACTGGCTTTCAGATTGCTGTGACGATAAACAGAGACTGCCGATGAAATAATTATTAATCTTTTATTAAAAATTATGCTGGTTGCACAATAGCCATGATGAATGTTTCAGACTGATATCGTTTTCATGAATTATTAGGCTGTTTTCTGGGACGGAGTTAAATCTGATAATTGCGGAATATTTTGATTTTTATGCTATCTCTGTAGATAAACGACAAGTGAGTAAGTGATAAAGCGCTGATAGCCAGGAGATGAATGCGCCTGACGGATATTGAGATAGCTGAATGGTTATTCAGTTCCGTTGGAACAGAAAATAAAAAGCCAGATGCACCGCAGTGAATCTGGCTCAGGACATCGCCACTAATATCATCCGCAGATGTCAGGCTACCCAGATCTGTTTGGTATTAACAAACTCACGTATGCCGTGGGGACCGAGTTCACGTCCGTAACCGGATAAACCGATACCACCGGACGGCAGTCGTGGATCGGTTTTTACGATGCCGTTCACTGCTACCTGACCTGCCTGCAGTTTTTGCGCGGCCATTTCCCCTTTTTGCGGATCACCACACCAGATACTGGAACCCAGGCCATATTCGGTATCATTCGCCAGTTGCAGGGCATGGTCAAAGTCTTTGGCTTTAACCACCGCCAGTACCGGACCGAAAGTTTCCTCTGTGAAAGCTGCCATACCCGGTTTTACATCCACTAATAATGTTGGTGGATAGAAAAACCCTTCTCCGCCGGGTAAATCACCACCGGTCAGGCAACGGGCACCCGCCTGGATAGTGCGGGTGACCTGATCGTGCAGCCCGAGCTGCAGATCACGGCGGGCAATGGGGCCGAGAGCCTGAGAGTCAGCAACTAACGGATCACCGGTTGCCAAGGCTGTAAAACGCTCATAGAGCATGTCGCAGACTTTGTCGTACACCGCTTCCTCAACGATCAGGCGCTTAACGGCAATGCAGGACTGGCCGGCATTAATCATGCGCGACAGGGTAATAACATCGCAGGCTTTATCCAGAGCGGCATCGGCCAGCACGATACAGGGGTCAGAACCTCCAAGTTCAAGGACCGCGGGTTTTAATCCGGCGGCTGCTCTGGCGGCGACTTTTTTACCGGCGTTGCTGGAACCGGTAAAGGACACGGCTTTAATGCCAGGATGATCAATCACATCGCCCACCAATGGCGTTTCCAGAGGCAGATTAATCATAACGTCCTGCGGCAGGCCGGCAGCATAAAAAGCTTCTGTTAATACCCGGGCAGTGCCGGGGACATTAGAATCGGCTTTCATTACGCAGGTATTGCCGGCCATTAATGCCGGCGCGAGAAAACGCAGCGCCAGCCATACCGGTGCGTTCCAAGGTAAAATACCGAGCACAGTGCCCAATGGCTGGTAGCAGACGTAGCTGTGACTGGCATCCGATGCCAGCTCTTCTGCAGCAAGAAACTCTGCGGCATTATCCGCGTAGTATTCTGCACACATGGCGCCTTTTTCTACTTCACCCAGACCTTCACGCCAGGGCTTACCCATTTCTTCGGCCATCAGGCGGGCAAGTTCCTCTTTGCGTGCACGCATGGCTGCGGCCACGGCTTTCAGATAGCCGGCGCGCTGCTCCAGCGCGAGATCGCGCCAGAGCGGAAAGGCAGCATTTGCCTTGTTGATTTCGGTGCTGGCCTGCTGGGCGGTCAGAGATTCAACCTCGGCTAATTTTTTTCCGGTGCTTGGATTAACAGGAGCTAACATTGGTCACCTCCATTTTATCTGCTGCTTTTTTCGATTTTTTGCTATTGGTGGGAAGTTCGATATAGCCGGGTTCGGAGGCTGCTGACTGGCGGCCTTCTTCCGGTTTGACGGTGAAATCCCGATCCATACTGAAGAAGGACTCACAGCCATCTTCAGTGATATGAATGGTGTCAGAAATACCACAGGTTTTATCGCCATCAATGCCCCACATCCAGGGTATTAAATGGAAGGTCATGCCTTTCTTCAGGACTGCGGATTCACCCTGTTTAAGGCTGACGATATAACCCTCATCCCAACTGGGTGGAAAAGCGATACCAATTGAGTAGCCGGAACGGGTGATCAGACGGGCACCAATATCATTTTCAGTGATAATATTGCGCACCAGATTATCCACATCAGATACCGTCATGCCGGGCTGAACCATTTTATGCACGGCACTCAGGGCATGTTTCATAATCTCCTGCGCTTTGTACATAGAATCGCTCATTTCACCAAGAATGACAGTGCGCATCATGGCGGTATGATAGCGGCGATAGCAGCCTCCGACTTCGAGGAATACGTGTTCGCCTGGCTGCACGGTACGGCCTTCCCAGGTGGCATGACCGATCATGGTACGCGGCCCGGATGTGACATAGGGCATCACCGCCGGAGGTTCCCCTCCGGCACGGAACATTCCGGCACTTATCGCTGCGCCAATGTCATTTTCTGTCACACCGGCACGACAGGCTTCAATGCCGGCCTGCATACCGGCCTCGGTCGCCAGAGCGGCCTTTTTCATCAGCTCAATTTCCACATCCGATTTACAGATACGGCCTTCTTCAACAATGCCGAAGCAATCCAGCAGTTTGCCGTCTTTCATGGTGGTGTGAATAACATCCTGATGGTAAGCCGGGAAAAAGTAGCTGTTGCGCTCATAGCCTATGCGCTTATTGGCCAAACCAAATTCGCGCAGAGCATCGACCAGCATCTGCATGGCATCACCGGTATCCGGGTAGGGGCGGGTTAAATCCACCCAGGTCCGGGCAATTACATTGGACTCTTCCAGTGCCCGGGTAATCATAAAAGGCTCTTTTTCCAGCGGCACGACTAAGGCCTGAAAAAACGAATACCCCGTGGTCTGATAATCGGTTAAATACATAATATTTTCCGGATCAGAGATCACTACCGCATCCAGATGACGTTCAGCAATACGTTGGCGCAGTTCATTAATTCGGCGCTCATATTCTTCCGGTGGGAAAGTCATATCATCACGTTTAATCATGCTGCTTCCTCCATGCTCTGGCGTGTGGCATTAATCAGGATATTCAGTCCGGCGGTCAGGTCTTCCTGCGGGATGGTCAGAGGAGGTATCAGTTTAATTACCCGTCCGCCTGTGCCACAGCCGGCAACGATCAGACCGTCAGCAAAGCACTTTTTAACAATGACTGATGCGCGTGCACCATCGCCAACATCCAGCCCCATAATCATGCCTTTGCCGCGTAATTGCAGAGAGGCATCTTCGTTAAGAATGCTCTGCAGTGCTTCCTGCATAAACAGCGTTTTATTTTTTACCTCGTCCATCAGGTGAGAATCGGTGAAATATTCCAGCGCGACTTTACCGGCAATAAAAGACAGGTTCTGGCCACGGAAGGTGCCCGTGTGTTCTCCGGGGTTCCAGTGGTCGTCCAGTTCCGGGCGCACCAGATTGACGGCCATTGGCGTGCCTATTCCACCAATGCCTTTTGCCAGACAAATAATATCCGGTTCAATATTCATATCGTCAAAACTGAAATACGAACCGGTCCGGCCACAGCCGACCTGAATATCATCGACGATCAGAACGGCGCCCAGTTCTTTAGCCAGACCGGCAAGGGCCTGCATCCAGGCTTTACCGGCGACATTAACCCCACCTTCGGCCTGCACTGTTTCAAGCAGAAACGCTGCGGGTTTTTCCAGCCCTGAGGATGGATCAAGATAGCGTTCACGCATTGCCTCCAGCATTGCCAGACTGTCCATCCCGGCGTGTTCACCGTCGAAGGATTCGTGAGTGACGTGTTGCAGGGGAACGCCGGATGCGCCACGGAAATACTCGTTTGCCGTGGCGGCCAGTGCACCCAGCGTCATACCATGAAAGCCATGGCTGAAAGCAACAATGTTCTGCCGTCCGGTGGCGCGGCGTGCCAGCTTCATCGCGGCTTCTACGGCGTTGGTGCCGGTTGGTCCCATAAACTGCATGCGATGAGGCATATTGCGTGGCTTGAGAATGATATCGGTAAAAGCCTGCATAAATTCCGCTTTAGCGGTGGTTTGCATATCCAGACTGTGCAGAACCCCATCATTCTGCATGTAATTAATCATGGCTTCGGTCATTCGGCTGTTGTTATGGCCGAAATTCAGCACGCCGGCACCGGCAAAAAAGTCGATATATTCTTTACCGCTTTCATCGGTCTGACGCGCATTTTTTGCACTTTTAAAAACAACAGGGTAAACGCGGCTGTAGCCGCGAATTTCAGATTCGCGCTGCTCAAAAATAGTCATAGGAAGATCCTTTTTAACTGAAATATATTGTGTGTATATCGGTTAAAAAGGGTGGTCTATGGTGGGGTCTTCATTCCGGTAAGGCGGCAAAACCAACGGCAAACCTCGCCGATAAGACGATCATTGAAATCGTATTCCGGGCTGTGACAGGGAAGGTCGTGGCCTTTTCCGTGGCCGTCGTTGCTGCCGATTAAGGCAAAAGCTCCTGGTCTTTCTTTGAGGTAATAACTGAAATCTTCCGATGCCATGATGGGCAGGCTCTGACCATGCAGCAGGGCGTCGTTACCGTAAAGTTCCTGCCACATGGCCCGGGCGTGAGCCGCCTGTGGAGGGTGATTGATGGTTGCACTGTAGCGCGAGAAATGTTCAACGTCGCATTCAACGCCATAGGCGCCCGCAGTGTGGATGGATATATCGCTTATTAACTGATTAATCTGCTCCCGCGTTTCATCATCGGGCACACGGATACTGCCGCCGATTTCAGCCTGTTGCGGGATAACCGTCAGTGCCTCGCCGCCATGTATTGACGTGACACTGATGACTGCCGCTTTCTGTGGCGCGATTCGGCGGCTGGCAATCTGTTGTAATGCAATATGTATGGCGCTTGCTGCCAGTAACGGGTCAGCGCAGGCCTCGGGTTGGGAGGCGTGGCCACCGCGACCGGTTAAGGTGATTTTGAACGTACCGTTACCGCACATGACCAGATCATCAGGACAGGCCATGGTGCCATAAGGCAGCGCTGGCCAGTTATGCCAGCCATAGATTTCACCGACGCCATCAAGAGCACCGTCGGCAATCATTTCTCTGGCACCATGGCCGCCTTCTTCTGCTGGCTGAAACAGCAGTACGATTTTGCGCTGCAGTTCATGTTCGTGCTTTTTCAGCCAGCGTGCGGCAGCCAGCAGCGTGGCAGTATGACCATCGTGGCCGCAGGCATGCATGCAGCCTTCATGGGTAGATTGCCAGGCTTTTCCGGTTTGTTCGGTAATGGGCAGTGCGTCGATGTCGCCGCGCAGAGCGATGGCTGGTGTTTGGCCATCTGGATTGATGACTGCCACTGTGCCGGTTGAGGCACACTCCCGCCACGGGATGTGAAATTCATCCAGCTGGGTGCGGATGGCGGCAGCGGTATTAAATTCCTGCCAGCTCAGTTCCGGTTTTGCATGCAGCTGACGGCGGAACGCCTCAGCGTATGCAATTGTGTCCTGCCAGTCGTTCGACATAATCGTCTCCTGTCTGGTGTTCACGTGCCGGTGTATTCCGGTCAGAGATGGTGCGGCAGTTTGCTGTGATCTTGCTGAGATCGTTAGCCGATCAGATCTGATCAACAGCCTGCGCAACAGAAGCTCTTAACCATGTCGTCATCAAAGTTACGGGAATGTTCCGTAATTTAAAGGATTATTTTTAAGGGCAAATACCGTTCCAGAATAAAAATCGTAGGCTGGTTAATCGGTATTTTTCGGAAGAATGAATTTTAAAATAGTGGTAAATCAGCAGTTTAGAAAATCAGATTGGCAGCTTTGTATTTTCTGCGGAAGGGGATTTCGGGAGTCGTCGCCAATACACTGACGTATATTTTTCTGGCCGTGCACCCGCTTAGTGCAGAGAAGTGTCAGGTCTGATGGACTGTCAGTGATTGGCCATCCGTGGCGCGTTTCAGTTGTCCTGCGTGTCGTGGTTTGTCCATTTGCTTTTTATTTTCCGGACGTGAATAGCTGCGCTGGCAAAGACCTGATCAGTGACTTTGAGCCATCAGATCTTCGTATTTCAATGCGACATCTTCCATTTTCTTATAAATAGACTCAGTGGTAACAGAAATCACAGTGGGAACATAACGGCCGGATTCATCCAGCTGAAAGCCTGAGTTGGAGAATTTCCATTGAGATTCCACTTTGCTCAGCAGAGTCTGGATTTCGGCACTGTTCTGATTAGCCGTGATCAATTTTTTCAGATTGTCGTCAAAATATTTAACGGATTGCTGAAAATCGCTTTTCAGGTTTGCATCATCGACATGCCAGTACAGGGCAAAGTAGTCACGGGCGATTTTCTGCGCCAGCGTGGTTTCCTGTTCGGAAAGAGCGATCAGTGGGGCTACTGCCGAACCACTTTGTTTGGTAATCGCAGCAACTACCTGATTACAGGCCTTCAGAAGTTGTTCGCTGTCTTTGATCAGAACCTTGGCTGCTTCTTTTTCCGGTTTACCGATAACATCGGTACGATATTTCAGCCAGGTATCGGCCAGCGTTTTGAACTCGCGGTTGAGGTTATGGCTTTCGGTATAGTCCATCAGCAGCTGGAAGCGCTGTTCAAATGTTGCGACGGTTTCATCCAGATCGCGCTGGGCTTTTTCCTGACGAATATCTGCACCAATGGCGAGGTAATCTTTTGCCATACGCTGGGACAGGGTGCATAGACTGCCGGACATATACTCGGCTTCTGCATTGCTGACAGTTTCAGCAAAGGCAAAAGACGGCATCAGTAATGCTAACGGCAGCAGGGTTTTCTGAAGCAGTTTCATCGGTCGTTCCTTACGGATTTATTCAGTTGTAATAGGTCTTTCTGTGCTCGGGGGCAGGACTGCCCGGAGTAGTACGGGGGTGCTATTAGGCCAGAATATAAGTAGTTTGTCTGGAACTGGTTCGTTAAATGCTTAAATGACAGGTAATGACTGAAATCTGATACGTAGTTGTTCTTAGGTATGTTTTTAATTATTTGATTTTTAATGCTTTTATTTTTATGGAAGCCAGCGTTCACTCAAAACAACAAAGAGTTCCTTCAGGTAGACTGTTCCATCTGGAATCTGATTTGAGTATTGATGCTTATTTGGCAGTAATGGCAGAACTTTGGCCGCATTGTTGATCAGAAGAAGATAACGAATGTTAGTTGAATTGCTGTTTATCGAGGTGGTCAGCAGGCGACCATCGGGTCGCCTGCATATTAGCCCGGGAGCACTGTCACGTAATCAGAGAGGAAATGCAGCCTTAATCCAGAATACATCGCCTTCGGCACGGTTACGCACCTGGGTTTCCTGGCTGTACTTAGCCGTTACGAACCAGCCCTTGCCACTGTCATAACGCACACTTGGGCCAATGGCTAACGAGCGGCCACGGTTATCGTCGACGGTATCGCCGTTTTGTTTGTCGTCAGTAATCTGCTGATACAGATAGCCGCCGGCACCGACGGTAAAGCCGTTACCCAGGCCCCAGCCAATGGCGTAATCGAAAATTAATTCCTGACCGTCTTTATAATCGGTATCGCTGTTTTTCAGGTTGTAAGTCCACATGCCTTTCAGGCCGTAATTCAGGCCATTGGGGTCGAGACGTGAAACCCCATAAACGCCCTGAACTGCCCAGTGGTTACGACCGATATTGGCAATTTCATCTTCATCGTAAGAGCCGGTTGGTACGGTAATATCCAGTACCGCAACCGTGTGCAGAACCTGACTGTGATGCCAGCCCAGAGCTGCCCCCACTGTGATGTCACCCAGACCGGAATCACTGTCTTTAACGCCCGGTGCAATATCCACGGAGAGATCAACCAGCGGAATAATGGTGTGGAAACCCAGAGAGCCGCCGGCAACCTGTTCTTCTGTTACCCAGATTAAACGCGACACCAGCGCACTGGCCGACACTTCAAAATCATTGCTGGGTGATACGTCATCGCCATCGTTATCGCGCATGGTGTCAGCACTGTAGCTCTGACCATAAAGCATGCCGTAAACACCCGGTGGCGGCAGAGCGCAGCAGGCGTAGTTTTCTGCACCGACCGGATAGCTTGAGCCACCGCCTTCGGTAGCGAGCGCAGGTAAAGACAAAGCGGTGGCCAAAGGTAACCACGCCAGATGGGATTTATTCATCATCGGACTCTCCGTTTTTATTGTTTTAAAGCGTCGTTCACACGAATGTTTGTGTGTTCCGTAACGCCCAGGTTTTTTGCCATTGTTATTGTTTTGGCTGACAGCAGGTGTCGTTTTTTTGCAGCTATTTGCTAACGGAATACCTGTTGTCCGAAACGCCCTGATGTCAGAGCTTGTCGCGATGGCCGCCGCTTAATTTTTCGTTAAGCGTTTGGGTGGGCCGCTGTTTGCTGACGGCCATCGCTGTGGGGGTATAGTTACTGGTCTGGTGAGAGCAGTCTAATATGTAATGAAAGGGGTTTTGATACCTTGAAGGTATGAGTGATCGGAATCATCAGACAGTATCAAATACTGTTCAGTGGATGGTTCCGGTGTACAAAGAATGGACAATAGTGGACACATTGATAAAATCATAAGTATTAACAACCAGGGGCAATCGGCATTCCGGACATCCGGGGATCAGATCTCTGTTTACGATGCTTCCGGCTGGAGTGGGCTGCCCTATGACATAAGGACATGACATGTCTCAGGATCAGACTGCAATCATATTGGTGATTGTTGCTTTCGTTATATTTATTCCCTTTCTGATAGCGTTTACTTCCCGTGCAAAGCTCATACGCATGCAGCGAGAGCGTGATACTGCCATTTCTGAGTTGGAGGCAATAAAGGGAAAATATGGTGCCGTAATTGATGCTGACGCAGAAGCTCGGAAAATAACAGAAGAAGCAAACTTGCTGAAATCCGATGCCGAAGCCTTTAAGCACCAGACTGAATTGTCCCGTGAAGGCATCCTGAGCAATGCCCGTTCTCAGGCAGAGGAGGAGGCCGCAGACATTATTGAAGCGGCAAAGCAGAAGAAACGCAGAGTCGACGCTCAGGCGGCAAAGTTGGAATCAACCCGCGACGGGATTATCTCCCAAGCCAAAGAGCAGGCGCTTTCTCTGGTGTCCTCCGCCAGAGAAGAGGCCGAACGCATTGCCGGAGATGCATTCCGTGCTAAAGAAAAAGCGGACATATATAAAGCGGCTGTGACTGCCATGCGCAATCAGATAGAAGGCTACCGCGATGATTACATCATACCTAATCAGGCAGCAATTGATGATCTGGCTGAAGATTTTGGTCATAAAGCAGCTGGTCAAAAGCTGAAAGACACCCGTGCCAAGGTCAAAATGTTGGTGAAAGAGCAGCAGGCTGCAACCTGTGATTATGCAGAGATTCATCGTCGTGCCACAGCCATCCTTTTTGTACTGGACGCCTTTAACGGCAAAGTTGATTCTGTTTTGGCGAAGGTGAAAAACGATAACTATGGAAAATTAGTACAGGAAATTAAGGATGCCTTTGCACTTGTAAATAAGAATGGTGCTGCGTTCCGTAATGCCCGTATAGAACCTGTCTATCTTAAAGCTCGTCAGGAAGAATTGCGCTGGGCCGTCGCAGTGAAAGAGCTGCAAATGAAGGAGCGGGAAGAGCAGCGCGTTATTCGCGAACAGATGCGCGAAGAAGAAAAGGCCCGCCGCGAGATTGAAAAAGCTATTAAAGAAGCAGAAAAAGAAGAGCGTATGCTGGCAAAAGCGCTGAAAGAAGCAAAAGCGCAACTGGCTTCTGCTCACGACGACGAAAAAGCCGAATACGAAGCCAAGCTGGCCGAACTGCAGGATCAGCTGATAGCAGCCGAAGAACGCGGTCAGCGTGCCATCTCAATGGCAGAGCAAACCCGTCGCGGGCATGTGTATGTCATCTCCAATATTGGCAGCTTTGGTGAGAACGTCTTTAAAATCGGCATGACGCGGCGTTTAGAACCGCTGGACCGGGTAAAAGAACTGGGCGATGCCTCCGTACCGTTTGAGTTTGATGTGCACGCCATGATCTTCAGCGAAGACGCGCCAACACTGGAAAAAGAACTGCACCGTCATTTTCAGCTGGATTCCGTTAATAAAGTAAATCCACGAAAAGAGTTCTTTGGTGTATCCCTGCCGATTATCCGCCAGAAGGTGGAGCAGATGGGCATGAAAGAAGTGCATTGGACGATGAAGGCCGATGCGGCTGAATACCGGGAAAGTTTGGCTATTTCACGGGAGGTTGAAGAGGTCAGTGCTTAGGATTCATGCTTAACGCTTAGAACGGCCGCTCCGGGAGCTGGCTCCCACGCTCCGCGTGGTAGCCTTTAGCCCTGAACTTATCAGAAACAAGGATAGTTTCATGGGGCGCAGTCGTTACAAATTTATTCACCCTGGCCAACCACATTTTATGACCCTGACGGTGCAGGGTTGGTTGCCTGTCTTTACCCGACCTGAGTCTGTTGAAATTCTGCTCCAATCTTTTCGCTTTCTGATGAGTGAAGGTCTGCGAATTCACGCCTGGGTTATTCTTGAAAACCACCTTCACCTGATAGGTCAAAGTCAGCAGCTTGATAAAGATATCGCCCGTTTTAAATCCTTCACCGCCCATCAACTTCTGGGTTACTTACAGCAGAGAAAAGCCACGACTTTGTTAAATCAATTACAGCAGCTGAAATTGGCCCATAAAACCGACCGCCAATGGCAGTTCTGGCAGGAAGGCGTTCATCCTGAATGGATCAGCAGTTCTGAGATGATGAGACAAAAGATCGAATACATTCATCAGAACCCAGTAAAGCGGGGTTACGTTGATCAGGATGAACATT
>MDSZ01217651.1_pt1 | contig 45607 bp, 43 predicted proteins | sample 811201 | NCBI WGS metagenome assembly MDSZ01 (sample SAMN05326647, study PRJNA326480) | marine metagenome | isolation source: seawater | place: Indian Ocean: North | collected 2010 | reverse complement strand
TAAGAATCATTCAATTACTACTCAAGATCAAACCTGTCAGCGTTCATTACTTTGCACCAAGCAGATATAAAATCTTTAACAAATAGTTCTTTTGAATCATCACAAGCATAAACCTCAGCAATAGCTCTTAGTTGTGAATTAGAACCAAAAATAAGATCCACCCTACTCGCATTCTTTGTTTTCTCGCCTGAAGTTCTATCTATTCCATCATAACTGTTTTTACCAGTAGGTTTCCATTGTGTAGACATATCTAATAAATTAATAAAGAAATCATTAGATAACTCATTGTTATTATTTGTAAAAACTCCTTTATTATTATTACTAATTCCTAATGATCTAAACCCACCAACTAGAACAGTCATCTCTGGAGCTGTTAATCCAAGTAATTGAGCTTTATCAAGAAGCATTTCTTCTGGACTAACTGAAAAGTCTTGCTTTTGGAAATTTCTAAATCCATCAGCTAAAGGTTCTAGTACTGCAAAAGAATCAATATCTGTTTGATCTTGCAAAGCATCGCCCCTTCCAGGTAGAAATGGGACTTCTTTACCAGACGCCATTTCTATACCAATATTTCCGCCAAGCACAATCAAATCAGCCACTGATGCACCAACTTTGTTAGAAATTGATTCATATACATCCAAGACTTTTTTAAGTTGGTTTGGTTTATTTGCATCCCAGTTTAATTGAGGCTCTAGTCTGATTCTTGCACCATTAGCCCCACCTCTCATATCAGTGTGCCTATACGTTGAAGCACTAGCCCAAGCTGTTTCGACCAGTTCTTGTATAGATAATCCAGATGAATTTATTTCTTCTTTCGCTTCATCTATATTATAAGATGAATTACCATTTGGAATTGGGTCTTGCCAAATCAAATCTTCTTCAGGAATTTCGGGACCCATATATCGGGTCTTAGGGCCCATATCCCTATGTAAGAGTTTAAACCAAGCTCTTGCAAAAGTGTCAGCGAATATATCTGGGTTTTCATGAAATTTCTTTGAAATTTTGTTATAGTCAGGATCTTCTTTCATAGCCATATCAGCAGTTGTCATAATGGTTGTAACAAACTTACCTGGATTTGCAGCATCCGGCGCTAAATCCTCTTTATCAGGGTTTATAGGGTGCCACTGAAAAGCTCCTGCCGGACTCTTAACTAATTCCCAGTCATATTTAAAGAGTAGATCGAAATAGCCGTTATCCCATTTTGTAGGGTTGGAGGTCCATGGACCCTCTATGCCACTTGTAATAGCATCACCAGCTTTACCAACACCATGGGTATTTTTCCAACCAAACCCCATTTCTTCAATTGGGGCTCCCTCTGGCTCAGGACCAACATTGCTTTCAGCTGCTGCACCATGTGCCTTACCAAATGTATGACCACCAGCTGTTAGAGCAACTGTTTCTTCATCATTCATAGCCATTCTTGAAAATGTTTCCCTTATATCATGAGCACTAGCTAATGGATCAGGCTTCCCATCAGGACCCTGAGGGTTTACATAAATAAGTCCCATTTGCACAGCACCGAGCGGTGTTTCTAGAATCCTTTCTCCAGTATATCTTTTATTTTGCAACCATTCATTCTCTTTGCCCCAATAAATATCTTCAGGAGGTGTCCATATATCAGGCCTTCCGCCACTGTAACCAAATGTTTTACCACCCATTGACTCGATAGCAACATTACCAGCTAAAATAAAAAGATCTGCCCAGCTAATTTTGCTACCATACTTTTGTTTTAAGGGCCAAAGCAATCTTCTTGCTTTATCAAGATTTCCATTATCAGGCCAACTGTTAAGAGGCGCAAATCTTTGATCACCAGTTCCACCGCCACCTCGGCCATCCCAAGTTCTATAAGTTCCAGCGGCATGCCAAGTAAGTCTTATAAAGAAAGGACCATAGTGACCGTAATCAGCTGGCCACCAGTCTTTTGAATCTGTCATCAGATCATTTAAATCATTTTTTAATGCTTGAAAATCTAATTTCTTGAATTCTTTACGATAATTAAAATTCGGACTCATGGGGTTTGATCTTTTATCGTGCTGATGAAGAATATTAATATTAATTTGGTTAGGCCACCAGTCTTTGTTAGAGGTGCTAACTCCATTGTTATTGGTTGCTGAACCGTGCATTACGGGGCATTTACTTACATCATCCATAGATCAAATCCTTTCTAAAAATATAGAGGAAGATTTTAATTTATAAACTTTTTACAAAATTGATTAAGAATCTCCACTATTCTTATATGTTCTAAAATCAAATATTTTCAATAATTTTATAATATTAAACTTTATTAATGATTATTACAATAATATTTAGATGTTAATTTAGAACTGTTCTAATTACCTTTTCTTTTAATAAAAGCAATGTCTGAGATTTTAGTTCTACCTTTAAAAACTTCAATTTTTGAAATATTTTTAAATAAATATTCCTGATCTTCTTTTGAAATTAATTTTGATTTAAAGAATTTCTTCTTTGAAATTTTATTTAGAATATCATCAATAAAAACTTCATTTCCATGAGAATCATCAAGACTAGGAAAATATTTTGGTGCATTGAAGTCCTCAATAACAAAATAACCACCTTTTTCTAAGTACTTAAAAAAATAGTTTAAACTAAATATCATGTGAGAAAGAATATGAGATGCATCATCAATAATTATTTTAAATGACTTTTCTCTAAAATTATTCTCAAATTTTTTTAAATCGTTTTTATTAGTAACATCGCAGTTACTAAATTTAATTCTTCTTGATTTATATTTAAATTTAAAATTCTTATCAATTCCGTAAATATTTGATGATGCAAAATAATTTGCAAATGCTGCTGTTGAAGCTCCTTCCCACGTGCCAATTTCTAAAAGATTGAAATATTCATTTCTAAATTTTGAAAATTTTTTTTCATAAAATTTTGCAAATCCATGACCATGAATTTCATTTGAATTTTCTGAATATGGATTCTTTACATTTGTGCCTTTATCTGTTCCAAAATAATTAAACAAATCATCCAGTGACTTATTCGCAATTGAAACCTTATCAATTTCTATTTTACTTTTAAAATTAAATAAAAGATTTTTGTACTTTTTCGTTATTTCTTTCATTAAAAGTTTTTAGTTAAATTAAAGTAGATTGATTTTTATAGTTTAATCAACTCAAATCTTCATCAGAACGATCATTTGATAACTCTGAAGTCGAATCTTTATAATGAGATTTATCTTCAGAAATATTTTCAATTAAAGATTTTGAAGCTTGATCGTCCATGTCAACTTTCATCTTATCCAAATTATTTTCATCATCTGACTTAACAACACTTAATGATTCTTTCTCTATTTTATTAATATCAGCAAAAGAAGGAGGCCCATATTCACCTTTTCCATTTGAATTAACTTGGTCATTCACATACTTTATTGCCTCTTGAACTGTCATACCTTTAGCCATCGCCTGATCAATCAGCATAGAATTTTCTGATTGCGAAGAATTTGCAAAATCAAGATTATATGAGTTTTCATTGTCAATATCTCTCTTAACTGACGCAGAGGACATTGATTGATTCAGAATTTCATCTACGGATTGAAATGCCTCATTAAATGCTTTTTCCGGAGATAATCCTTCTTCAATTAAATCATTAAAAATTTGATTTAATTTTCCTGTTAAATCATCAATAATATTTTCGTTTAATCCCATTTGTTGCATAAAAGTATTAATTTGAGACATGCTAACAGATAATGCTTCCTCTAAATTATCAGGATATTTTTGAATCTGATTATCTGCAATTTCTTGAATGTTATCAGTTATGTGAGATATAAAATTTGACATATTTTTTTCGTTTATTTCATATAACAAAATACTTTAATAATGAAAGATTTTCAAATTTTATTAGTTTGAATTTATATTTAGATTTTAAAAGATAAATTTAAACCCCAAAAATTTTAGCTTTTTCATAAAGTCTATCTGTTTCTGATATATACACTCCTTTGCTTATGTAACCACCAACATAAAGCTCTCTAATAGCGGTCATTTCCTCTTCAATAGCAACTAAAACATCAACAAATTCATTATCATCACTTACATTTATATTTCTGGAATCAACTATATCATTTAAATTAGGTTGTTTTCTTTCTATTTCTGCTTTTGACTCTTTCTTTATTGATAATTTAATCAATAAGGAAAGAATAAAAAAAATAACTAGAAATATTATCAAGAAAAAAGCGTAAAGATATTTTGTTTCATCGAGGAAAGGTAACAAATTCCTTAAATTCTCTAGTGTTAAAATATGTGTTAATCTATCCATTTATTATCAACATATAGTGTTTACATTTATAATCAAATACATTATATTGTATTTATGGGGCTCTTTAATATTTATAATAAAGCAAAAAAACATATTAACAAAACATATTTTAGTGAAAAGCATGTTATATCATTTCAAGCTTACAACTTATTAAAAAAATATGTTGTTAAGGGTTTATCTGATCCTACATGTTTAGACAAGGCTTATCCCAAAAATTTAAGAATGAACGTCTTGAAAAATGTTTCTCACCGTTCGATGAAAACTTTTTATAAACTATCTGATCATTACCAAAAAAATGAAAGCGGAGTACTATCCCAATCAAATTCATATTCTGTAAATAAAAAAATTTCTCCAAAGGCAAAGGATCTTTTAAAGAAAATTAAAAATGACCTTCCCCGCTACACTAAAATTGATGAATTAATTGAAAAACATAAATCAGGTTGAGTTTTTTTTTCTATATATTCCTGATTTTACTTTTCCAGCAATACTTATTAAAAACTCCGCTACTTTATCATCGGTATTCAATGTTGAAAGCTCTCTTATCGTTTCATCTATAAAAGCTCCTATTGCTATATATGGGTTGATCTTTTTTTTTCGACATTCAGCTCTTGCCTTCAAAACAATTGCTGATGCTAGTTTTTTTTGTTCGTCTTCATTCATTTAATTAAACCTTAACTTTTGGTATATCACACCAGCTTGTTGTATAGCAAGGTGAACGATATTCTGACTTCATTTGCCAACTTAATTTTTTATTATTTTTTTCCTTAGAAAAAAAGTTTTGGTCGAAATCTGATGATAATCTTAGTTTACCATATCCAAATCTATTATTAATGACATCTATTAGTTTCATAATTTTAACTTCATTTTGTTTAGGTATATTATTATTTAAATCATCATCTATCAATGACCTTTGTATTGATTCTTTTTTATAAAAATCAGATAAGATCACACCAACCTTACTATACAAAAATGACTTCTTATAAATATCCCTCAGTATTTCGTCAGAAATTTTCCAAATTAATCTCAAGTCAATTGTTGGTTCAATTAGTTTATATGTTCTACTGTTTTTATATACATTGCTTTCATACTTGGAGGTCTTTAAAAAGATTGTTACAGTTCTACAAAATAGATTGCTTGTTCTCATTTTAGATGCGGCCTTTTGAACATAAACGATCAAAGCACTTCTCAAATCATTATAACAACTTATTTTTTTTCCAAATGATCTAGAGACACAAATGGATTTTTTATCTGGAACAATATTTTCCACCTCGTTACATTTTATACCCCTTAGTTCAAGTACTGTTCTTTGCAATAAAACACCCTTTTTTTCTCTAATAAAATTTTCATTACACTCTTTTAAATCAAAAGCATTATTTATGTTGTTATTCTTAAGAAAAATAGAAAGCCTTCTACCTACTCCCCAGACATCCTCTATATCAGTAGTCTTTAATATATATTCTAGATCTTTTTTTTCTCTCACTTCTAAAACGTTTGAGTTATTAAAATCTAATCCATTATAGATATTCTTTTTTTTAATTACTCTATTAGTAATTTTTGCCAATGTTTTTGTTTTTGCTATTCCAATACTCACTGGAATACCCGTCCATTTTAATATTTTACTAGCCAGATAAATACATTCTTCTTCCTTACTATTCATTTTATTTAAACTAAAGAACGCCTCATCAATAGAGTAAATCTCAACTTGATCAAAATTATTCTTTATAATATTCATTATTCTATTCGAAATATCGCCATAAATAGAGTAATTTGACGATCTAACTACAACTTTATTTCTAGCTAATATATCCTTAATCTTAAAAAGTGGTTGACCCATTCTTATTCCCATGTTCTTTGCCTCATTAGAACGAGAAATAATACAACCATCGTTATTTGAAAGAACTACAACAGGTTTACCAATTAATTTTGGATTGAACAACCTCTCACAAGAAACATAAAAATTATTACAATCTAAAAGAGCAATCATAAATTCACTTTAAGCTATGTAATACATACGTTACAACTCCCCATATCATAGTATCTGAATTAGAGTTAAGTTTTATATCTGGATAATTATTATTTTCAGATTTCAAACAATAATTTTTTAATTTATCTTTTACTAATTTTTTTATAACTAATTCTCCATCTATCGAAGCTAAAATTATAGATTGTCTTACTGGAGTTAAAGATCTATCGACAATTAGTATATCATTATCAAATATGCCTACATTAATCATAGAATCTCCAGATACTCTTACAAAAAATGATGATTCTCTATTTTTAATAAGATATTTATTTAAATCTAATTGTTCTTCAATATAATTTTCAGCTGGTGACGGAAATCCGGCTGCAGCACTAATTAATTTTACTTTCTTATTTTCCAATTTTTTCCTCATACTAATTATAAGAACAAAAGGAGAACTTTCAAGAATTAATTAAGTTTTTTAAATCTTCTAATATGGAAATATCTGTAATTGATTTATCCCATCGAATTCTAGAAAATCTTGGAAATCTCAACGCAATACCAGACTTATGTCTAGAGGAAAAGTTAATATTATCAAATGAAATTTCTACAACCAAACCAGGCTTTACAGATCTAACAGGACCAAATCTATCAATGGTATTATTTCTAACCCAAAGATCTAATTTTTTTAACTCTTCATTGGTATATCCAGAATAAGCCTTACCAACCGGTACAAGTTGCTTACAATCATTATCAATCCAACAACCAAATGTAAAGTCAGAGTAGAAAGATGATCTTTTACCATGACCCCTTTGGGCATACATCATAATAAAATCAAAAGAAAAAGGATTTCTTTTCCATTTATACCAACCACCCAAAACCCTTCCCTTCTTATAAAGACTATCTTTATTTTTGATAACAACACCTTCTACATGATTATTCTGGGAGTTTTCTTTAATTTTTTTTAAATCATCCCAGCTGGAGAAATTAAAAAATTTAGACACAGAAATATTTTTAATATCTTTGGAATTTATAAATATATTTAGATATTCTTTTCTCTCTTGAAGCGATAATGATCTACAATCAATATTCTTAAAAAAAAGAATATCATATGCAATAAAATGAATTGGAAAGTCGTCAATAAGTTTTTTTGAAACATTCTTCCTACCTATCCTCTTTTGTAAATCATTAAAAGAAAGTATTTGATTATCTTTTTTTATAACTAATTCACCATCAAGAACAAAATAATCCTTATCAAAGACACTTATATCCGGAAATGATTGAGAAACATCCTCTCCACTTCTAGAAAATATTTTACCATTTTCTGAAAATATTATTTGTGCTCTTATTCCATCCCACTTAAACTCAGCTATAAAATTTTTTGGATTTTGATTTATAAATTCATCATATTTAAAATTATTAGCTAGCATAAATGTATTAAATAATTGCTTTCTATTTATATAATTCGGTAACCTTTTACCTTCTAACCATTCAAAAAAATCTGTGAAAGGTTTTCGAAAACCATGCCAATATTCTTCAATTTCATTAGATGTTCTACAACCATAACATACTAATGATTCTTTAAGGAGTCCATGGGATACTCCAACTCTAAGCCCCCCAGTCATAATTTTTAGAATAGAATATCTTTGATTCTCGTTAGAGAAGTCAAGAATTGATTCTACTTTTTTTTTTAATTTTTCTTTATCTTTACAATCTGATAAAGATTTCATAAATAAATCTAAATCTAAATTTTTTTTATTCAAACGTTTTTCTTCCAAACCCCATAGTAAAGAAATAGTTTCTGCTAAATCACCAACGTAATCGTATGAGTATTTAAACAAAACCTCATCTGTTCTACTTATAATCATCTCTTTAAGATCTTTAGCGGTTAAAAGCTTTCTTTCAAAGTTATTTGAGAGTATTAAAAATGCCCAGGCTTTATCTTCCAATTTTGACTTTTTAAAATAACTACAGAGAAGAACAATTTTTTTTTTTTTTGAAGAAGTTAAAAGTAAATCATTGAGTAATTCAGAAAATTTATTCATTCTCGTCCTCAAATCCAATTAGATTTAAAGCGCTACTGTGATAATTTTTGCTATTAAGATAATGGACTAATGCCTCCTCTCTTCCATGAGTAACCAGCACCTCACTCGGAGAAACATCCTCAACAGTCTTTAAAATATCTTTCCAATCAGAATGGTCAGAAATGACTAGGGGAAGTTCAATATTCTTCTGCTTAATCCTTTGTTTAATCTTCATCCATCCAGAAACATAACCTTTTATTTTATTTAAAAATTTTTGCGACCATTTATCATTTAAAGATGAAGGTGGACATAGAACTAAAGAATTTATTAATTGAGATGGAGATTTTTCTGAAACTTTTTCTATTTTACCTAAATTAATTCCAATTTTAGAATAATACTCTGAAATTTTCATTAAAGCTCCGTGCAAATAAATAGTTTTCTCATAACCAAGGTTTCTAAGCAAAGAAATAAGTCTTTGACATTTACCTAGGGCATATACACCCACTAAATGTGTTGAATGATTGTTAGTATTTAATGAATCTATTAACTTTTTAACCTCATCTTTATCATTAGGGTGATTAAAAATTGGAAGACCAAATGTTGCTTCTGTAATAAAAGTATCGCATTTAACTGGCTCATATTGACTACAAGTCAAATCAATTGATCTTTTATAATCTCCACTTATTAATAATCTATAACCTTTATATTCAATTAGGAATTGAACACTTCCAAGAATATGACCTGCTGGATATATTCTAATTTTAACATTGTTTATCTTAACAACTTCATTACACTTTATAATTTGTGATTGTGAACAATAATTTTGTCCATACCGTAACTTCATTAACTCTATAGTTTCTTTAGATGATAAGATTACTTTATTATTTGGTCTGGCATGATCAGTATGAGCATGGGTGATCAATGCTCTTTTCACAGGAAAAATGGGGTCTATAAAAAAATCTCCAGGCATACAATATAATCCACCCTTTTTTTTTATTAACCAATTTATTTTTGTTTTAGTCATGACTATATTTAATATTAATAAATTCTTATATAAATGACGGAATTAAAATTACCAGAAAAGTTTAATAATTTTTTATCTGACAAAAACTGGAGATTATTTGAGTATCAAGTAAGTTTTCTTTCAAGCTTAAATGATTCTTCAATTTCACGATTTCTTATTTCATCAGATACTGGAACTGGAAAAACAATAACTTTATTTCTTCCATTTTTAATTAATGTTATTAAGAAAAAAAATTGTAGAATCATTTATATCTCCCCACTAAAATCAATACTATCTGATCTTTACAAAAATTTAAAGCTGCTGATTTCAGAATTAGAATTGAATATTAATATTGATAAAAGAACTGGTGATGAGTCATCAGCATTAAAGAAAAAGCAGATAGAAAATCCAAGTAATATTATCTTAACGACCCCAGAATCACTTGCTCTTTTGATTACGAAGAGAGAATCAGATAAAATATTTAGAAATACTAATTACCTAGCAGTTGATGAATTAAATGATATCATCAATAACAAAAGAGGTGATCTTTTATCTCTAACTATTTCAAGGATTTTAGAATATAATAAAAAAATAAAATTATTTAGTGCATCTACAAATATCCAAAACTTTAGATATCTTATTGATTGGCTTTCATTTGGAGAGAAAACTAAAACTATAAAAAACAAATATTATAAAAAATTAAAACTTGATATATCTCTTTTAAAAAACACACCTGACTTTGGTCACTCTTCAGATTTTGCAATAAGCAAGATTTATGAAATAATAAAAAAAAAAAAAAACTATAATTTTTGTCAATACGAGAGCTCAATGTGAAATCTTGTTTAAAAACTTATTTATTAATTACCCTGATTTAAAAATTGGAATTTATCACAGTTCATTGTCAAAAAAAGTAAGACAAGAAACAGAGCTTAAAATCAGACAAAGTAAAATTAATTCAATAATTAGCACCTCTTCGTTAGAAATGGGAATTGATTGGAAAAATATTGATCAGGTTATAAATATTGGAACTCCCAAGAGTGTAAATAAACTAATACAAAGAACTGGAAGATCAAACCATAAATATAACGAAATTTCCAAAGCATTATTAATTCCTACTAACAAATTTGAATATCTTGAATGTATTGCTTTAAAGAATTTGGTTAAAAGAAAAACCTTTGATACAATAATTGAAAAAAAAGGAGCTAAAGACGTATTATGTCAATACCTGCTTTTAGTTTCTTGCCACTCAGCCTTCTCGCCACAAAATATTTACAAGAGCATTAAAAAAGTATTTCCCTATAAAGATCTAACTAAAAATGATTTTGATTCAATTCTTTCTTTTATTTATGACGGTGGTTACGTACTAAAACAATACAAGCATTTAACAAAACTTAGAAAACTAATAAATGGAGATTACATAGTAAAAGATGAAAAAATTAAGAGGCAGATCTTAATGAATATTGGTACTATAATTGATTCTAGTATCCTACAAATAGTTACTTTAAAAGGGAAATTGTTAGGAACGGTAGATGAGTCTTTTTTAAATTCAATCAAAGAAAAAAATGTTTTTATTTTTGCTGGTTTAACGCTCACCTGTATTAAAATAAAAGATAATCAAATAATTGTTAAATTAAGTAGAGGAAAGTCGAAGAAGGTTCCTATTTACTGGGGTGGTACTATGCCTTTGAAATCTAATCTCTCAGATGAAATTTTAAATATATTGGAAAATCATCAAAAACAGAATTTTCCTAGTCAAATAAAGAATTTCATTATCAATCAAAAAAAGATATCTGATATTCCCAAAAGAAAAAGAATCCTAATAGAGAGCTTTCCATACAGTCAAGGAAAGTATCTATTTTTTCATACTTTTTTAGGCAAAGAAACTAATCAAACAATGTCAAATATATTGATAAATTTCTTTAATAAAAAGAATGTTTTAGCCTTAAATTATATTTTAAATGATTACTCTTTTGGACTATTTTTTAATAAAAATACAATATTAGAAAAGGCATCTTTAGATAATTTTTTCTTATCAAGTTTTAAAAAATTAAATTCTCTAGATACGTTTATTGCCAAAAGGATTTTTAAAGAAATATCAATAATAAGTGGATTAATAAAAAAGAATGATATTTATAAAAAAAAAAATTACAATTATGTTAATAGCGATATTATATTTGATACAATCAGAAAATATGAACCACAACATATTATTCTAAAAATTACAGAAGAAGAAATAAACAATCATCTTTTACATTCAAGTCAAATTGAAAAATTAAAGACGATAAGTTTTAAATATTTAAAATTACCTTACTGTTCTGAATTTTCAAAATCACTGATTATGGAAAAAGAGAAAATAAAAGCCAATGATCTAATATGAACAATCTATTTTTAAGTAAAAAGATTTTAGGTCTTGATTTAATTTTTGATAAAACAGGAGTTTTATTTATTAAAAATTTAAAAATACTTGTTGTTGCAGATCTACATTTAGGAAAAAGCAAATCTATGAATAGAACTGGCAACTTTATTCCTCCTTATGATAATCAAGAAACTATAATAAATTTGAAAAATGTAATTTATCGATATAAACCTAAAAAAATCATATCATTAGGTGATAATTTTCACGATAATTTCTCAATCTTAAATATGGATAGAAATTATCTAAATGATATTAAAAAAATTACCCAAAGTTTAAGGTTTATATGGATAATCGGTAATCATGATAGTCACTTAATTAATAAAGAAAAAATAGGAGGTGAATTTTTACGGAGCCTAAATGAAGACAATTTTAATTTCACTCATATAAAAACTATAAATAAAAAAGAAAAAATATTCGAATTCTCGGGTCATTATCATCCAAAAACATGTATAAAGTTGAATAATTCAAAATTTTATTATAAATGTTTTGTAGTTGGTAAGAATTTTTGTATTTTACCTTCTTTTGGATATTATACTGGCGGAATGGATGTTAAATCGACCATCTTCAAAGAAATTAAAAATGAAAAAATTCAGCTAATTGTTCTTGGAAAAAGAGAGATAATACAACAAGAATTTAAATTATGATTCCACTAAAAGACGAGAACCCTACAAATAGTAAATCTTATATTAGACTTATCATTTTAGTAATTTGTAGTCTCATTTTTATTTTACAAATTTCATCTGATAACAGGGACTTTTATAATTACTATTTTGGTTTTAAACCAGCCTCTTTTTTTAGTAATTACAACCTTCCTACCTTTTTTCCAGTTTTAACAGTTATAACATCCATTTTTATGCATGGTGGATGGATGCATTTCCTTGGAAATATGTTATATCTGTGGATCTTTGCAGATAATGTTGAGGATGTATTAGGTAAAAAAAGATTTATTTATTTTTACCTTCTTTCTGGAGTTTTTGCTTCTTTTTCTCAAGCTTTAACAAACATAGATTCAAATATTCCAATGATTGGTGCCTCTGGTGCAATAGCTGGTATATTGGGTGCATATTTGCATTTATTTCCAAAAGCTAAAGTATTGGTGCTAGTCCCTTTTGTTATTTTTTTTACAATTAGAATTCCTGCTTTTCTTCTTTTAATAATTTGGTTTATTTTTCAGTTTATGAATTTAGGAAGTCAGGGTTCAAATGTAGCATGGGTAGCACATATTGGCGGTTTTATATTTGGATTTTGTTATTCTTTTTTATACAAGCCCAAGTTTAAAAAAACCATTAAGAAAAAAGGTAAATCAATTTTTTTAAAAAAAAAAGGACCCTGGGATTAATCAATTCCAAAATATTTAAGAATTTCATCCTCATCCTGATTTAGTTCTGGTGCTAACTCAATCTTTTCTTTGGTTCTATTAAAGGAAAATTTAAATGGACTTCTTGAAACCTTTATAGAATTATTTCTATTAATTTTATAGTCTGAGATCATCTTTCTGCTCACAATTTGTTTATTATTAATAACTTCATCAATTTTATTTATTTTTGCACATGGTATCTTATTTTTAGAGAATTTTTTAATCCAATAGTTTGACTTTTCGCTCAGTAATTTTCTTTCAATTCTTTTTCTTAATTCTTTTAAATTTAAATTTCTTTGTATATTTGAATTAAATCTAACATCCTCTAACATCTTAGAGTCATTTATTAGTAAGCAAAATTTATTAAATAATTTCTCATTTCCTAAGGCTATTACAATTGAATCATCTTTTGTATTAAAAGCACCAAAGGGTGAGATTGATGGATGATCTGTTCCTAATGGTTTGGGATTTACTTTCTCAATAGAGAACCTTGTTATAGCATTTTCTAAAATTGCAACCTGACAATCCAACATACTTAAATCAAGTTTTGAGCCTAAACTAGTCTTATTTCTTCTAATCAACTGACTTAAAACACCTATTACACAAAAAAGACTTGCAGCTATATCACCTATAGACGTACCAACTCTCACAATATTTTTTTTATCTTGACCAGTTATACTCATTAAGCCTCCCATTGCCTGAACTACAATATCATAGGCCGGTTGATCTTTTAATGGACCAGTTTCTCCAAATCCACTAATTTTACCATGAATCAACTTGGGAAATTTTTTAGACAAAAAACTCCAACTATAACCAAATTTTTCTAATGTTCCTGGTTTGAAATTATCAATTAGCACATCAGATTTGGATAATAATTTTTGAAAAATTTTTTTATGTTTATTTTTTTTTAAATCAAGTGAAATGCTTTTTTTACCTCTGTTCAAAGAGATAAAGTAGCATGATTTTTTGTCTAAAAAAGGACCAAAGTTTCTTGAATCATCTCCACCTGGTTTTTCAACTTTAATAATTTTTGCACCAAGATCACGGAGAATCATTGTTGCGTATGGTCCTGACAATACATTTGTAAGATCTAGCACCACAATTCCTTCTAAAGGTAAATTATTTAATTCTTTTTCCAATAAAATACTTGAGATTTTTAATTATTATTATCAAAATAAAGCATGAATTTTGATCAATTCAATGAAAAAAGTAAAATAATAATCAATGAAGCCCAAAACAAGGCAATTTCACTTAATAATCAACAAGTTTTACCAGAACATCTTTTATTTTCACTTGCAAGTAATGGAGACGAATTTTTTAATGAATTACTGGTTGCATGCAACTCTGATAAATCAGCTATTATAGGTGATATTGAAATAGAATTAAAAAAAATTCCAAATGTATCAGGATCAAACTTAAATCTATTTTTTTCAAATGAATTAATAAGAATTTTAGAAAATGCTAAAGAAATTAAAAAAGAATTTAATGATTCGTTTATATCCCCAGAAGTATTACTCTATAGTGTTTTATGCCATGAAAATCCTAATATTACAAAAATTTCAAAAAAAAATAATCTTAACAAAGAAAGCTTAAAATTTGCTATTTTAAAGTTGAGAAAGGGGCAAACCATAGACGATAATCAAACAAAAATTGAATCAGATGTTTTAAAAAAATTTTCTGTTGATTTAACTGAGTTAGCGAAAATTGGAAAGCTTGATCCAGTAATTGGAAGGGAAGAAGAAATAAGAAGAAGCATTCAAGTATTATCAAGACGTACCAAAAATAATCCAGTGTTAATAGGTGAACCAGGAGTAGGAAAGACAGCAATAGTTGAAGGTTTGGCCCTTAGAATTATTAATAATGACGTGCCTGATTCACTTAAAAATAAAAAAGTATTATCTTTAGATTTAGGTTCAATAGTGGCAGGAGCCAAGTTCAGAGGTGATTTTGAGGAAAGATTAAAAAAAATACTAAAAGAAGTTAGTGAAAATGAAAATTCCTTAGTTTTATTTATAGACGAAATTCACACATTAGTAGGTGCGGGAAAAACTGATGGAGCAATGGATGCATCAAACTTATTAAAACCAGCTTTAGCTAGAGGAGAGTTGCATTGCATAGGTGCAACAACACTCAATGAATATAGAGAGAATATTGAAAAAGATGCTGCTCTGGCAAGAAGATTTCAGCAAATTTTGATAGAAGAACCCTCATTAAATGATTCAATTTCAATTTTAAGAGGCTTGAAAGAAAAATATGAAGTTCATCATGGTGTAAAAATTCTAGATTCAGCGATTGTCTCAGCTGTAGAATTATCTAAGAGATATATAAATGATAGATATTTACCAGATAAAGCAATTGACTTAATGGATGAAGCTGCTTCAAGAATAAGACTCCAGATTGACTCAAAACCTGAAAAATTAGACAAAATTGAAAGAAAACTTCTTCAAAGTAAGATTGAATATGAAAGTTTAAAAAAAGAAAATGATAAAAAATCGCTTGATAGAGCAAATAATCTTGAAAATGAAATTGACGTTTTAGAAAAAGAATTTGATGAATTCAATAAAAATTGGAAAAGAGAAAAAGATATTATTCTCGATATTCAAAAGTTAAAATCAACGATTGAACACAATAAAAATATCTTAAGTATATTACAAAGAGAAGGAAAATTGTCTGAAGCTGGAGAGTTAGCTTACAGTAAAATACCTGATTTGGAAAATCAGCTTAAACAACTTGAGTCCAAAAAAGAACAAAAGATATTGAGTAAATCTGTAACAGCAGATGAAATTGCTGAAGTAATTTCAAAATCATCAGGAATTCCTGTTGAAAGAATGCTTGAAGGTGAAAAAGAAAAAATAATTAATATGGAATCAGAATTAAAAAAAAAAGTTATAGGTCAAGATCAAGCCATAGAAAAAATTTCAAAATCAGTATTAAGGTCAAGAGCTGGAATTCAAGACCCAAACAGACCGATTGGGATTTTTCTTTTTTTAGGCCCAACAGGAGTGGGAAAAACTGAACTTACAAAAATTGTTGCCGAATTTCTTTTTAATAATCCACAGTCTTTATTTAGATTAGATATGTCAGAATATATGGAAAAGCATTCTGTATCAAAGCTAATTGGCTCACCACCAGGTTATATTGGTTTTGAAAGTGGTGGAGTTTTAACAGAGAGTATTAGAAGGAAACCTTATCAACTGATTCTTTTAGATGAAATTGAAAAAGCTCATTCAGATATTTTCAATTTATTACTTCAAGTTTTTGACGAAGGAAGATTAACAGATTCACAAGGAAGATTAGTCAATTTTAGAAACACCTTGATTATCATGACTTCAAATATTGGGGCTGAATTTATTAATTTTTCAGATGATCAAGAAAATAAAATTGAAATTTTTTCTCAAGAAAAAATTAAAGAGGAAGTAAAAAAAAGATTTAAACCTGAATTTTTAAATAGAATTGATGATCTAATTATTTTCAACAGACTTACAAAAAAAGAAATAGAAAAAATAATTGAAATTCAGATTAAAGAACTTTGTAAAATACTGAAGCAAAAAAAAATAACAATCGAACTAGATAAAAAAGCCAAGGATTGGATTTCAAATGAAGGTTTTTCAACAACCTACGGAGCAAGGCCCTTGAAACGATTGATTCAAACAGAAATTACAGATAATATAGCACATTTGATTATGAGCAACAAAATCAAAGATGAAGCTTTTCTTAAGATAACAACTGACAAGAAAAATGAATTAATTATTAAATATGACTAAAAATGTTGGAATAATTGGTCTAGGGGTTATGGGTTGTCACATTGCGTCTCATTTGATAAAAAAAAAATCTTTACACATATTAGATAGAAAGTCTCAAAAAACAAAATCCTTTATCAAAAAATATAGAAATTCCAAGAACTTTACATCTCACAAAAACTTGGATGAATTATCAAGCAACTGTTCATTTATAATAACTTGCGTTGGTGATGATAAAGATTTAGAGGATATCTTTTTTAAAAAAAAGGGGATCCTGGATGGATTAAAAAAAAATACAATTGTTGTGGATCACACAACAGCCTCTTTAAAGATTACAAGAAAACTCTATAAAAAATTACTTAAAAATAAATGTTTTTTTTTTGACGCGCCAATGAGTGGGGGAGAAATAGGTGCCAAAAATGGAAATTTATCCTTAATGATTGGTGGTGATAAATCAAACTACAATAGTCTTAATAATATATTAAGATTGTATTCTAAATCTTTGGTTTATATGGGTAAAAGTGGATCAGGGCAATTAACTAAGATGGTTAATCAAATTTGCGTTGCTACAATAATACAGGGTCTTGCTGAGGCAATTAGTTTTGCTAAAAACAAAAAGTTAAACATTGATGATTTAGTTGATGTAATCAAAAATGGTGCTGCACAATCTTGGCAACTTGAAAATAGAGCCAAAACAATGTGGGATTTCAAATTTAATTTTGGTTTTATGAATAAACTAATGCTTAAAGATTTGAACTTAATATTTGATGAAATAAAAGATTCAGATCAAAAACTTCCCGTTACAAAAATCATAAGAGAGAATTATAAACAGCTTGTTAAGAGTGGTTTTGAAAAAGAAGATACTTCAAACTTGATAAGATTACTAAAGTGATTCGCTACCGGTTTTGTTAACAAGTAGAGCCTCTAAAATCTTTTTCTTTAATGAATCCAATCCTATTTTTTTCTTTGCAGATATCATAATTGATTTTTGATTAAACAGGTTGTGTAAATTAGATTTGTTTTCTATCAAATCTATTTTATTTATAACCTCTATGATTCTTTTATCGTCTTTATCTATCCCTATTTCTTCAAGTATTTTTTGCACTTCGGTTTTTTGAACTAAATATTGTGAGTCAGAAATGTCCCTTATATGAAGAATTAGATCTGAATTAAATATTTCATCAAGGGTTGATTTAAAAGCATCTATCAAAGTAGTAGGTAAATCTCTTATAAACCCAACTGTATCAATGAAAATAAAATTAAATCCATTAAAATAACCATTTCGAATTGTTGAATCCAGAGATGCAAATAGCATATCTTTTGACAAAACTGATGATTTGGTAATTAAATTAAACAAAGTTGATTTACCTGAGTTTGTATAACCAACAAGTGATATTACCGGTATTTTATTTTTTATTCTCCTATATCTTTGAATTTCTCTAATTTTATTGATTTTTAGAATTTTTTTTTTGAGCCTATTGATTCTTTCAGTTAATTGTCTTTTGTCAGATTCAATTTGTTTTTCTCCTGGACCACCCATAAAACCAGCACCTCCTCTTTGCCTCTCCAGGTGAGTCCATGATCTTACAAGTCTACTTTTTTGAAACCTTAGACTTGCAAGTAAAACACTTAATTTACCTTCATTAGAATTTGCTCTTGAACCAAATATTTCCAAAATCAATCCAGTTCTGTCAATAATTTTACAATTAATAATTTTTTCTAAATTTCTTTGCTGTATAGGTGATAAACTGGTGTTTACAAAAACTAAATTTGCAGTTAATTCATTTACTTTATTTTTCAATAAATTTACATAACCCGAATTTAAATAAGTTTTAGAATTTACTTTATCAATTCCAACAATGGCTGAAAAAATACATTTCAAATTAATGGCTTTCACAAGGCTAATTGCTTCATTAAGAAGAATATCTTTATTGTCTTTAGATTTTTTTAAATAAGGATGTATTACAAAAGTATCAGTATTAATCATTAATTTGACTTTTTATAAAATCATCATATTTCGACATAAGGGTTTTGGTAATTAATCCAGGTTTACCATTATATACATTTTTCTTTTCAATCTTAACTACAGGAAGAATTCTTACTGTGGTGCTAGTTAGAAATGCCTCCTTACATAACTTAAGATCAGTTATAGAAAAAGCTTTTTCTTTTACTTTAAAACTTAATTTTTTTGCAATTTCTAATACTGAATCTCTTGTTACTCCTCCTAAAATAAAATTATTAGTAGGATGAGTCTGAATTTCATTTTTTTTAGTTACTATAAAAGCATTAGATGTTGAACCTTCAGTAATATAATTATTTCTTATTTGCCATGATTCATAAAAACCCTTTTCAAAAGCCTGTTGTTTCTCAAGAACATTAGGTAAAAGAGAAATAGATTTAATATCACATCTACTCCATCTTTTATCATCAGTTAATCCAATACTAACCCCTCCTAAGACAGATTTTTTATCAAGGTTAGCTAAAAAAGTAAAAATAATAAGATTAGGTACAGCTAATTTAGGAAAGAGATGATTTCTTATAGCGTTCCCTCTAGTAATTTGAAGGTATAGATAACCTTCTTTTTGATTATTTAATTTAATTAACTTTTTTATGATTAATTCTAAAGATTTTGAATTATTAAAAGGATATTTTATTTTTAAATTTTCAAGGGATTTGTTTAATCTCTTTAAGTGCTTTTGAAAATTGATAACGTTTGTACCTGAAAAATACATCACTTCATAAACACCATCAGAAAAATTAAAACCACGATCTTGAATAGAAACCATAGCATCAAATTTAGTTTGAAATGAACCATTGATATAACAAATAGACATTAAAAGAACTCTATATTTACTTCAGAATATTTTTCTATTTCTTTGATTGAGGCAGGTTCTGAAAAAATAATTAACTTATCTTTAACAAAAATAGTTGTATTCTCATCAGGAAAAATCACTTCATTGTCCCTAACTATACCTCCAATAACCACTCCTTCAGGAATATCAAGGTCTGAAATTTTTTTGTCAGCAAATTTCGTTGTTGGTAATATTTCAATTTCCATTATTTCTCCTCTATCATTACCAAAATCGTGAATTTCTTTAACTTTCCCTCTTCTTACATATTGGAGGATTGCAGAGGTTGTTATGTTTCCAGGATTAATTAAAACGTCTAAATCAAGTTTTTTGGACAAATTCCTGTAGTTTGTATTATTTACAATTGCCATCGTTCTTTTACAGCCGAGATCTTTTGCAAGTAAAGATGAAAAAATATTGACTTCATCATCATCCGTCACATTGATGATCACTTCAGCACTTGAAGCTCCTGCTTCTTTTAATAAATTAGAATCGATAGCATCACCATACAAAATAGTTGTTTGTTTTGAAAGTTTTGAAGAAATATCTTTTGTTCTTTCTAAATTATTATCTATTATCTTACAATTTATATCTGGATAATCTTTTTCAAGAAGCTTCATAATATTCAAACCAATATTTCCGGCTCCGACAACAATCAACTTTCTATTTTCTTGAGGTTTAATTCCAAAAACTCTTAACGCTCTTAAAATATCTGAGTTTCTAATACAAATGTAAATATCGTCTCCAGGATATAATTCAACTTTGCCAGAGGGAATAATTATTTCATTTTTTCTAAAAATTGAGAGAATCTTAACATCTAAACCAGAGAAAATTCCAGGTAACATCCTCAAGGGAGTATTTATTACAGGACAATCATCATTGATAGAAATACCGACTATTCTAGCTTTTTTATTTCCCAAATAAAATGAATCAAAAGCACCTGGTGTATTTAACTTTCTAATTATATCTTTAGCTACCTCAAGCTCAGGAGATATTACAGCATCAAGGTCAATTTTACCTGCTGAGAAAATCTTATCAACGTAATCAGAGTTTAAGTATTCTGATTCCTTTATTCTAGCAACTTTTAATGGGATTTTAAATAAATGATTTGCCATCTCGCATGATATTATATTCAACTCATCGCTATCAGACACTGCAATTATCATATCAGCTTCATCAGCACCAGCTCTTTCAAGAACCTCAGGATGTGATGTTTTTCCACAAATACTTTTTAAATCAAGACTTTTATTTAAAGATCTTAAAAGAGTTTCAGATTCATCTATAATTGTAACATCATTATCTTCATAAACCAATTGCTTAGCAATATTGGATCCAATCTCACCGGCTCCGCATACAATGATTTTCATTTTAAATCTCCGTATTTATTTTTAAGATTTTTAATTTTCTATATAATGCAGTTCTTTCCATTCCAATTTCTTGTGACATTTTAGATACGTTATACTGAAATTTTTGTAAGTTATAAATCAAATAATTTTTTTCAAAACCTTCTCTTGCATCTTTGATTTTTAAATTTAATGAATCATTTGAAAAATTATTATTAGAATCAAGAAGATTATTACTTAATTCCAATAAATCATCTTTAGAAATTTCAGTTAAGTTTTTATCATTTAACATAAAAATTATCCATTCAATAAATTTTTTAAGTTGAGAAATATTTTTGAAACAATCAAGTTTCTTTAAATATGAAATTGCATCTGAAGAAAATGTTTTTTTCATCAAACTTTTTTCAGAAAAAATATTTAATGAAAAAATTGAAATTAACTCATCAATATCTTCTTTTCTTTTGTCTAAATTTGGAACTTCAACAATATTAAAATTTAACTTATTTAATAAATCTCCTCTTAAAAGTTTTTTTTTTTTTAAATCTTCACGACATGATGCTATAACTCTTAAATTGAGTGATATAGAATTTAAAGCACCAATTCTATAAAATTTTTTTTCTTCTAGAATTCTTAAAATCTTTCCTTGTAGCTTTTTTGACATCAGATTAATATTTTTAAAATATATGGTCCCATTATTTATTTCATCTAAGATGCCTAAAACCTTTATAACTTGATTTTCCTCATATCCAAAAAGATCCGTTTCAAGTTTCCCTTCTTCAGACCTACAATCAATAAATTTAAAATTTTTATTTGATCTATGAGAAAGGTTATGAATTCTTGAAGCAATAAATTCTTTCCCACTTCCGTCATCACCAATTAATAGGATATTAGAGTCAGTTTTACTAATTTGATTAACTTGTTTTTCTAAAACCTTGGATGATTTTGAATTTGCAACTAACTTTGAACCTGAACCTCTTTTAATAAAATCCTGAATTCTTTTTTTTAAAACCAAATTTTCTATTGCCTTTTTGATTTTAAATATTAACAAATCACTATCAAATGGTTTTTCAATAAAATCATAAGCACCCTTTTTAATAGAATTAACAGCAGTCTCAATATTGCCATGACCACTTATCATTATTACAGGAATATTTTGATTAATACTCATAATTTTTTCTAAAGCTTGAAAACCATCAAATTTTGAATTATTTAACCAAATATCTAGTAGAACTAATGAAAATGTTTTTTTTTTAAACAGTTCTAATCCTTTTTCTGAAGACGTTGTATGTTCACACACATAACCTACGTCAGTGAGAAGTCCTGATAATTGATCGCAAATATCAGGCTCATCATCAACTATTAAAATTCTGCTCTCTTTTCCAATCATCTCAATAACAAAAAGTCATACTCTAAATAATTTAATACGAACCCAAGCTCCACCAAACTTCTTACTATCTAAAAGGTTAATTTCTCCACTATGATCTTCAATAATTTTTTTACAGATCGCAAGTCCTAAACCAGTTCCATTTGGTTTATTAGTTATATAAGGTTCAAAAAGTTTATCTCTATTCTCGGGAAAGCCTTTCCCATTATCCTCCACATTAATTGTAACATATTTATTTTCATTGAAAATCTTTATAGATATAATTTTATTCTTAATTGAAGAGGATTCATAAGAATTTTTAATGATATTAAGAAAAACTCTACCCAGTTGATTGCCATCACATTTGATACGAACATCTTTTGATTTATTTTTATAAATAATTTTAATTTTGTCATCAAGAATTTTTACAGTATTAATTTGAGTTTCAATAATAGGTTTAAGTTTTAATAATTTAAATTCACTTTCAGGCATTCTTGCAAAATTCGAAAATTCAGTCACAAGTTTTTGAATATTATGAACTTGCCTTTTAATTGTATTAGTACAGTTAGTTAAAATATCATTCTTATTTTTTTCATTTTTAAATGAATTCTCAAGTCTCTGAGCTGATAATTTAATTGGTGTTAGTGGATTTTTTATTTCATGTGCCATGTATCTTGCTACGCTTGACCAAGCTGCATTTTTTTGGGCAGAAACCAGTTCGGAAACGTCATCGACACTTATAACAAAACCTTTAAGAATTTTTTTCTCAATAATTTCAGAGATTTTAATATTTAAAAATTTTATTTTTTCGTTACCTGTAAATTTAATTTGCAATTCATTATTTTTTAATTTCTTGTTTCTGTATTTTTTTATAATGTCATTTAAAAATGAACTTTCTTTCAAAATTTCTTTTCGAATTTTATTATCAAATATTTTTTGGGAATTTTTATTAAATAAATGAACTTTATTATTCAAGTCCACATAAATAATACCTGTGCTAACATTATCAATGATTTTTTCTGTAAACTTTCTTCTTAAATTAATAGTTTCTTTTGCTTTTAATAATTTATTCTTTTGATCATTTAGTATATCTAACATTTTATTCAGGACATTTGACAAAATATTAAATTCTGTACCCCCAGAAAAAACTCTTATTCTTGTTGAAAAGTCATCTTTTATGATTTTCTCAGAATCAGATATAATTTGCATTATTGGCTCAATAATTTTATTTGAAAATTTCAATCCAAACCATATTGCAAGAAGTATCATTAGAAAGTTTATTGCTATAAAGAGTTGATTAAACTGAAATTGAAAATTATCTAATTTCTTTGTTAAATTAAGGTATTCGTTTGCTGCAATATTTACACTTTCAACTCTACTTAATACATTAGAATCAACATCCTTACCTATAAAAAGGTATGTGGGTATAGCCCTTTGTATTTTCATCAATGCTCTTACCTTAGTTTTTTCATTATTAGGAAACACAGCAATATCACCATCATCAGCAATTAGAAAAGACCATAATGGAGGTGCAGTTTCAGATTCAATTAAAAAACTTCCTACTTTAGCAAGTAATTGTCCAGAGCTTTCAAAAATTATAGCTTCATCAAGATCTTTTATTTCGACAAAGTATCGTAAAAATTCTGATAATCTGTCTTTATCTGTAAAAAAAACTATTTTTTCATTGTTAATTTCACTTCTGATAAATAAGATATCATTTTGTATATTTTTTATATGTTCATTAAAGTATGATTCCGATATATTTTTTGAACCACTTATTACTTGTTTGATTTTATCATTGAACCAAATTTTTATTCCCTGATCAAAAAAAATCAAAGAAAAAACTGTTATTAAAGTTGAAGGGATAAGAGTAATAAAGATAAATAACAATGTAAATTGGATTTTAAATTTTGATTTAAATTTTTCTTTATCAAAATTTTCTTTGATTTTCTTAATAGATATTAAAATTAAAGTTATAATTAAAACAAAATTAATTGAAATTAATTTTGAAACATTTTCAACCTCTTCTAAATTAGAAAGATTTCCAGAAAGAGTAAGGAAAATTACGAAACTAAGAATAAATGAACATGCAAAAATTATTATAAAAAAAATATTAATTAAATCTTTTTTCTCTTTTAGGTCAAAATATTTTGATACAATCATTTTTTTCCGTACTTAGATGGAATATCTAATCTTTTAATCTTTGATCTTAACGTATTTCTATTAATACCTAAAACTTTAGCTGTTTTAATTTGATTTCCTTTACAAAAATCTAATGTTTTTAAAATCAATGGTCTTTCAAATTCATCCATGAATTTTTCATATAAATCAATTGGTTCATTATTATCTTCTAAAGACTTAAAAAAATTATTTAAAAAACCATCTAAATATGAACGGAGATTATCTTTTTCAGATTTGTTTTTAAGTTTTATATTTACATCTTGATTATCTGATTTATTTTCATAGTCAATAAAATCCTCAAGTGAAACAGACGATATAATACTTTCTGTAGTTAAGACAGATATTCGCTTTAATAGATTTTCTAATTCTCTGACATTACCAGGCCAGTTGTAATTTTTCATGAAATTTACAGCTGAACTATCAAATTGTTTTTTTCCATCTGAATAGATGCTCAAATAGTGTCTTGCTAATGAGATTATATCGTTTTCTCTTTCTCTTAATGGAGGTAGAAAAATATTTATTACATTTAACCTATAAAATAAATCTTCTCTAAATTCACCTTTTTCTATGGAATCTTTTAAATTTTTATTGGTGGCCGAGATAATTCTTACATCAGTTTTTATCAATTCTCTTCCCCCAACCCTAGTAAATTCTCCAAATTGTAAAACTCTTAAAAGTCTAGATTGGATTTCGTAAGGCATGTCACCAATTTCATCCATAAAAAGTGTCCCACCAGATGCTTTTTCAAAAAATCCCTGAGTTCTTTTTTCTGCCCCTGTAAAAGCGCCCTTCTCATAACCAAATAATTCACTCTCGATTAAATTTTGAGGAAGAGATGCCATATTTATTACCGTAAAAGGATATTGTGATCTATCACTAAAATTATGAATTGTTTTCGCAACAAGTTCTTTACCTGTCCCAGATTCACCATTTATAAATACTGAAAAATTAGTTTTTGTAATTTTAGCAATATTTTTATATACAACTTGCATGGCTTGAGATGTTCCTATCATTGGCAAATTTTCCTCGATTTTAAATTGATGATGAGTTTCAGCCTTTTTCTTCAAAGATCTATCAACTGAAATTACTAAATCGTTTAAGTCCAAGGGTTTGGGAATATATTCAAATACATCAAGTTGGTCAGCTTTAATAGCTGTTAATATATTATTTTGGGCACTTATAATAATAAATTCTAAATGGTTAAATTTTTTTTTAAGTTTTTTTACCAGCTCTAAACCGTCACCATCAGGCAACACAACATCACAAATGACAAGATCGAATTGTTCTTTTTCTAGCAAAACCCATCCTTCAGAAATTGTAGAGGAAGTTTTAATAAGTATTTTTGACGTACTTAAAGCTTTTACCATTACAACTTTGAGAGAATGATCATCATCAATTATGAGTATTTTTTTTTGCATACAAAACTAGAAAGGTATTATTATTTTTGCTGATGTAATACCATTCACTGATTGTATATCAATTGACCCATCATGATCATCAATTATTTTTTTTACCAAAAATAAACCGACTCCTGAACCTTTTTTTTTTGTTGAAAAAAAAGGCAAAAAAACTTTCTCAATTATATCATTTGGTATTCCTACTCCATTTTCAGAAATAATAATGCTTATTGAATTTTTTTTTATAAAATCCTTCAAATTTGGAATTTTGATGCTTTCTCCTAGAATAAATCTAGTTTTTATACTTAAAAATGAATCTTCATTGAAATTTGAAGATTCGTATCCATTTATTAATAAATTATCAAGTGCTTGCATAATTAAATCTCTATTTATTCTAATCATAGGTAAGGATGGATCAAACTCCTCAATTATTTTTATTTTGTTGGGCATTTGTTTAATTTTAAATAAGCATAATCTTATTAATTCATGAATATTCTCTTCTGATTTTTTTTTAAGGCTCTGTGAGTTTGATAAATTAAAATTTGAAAATAACCTTGTGATTCTTAAGGCTTCTGATTTTATTATTTCTAAAAGTTCAGAATCCACATTAACATATCTTTTTTTTATTAAATCTGAAGCAAGTTTTATTGATGATATAGGATTATTTACTTCATGGGAAATTATTGCAAATATTTCATTAAAGAATTCTAAATTTTGGTCTAAAAAATTATTTTCAACACTTTTAACTTTATTAAAAATCATTATAAATAGATCATCAAATTCATCAGAAATAAGAAATTTTAACTGAAAAAATTCTTTATCAACTTTTAGTCTGTCCTTAATAACAAAATCTCCATCTTTTTTAATTGCTTCTTTAATATTTGATAAAATGGCTAAATCTTCTTTTAATAATTCATCAAGAAGCCTTTCACAAAGATATTCATTACTTTTTTTAAATAAATTTTGAGACTCTAGATTACATAATTTTATCTGTAATTTAGTTTTATCCAAAATTATTATTGGGTCTGGGTAAAGATCAAAAAAAGTTTTAAAAAAAAATAAAGGTTTTTTATTTAACATCAAAAAAATCAGAAAAAATCATTAATTAGTCTCTTTAACTTAATTTCATCCACACATTGATTAATTTTAAAACGAAACTCATTTGAGTTATCTATGCTTTTTGAGTACCAGCCTAAATGCTTTCTAAATGTTTTAATTCCAATTTCTAATCCATAATGCTCAATATTCAAATCAAAATGATTAAGAATAATATCCTTTTTTAATCTTGTTTCTAGTGTTTTTTCTTTACCATTTTTAATCTCTTGAAAAATCCAAGGTCTTCCATAAGAGCCTCTACCTATCATTACACCATCAGCATTAGAAACATTTATAGAGTCGTATACATTTGAAGAATTTTTAATATCTCCATTTACTAACACTGGAATACTCACACTTTTTTTTACCTTACTTATAAATTTCCAATCAGATCTACCTTTAAACATTTGACATCTTGTTCTTCCATGTACAGTTATCATTTTCACACCACAATTCTCTGCAATTTTTGCAATTTTTGGTGCATTTAAAGAATTATCATCCCAACCTTTTCTCATCTTAAGTGTCACAGGAATATTTACTGCACTAGTTACTGATTCCAATATCTTAGTGGCTAATAACTCATTTTTCATTAATGCGGAGCCTGCGTATCCATTAACTACCTTTTTTACTGGACAACCCATATTTATATCGACAAGATCTGCGCCATTATCTTCACAAATCTTTGCAGCCTCTCCCATAACATCAGGGTCGCAACCTGCAATTTGGACTGCTGATAAAAAATCATTGGTTTTTTTAATCATTTTCATTGTTTTTTTGTTTCTTTCTAATAGGGCTCTGCTTGCTATCATTTCAGAAAAAACTAAACCTGGCTCAAATAATTTTACTATTTCTCTGTAAGGAAAATCAGAAATTCCTGACATAGGTGCAAGTAAATAGTTACTTTTTAATTTTAAATTTCCAATATTTAACATTATGCTAATAATCTAATTCCAAAATATGAGAAAGTTATAAATATAAACGATAATAAAATCATTTTAAAAACCATTTGACCAGATAATCCTCTGAGTTTTCTTATAAAAATGATTAGAACTGTAATAAACAACGTTATTAAACTTAAAATCACTTTTTCATTAAAAAAATAAATTAATTCTTGTCCACTTTCAATAAAATAATAAAGCCCAGATAAAAGAGAAATAATTAAAAAAATTATAGTTAAATATAAAAATCTTACAGAAAGGAGTTCGCTCTCATAAATAGACGGCAATGAATCATTAAGAATCTTGTTGAATTTCATTTTCTTAATATAGGAATCTTGAATAAAAGTGCAGAATGAAGTTACCAAGCTTATTGTTATAAGAGAATAAGCTAAAAGAGATGTGATAATATGTAAAATTAAAAAACTATTATCAAATAATTTAGAACTCTCATTATCATTAATAAAGGATATTCCAATAAAAAATCTAAAAATCAATAGAATCAAAAAAAAAGGAATAAAAATAATTCTAAACCTTATAAATTGATTAGAAATAATTGATAAGAAGAAAAAAAGAAAGAAAGTTATCAAAACTAATAAAGATGTTACTAAAGTAAGTGTATTAGAAATATAATTTAAAACGTAAAAATAATGAAAAAAACTGATAGTTAATAAAAAAAATAAATTAAATAAATAAACTAACTTATGAATATCTATGATAATTTGTAACCTTGTAAAACATAAGAGAGAAAATAATATTAAGCCTAAAAAAGAAATTATTTCTAAAGATATGTATAAATTCATATAATATCTATACTACAAATTTTTATGCAAAAGAATAACCTAGCAATAATACTTAGTGGAGGAAAAGGTAATAGATTTGATTCACCTATTCCTAAACAACTTCATAAGATTAATAATAAGACTATAATTCAATTAAGTTTAGAAAAATTTGTAAACTCCAAACTTTTTAATAACATTATTATTGTGAGTCACAAGGATTTTATCAAAGATACAAAAAAATTAATTACTAATAAAGAGATAAGAATTATTGAAGGTGGAAAAACAAGGCAAGAATCAGTTTTTAATGGTTTAAATAAAGCTCAAGAATTAAATCCTGATAACGTTTTAATTCATGATGCTGTAAGACCTTTTTTTTCAGAAAAACTACTAATAGAGATATGCCAAAACTTGACTAAATATGAAGGTGTTGTTCCTTCACTTAATATAAATGACTCAATAAGGTATAATCTCAAAAATAATTACAAAAACATTAATAGAGATAATCTAAAACTAATCCAAACCCCTCAGGGATTTAAATTTAAATCAATACTCGAGGCGCATAAAAAATTTAAAAAGAATATCTTCACAGATGATTCATTAATTTTTTATAAGCTAAAAAAGAAGATTAAATTAATAAACGGTGAAACTCTAAATTTTAAAATAACCACTAAAGAAGATTATAAATTTGGGAAATTATTATTTAAAGGAGCAAAGCAAATGCAAGATATAAGAGTTGGAAATGGTTTTGACGTTCATAAATTCAAAAATGGTGATACCTTAAAACTTTTTGGAATAAAGTTACCATTTACAAAGAGTTTAGAAGGTCACTCAGATGCTGATGTGGGTTTTCATTCAATTGTAGATGCCATTCTAGGAGCGCTTTGTATGGGTGATATTGGAAATCATTTCCCTCCAACTGATAATAAGTGGAAAAATAAATCCTCAATTTTCTTTATGAATTTTGTAAAAAAACTGTTGGTTCAGAAAAAATATAAAATTAATAATCTCGATATAACTCTTATTTGTGAAGAGCCAAAGGTATCTAAATATCAGAAAGATTTTATTTCAAGTATTTCTAATGCTCTTGAACTAGATCAAAAATTAATAAATGTAAAGGGAACTACAACAGAAAAATTAGGTTTTCTAGGAAGGGGAGAAGGCATTGCTTGTCAGGTTTCAGTGACGATCTCAAATAATGAAAAATAATAAAAAATATATTTCTACTTTTTTTTGCAGTGGATTTGGGATTGGTTATTTTCCATTTTTTCCTGGCACTTTGGCTTCTTTAGTAATTCTTCCAGTTTGCTGGTCAATAAAATCAAATTTTAGCAATCAAATTTTCTTATTAATCATTTTTCTATACATTTTAGCATCACTTTATTTTTTAAAATTTATTTTAACTAATAAAAAAAATATGGATCCAAAGTATGTGGTATGTGATGAGTATATAGGGCAAGCTATTGCATTAATATTCTGTAATCAGAATATTTTAGATTACGTAATTGCATTTTTGATCTTTAGAATACTTGATATAATAAAACCATTTCCCATAAGTTATTTTGATAATATGAAAAATATCTCAGGAGTAATCTTAGATGATTTTTTTGCAGGCTTTTTTGTATCCCTATTGTTTTTAAGTTACTATGGTATGTGAAGCAAAAATAAAGAAATTTATTAAAATTCTTTCTAAAAAAAAGATTAAACTTTGTATTGCTGAATCAATTACAGGTGGAAGTTTTGCATATAAAATAATAAAAAATGAAGGTGCTTCTAAAATAATCGACTATTCAATAGTATGCTATTCAAATAATTCAAAAAGAGAAATTCTAAATATTAAGGAAATCGAAAAATATGGAGTTGTTAGTAAAGAAGTGGCAAAAGCTATGGCAAAAGAGGTTGTCAGGTATTCAGATAGCAAAAAAATTCTGGCATTATCATGTACAGGCCAAGCTGGTCCAAAAAAACTAAACCAAAAAGAAACAATTGGATCAGTTTATATTGGTGTAAATTATAATGAAGTAAATTTTTCAATAAAAAGAAAGATTCAAGAAAAAAAAAGATTAGCTATTATTGATGCAACAGTTAACGAAATGATAGATATTGGTTTGAAAACTATTTTGCGTTAATTTTGTAACGCAAAATTTTTTCTTTTTGGTTTTTATAAAATAATTTATCTTTTATAACTAACTCTCTAAATTTAGTTGAATTATTAAAATTATTTAGAAAATTTTTGTACGATTGAAAATCGTTATTTTTAGTCTTTAAAATTAAAATATTTTTTTTTATTGCTTCAATATTATTTATAAAAACAAAGATATTTTTTTTACTGAATAGAATTTCAAATAGTAAAAAGAAAAAAATTAAAAAATATGATAGAAATAATATATTTTTATTTATTTTCATTTTAGAAATTTAATAAATGGATTGATACCTGAAAAGTTAATAGAATCGTCTCTATCTTCAATTCTGAGCAATTGATTATACTTTGCAACTCTTTCAGATCGGCATAAAGAACCAGTTTTAATTTGGCCAGAGGATGTGCCAACTGAAAGATCTGAAATAAAAGTATCTTCAGTTTCACCTGATCTATGGGAAATAATTGTATTAAAATTATTTTTTTTTGCCAATTCTATGGTTTTTATAGTTTCCGTTAAAGAACCTATTTGATTTAATTTAATTAAAATTGAGTTTCCTGCTTTTTTGTTAATTCCCATATCAAGTCTTTGTGATGATGTAACAAATAAATCATCTCCTACCAATTGACATTTTGAACCTAATTCTGAGGTTAAATATACCCATCCATCCCAATCATTTTCATCCAAACCGTCCTCAATAGAAATAATAGGATAGTTTTTAATTAAATCAGAATAATAATTTACCATTTCTTCTTTTTTAAGTTTTAACGATTCACCACTCATAATATATCTATCTTCTCTAAAAAATTCAGATCCCGCAACATCAAGTGCAATAAAAACCTCTTTTCCAGGAATGTAATTTGACTTTTCAATGGCTTTTATAATTAAGTCCAAACATTCTTTGTTTGAAGAAATATCTGGTGCAAACCCTCCTTCGTCTCCAACAGAGGTTGATAATTTTCTTTCTAATAAAATTATTTTTAGGGAATTAAATATTTCACAACCTGCTCTCAAGGAACTTTTAAAGGAATTAAAACCACAGGGAACGATCATGAATTCTTGAAAATCTAAACTATTATTAGAATGACATCCTCCATTAACTATATTCATCATTGGAGTTGGTAAAGAGTTTTGCATCCCACCTATATACTTATAAAGTGGTGTATTTAATAGGTTTGATGCAGATTTTGCACATGCTAAAGAAACTGCCAAAATTGAATTTGATCCAAGTCTTTTCTTATTTTTTGTTCCATCTAAATCAATTAAAACATCGTCAATTTCTTTTTGATTAGTTACATCAAAGCCTGAAAGTGTTTCTTTTATTTCAGTGTTTATTAGATTGACTGCATTAGTTACACCTTTTGAAAAAAATCTTTTTTTATCACCATCTCTTAGCTCATAAGCTTCGTGAGAACCAGTTGAAGCACCAGACGGAACTGATGCTATACCAATTTTTTCGTTAGAAAGTTGAACCTCAACTTCAACAGTTGGAACTCCCCTACTATCAATTATTTCTCTCGCAAAAATTGATCTAATAGTAGACATTAATTTAAATCCTTATTTTTAGATAAATTATCGTAAAGTAATATACTTTGGATTAGCTTTCCTAATTGTTTTAATGGGACCATATTTGGTCCATCGGAAGGTGCATTTTTTGGATTATTGTGTGTTTCTATGAATAAACCTGAAATACCTGTCGTTATAGCAGCTTTTGCTAAAACAGATACAAACTCATAATCACCACCTGATGAATTTTTGTTTCCTCCTGGAAGTTGGACTGAATGAGTTGCATCAAAAATGACTGGAAATCCTGTCTTTTTCATAATTGGTAATGATCTCATATCTGAAACTAAGTTATTGTAGCCAAACATAGTACCTCTTTCAGTTAGAAGCAAACTTTTATTTCCAGTTGATAAGATTTTTTTAACAATATTATGAACTTCCCACGGTGATAAAAATTGACCTTTCTTTACATTTACAGGTAGTTTTGTTTTTCCAGCCTCTAAAATGATATCTGTCTGTCTACACAAAAATGCAGGAATTTGAATTATATCTAGAAATTCTTTTGCAATCTTGCATTGAAATACATCATGAATATCTGAGATAACTGGACAACTAAATCTTTCTCTTATTTGAGATAAAATATCTAGGCCCTTTTTAATGCCCACACCTCTCTGACTTTTATAACTTGATCTGTTAGCCTTATCATAGGAACTTTTGAAAATATACTTGAAGCCTATTTTTTTGGACAATTTTTCTATTTCATCACAAATCTCAAATGCATGTTGCTTGCTTTCAATTTGACATGGCCCCAAAATAAACTTAACTTCTGAATTATTTGATAAAAAAAAATTTTCAAAAACTCTTACTTTTTTCATTGTGAACTATTTTTTAATAAAGCTTTTATATATGAATTAAAAATTGGATGAGGTTTAAAAGGAGTAGATTTTAGTTCTGGATGAAATTGCACTCCTAAAAACCATGGGTGGTCATTTCTTTCCATTATTTCAACAAGATTTCCATCTGGAGACATTCCTGACAAGATAACTCCACTCATTTCAATTTCTTTCTTATAATTATAATTTACCTCATAACGATGCCTGTGTCTTTCACTGATTTTGTTTTTTTTATAAATAATATGTGCTTTTGATTTGTTTTTCAAAATCGCAGTGTAAGATCCAAGTCGCATACTTCCGCCTAGATTCTTAGTATCATGCACTAAAGTTTTTTTATTTTTTTTCCATTCATGAATCATTGATATCACAGGTAATGAAGTTTTACCAAACTCAGTCGAAGATGCTTTTTCAAAGCCCTTGAGATTACTTATTGATTCTAAAATTGCCAATTGCATACCAAAACAAATTCCTAAAAATGGGATTGAATTTCTCTTAGATATTTTTATGGCATTAATCTTCCCTATTGTACCATCTTTTCCAAAACCACCAGGCACAAGAATACCATTACAATCATTTAAAATTTTTTCACACTTTTTAATGTCATCTAATTTTTTTGAATCAATCCATTTAATATTTACTTTAGTATTATTAAAAATACCACTATGAAATAAAGCCTCGTTAAGAGACTTATATGATTCTGATAAATTTGTATACTTTCCAACTATTCCAACTGTTACTTCTGATTTAAGTTGATAAAACTTTTTAAGAAAGTCTTCCCATAGTTTTAAACTTAAAACTTTATTTTTTTTTACTTCTAGGTGTTTGAAAAGTTGTGTTAACAACCCTTGGTTATTTAATTTTAATGGAACTTCATAAATTGTAAGAGCATTTTCAACTAATATAACAGAATCAAGCGAAATATTGCAAAAAAGTGAAATTTTGCTTTTTGCTTTTTTATCAAATTTTTTTTCTGCCCTACACAAAAGTAAATCAGGTTGTATTCCCAATCCTAAGAGTTCTTTTACTGAATGTTGTGTTGGTTTGGTTTTAAATTCGTTTGCAGAAGATAAAAAAGGCACTAGAGTCAAATGTATAAATAAAGTTTTACTTTTTCCCAACTCATTTCTTAGTTGTCGAATAGCCTCAAGAAAAGGCAAACTCTCTATATCACCAACTGTTCCACCAATTTCACAAATAACAAAATCTTCATTATTTAAATCTTTATTTATGAATTTTTTTATTTCATTTGTTACATGTGGGATTACTTGAACTGTTGATCCAAGATAATCACCTCTTCTCTCTTTTTTTAAAACTTCTGAATAAATCTTTCCAGTAGTGATATTATCATTTTTTTTAGAAATAATACCGGTAAATCTTTCATAATGCCCAAGGTCCATATCTGTTTCAGCACCATCGTCAGTAACAAAGACTTCACCATGCTGAGATGGGTTCATAGTACCTGGATCAATATTTAAATAAGGGTCTAGTTTTCTTACTCTAACTTTGTACTTACAAAGGCTTAGTAAGGAGGCTATAGATGAAGATACAATACCTTTACCTAGTGATGAAACAACACCACCAGTAATAAAGATAAATTTAGTCATGGCTCAAAAAAAAAAAATAGTTGGATTCATTGTCACTCAACAGGCACACTCACACCTTCATTATCTTGTTTTTCTACGTCAAACTCTTCAGGAATTAAATCTAATCTATCTATTATAGAGTCTTCGCCGGAATCAATGATTGATTCTTTCTTATAATTCTTGTTAGCAATAATTACTAATGAAAAGCTGGTTAAAAAAAAACAAAGAGCTAGAAAAGATGTTGTTTTAGTAAGAATATTGGATGTGCTTCTCGCAGAGAGAAAATCACCTAGCCCTCCGCTATTAGATTGTCCTATTCCAAGCCCCCCACCCTCAGATTTTTGAAGTAAAACAAAGAAAACTAAAAAAATACAAATCAAAATGTGAATTGATAAAACAACAGCAAACATAAATGATACAATAGTTTATAATTATAAAAAATCAAGAATTTGTAAGAATTTTCTTCATTTCACTAAATTTCAAACTTGCCCCCCCAATTAAAGCTCCATCAACACTGGTATTCTCAATTATTTCTTTAAAATTCTTCGAATTTACAGAGCCACCATATAAAAAGTAAAAATTATGTATTTTTTTTGATTTTTGAAGAAAAATCTTTGTTAACTGATAAATCTCATTAATTTCTTTTAAAGATGGTACCAAGCCTGTTCCAATAGACCAAACAGGTTCATAAGCTATAACTATATTATTCAAATTTTTTGGAATACAGATATCAAGTTGATTTTTAATTATCCTTACATACCGTTTTGATTGTCTTTCTTTCAATAATTCACCCACACATACTATTGGTTTGATTTTCTTAGACAAAACAAGATCAACTTTTTTCCTAATTATAGAATCATTTTCTTTGTGATATTGTCGCCTTTCTGAGTGACCAACAATAATATACTTACATTTATTTTCTTTTAATAATTCTATACTTGTGTCTCCGGTATAAGCTCCTTCTTTTTGATAATGACAATCTTGTGCTCCAAGAAGAACACTGCTTTTATTAACCAAATTGGAAATATGAGGAATTAGCAAGAATTGTGGACAAATAATATTTTTATAATTAGGGTGAACATTCTTTAATTTTTTTATGTTATTTACTAATCTAGCTGCTTTTTTATTACCTAAATTCATCTTCCAATTTGAAACTATTAATTTAACTTGCTGCATAATTGTGATATAGAATTAAAAAAATATAATATTATGCTTACAACTTTAAGAAACAGTTCAAAAAACTCAATACTAAAAATAATATTTGGTACTTTACTAACAGTTCTAATTATTAGTTTTGGAATGTGGGGTACTGAAGATTTGGTTGGCGTGACACAAAAACAATCAAGTGTTGCAACTGTTGGTAAAATAGACATTTCATCTCGAGAATTTTATTCACTTTATTCTAGACAAACTGAAGAAATCAGAAAATTATTAGGTTCTTCATTAGATATTAAAAAATCTAGAGAGTTTGGGTATGTTGACAGGGCCCTAAGTTCATTGGTTAACCGTGCACTTTTTAATAATGAGGCAACAGAACTTGGATTGTCAGTAAGTGATATCAACGTAAGAGATAAAATACTCAAAGATGATGCATTTAAAGACGATTTGGGTCAATTTAGTGAGCTTGTTTTCAGGCAATTAATATCTGAGTCTGGATATACCGAAGATAGTTATGTGGAAGGGACTAGACAGGATCTTGCAAGAGAGCAGATGGTTGAAACAATCAGTTCTAGTTTAATCATTCCCAAAATAATGAGAGACAAGCTAGGCAAATATAACTTAGAAGAAAGGTCCGTTGACTATATAACGATAAAGATTGAGAATGAGGTTTTAAATAAACTCGAAGATGAACAATTAAAAAAATACTACGAAGAAAATAAAAGTAGTTTTATGTCAGATGAATATAGAAATGCAGAAACTCTTCTCCTTGATGCCAAAGAATACGCAAAGAAATCTACTGTAACAGAAGAAGAAATAAAATTGTTGTATGAAGAAAGAAAAGATCTTTTAGTTGAACCTGCTCAAAGATATCTTAATCAAATAATTGTTGACTCAGAAGAAGAAGCTAAATTAATAAAGAAAAAAATAAATTTTAAAAATTTCTCCTCTATTGCCTTTCAGGAAGCTGGATTAAACGAGGAAGACATTGATTTAGGTTGGAATACAAAAAATGAGTTGCCTGATGAAATAATAGATGCAACATTTAAACTTAATAAAGGAGAGGTTTCAGTGCCTATTCAAAGTAGTTTTGGTTGGCACATTCTAAAAGTTATTGATTTAAAGAAAAGAAAAGAAGTTAAATATTCAGAAATCAAAGATCAATTTAAGTCAGAGATTTTACTCGAAAAAGGTAAAGAGGCTGTTTTTGACCTTCAAGATGAACTCGAGGATCTTCTTGCATCTGGAAGTAATTTTGAAGAAATATCAAAATCTTTAGACGTAAGAATGATTGTTGCTGAAAACATTGATAGAAATGGAAGAAATTTAAATGGTAGCAAAAATGACCAGTTTAATGATGAGAGAATTCTTAGAACAATTTTTAATCAAAAACTTAATGAAGAAGGAAATATAATTGATATTGATAAAGATGAAGGTCTAGCTATAAGTATTGTAACGAAAATTACACCACCAAAACAGTTAAGTTTTAAAGAAGCAAAAAATGACATAATTAAAAAGTTAACATTTGATTTAAAATCACAAAAAGCTTTAAAAAAAGCAGAAATGATAAAAAATAAGGTGGAAAGTGGAGATGATTTCAAGGCTTTAGCAAGTTCATTCAAACTTGATATTAAAGGAGTTAAACCATTTACAAGAATTTTACCTGATAGCAGTGAATTACCAATTCCACTTATAAGTAAAATATTTGATTCTGAAATTGGTGCAATTAATTTCGAAAGAAGAGGTGGAAGTGAAGTTATTGTTGCGCAAACAGCTGAAATCTTAAACACTTTAAGTGAAGATAAAACAGAAATTAAGGATTTTACAAAAAAAATTAAAGATGACTTAACCATAGACTTACTTGCACAATTTTCTGAAGCATTAAGAAAAAAATACAAAATAACAATTAATGATGATGTTATTGATCAATTAAATTAAAATGGACATCAATAAACCCGATTTAAAGCTTTTTAAAAAGAATTATATTTTGGGTAAAAAGCAACTTTTATTTCTGTCTTTTGCAGCAGATGTTCACACCCCAGTTTCAGCATTAGTAAAACTTAAAAATGAAAAATATACTTTTTTATTTGAATCAGTTGAAAAGGGAAGTCAAAAAGGAAGGTATTCAGTTATTGGTTTAAAACCCGATCTTATATGGGAATGTAAAGATAATAAGTGTAATTTAAAAGATTTAAATTTTTCAAATAAGAAAAAGCCAATAAAAAAGCACCCTTTAGAAAGTCTAAAGCAGTTGATGAATAACAACAAACTGACTTTATCTCCTAATTTACCCTCAATCTCATCAGGTTTATTTGGTTACATGGGTTATGAAATGATTCAACATTTTGAAAATATTGAACTTGAAAAGAAGAACCATCTTAATCTTCCTGATTCTATTTTTATAAGACCCTCAATAACCCTAGTTTTTGATAATGTAAATGACAAATTAATAATCACCAAACTTGTATGCAAGAATTCTTTGAAACCTGAAGAATCATTTAAAAGGGCAAAAAAAGAAATTTTTAGAATAATAAATTTAATTAATAAACCTATGCCTAAAGAAAACTTTAGCTCTTTACATAAAAATAAAAAAATAAATATATTTAAAAATGTAAAGTCTAATACTAGTTTTAATGAATTTAAAAAAATGGTAAACAAAGCAAAAAAATACATTTATGAAGGTGAAATATTTCAAGTTGTAATTTCACGTATTTTTAAAAAAAAGATTGAAACCGACCCTCTTTCCATCTATAGGGCTTTAAGATATCTCAATCCATCGCCTTATTTATTTTTTATGAATTTTAATGATTTTTCTATAGTGGGCTCAAGCCCCGAAATTCTGATAAAACTAGAAGATAAGAAAGTTACCATTAGACCTATTGCTGGTACAAGAAAAAGAGGTAAAACAAAATTAGAAGATGAAAATCTTAAAAATGATTTACTTAATGATCCAAAAGAAATTTCTGAGCACTTAATGCTTTTAGACTTAGGTAGAAATGATTTAAGCAGAGTAACCAAACCTGGTTCTGTAAAAGTTACTGATAAAATGTATATAGAATATTTTTCTCATGTTATGCATATTGTGTCTAATATCGAGGGTGATATTGACACAAAGAAAAAGCAAACTGATGTACTATTCAGCGGTTTTCCAGCTGGAACTGTTACGGGAGCACCAAAAATAAGAGCCATTCAAATTATAGAAGAACTTGAAAAAAATAGAAGGAATGTCTACGCGGGTTCTGTTGGTTATATCTCTGCAACTGGAGACATCGACACATGCATTGCTCTTAGAACAGCACTCATTAAAGACAAACACATTTATATACAATCTGGAGCTGGAATAGTAGCTGATAGCAAACCATTAAATGAATTCAAAGAAACAGAAAATAAAGCTTTAGCACTTCTAACGGCTTGCGAGGAAGCGCGAAATTTTAAAAAATGTTAGTTTTAATAGATAATTACGATAGTTTTACCTATAACTTAGTTCATTATTTTGAAGAAATTGGAGAAAAAGTTCAGGTTTTTAGAAATGATGAAATTACGACTGAAAAAGTTTTTAAATTAAACCCAAAATATATAGTAATTTCACCAGGCCCAAGTATCCCAAAAAATTCAGGAATTTGTATGGAATTAGTTAAAATTAACTCACAAAAAAAATATACCATACCAACATTAGGAGTATGTTTAGGTCATCAAGTTATTGCCGAATGTTTCAATTCTTCTGTTATCCAAAGTGGGGAACCAATTCATGGCAAAGTCAGTAAAATTTATTGGGAAAAATCCAAAATATTTCAAGGAATGCAGAATCCTTTTAATGCTACCAGGTATCACTCATTAATAGTAGACAACAGCAGAATTAATAACCAATTAAAAATTACAGCTAAAACCGATAAAAATGTGATAATGGCAATTGAGCATAAAAAATTGCCTATCTTCGGAGTTCAGTTTCATCCTGAAAGCATTGCAACAGAGGATGGACACAAACTTCTAAAAAACTTTCTAAAAACTAGAAATATTAAATCTTAATTTATTTTAAAATGAGCATACCCCCAAAGATCTTAAAAAAAATTATAAATAATTTACCATTGTCTCAAAATGAATGTGATGAGATTGCAAAAAAAGTTATTAATGGAGATTTAAATTCTAATCAAATAGCGAGTTTATTATCTTTTTTATTTATGAGAGGAGAATCATTTAACGAAATATTTGCATTTGTTGAAATACTAAGAAATAAAATGGATAGAATCTCACTCAAAGGAAATCTAATGGATACATGCGGAACAGGTGGTGATAATAAAAATAGTTTTAATTTATCAACCGCAACCTCAATAGTATTATCTGCTTGTGATGTAAAAATAGCAAAACACGGTAATAGATCAGTAACTTCAAAATCAGGAAGTTTTGATGTTCTCGAAGCACTTGGAATTCAAATTGATATGAATAAAAATCAGACTGAAAAATTTTTGCATAAGAACGGTATTTGTTTTCTATATGCACCGAAATATCATTCTATTTTAAAAAAATTTGCCGAAGTAAGAAAATCACTCAAATTTAGAACCATCTTTAATCTTCTAGGACCTTTATTAAATCCAGCAAATTTAAAATATCAAATATTAGGTGTTAGTGAAGAAAAAAACTTGGAAACACACGCCAAATGCCTAGCAAAATTAAAATTAAAAAAAGCATGGGTAGTTTATAACCTTAAAGGTTACGATGAGTTAACAACTACATCCAAGAATGTTTACATTGAAATCATAAACGGAAAAGTAGGGAAAAAAAAAATATTAGATCCAAAGGAATATGGATTTAAAGTCAGAAAAGAAACTGAATTGAGAGGCGGAACGGCTAGAGAAAATGCATTTATATTAAAAAGAGTTTTTGAGGGCGAGTCTGGTGCTATCAGAGAAAATATTGTTTTAAACTCAGCAGCAGGTTTGCTAATTAGTCAAAAAGTTAATACTTTAAAAGAAGGTATAAAATTAGTAGAACAAAATATTGATAATGGGTTGGTTTACAGGAAATTATTATCACTTATCAAAAATTGAAATGAATATTTTAGAAAAAATTTGTAATAGCAAACAACAAGAAATTAATAAGTTAAAAAGTACAATTACTTATAAAGATAAAATTGAAATTAAAAAAAGAAGAGGATTCCTTGACAATCTTATTAAGAAAAACAAAAAAAATTATAATCTAATTGCTGAAATCAAAAAAGCTTCTCCGAGTAAGGGTGAAATTTGTAAGAATTTTAAACTTGAACAAATAGCATCTGATTATGAACAGGCTGGAGCCTCATGCTTGTCAGTATTAACTGAAAAAAATTTTTTTTCAGGAGATATAAGTTTTATCAATCAAGTAAAAAAAATAGTAAAGATACCTGTATTAAGAAAAGATTTTATTATCGATGAGTGGCAAATCTACGAAAGCTATTATCATGGAGCTGATTGCATTCTTCTAATATTAGCTATCTTAGATGATGAAAATGCAAGAAGGTTTTATTACTTAGCAAAAGAACTTTGTTTAGACGTAATAGTAGAAGTTCATGATATTTATGAACTAAGAAGAGCTGTCAAACTAAAGTCAAGTTGTATAGGTATTAATAATAGAAATTTAAAAACACTTAAGATTGATATAAATACATTTAAAAATCTATCTCAAGAAATCCCACACGATATTATTAAAATATGTGAAAGTGGTATAAGTCAAAATATGGAGCTTAAAGATCTAACAAAATATGGTGCAAATGCATTCTTAGTGGGTGAATCCTTAATGTCATCAAAAGATATAAAATCAGCAACAACTAAATTAATAAAAAGATGAATTTTACACATATAAAAAATAAAAAAAATGTAAATATGGTGGATATTTCCAAAAAAAATGTGACCAAAAGAACAGCATGCGCACGTTCTCTTATAAAATTTACAAAAAAAACATTTAATAAAGTTATTTCAGATAATAGCCCTAAAGGTGAGATTTTTAATACGGCGAGATTAGCCGGTACTTTAGGAGGGAAAAAAACTTCAGAATTAATTCCTCTTTGTCATAATATAAATATCAATTCAATTGATATAAATTTTGAGATTATAAAAGAAGAATCTTCCGTTCAAGTAATAGTTATTGTCAAGAGTGATTCAAAAACCGGGGTTGAAATGGAAGCTTTAACAGCTTGTACAATAAGTTGTCTAACAATTTATGATATGTGTAAAAGTTTCGATAAAAAAATAATTATTGAAGATATAAGATTAATATCTAAAAGTGGCGGGAAATCAGGTGACTATGTCGATGATAACATTTAATAATGCTTGTAATATTATTAAAAATAAAGTTTCTGAATCTAATAATAGTGAATTAATTTATTCAGAAAACTCAATTGGAAGAGTTCTTTACAAAGATTATGCTTCAAAACAAAATGTACCTAGAGCAAATCTTTCTTCTATGGATGGTGTAGTAGTTTTTAAAAAAGAAAAAAATAAAATTTTGAAAATTACTGGTGAATCAAAGGCCGGCGATAAATTAGCTAAGGAATTTAAATCGGGGGAATGTCAATTAATTTATACTGGAGCACCTATTTATGGAGAAAATAAAAGAGTAATTCCAAAGGAAAACTTTTTAATTAAAGACGGATATGTTTATATTGAATCTCTTCCAACTAGTTTTTTTATTCGAGAAAAAGGTGCCGATTTAAAAAAAAATCGTATTTATCTTAAAAGAAAAGAAGTACTTTCTCTTAGATCAATAGTTTTAAGCAAATCAATGAGACTAAAAACTTTACGTGTTAAAAAAAAACCCAAAATTTTTGTTATTTGTACCGGTGATGAAATTATTAGTGATAATAGAAAAAGCTCTCTTATTCCATCCACAAATAACATTTTTATCAAAAATTTAGTACAAATATTTGGTGGTCAAGTTATAAAAACGTTATTTTCAAGAGATAACCACGATGACTTTATTAATAAATTTAATTCTCAAAAAAACTTTGATCTTCTTATAACTTCCGGAGGAATATCCAGAGGAAAATACGATATAGTCAAAAGTTCACTAAAAAAAAAAGGACTAAAATTAATTTTTGATAGAGTTGCGATAAAGCCTGGAAAACCTACAAGCTTTGGAACATTTTCAAAAAATAAATATTTTCTTGGATTGCCTGGTAATCCAGTTTCTTGCTTTATGTCGATGATTAACTTTTTTCCTATTTTTGTAGATTCTTTTTATGGAATAAAATCCTCAAAGTTTCTATTTAAGGAATTAATATCAAAAGAATTTGTAGATAAAAATAAAAATCTTACTTTATTTGAAAGAGTTGTTGTAAAAGGAGATTTTTTTAAAATTTTTAAAAATCAAGATAGTTCAATGATGCATTTATTGAATAAGGCTAATGGAATTCTTATAAGAAAACCATTTGCTAAAGAGATTTATCCTAATCAAAAAGTAATCATTATGCTTTTAAATACTTTCAATACCAATGAGATTTAGGACTTGACATCGGAGTAGAACTTATGTAGAACATTTAAATGCTTACAATAAAACAAAAAAAGCTTTTAGATTTTTTAAAATTATACTATTCAAATAAAAAGCTTTTTCCAACTTTTGAAGAAATGAAGGATAACCTAAATATTAAATCAAAATCAGGTATACATAAGCTCCTCTCAAGTTTGGAGGAGAAAGGTTATATCAAGAGAGTCCCTCATAAAGCAAGAGCCCTTGAGTTTAATAACAATTCAAAACAAATAAATAACAATGAATCGGAAATACCTTTTCTTGGAAGGATTGCCGCTGGAAATCCAATAGAAGCTATTACAGGCAGTTTTGAACAAATATCAGTTCCTAATTATTTAATAAATAATAATGATGAGCACTTTACGTTAGAAGTTAATGGAGACTCAATGGTCGATGAAGGGATATTTGATGGAGATATTGTTGTTATTAAAAAAGCTCAACTAGCCAGCACAGGTGAAATAGTTGTAGCATTAATTGATAACAATGAGGTTACACTTAAAAAATACAGATCATTTAAGAATTCAATCGCACTTGAACCAGCAAATAAGAATTATAAAACTAGAATTTTTGGTGAAGGTAGAGTAAGAATACAAGGGATACTTGTTGGTTTAATAAGAAAATTTAAATAGCTAATAAAACTCTATGACAATTGTTACCAGATTTGCGCCCTCGCCAACTGGCCCTCTTCACTTAGGAGGTGCGAGAACAGCTCTTTTCAATTATCTTTATGCTCAAAATAATAATGGTAAATTTAAATTAAGAATAGAGGATACAGATCAAGAAAGAAATACCATTGAATCCTCGAATTCAATTATTAAAAGTTTAGAATGGCTTGGTCTTAAAATTGATGATGAAATTATCTATCAAAGCAAAAATTATAGTGAACACCTTGCAGTTGCAAACTCTCTTTTATCAAAGGGTTTAGCTTACAAATGTTTTCATGATAGAGATTTTTTAAATAAATATAATCATAACGAAGGTAAGTTTAAAAGTGAGTGGAGAGACAATAATAAAAAATTACCTAAAAACAAACCTTTTTGTATTAGGATCAAAGCTCCATTAGAGGGCAGTTTTACTATTCAAGACAAAATTCAAGGTAAAGTGACAGTAGGTTTTGAAGAAATTGATGATTATATTATAGTCAGAGATAACGGCATACCTACATTTCTCTTATCATCAGCAATAGATGATTATAACATGAAGATAACCCATATTATTAGAGGAGATGATCATCTTACAAACTCTTTTAGACAAAAGTTAATCTTTGATTTCTTAAATTATAAGCCAGACTTTAATCACATACCTCTTATACACAACAAAAATAATGAAAAAATGTCTAAGAGAGACAATTCAACCTCTATTTTGCATTACAAAAGAAAAGGTTATCTCCCAGAGGCAATTATAAATTATTTGATTAGACTAGGATGGTCACATGGTGATAAGGAGTTTTTTACTATAAAAGAATGCAAAGAGCTTTTTTCAATAGATAAATTAGGAAAATCACCAGCTAGGTTTGATGAAAAAAAATTAGATTTCCTCAATAGTTACCACATAAAAGAAAAAACAAGTATGGAATTATTGACATTAATTGAAAAAATTGAAAGTCCCGAAGTAAATCTAAATCATTTTAATAAAGAAAATAAACTTGAACTCATTGAATTATTTAAAGAAAGAGCCACATCATTGAATGATATACTGAAGAACATAAATATAATCGATAAAATGAAAATAGAAAAAACCAATGAACAACAAAATATATTAAGTGATTTTAAAAAATATAAAGATATCCTTGTATCAAAGTTTTCTGCTATAATTGAATGGAATGAGGGTAATATTGAAAAAACTATAAAAGATTTTGTTGAAAACAATCAAGTATCTTTTAAATCAATAGCTCAACCACTTCGTCTTTCTGTGACAGGGAGTCTATTTGGTCCCTCCTTATACAAAATTATAAAGATACTTGGAAAAGAAAAAACAATTACAAGAATCAGAGATAATTGAGTCCAATATGTCGAAGAAAACCCTAACAATCAAAGACAATAGAAATGGAAAAAATTACGAATTTGATATTAAAAAAGGATCTTGTGGACCTGATGTTGCAGCTCTAACTAGTTT
>MDSZ01154076.1_pt1 | contig 45651 bp, 38 predicted proteins | sample 811201 | NCBI WGS metagenome assembly MDSZ01 (sample SAMN05326647, study PRJNA326480) | marine metagenome | isolation source: seawater | place: Indian Ocean: North | collected 2010 | reverse complement strand
TTCACGCGCCGAAGATGAAAGACCCAACTTTACAGAAGATGTTTTGCCTGAAAGAATTGACGGTGCGTGGCTTTGATGACAACACTCTAGAAATCTGTAACCTGAGGTCGTAAGGGATAACGCATCAAACCTTAGAGAAGTAATGAACCCACATTTAAAATTCCCCATCCCATATGGCATCTACTCCTATCACGATACCGTCTCTAGTTGACCGACTATCTTAGATTAATGCGTTTCTTTACCCTATCGTTGCTATTGATTGCCGCCGGATGCGAGTTTGGAGTAATCCAGGCACCCCTAAAGCAGCCCAACCATAGTTTCCTAAGCGACTGTGACCGCCCAGATTTAGCCCAGGCTTCTGCTATCGTAGCCGATGCGCTCTGCGGCACCCTCGATGTACTTGAGAACCCAGAAAACCCTGTCGGTCGAGTGATTCCTCTAAATATTATGCTGCTGCCCGCGACCAGCACGGTCACAAAACCTGACCCGATTTTTTTTCTAGCCGGTGGCCCAGGACAGTCCGCCGTCGACGCGGGTGTCTTTATTTTCTCAAGCCTCGACGAAACCCGCAGAGAGAGGGATGTTGTGCTGGTCGATCAACGCGGCACCGGCAAATCGCATCCCCTTAGCTGTGACTTCAGCGATGAGAACCATAATTTCATAAAGACTTCAGATCAATCACTCGAAACTAGCATACGACTAATGAAAGCCTGCCTAATGGCTTACGATGCAGATCCGGCTTATTACACAACACCTATTGCTATGGATGACCTGAACGAGGTCAGAGCATACCTTGGTTATCATTCTATTAACCTTCTAGGAGTCTCATACGGCACTCGCGCTGCCCTGGTCTATATGCGACGGCACGGCAACACAGTTCGCAGTGCTGTGCTTGATGGTCTGGTCCCAACCACGATGCAAATACCTGCCAATATAGCGATCGATGCAGACGCGGCCTTCGAAAAATTACTAGAGGACTGTCATAAACAAGAGGGCTGTAACGATGCTTTCCCCCTGTTAGCTGCTCACTATGACTCTCTAACAAACCGCCTTCAACGAGCCCCCGAAAAAATCTCTCTGCCCCATTCTCGCACTGGCGAGCACCTGGAAGTCACCGTCGACGCAAAGATGCTTAGTGGCGTAATACGGAACGTTCTTTACGATCGATTACTCTCAACACTGATTCCATTGGCGATTCATGAGGCCTATGAAGGCAATTATCAGCCACTAGCTTCATTGGCTCTAGTATTCGAGCCTGAGCGACCAATAATCGACTCTGGCATGATGGCTTCCGTACTTTGCGCTGAAGATATGCGTCTAACTAAATCCGCCAATGCCACGAGCCGATTCAATAATCAGATTCACGACCTGCTAAAACCCATCTGCAACTTCTGGCCTCAGGGCGATATCCCAAACGACTATTTCACGCCAGTAAATTCAGATGTTCCAACACTGCTGCTATCTGGAGCACTAGATCCGGTCACACCTCCAAAATATGCTTGGGAAGCTTCAGCAACACTTAGCAATGCTCAACACGTTGTCGTCGCAGGCGTCGGACACGGCGTCGCAACGCAGGGCTGCGTGCCGGAAATTATCGCAAGCTTCTTTTCAAATCCAACGCCTGCCGACGTGAAAGCGGGCTGCACAGCTAACCTAAAACGCCTAGCATTCTTCACGTCATTCGCCGGCCCGGTATCCATCAGCGAAGACAAGAATGATTGAGGTCGACGCTATCAAGAAAAAATTTGGCGATGTGGAGGCTGTCAGGAATGTGTCTTTTAAAGCCCAAAATGGTCAAGTCACTGGCCTGCTTGGCCCTAACGGTGCAGGAAAATCGACTACATTAAGGATCCTTTACGGACTCTTTGCGGCGGATTCAGGCTCCGCCAAAGTGGATGGTATCGATACAAGGACTAACAGGATCGCTGCACAAAAGATAATGGGCATCATGCCAGATGCGCGTGGACTTTATGTCAGACTGACTGCTCGGGAACATATTAAATATTTCGGCAGACTTCATGGCATGTCTGAGCAACGTCTGGAGGTCCGGACGGAGGAACTCCTTGACCTCCTAGACATGCAAAATATTGCTGATCGAAAAGTGGAGGGGTTTTCGCAGGGAGAGCGGACTAAAGTGTGCCTTGCACGCGCCCTCGTTCATGAGCCTGCAAACGTCATACTGGACGAACCTACCAATGGCCTAGACGTAATGACTACTCGCGCGGTCCGGGAACTGATTACCGAACTTAAGCGCCAGAACATTGCCGTACTTTTCTCCAGTCATCTAATGCATGAGGTCGCACGCCTGTGTGATGAAATCATCATCGTGGCTTCGGGCGCTGTGGTCGCGACGGGAAGTGCCGAGCAAATAAGCGCATTCGCTCAAGAAGAAAATCTCGAGGATGCTTTTATCAAGCTGGTGGAATCTGAGGCTATGCAGTGACCGCGGTAAAAACCGTTTTTCAGAAAGAGATGCTTGACGGTCTGCGGGATAAAAGATCGGTGTTCTCGGCCTTCATCTTCCCGCTCATGGCCCCCGTTTTAGTCTACGGCCTGGTTACGATATTTGCGCAGCTGAAGAACCAAGCCGAGGAAACGGTCATCCCCGTGTCCGGCATCGAAAATGCCCCGGCCTTGATCAATTGGCTGAAAGAAAAAAATGTCAAAATTGAAGCTTTCGACGGGGATCCCAAGACTGCGGTGAGAGAGAAAAAGAAAGAATTGGTTCTGGTTATCCCCGACAATTACGGTGAACGCTTCGCCGACATGAAAATCACCATCGTGGAAATTGTCAATGATGGCTCTCGCACCGACACTACGTCGACTTATCGTCGTCTAGAGTTCTTGATTCGTCGTTATAGCAATGAGATTGCGGCTCTACGCCTGATCGCTAGAGGAGTTTCGCCGCAGGTTATGAGAGTCGTTGACACCGAGGATATCGATGTAGCCAGCAAGCAGCAATTAGCTGTAGCAGCACTGAACTTTCTACCTTTTTACATCATACTTGCTGCCTTCGTATCAGGCATGGGAATAGCCGTCGACAGCACTGCCGGAGAAAGAGAACGGAAAACTCTGGAACCTCTGCTAATAAACCCTATACACCGATACGATATCGTCTTCGGCAAATGGCTCGCCTCAAGTCTTTTTGCAGCTACTGGTATGATTATGACACTTGTTCTTTGTGTCGCAGCCCTGCTCTACGCGCCACTGAGAGAGATCGGCCTGAACTTTCGTGTCACCATGGAACAAACTCTACTGGTAATATTCGCTACTACCCCTATCGCTTTGCTAGTGACCAGCATGCAAATGTTGCTAGGCATCTTCGCGAAGTCATTTAAAGACGCACAAAGCTATATTGGCATCCTGACGATGTTACCAATGGTGCCATTTTTTATCATGATCCTTAATCCTTTCACCACGCAAGATTGGATGTATGCAATTCCGATGATGGGGCAGTTAATATTGATTACAGACGTGCTCGGCATGAAGGAAACGCCCAGCTACGCCTACATTTATTCGTTCCTCACCAGCTTTGCGCTAGGCGCTGGAATTGCGCTAATCACCGCGCGATTGTTCCAACGGGAGTCAATTCAGGTCTAACCGACATCAACTAGCAGAACTTGGGTTAGACCGCATAAATGCGTGACGAGAATCTTTTCTCGCAGGCAAAGATCGCTAGAGTTACTATTCCAAGGAGATAGCGAAAAGAATCCGGCGGCAAGGTAATCAGGTAAATTGAGACCATACTAGTCGGGGCCACCACACAACTCGCTTTTCCAATTACAAATAGTGCAAATAAGGAGTTACGCTTGTCCAATGTCGCAGCCTACTTAATAGGCAAAGCCCAGAAAAGTTATCACGACACCCGCACAGCTCCCCACCCACGCTTACAAATGGGCATGATCGCAAAAAGAGCACTTGCTGACGCCGGCCTGGTCGCAACTCAGCTAGATGCTATTGCTTGCGTAGACCCCTTGTCTTGGACTTACGCCGACCTCGAGAAGAAGATTAGCAGAGACATTGGGTGTGACGACAAGATAACGACAATTTGGAAACCAGCAGGCGGTACGACTCCCCAAGACCTCCTCCATGATATTACCATCGCTATGCGAGAGAAGCGGCTCGAGACCGCTATCATCATGGGTGCGGAGGCTATGAGAACGCGACGCAAAGCGGTGAGAGCAGGTCAGGAACCAGACTGGCCAGCACGAGATAAGTCAATCAGCCCTATGCGGGGGCAAAAGGCGTTTACCTCTGAGTGGGAGTCTCGTCACGGACTACGTTTGCCAATCCAGGTTTTTCCTTTGTTAGAGAATGCCATAGGCCACGCAAACAAGCGCAGCGCCCAACAGCAAATCAGGACGGCGGCTGCTCTACTGAACAAAAACGCAAAGGTTGCAGCACATAATCCCAATGCTTGGTTTCGGGATGCTCCCTCAGCCTCCGACATCGCTGAAGTCACCACCGAAAACAGAATGATTTCCTTCCCCTATACCAAACGCATGAATGCAATTATGGACGTTGATCAAGCGGCAGCGGTTGTTATTGTCTCAGACCGTTTCCTTGCCAAAAATCCGCATCTCCGTTCAACAGCAGCAGCGGTTTTAGGCGGGGCTGGCGCAGAAGAAATCTGGAACCCATTACAAAGGCATTCGCTAAGTCACAGTCCCGCGATGCAAACGGCTTTACTAGCCGCCCTAGAGTACGGTGGCCTGGACACTAAAGATATCGATGCTTTTGACTTTTACAGCTGCTTCCCCGCACCCATCCAACTCGCGCTAGCGGCGCTTGATATCAATCAAGACGATCCAAGACCTTTCACCATCACAGGCGGATTGGCTTACGCGGGCGGACCGGGTAACAATTATGTAATGCACGCTCTCGCAACCGCATTGGAGCAACTCAGAGAAAAACCTAGTCAGCGTATTCTCATTACCGGAGTTGGTATGGCAAACACAAAGCACGCCGCAACACTCTTATCGCACGCGAATGAAATTCCAACTCAGGCCACAGGTTTAACACAATATAGATTACCGACCACAGAGGAAGCGCTAGAAGTAGCGACAGAAGCCAATGGTCTCTGCTCAGTCGTTAGTTATACTGTGGAATACGATCGAAACTCTGAGCCCGTCAATGTCATTTACATTCTCGATACGCAGGACGGTCGGAGGGCGATTGCCAATGCCAAAGATCCGATCAACGAGGCACGTATCGTGTTGTCGTCAGATCCGATTGACAAACAAGGCGATCTAATCTGGGACGAGGAACAAAAAAAACAGTTTTTTACTCTTCGACACTAATGACAACGAGTTTGCCATCTAGAATGTCAGGTAGCCATCCAGGCACCTTAGGTCGGAGCCGACTGAATACCTCGGCCTTTCTTTCGGGGTCATCCAGAATTGCCCGCGCGCTGCCAATGTATTGTTCTCCACTAATAAACATTGTCACCGGTTGGGGTGCGTCTACAAACTCGCGCCACCACAACCCATCAATACCCATGTAGACATGTTTGCCTTCGCGTAGAAAGTTGACCGGATACATACGCTGATCTTCCAGCGTCAACAGCATTGTCTTTTGAGCCAGCTGACCCTCTGGATTATCGCGAATTTGTTGAGCGACACGGGCGTTAGTCGCATCACGAGTTGCCATAACGTAAGCAACAGAAACAATAAAGATTCCGGTGAAAGCCAAAAGCGTCCACTTCAAGATTGCTTTGATAGACATACCATCTTTCTTGGTTTCCTATTACCGACTGGAGTATGCTGGAATCCTGATTACAGTGTAAATCCCCACATGAAATCCCTAGAAAAGTTCAGAGACGAAACACGCCAGTGGCTAGCCCACAACTGTCCAGAAAGTGTTCGACATCCAGGTTACGTGCCAATTGGCAGCAGCAAAATTGAGTTGAATCCAGACACTCGACTCTGGCTTGACCGCATGGGAGAGAAGGGTTGGACTACACCTACCTGGCCAAAAGAATATGGAGGAGCGGGACTTAACAGGGATGAGTACCGCGTACTTATTGAAGAACTACAGCGCATAAAAGCACGCCCACCTTTGACAGGGCGCGGCGTTAACTATATCGGTCCTACTATTCTCGAATTCGGTACCGAATCCCAGAAAGCTAAGTGGTTAGCTGTCTGCAGTGCGGGTAAAGGCGCATGGGCTATGGGTTACTCTGAACCAGGTGCTGGTTCTGATCTTGCGAACTTAAATACGCGGGCGGTTAAAGATGGCGACAATTGGGTCATCAATGGCTCAAAGATCTGGACTTCCGATGCAACCATGTGCGATTACATTTTTATTCTGTGTCGGACTTCACCAGAGAAGCCCAAACATAATGGGATCAGTCTGATCCTAGTTGACATGGACCAACCCGGCGTCCAAGTCTCTCCAATCGCCCTAATTTCTGGAGAATCCCCCTTCTGCGAAACCTACTTTGAAAATGCGATCGCACCCTTGGACGATCTGATAGGTGGTATCGATAATGGCTGGACAGTAGGAAAACGTTTACTCCAGTATGAGCGTTCCACCCATGCAGGTATCAATACCTCAGGATCAGAAGGTGGTCGCGACCGCTCAGACTATGTCCTCGATTTAGTATTGAAAAACCAAGATCGTTCAGCAAATGAACCTGTGAGCGATAATATTCGTGACCATCTCATCAGTTATAAAATGACTCGTCAGTCAATTGAGGCCACTCGACAAAGAGTGGTGGAAGAGACAAAAGCCTTGGCACCCGGTTTCGCAAGCTCTGCAGTCAAACTGAGCAATGCACTTAACGTTCAGGATGGCGATGAGTTAATCGTAAAGGCACTGGGAAGTAGCGCGTTCCAGTGGGAAGACGTTTCTGACAAAGAGCACCTATCGGCGATGAAACGTTGGCTGTATCAAAAATCGTTGACCATTGCGGGTGGAACCAAAGAAGTACAACTCAACATTATCGCTAAACGCGTGCTAGGGTTACCTGACTGATCTAACCACCAAAAAATAAAGCTACGTTGCTGGGGCAATAATAGGAGGAAATAAGTCGTGTCTGATCAATTATTAGATTTCAGTGGACTCGTCGCTGTCGTAACCGGTGGCAGTCGTGGTCTTGGTCGAGAAATGTCATTGGCGATGGCTGCCAGAGGCGCCGACATCGTTATCACTAGTCGCAAGGCAGACGCCTGCGAAGCAGTCGCTAAGGAAATCGAGGAGATGGGTCGACAGGCAATGGCTTACGGCTGCCACGTCGGTCACTGGGAGGAAGTTAGGGCTATGATCGATTCAGTTTATGATCGGTTTGGAAAAATTGATATCCTTATCAATAACGCTGGTATGTCACCCTTATACGACAAACTATCCGATGTTCCTGAGGCTCTGTTTGACAAGGTTATCGACGTCAATCTAAAGGGTCCTTTTAGAGCCATGGCTTATGCAGGCGAGAAGATGGCCGCGTCTGGAGGCGGAAGCATAGTCAATATTAGCAGCACCGCATCACTCCACCCATCACCAAATGCGGCCGCCTATGGGGCAGCTAAAGCAGGCCTAAATTCGTTAACACAGTCTTTCGCACACGCACTCGGACCGACTGTAAGAGTCAACTGTATTGCTGCTGGTCCATTTTTGACGGACATATCTAAAGCCTGGGATCTGGAAGCTTTCGAAGCCAGCCAAGAAGGCAATCGCGCCATTCCTCGCGGAGGCGATCCCAAGGAAATCGTAGGAGCGGCCCTTTACTTCGCCAGTCCAAGCAGTTCATTCACCACGGGCACTCTTATTACGGTTGACGGCGGCGGACGCAGCTAACCGATGGAATTCCATGACTTTAATGAAATCACCCGACGTCGATATGAATATGCACTGGGTATCGACACTCGAGATTTCGATCTGCTCCGATCAATATTTACCGAAGAAATTACAATGGATTTCTACGACTATAGCGGCTTACCCGCCATTACACTGAGTGCCGACGCATGGGTTGCAAATGTTAGCGAACTGATGAACGGGCTTGATGCTACTCAACATGTCATGACAAACCCAATCGTTGATGTCTGTGGAGACGTGGCATCCTGCCGCATGTACATGAAAGCCGAACATTTCCTGCAGAACGCTCAGGGCAGCTCAGACTACACGATAGGCGGTTATTACCTTGATCAACTCATCAGGTCAAATGAAAGCTGGCTAATAAATTCGGTAACACTCAAGCTATTTTGGCAGCGCGGCAATCGCAATATCATGAGCCTTGCGCGAAATGAACTACCCGATCCATCTTAATTTCTTAAGAGATTGATCAAGACAGCTAGAGTTCATGCACCCAACTGGCGTGGTGCGGCGCCCGTTTTGTTACAGCCCACTCATCAAGCATATCATCAGCTACATCTTTCAACGCTTGCAATTGCTCCTCTGTGCCTTTGTTAGCAGCCAATTCAAGACGATGGCCATTCGGGTCAAAAAAATATATCGAATCAAAGATCCCGTGATTAACGGGCCCTAGCACATCTAATCCAGATGATTCGAGTTTCTGCTTTCGCTTTATTAACTCGGGATAATCATCCACTTCAAAAGCTATGTGCTGAACCCACTCAGGGGTATTCTGATCACGGTCCATTTCCGGCGAGTTAGGCAGCTCAAAGAAAGCTAAAACATTACCCGCGCCAGCATCCATAAAAACATGCATGTAGGGGTCAGGCTCTCCAGTCGACGGTACAGAGTCCTCTGCCATGGCTAATTTAAACTCCATGCCGAGCATGTCCCTATAAAAGTGCACTGTTTCGCGCGCATCCCTGCAGCGGTAAGCAACATGGTGGATTCGCTTAAGACTCATAGCCTCTTAGCCTCCTCGCTTCTGATCGTTGGCAAAGCTTAACATCTGCAGCCGCACCATACCCGTGTAGAATGAGGCCATGAAAAAGTTCGTGATTCGTGATCTTAGTCTGACCGTAATAGTTGCTTTCACATTCCTGCTGGACAATGGACATATCGCTGTGCAGACAATAATGGGGCTTGGAATAGGACTGCTGATTTATCTGATGCACGAGTGGTCACACTACTTGGCTGGGCTCGCAACTGGCGCTGCCCTTAGTCGTGCCAAGGCCATTTATTCTCCTTTTCTCTTCAGTTTTGATTCACGAACAAATTCCCGCAAACAATTTATAGATATGAGCTGGCCTGGGTTCGTTACCACCTTTGGCAGCCTCGCTATACTCTTTTTTTTTCGACCTGCTGCGCTTTGGTCAGACATTGCCTGGCTCGCGGCAGTTGTTTTAAGCCTATTTACACTAATTATCGAAGGGCCGATTTTCCTTTGGGCAATCCTTATAGGAGAGATACCGGCAGTTGAAATACCCGGACTGGGCAAAAATTCAATATTCAAGAAATTACGGGACTGGCCAGCTCAATTTTTTCGTTGATTCAGCGGAACCAAAATAATCTCGCGAAAGCTAACCTTACCCTGGCCACTGCGCTGCAAAGCAATAAACCCAGAAGTCTTGTCCGGGGCATCAAGACTTGAGACAAGGACATCGTTCAGCACAACCTTAACAATCTCTGATGTCACAAGAATATCGTAGCGATTCCAGCCGCCAAGCGTATCGATTTTATGCAGAGGTGGCTTCAGCGTCACTATAGCTCCGGTACTATATTCTGGTCTCGGGTGAGCGTCCCAAATATTGATCTCGAAGCAGGTGAGTGGTGAAATGTTTTCACGATTCTGGCACTGAACGAAGATACCTGAGTTCGTACCTGGATCGATTTTGAATTCAATTTGCAGTCGGTAACTGTCATGTCTTGATTCCGTAGCCAAATAACCGTCATTACCAAGCGCCGTCAGAACACCGTTAGTGACAGACCAGCATGCCTCTCCCATGACTTCCCAACCAGCCAGTGAAAATCCATCGAAAATCCCCTGTTTGGCTTGCACCAAAGGTGAACAGACGGAGATGAAAGTAAGCAACACAGAAAAAGAAGGTCGAACAGCAGCGCGAAATCTAACGTAAAGATTTTTCACATTAGAGGCTGTCATGTCTTAAACAACCCAATAGCCTTGGCAATAAGCAACGAAGCGGTTTACTGTGCATACTTAGCGAGGTTCACTATGATTGAGCAAAACCTCAGCTAAAGATAAAACCGGTATAGCCTGCTTCAGCGACTTCATCACATTTTTGCTTATAGCGCGGCGCACCACCCGCATAGGCAAGAAACGTCCGCTTCTTTTCAGGAAGATTTTGGTTCACGTTCATAAACCAGGAGTCAGTCGTCGGGATGAGAGTCATGGAAACCATTTCCTCGGAATGTTCGACCCAGGATGCCGCGGCCTCTGATGCTGCCTCAACAGTTTCGAGCCCCTCTTTATACATAAACGCGAGCAAATCACTAACCCATTCGACATTCTGTTCTATGCACCGAGGAATATTGCAAAAAGTAGAGGCATTATGCGGGCCAACTAGCGTGAGCAGGTTGGGAAATCCAGGTGCCTGGATTCCTAGGTATGTAATGGGGCCCTCCGCCCAGTAATCCTTCAAATTAACACCATCCCTTCCGAGGATGTCCATGTTTCTGAAAGAACCCACGATAGCGTCGAAACCCGTTGCGTAAATGATAATATCAAACTCAAAATCCTCCGCAGTCGTTTCAATCCCCTTAGCAGTAACACATCGAAAAGGGGTCTCAATCAAATCAACCAACCTCACATTGTCTTGGTTATAAACTTCATAATAACCGCTGTCCATCGGCACTCGACGAGTACCAAAGCCATGGTCGGTCGGGATCAGCTTTGATGCAATGATGGGATCATTTATTCGTTCAGAGATTTTGCGTCGAACAAAATCCGAGACCATGTCATTCGCTGCCTGATCGGTTCCGCAATCACGGAAATTACCGAGCCAAAGCGCAAACCCCGGAGTGTTGTAAAGTTTCTCAAATGTCGCCTCACGCTCTTCGTCCGAAACTTCCAAAGCCAGCCTCGAGTCTGGAGCATGCAAAAACCCCCCAGTCGTGGAGGCACAGCGTTCGAATATTTCTTGGTAACGACTCTTGATATCGACTTGTTCTAATTCAGTGATAGGCTTATTCCCCAGAGGCAAACAGTAATTCGGCCGTCTCTGAAAAACGGTTAAACTGTCTGCGGTTTTGGCTACCTCCTGAATGACTTGGACGCCGGTAGCTCCAGTGCCAATAACAGCAACACGTTTATTGGAAAAATCGACAGCTCGATGAGGCCAGCGAGCGGTATGCCAAGAATCACCCTGAAAGTCATCCATGCCGTCAATTTCTGGTAACGTCGGCTCTGAGAACACACCTACCGCTGTTACAAGGAAACGGCAATTCAGTTGGTTTTCAGAAGTCGATACTTGCCAAATATGTTGTGTCTCATCGTAACGCGCACCGGTCACTCTTGTATCGAAATCAATATCTCGCTTCAGATCAAACTTTTCAGCGATGCGCTGACAATAACGCAGCGTCTCTGGTTGTGCAGAGAAGTGTTCAGACCAATCCCATTCCTCAAGTAGCTCTTCAGAAAAAGACATCCCATAACTATAGCTTTCCGAATCAAAACGAGCGCCCGGATATCGGTTCCAATACCAAGTACCTCCAACATCTGAACCCATTTCGATAACACGAGTGCGCAGGCCCAGCTCACGCAACTTGATTAATTGATACATGCCCGAAAGGCCTGCACCTACAATAACAACATCATACTGATCAGTGAATTGGGGATTTTCGCGCAACCTAGGTCTCTCGACTTTAGAAATTACTCCAATATAGAGTATCGGTTCTTATTAATCAGCACATAGCCATCGAGCACAATGGGTACCTCTTTGCATCGTATCGTTTCGTCCGATGAAAAGGAGTAATCTTGCAGGACCTCGAATATTGTCACCGCCTGATAAAACCAAGCTAAACAGCAATCATTAACTTACCAATATTCCCGCCACTAAACATGAAAGCTAGAGCTTCTGGATAACAATGTATTCCTTGAAGAATTTCTTCCGGCAAGATGATGGAACCATCAGATGCCCAAGTTTTCAATTCTTTCGTTGCTTTGGGAATTTCTTCAGGGTAGTGAAAATATGCAAAACCTTCCATCCTGGAGCGGCGTTCCGCCAATCGAAGATACATAGACGGGCCTAGGACGTTATCCATATTGTTGTACTGCGACACCGCACCACAAATTACGACTCTAGCATGCATAGCTATCTTGTCGAGAACGGCGTCGAGCACATGTCCACCAACATTATCAAAAAAAATATTGACGCCCTGCGGCGCCAGCTCCTCCAATCTTTTTGCAATATTTTCTGACTTGTAATCAATTGCAGCATCGAAACCTAACTGATCTACGAGATACGCCTTTTTGCGTGCACCGCCTGCGATCCCTATCACCGTAGCACCTTCACGCTTTGCTATCTGACCAGCCAGCGAGCCAACCGCACCAGCCGCAGCAGAGACGACAAAAATATCGCCTCGAGCTGGCCTGGCAACAGAGCGCACTCCTATCCAGGCAGTAACGCCTGTCGAACCACCAAGAATTCCCAAGTAAGTACTTAGCGACAGGTTAGTATCAGTCAGTTTTTCGAGCTGACCCGTTGCTACGTCGGCGAATGTCTGCGCACCCAATCCGCCTCGAACTACGTCCCCCAGGTTCCATTCTTCACAACGAGATTCAACTATTCTACCCACACCACCCGCAAGCACCGTATCACCAATAGCTACTTGATGATGAAAACCTTCTCCACACAACATGGTTCGCGTTCCTGCATCGACCGAAATATACTCGACCGCCACCCGAACCTGTCCTTCCACTAGAGGCCCCAGCTCAATCTCCTCAATCTCAAAACAGTCCGCAGTTGCTACGCCATCTGGCCTCTTCTTTAGAATAACCCGTGTGTTAGTTTGCATGATCAAAAGTTCTCCTACTGTTAAGGACTCAGCATTTTGCTATGGTGAACCCAAGATAGTGATGGCTTGGGTAATGCTGCGCAAACTTATTTTGCTGAATTTTATTTTTTTCCCTTGTCTTGCTGTCGCCAGTCGAATAGCAATCGAAGCCGATCGTATCATCGACGGTATTGCTGATCAGCCTCTTGTTAGCACTGTGATCCTTGTCGATAACGGTCTAATTGTCGACGTCGGCGGTAGGGAATTAATCGACCCCAATTACCAATACATCGATTTAACTGGCAATACTCTGATGCCGGGTCTCATAGACGTTCACTCACATCCGCTTATTCACGCTGAAGACTACCAATTGGCTCACCTGCAAACTTCATCCGCTTATAAGGCCCTAAAGGGTATGAAGTCTTTACAAAGACTGCTTGCCGCTGGCTGGACCACCCTGCGAGTCATGGGGGACAGCGATGTCTACTATGCTAATCAGGACATTCGCCGAGTCATCGAGGAAGGGGTTTTCCAGGGTCCGCGACTTGTAGGAGCCGCACACTATCTTTCAACCACAGCAGGCGGAGGCGATATTAGATTTTTCTCTCCCGAGCAGCAGATCATTCCCGATGGTCTGATCGTCGATGGCATCGACGAAGTTAGACGAGCAGTTCGCCAGGAGATTAAATTCGGGTCCGACTGGATCAAGCTGCTTGTTACCGGTGCCTTCATGTCGGCAGGAGACAACCCTAAGAATGTCCATTTCAGCCCTGAAGAGCTCCTCGCTGCAGTCACGGAGGCCGCCCGTTTCGGTGTTCCAGTCGCTGCCCACGCTCATGCAGCCGAGGGTATTCGGATGGCAGTCGAAGCTGGTGTGCGTTCGATCGAGCACGGCACCTTCATCGACAACGCAACCATGGATCTGATGGTTAAAAAGGGGACGTTCCTTGTCCCAACTCTATATGTTGGCGACGTACTCGCCGATGGGAATAGCGACTACAGGGAAAAAGAATTCAACATTGCGTTCAAAAAACAGGGACAAAATGATCTGCTTGCCCGCGTTGGCGAAGCTTATCGTCGCGGCGTAAAAATAGCTGCTGGCGTCGATCTCGGTGGCTATCACCATAATCCTAGAGAAAACGCGCGAGAAGTCGCCGCATTAATCAAGGCAGGTCTGCCACCTATGGCCGCCATACAATCGGCCACCAGTGTTGGAGCCGATTTGCTGAACATGACGGATAAGATAGGTAGGCTGAGCAGAGGTAAGTACGCTGACATCATTGCTGTGCCAGATAATCCACTGGTCGATATCCACGCTTTAGAAAACGTATCTTTCGTCATGAAAGGTGGCGAAATTATAAAACAGGCTAGTCTCGATGAGTGATATCTCTGAAGCAGATCGTGCGAACCGACACGTTAGTGTCCGTACAAAATTTTTCTACGGTTCAGGCGCTGCCGCTGAAGCAGCCATCGGCATAGTTTTCAATACATTTAATTTCTTATTTTACAACAACGTTCTAGGTCTTTCGGGTACGTTGACTGGACTCGCTGTGACCATTGCGGTGATCTTCGACGCGGTTTCCGATCCAGTGATGGGTTCCATTTCGGACCGATGGCGCTCTAAGCTGGGGAGACGTCACCCTTTCCTATACCTTTCAGCAGTACCGCTTGGCCTCTGCTTTTTCGCCGTTTACTCTCCCCCACCTGGTCTGGAGCAGTTTGGACTGTTCATCTGGTTTACCGTCTTTACTATAGGCCTAAGAATATCGTTAACCCTCTACCATGTCCCTCACCTAGCACTGGGCGCCGAATTATCAGACGACTACAAGGAGCGTAGTGTCATATACGCCTACAATAGCATCTTTATGATGGTGGGCGGCTCTATCGCCTTTTTCGCAGCTTGGACCTGGTTTGGCAGTGCAGAGGGCGGCATCAGCGAGCCAAAAAACTTTCTTATGGTTGGGCTGTTTATAGGAGTGCTTGCCTGCATCGTCGTCCTGCTATCAGCGCACCTCACCCGTGATCAAATACCTTTGCTGAAGCGTGTGTCCGACGATTTACCACCCTTTTCATTGAAGCAACTTGCTTTGGATATATGGAGTTGTTTCCAAAATCGCAACTATGTTTGGCTACTACTTGGGCTACTTTGCTTCTCAGCGACCAGTGGAGTCCGAGAGGCAATGGGCGCTTACGTCAATCTGTTTTTCTGGGAACTCGAACCTAATCAGCTTCGATACTTTGCTCTGGCGACTCCACTGGCGTTTACCATCGCCTTCATTATTACTCCCAAGCTCAATGATAGATTTGATAAGACGTGGACCATGGTAGGCGGTGTCGCAGTGCTCGTACTAGCAGCCGTTACTCCAGTATCACTCCGGCTATTGGGCCTGTTACCCGAAAACAATCACCCAGCGATTTTCCCGACTCTGATGGTGTTCATAGGTATTTTCTATGGTGCAGGAGCGGTTTTGAATATATCTGTTATGAGTGCACTAGCGGATGTCGCCGATGATCACGAACTCAACACTGGGAAACGTCAGGAGGGTATCTTTTATTCAGCGCGCACCTTTGTCGGCAAAACCACCAGCGCATTCGGACTACTTATTGGTGGTATCGCCATAGACCTAATTGGCTGGCCGACCGGCGTATCCTCCGCGGACCAAGTAGCCGACCAAACAATCTTCAATCTGGGGCTGATTGATGGGCCCATTGCCGCAGTTCCCTCTTTGTTTGCTATCTACTTCTATGGACGCTACAGCATAAGTAAAAAAAGATATCGGGAAATCAAGGCAGGCCTTAAAACGAGAGCCTACCGATAATTGCAATTGAAAGACCGCTAGTTTTTGGCAGCGTAGCGAGAATCTGAATGCAGAGGCATTGGCGGTGTGCCCATCGCTTCCTCCGTCCAGATCCAGACTCGCCACATCATGCGATTCAGGTCTGAATAGCCATCCCGACCGTGCAGAACTCGATAGTTATCTACAATCAGGGCTTCCCCGGGTCCTAGTTTAAAGCGAGGAGCTGAAACACCCGCGGCGTCCACAGCTTTCGTCCAAGACTCGATCATCGCACGATCCTTATCAGGTCGCAGACTGTCCGATAGAGGTTTCTGACAAAAATTACGACGCAAAAGCTTACGTCCCGCGCTGTTGAATTGAATGATAGGTGAGTGCGATATCTGCATACCTTCCTCAGTCTGGTCGACTGCCACAGTCTCAAGATCGCGCGCCAACTCCGGTCTGCTCGCCGCTATATTTTTGAGCACCGCATAACCATCTACGAGGAAATTATCACCTCCGGTCACAGAGGCATGAACACAGCTGAGCAAGATAAAATCCGGAAAACACTCGCCGTAAGCAAATCCGTCAGTGTGAGGCATCATCGGTTGCCGATGATCGGTTTCTTCAAACCGATCCATTTCACCTCCAACAAAGACCCTTGCAGCATCTGGAATGGTAACAAGCTGTTCACCAAAAATATCACGACCTAGCCCTTCCGCATCTTCAGAACCAGACCCGACCCCGCTGAATCTAACCGCGCCGTCGCGACGGAGAAAAAGATAAGCTTCCTTCACATTAGAGGTAGATTCTGGTGTTATCCCTGTATCTTCCATGGTTTTATTATCATCGTGTCCGCCTGACAGGTAAAGCCTGCAGTCTCAACTTGCCCCAAAAGGTATTCGCATGCCCCTAGACAGATATACTTTTGCCACTCTAGGTCTAGAGACCACAATTCCAGCTGAAATCAACGGCCGAAAAAACGGTGTTAATAACGACCCTGCCTGGGATGCCGCCTACACACCATGCCCTGAAGCTGGCGCTCTACCGGAATCCGAACGTGGCTACGTGCTACGTTTTGAAGACTGGTCAGCGACTTCTATTTTCAGAGGGACCCGTCGCCTGTTGCACATCTACATCCCAAAAGAGACCGGTAGCCAACCGGGCATCATTTTCTTTAACGACGGAACCTTCTATTTGTCTCGGCGCGGACCAGTTAGAGCAACAAATGTACTCGATAACATGATCGGCAAAGGACAGATAAAACCAACGATTGCCGTCTTCATAAATCCTGGTGTGCCTGACGAACCCGTTAAAGAAAGACCTATTGAGTCCTACGGAGACATCGAAGCCCAGCGAAGTCTCGAATATGACCGTCTGACTCCAGACTACGGCAATTTTCTTTTTCAAGAAATATTGCCATTTGTGGAAGAGGAAACAGGTGTCACCATCAACTCGAAGCCAAATCGGCGGATCATTTGCGGTATTAGCAGCGGTGGGATCGCCGCCTTTACTGCGGCGTGGCAACACCCGGATCAGTGCTCTCGAGTAATAAGCCACTGCGGATCATTTACAAATATCTGGGGTGGGCATAATTACCCTGCCATGATTCGCAGCCAACCAAAAAAATCGATACGTGTCTTCCTGACCAGTAATGAGAACGATGCTGATACTCCATTCGGAAACTGGGCCTTGGCTAACAAAACCATGGCCAACGCACTAAATTACGCTGGCTACGACTACCGCTTCGAATTCGGCAAGGGAGGCCACAGCCTTAATCATGGGGGTTCCATTTTCGCTGACTCGCTTAGGTGGCTCATGCGATAACACCCAACTAATTACAAAATTAGTTGTAATGATCGGTTAATATTAGTTGCATGGCGTGTACCAAAACCAAGCTAAGAAAGTCGTTAACATGACGACTAGGAATAAATAACTAAAGATAGACTAACCATGGCCATCAGCACAGATCCTATTACAGGATTGAAAATATTTAATACCCGAGCCGCAAAGGCCACAGAGCGTATCCAAGGTAAAGGTTACTCTTTGTTGCAAGAGGAGCGCCTCAAAACCCTACCCGACGCACCACCAGGCGCTGTTTTCAACGCCGAAGAACAAGCCAGATATCGCGATTTCAAGGAAGAAAGACGTGGCGCGGCTAACTACATGTCCATGGACGGTGAGTTCAGCAAGTATCTGGAAGACGTTTATTCTGATGACCCTGTCCCGAGGTCTGCCCTAGATGATGAATGCGAAATACTGGTTGTGGGTGCTGGTTTCGCGGGCTTGTTACTTTGGCATAAGCTGAGCGAAGCGGGTTTCAAAGATGTACGTTTTTGCGAAAAAGGAGGCGACGTCGGCGGCACCTGGTACTGGAATCGTTACCCGGGCATAGCATGTGATGTCGAGGCTTATAGCTATCTGCCGCTTCTCGAGGAAATGGGTTACGTGCCCAGCATGAAGTTTGCATCAGGCTTCGAGATACTCGAGTACTGCCAGTCGATGGCCGAAAAGTTTGGTTTCTATGAACGTTGTCTATTTCACACCACCGTCGAGGCAACAGAATGGAATGAGAGCAACAGCCGCTGGACTGTCAAGACAGACCGAGGTGATGCAATACAGGCAAGGTTTGTGATTCTTGCCAATGGGGTGCTAACCACACCAAGACTCGCCCGAATCGACGGAATGGAAAAGTTTAAAGGCGAGTCTTTTCATACATCTCGATGGAACTATCACGTCGATTTAACCGATAAGCGGGTCGGTATAATCGGCACCGGAGCCACTGCCGTCCAGGTTATTCCTGAAATCGCCAAGGTAGTGAAATCACTTCATGTGTTCCAACGGACACCATCATCTATTGATATTCGTGATCAGCGACAAACAACAGATAAGGAACGTGAGGAATGGGCAAAGACTCCTGGATGGGCAAGAGCCAGAAGGAAACGTTTTTCCAAAATATCTGCAGGGCGCACTGCTATCCAGGCCAATGACGACTACTTGGCAGGAAAAGTTGACGACTTTAAAGAAAGAAAACAACATAGCCGAAAGCTGACCCCCGAAGAAATGGTCGCTAAACAACTAAACTCCAACTTCCGAATCATGGAACAAATCAGAGCAAGGGTTGATGAAATCGTTGACGACCCAGCGACAGCTGCCGCACTCAAACCCTATTATCCTTACGGCTGCAAACGACCCACTTTTCACGACGAATTTTTACCCACTTTCAATGAGGCACATGTCTCACTGGTAGATACTGCACCGAGAGGTGTCGAAGAAATCAACGAAAGAGGCGTAGTCCATCAAGGAACCGAGTACCCCTTGGATGTTTTGATCTACGCCACGGGCTTTCAATGGATGGCTACTTCAACCTTTAACATGGTCCAGGGACGCGAGGGTCGAGTCCTTAATGAGAAATGGCAACAAGAAGGTACCAAGACATTCCTTGGACTGCATAGCCAGGGTTTCCCGAATCTATTTATTATCACGGGACCGCAGGGCGGAGGCGGTAGCTTTAACTTTACTGATGCGATCGATGCACATAGCGAATACACCGTTTGGATGTTGAATCAACTAAAGGAACAAAACGCACAGATTTTCGACGTCACTTCCGAAGCAGAAGATAACTACGCCCAGCACTGCCATGATGTCGACCTTGCCAGCGCTCCCTTGCGTGACTGCTTGTCCTATTACAACGGTGAGGGCGATGCGAAGCCTGGCAGTCTTGCCTACTATGGTGGAGGTCGATGGCATAAGATCCGCGTTGCCGCACAGGAGACGCTCGAACCCTATGTTTTTGAGTGAGCCTCAGAATTCATGTATAACAGGTTGAGCGACTTAGGAGCTGGCTGGCGATGACATTTTTTGACTATAAAAGCGCAACCGAAGAAACTGCAAAGGCATTCGCAACAAGCGCTACTCTTGATCAAATTGATGTCTCCAATCATTTTCTCTTTAAGAGCGATGCCCACTGGCCATTGTTTAAGCGCCTTCGGCAAGATGATCCTGTTCACTTCCACTCTGATAGCCGTTACGGTCCCTACTGGTCCATAACGAGCCATGAAGCCATCAAGGACATCGAGGCTGATCACCACCGTTTTTCCAGTGAGCCCAGTATCACAATTGTCGACACCCCCGGTGCCAGTTCAACTGCTTTCATTTCGATGGATCAGCCTAGACACGACGAACAACGACGAACTGTCGCACCCGTCGTTGCACCACCTAATCTCGCCAAAATGGAATCACTGATCAGAGATCGTGTCGAAGACATACTGGATAATTTGCCGATTGGCGAGGAATTCAACTGGGTAAAACGAGTATCCATCGAATTGACGACACGCATGCTCGCAACACTCTTCGACTTCCCTTACGAGGAGCGAAGTAAATTAACCTATTGGTCTGATGTAGGCGTGATGGGACCGCGCTCCGGCTATGTCGATTCGTGGGAAGAAGCGCAGGCAGAACTTCAAAACTGTCTGGCTTATTTTCAGGAATTACGCAAAAAGCGGGTTAACCCAGAACACGAAGGTTTTGATCTGTTGACTATGCTAGCCCAGAATCCAGATACTCGTGACATGGGTCCGGACGAATTCCTGGGCAACCTGATGCTACTGATTGTTGGCGGTAACGACACCACTCGAAATTCAATTTCGGGCGGTGTCCTGGCCCTAAATCAATTCGACGACCAATACCAGAAGCTGCGAGCGAACCCCAGCTTAATCCCAAACATGGTTTCTGAAATAATCCGCTGGCAAACACCGCTGGCACATATGCGACGAACAGCTAAAGTTGACATGGAATTTCGAGGCAAATCGATCAAGGCCGGCGACAAGGTAGTGATGTGGTACGTGTCTGGCAATCGCGACGAACGTGTCTTCGAGAATGCCAACAAGTTGATCATTGATCGACCCAATGCGCGTCAACATGTTTCATTCGGCTTTGGTATCCATCGATGTATGGGCAATCGGCTCGCAGAAATGCAACTTCGCATTCTTTGGGAAGAGATTCTAAGACGGTTCCATAAAGTCGAGGTTGTTGGAGAGCCCGTTAGGATAATGTCAAATTTCGTCAAGGGTTACGCCGAGCTACCGGTCATTCTGCATCCAAAGTAATCGAGCAATATGCTCCGTAATCTGACGCTGTTACTCGCTCTGATCTCACCAATGAGCGCTATAGCTGAGGTCCCTCGCCAATGTTTCCCTCCCGGTCTAGCATTGCCATCGGGCTGGACAGAACCTTACGAGGCACACCGTGTAATCGGAAACCTCTACGCGATTGGTACTGCAGACCTTGGTGTTTTTCTGATTGCGACGAACGAAGGCCATATCCTTATAAATACTGGGCTAGAGGATTCTGCATATTGGATAAAGGCTAATATCGAGGCACTTGAATTTGAATTTCAGGACATCAAGATATTGCTGACAACCCAAGCACACTTTGACCATACTGCCGCCCTTGCTGAAATCAAACTCCTGACCGGCGCACAGATGCTGGCGACGCCAAGAGACGCACCTGTTCTCCTAGATGGTGGCGCAAGCGATGCCCAATTCGGACACTGTCTCGACTTCAGATTCCCGCCAGTAACCGTCGACGGTGAGCTTACCGACGGTGAAGAGATCAAACTCGGAGATACAAGCCTGAAGACTCATCATCATCCAGGTCATACAGCAGGAAGCGCAAGCTATTCGATGATTGTAAGGGAAGATGGCAGAGACTACCGAGTTCTAGTCGCCAATATGGGAACTATCAACCAGGGGAAAAGGCTCTCGGGCAATCCAACTTATAGGGGTGTTGCGAGAGATTTCGCGCTAACATTCAACCGGCAGCGAGATATGCGGGTGGATATCTGGGTTGCATCTCACGGCAGCCAATATGGACTGGCTCGCAAATACAGGCCCGGCCAAGCCTACTCAGCTAAAACTTTCTATGACCCTCAGGGGTTTAAGACAGAAGTCCGCAGATTAGAGCAACTATATCGTGAGCAACTTGCTTTCGAAGGAGCCGCAGAACCTTAAGGCTCGGTAGGCGCCGCCGAGAAGTAAGTGCTCATGTCGAGTTCGGGCCAGCGTCGTTGAGTGAGTTTCAAAGTTCTAACTGACCAAAATTTGTCACCCGGTGGAGGAAACCCTAGTACAGTCAATTGTTCCGGCGAAGCATGGTTAATGATTTTTTCCCAGTCCTTATCAGCTCCCGTCTGCCAAACGTGGTATTGAATATTGTCATTACCTGCCGCCTTATATCCAACAGTCATTGAGAAACGTCGACCGCCCGGCTCGAGGAGGTTCGCGCCGCGATGCATTGTGTCAATCCCATGAGCAAGAATTCCTCCCGCAGGCACCTCCACTTTTTTTTCGTAACGACGAAGTCGCTCTTGCTCTTCGTCCGTATATGCAGCCAAAGCTGATCGACCAAGAGCCCTTACAACGTCTTGTTTAGTAACATAACGCAGGGCACCATTCTGCTCGGTAACATCAGTCAGGTACAAGATAAAGTCTACAGTCCGGCTAGCATGATCGTCCGACGGGACCGTCAACGTGTGGTTATGAAAATCACAATGGAAATCCTGCTCATAATCAGTCTGACCAGTGAATTTAGCCCAAGTGTGACTCTGATAACAAAGCACCTCGTCAACACCCAGAAGCGCCTGCGCAAAACGAATCAAGGCCGGATGAAGCGAAATCATATTTAGTTCGATTCCGCCATCATAAGGCAGACTATCAATATTTCTGAACTGAGAACGTCGGGCCACCGCGTAATCATCTGCTTTAGGATCCATGTAAACAGGCTCCCGAGCATCTTCTGGCTGTCCTGGATAGAGAGATTCGAAATCAGCAACCAACGGTCTTATCTCTTCGTTGGAAAAGAAATTATCTACAACGCAGAAGCCATCTTCTCGCCATTGAGCGACGTGTTCATCAGTAAATCTAATCATCAACCCAAATCACTTATTCTCATCAATCATCAAGGCACAAACGCTAATCACCGGTCCTAATCATAATGCAGAGTCATTCTAGTAACTTACTGCTTCTAAGTGCTATGCACTGTTTATGGACAACCTTGTCATCCAATCGATCTGCTCAAGCTTTTTGTTATCAAGGTTATAAACAAAAAAGACGATGGCGAATATCCTGTAATACAGCAACAAATGCAATGCTAAGCTGTCGACAGGCTGATGTTCACAAAGGTAGTATTGTCCTACCTCTAATATCAAAAAAGCTACAACAGTGAGCAGCATCTCAATCTCGGAATATCAGGAGAGTCAGCAGGACTACATCAATGCGGGTCTCGCAAGAGCTGGAGCTCTGGGCAATAGGGGGCCTGTGCGATTCCGGAGAGATGGGTCCTTAACATCTGAGATCTTAGAGGCATTTTGGCGTACCGGCTTTTATGTCTTCGAGAATCTGATTAAGGAATCAGAAATCAATCTGCTTCAGAGAGATATGGATGACCTGCTTGATCGCGCCCCTATAGATAATGGCGCAAGTGTTGACCATCGGGGACGCCCAGCTTTCGGGCAGCAATTCGATCGCTCGGTCTACTCGTTAATAAAGCCTCTGTCTGATCCTTGGGGTGGAACTGATGTTCTAAATGGACGACATCAAACACAGATGATCCAACCTAAGGCCCCAAGAAACGCACCCCGGAAGGTCGTCTTCCTAATGGGCGGGATGTGCCAGATTATGGGTTCTGGTTTGCGTCTCTATGGGCATCCAGACTTATTGTCAATAGCCGCATCAATCAACGGCAACGATTTTGTGCCATACAATGATGCAATTTTCGTTAAGCAACCAGGTGTCGGTGGCTCGGTTTCCTGGCATCAAGATGGCGTAACCCACTGGGACTCCCCTGAATGGGACGAAGGTATCCATGGCTTTAATTTTCAGGTTCAACTTTATGATACCTCCGCGCAAAGCTGTCTGTGGGTCGTACCTGGCACCCACAAAGCCGGCAAGCTCAATATCAAACAATTGGTTGCAGAACATGGCTCCGAGCAGCTACCAGATGCAGTACCCTTGCATGCTAAAGCCGGCGACGTGACCATTGTTAATCGGCAGGCGCTGCACTGTTCATTTGCGAACACATCGACAGATAAACGCGTATCCCTAACATTTGGCTTTCATAGAAGGAGTTCTGTACTGGGAGCAAAAGGAGCTTTAAGCGAAACAGCTGATACGTATTATGACGAGCAAAGGGTCGATGATCGCTCGAAGGTCATTAGTGTAGCGATAGATGCGAGAACTAAGTTTTACCCGAATGAGACTGCGTACCACTATCAACCAATGGCAGGGAGAGAGGATGAACTACGTCATACTCCCGAAAATTGGGAAAAGCTAATCAAAAATTACAATCTGAAAGACCTGTCAATCTAAGTCTTAACTCTAGACCGCAATACCAGCGTCTTTTAGTTTTTGGCGATCAGCGGCATTAATGCCGATTTCTTCCAGTATTTCTTCAGTGTGCTGTCCGAGATCCGGAGCCGCAGTACGCACACGAGTTGGCGTTCGAGAGAACTTAGCCGCTGGACCGGTAATGGGCACATCCACACCCTGCATATCAATTTTTTGCAACATATCGCGTTCAAGAACATGCGGATCCTGTGCAGCCTCAACAAAGGTCTGGACCGGCGCAACGGGCAACCCTCGCTCCACCAACGCTGCCATTGCCTCTTCTCGACTTCGCACTGCACACCATTCAGCGACCATCATATTACATATATCCCTGTTTTGAGCCCTATCCACTCCTGTCGCAAAGGCCTCATTTTCAGCCAAGTCTGGCTGACCAAGAATATCCGCCAGAATCTTCCAATGGGCATCAAGCAAAACACCAAGATATAGCGGCCCATCATTGCACTCGTATACATTCGCCGGAACCGCAAAACCAAATTCGTTACCGTTCCGACCGGGAGCCACGCCCATCGCTCCCAGGGTCGGCATCCCATTACTCTGAAATAACATTGCGTCCTGCAACGCTATATCGACGTGCTGACCTTCTCCTGTCTGATCCCTGTGTCGAAGTGCTGCGAGAGCGCCAAGCGCGCCATGCAAACCGCCAAGATCATCAGCCAAGAATGTTCCTGCCTTCGTTGGCGGTCCATCAGGCGATCCATTGATGGAAAGAAACCCAGATGCTGACTGAGCCAAAGGATCGTAACCCGCATCAGCAAAACGCGGCCCAAACTGACCCCAACCGGTTATTGAGATATATACGATGTCAGTTTTGATCTCCTTGACCTGCTGATAGCCAAGAGAATAGCCCTCCATCGTCCCAACTTTAAAATTTTCCAGCATAATATCGCTGCGTTTGATCAACTCCTGACAGATCGCGAGGCCCTCGGACTTTCTGATATCAATACAGAGATTCCGTTTGTTCCTATTCACGGTAGCATGCGCAAAACCTATGTCGGTACCGGGTATAGCCGGGAAAATGCCCCTTCCTACATCACCGGCGGGTATTTCAACTTTAATAACATCCGCACCAAAATCCGCGAGGACATTGCCACACATGGGCCCTGCCCAAGTTGTTGTAATTTCCAGAACCCGAACACCTGCCAAGGGCCCAGGGATATCATCCCTGGCTTCTCGATAAAACTCGCTCTTTTCCATACCGTTACACTCCGAAACTTATCTCATAATCACGAAAATCGTCTTCCGGATCAACGCTGAGGGAAACAAACTCCAAAAGATTCATACCAAATTCCACATAGGCTGCATTCGCGGCTAAAATGTGCAAATGCGCTTACCTGTACCGTTTATAAAATTACCATTCGCATTCGATACCGACCGACTGAGAGAAGAGCTTAGATCGTTAAGCGATTCGGACTGGATGGGGCACCCTTCTGGAATGGTAGGCAACTCTGCAGTCGCATTGGTCTCATACAAGGGCAGTGATAACGACGCCTTTGGTGGAAAAATGGAGGAAACACCGCACCTAGCCAAGCTCCCTTATCACCGTCAAATCATGGCAAATTTCAATGAAGTACTCAGCCGCTCCCGACTGATGCGTTTGGCAGGTAACAGTGAAGTGTCACATCACGTCGATTTTAATTATCACTGGTATAGTCGATTACGTATACATATTCCCATCGTCACCAACCCTAATGTGATATTCCACTGCGGCCACGAAGCACTCCACATGCAGCCGGGTGAGTGTTGGATTTTCGACTCATGGCGTTGGCACAAGGTGGTAAACAGCAGCACAGCGGATCGAATCCATCTAGTTATCGATCTCTCAGGTTCGTCTCGCTTCTGGCGTATGGTAGAAGAGGCACATACTAATGAAAGCGACTTGATTTCAGTACCATACAAACAGAATGAACCCGCATCCCTAAGACTAGAAAAATACAATATCGCTCCGGTAATGGCTCCCGGAGAGCTTGAAGCTATCGCCCATGAAATAATTAGGGATTTTAAGGACTGTCCTAACAACGCTGACGAAGTAATTAGTTACTACGAGGCATTGTTGTTGGATTTAGGACGCGATTGGCGCGAAATCTGGTATGAGTATGGACAGGGCCCTATGGGCTGGTCCAAATATCGAGAGCTACTGGACCGAACACAAAATAAACTCTACCCTGAGCGGCGCGCGCTTGTAACCTCCAGCAATAACGTCGGTGTCAACCCGATAATCATACAGCGATTACTGCGCCCTGCACTGGCAAGCGAACACTTCCAGGATTTCATCGGGGATTAGTGCTCCTATTACCATCCCTACAAGTCACAAGCATATTGCGTTACTATTATCGCATGGAGGCTTATTATTCCTCCGAAATTTGCGCGGGGAGCTAGATAAACGGCTGAATTAACTTAACAGTCGAATCCTTTAAATGACGTGAGTGGATGTCTTATGGTCTTTAGTGGGGTAGACCAAAGCGCGTCCAATAAGAATAAAAAATACCGAGCAATCAGAAGAACTTTTAAATTTAAATAAAAATCGTTTACGAATTCCACGGGAGATAGTAATGATCCGAAAAACTAAGCTAAGCCAGGCGATTACGGGGGTAATACTCGCTCAGGCCGCAATAGCCGTTGAGGCCGCTGAGCTGGAGGAAGTTATCGTCACCGCCACCAAGCGTGCCGAGAGTATGCAAGATATTCCGGTAGCGGTTCAGGCCGTTAACGGCGAGGCTATGGAGCAACTCGGTGTGTCGACTTTTGACGAGTACATCAAGTTCTTGCCAAACGTTACCCAACAGGGTCGAGGGCCCGGCCGAAACGAAATCTATATCCGTGGTGTCGCTACCGAGCAGTCAAACACCACGGTATCGTCTGTACAAGGTTCCGCTCCTCAGGTTGCGTTATACCTTGACGAACAACCAGTATCCTTCGGCGCTAGAAATTTAGATGTTTACGCCGCTGACATTAATAGAGTGGAGGTTCTACCTGGACCTCAAGGCACTCTCTTCGGCGCCAGCTCTCAGTCTGGAACCATGAGGCTTATCACCAACAAGCCCGAACAGGGGGAGTTCTTCGGTGGAATCGATGCCACCATGGGATTAACAAAAGGTGGCGATGAAAGTGCGTCAATTGAAGCATTCGTAAACATTCCCCTTACGGACAATCTCGCGGCGAGGGTAGTCGTCTATAACGACGAACAGGGCGGATGGATAGATAACGTGACTGGCCGCTGGAACGACAACGATCTTGATCTGATCCAAGTCATAAACAGAAACCAAATCAGCAGTGCATCAACCATCTCACCTACAGCGGAGGTTATACGCTCAGACAACAGCGCGTTAACTGAAGAAGATTGGAATGAGGCAACTTATAGGGGCGGGCGAGTCAGCCTTTCCTGGGATCTTAGCGACGATTGGAATGTTCTCGTTCAACACACTGAACAAGAGCTGGAAACAAGCGGAACGTGGGAATACAGCCCGGTACGAGAAGAGGATCAGTCACAACTTTATTCACCGGACCGACTTGAAGACGACTTCGGGTTAACCACTTGGACCGTAACTGGTCGTATAGCGGAGCTTGACATCATCTACACTGGTGGTTTCCTTGATCGTGATGTTTTTAACATCACTGACTATACGCTTTACACGTTCGGCGGCGGGTACCAAGCGTACTATCTTGGATCTCCCTTCTCCTACACAGCGGGTGGCGCGCAGGTCCTTCACGACTTTACAAAAAGGTACGTTGATAACACCGAAAATGAGAGAACGTCACACGAATTCCGTATCTCCAGTGACCCTGATCGAACGCTTAGCTTCACGGCTGGAGTATTCATCGATGACATAGAGACTAATTCTACCGGAGCCTTCCAATATGACGGTGCTGTAGATGCCGGATTTGACGTTGCAGTTACACCTGGCGGCGGTGGTGGTATTACGACTGGCATACCCAGAGAAGGCGTCGGGAACACCAATCCAAGGTCAGCTTCAACAATATTTGTTAATGACTTTACAAGAAAAGAAGAACAGTTCGCCTACTTCGGAGAAATCACCTGGAGAATAACAGATGACTTTTCTGTACGAGTCGGGGCAAGAGACTACGACCTTGACTTCGAATTCCAGGGAGCGACTGGTTCTTCGTTCTTCTGCAAAAACGTGGATCCTTCAGGACTTGGGCCAGCGGCGACTTTTGCGGGACCAACCCAAGGTGTCCGACCTGATGGAACGATTGGTTGTGACGGCAACTCCTTCGACAACCACGTAACGCAGCGACTTCGAAATATTGGCGGCACAGGTTTCGTAAACGGTGTGGATGGTGCTGTTATAGCTGCAAAAGGCCTTGGGGCAGATGGCGTGCTTAACCAATCAGATACCATAGCGCGGATAGCTGCAGACTGGCACATTAATGACAATGTCATGCTGTTTGCTACCTGGTCAGAGGGGTTTAGGCCGCCTGTTACCAATCGAAATGCAGGGAATTTTTCTGCCAATCAAAGTGGACCGTTTGAGGGTTACTTCGTACCAGCTGTAGCGCTTACGGACGAAATGACCAACTACGAAATTGGCGTTAAGGGAGACTTCTTCGACGGAAGTCTAAGACTGAATGCAACTTATTATGATTCGGAAATTGAAGATCTGCAGACCACCCGATTCGACCCTTCTAACGTTGCCTTCTTGGTCTTTATCGAGAACGTCGGTGACGCCGAAGTTCGAGGAATAGATGCAGACTTTACTTGGCTGGCTACCGAAAACCTGACTATATCAGGCGCAATGGCTTGGGTGGATTCTGAAATCACTCGCCTAAACCCTCAATTGCAGGGAATAGCCGCCCCAGTTGGAAGCGAGCTGCCTTACACTGGAGACTTTTCGTTCAACATCAGAGCAAGGTATGACTTTAGAGTCGAAGCTCTCGATGCTGATGCCTACGTCCAGGTGGCCGTTGCTCGAACAGATGACAGCTTTGCAGGAATCATCGGCAACGCCTATCTAGCGGAGGATGTAGCCACACGCATTTATGGTCAACGCACGGGATTAAAGATTAAGGAACACAATGGGACCTTTGGTTCAAGCTCGGTGGCGACAGCCCTGCCTGACTCCATTGGCCTGACACCAGATGGCCAGTTCTTTAAGAATGCCCGTTACGTCCAAGAAGCGTACACCTTGATCAATCTAGCAGTCGGTATACAGCTCGATAATCTTGGAATAGAGCTATTTGTCGACAACGTTAATGATGAGGAAGCGATTGTTCATATATCAACTTTCGATTACGTTCCCACAGTATCGACGAATCGACCACTCACCGGTGGTATTCGTCTAAGCTACGATTTCAACTAGTCGAAGCAATAGGTCAGTAAAGGAAAGGCGAGCCAAACGGCTCGCCTTTTTTTTACCCGAGAACAAATTATGACAATCCTCATAAACATGATCTGAGCTGTTAGACTTATTATTAGTATGAGTGATCAAGACACCCGCATCGTCCAAGAAGCGGAAAAACTGGCTAAACAAGGTCAATTCGAGGCAGCAGTCTCCTGCCTCGAAAAAGGAAGTCCAGAGCTACAGACTAATCAATCAGCGCTATACATTCTCGCGGTTTGTCACAGAAGCACAGGTAAGAGAACAGAGGCCATCGATGTTCTGCGGACCTTGCTAAGAGTTAACCCACATCATGTTCGAAGCTATCAAGAAATCGGGCACATCCATGTCGCTGCGAAAAATGCGGAAAAAGCTATAGAAGGTTATGCGGAAGCCGTTCGGCTAGACCCTGCGATGCTCAGCAGTTGGCAGCCTCTAACGAAGTTATACAGAATGGTAGGCGATACTGTAAATCAGCAAATAGCTGAGCAGAGAGTCAGAGAACTTGAAGCGCTTCCCAAGGCCCTCGTTGCAGTAAAAAGTGCTCTTAACCAGAACAACCTGCAGACGGCCGATGAAATTTGTCGTAAATTCCTTAGATCGAATAAACAGCACGTTGAAGCGTTACGACTACTGGCAGAAGTCGCTGATCGCGCCAGGATTATCGATGACGCCGAGTTTTTTCTTGAAAGTGCTGTGGCCTTCGAACCCGAACACGTTGGCGCACGATTTGATCTCGCTAACATACTACTGAAACGTCAAAAGTTCGAAATGGCCGATAAAGTCGCAGAAGAATTACTCGACGCCTACCCTGAGAATTTCGAATTCAAATTACTACACGGTGCAACTCGTCTTGGCATTGGCGACACTGATGGTGCCATAGACATCTATCAACAACTCATTAACAAAAAACACAATCTCAAAAACACTTATCTGTTGCTTGGCCACGCCCAAAAAACGTCAGGCAATCTTTCTGCTGCAATCACGGCATACCAAAACTTATACCGGCTTAACCCTGATTACGGAGACGCCTTCTGGAGCCTGGCCAATACAAAAACGTATCGATTCAACGAAAATGAAATTGCTCATATGAATCATTATGTGGCGAACGAAAAAACCTCAGAAATCGATAAGGTTCACATGCACTTTGCTCTTGGCAAAGCTTATGAAGACGAGGACGAGTTTGACCAGGCTTTCAGTCACTATCAACGCGGAAACGCAATCAAACACAGCCTCTTGCAACACCAAATACCAGACGTGATCAAACGCGCAGAACGTCAAAAATCAATCTGTTCTGCTGAGCTGTTTGAAGAACGAAATGGCGCTGGTAATCCAGCGATTGATCCTATATTCATAGTCGGATTGCCGAGGGCAGGAAGCACATTGCTCGAACAAATTCTTGCCTCCCATTCTCAGATCGACGGGACATTAGAATTACCAAACATTCTTAGTCTAGCCCGTCGCCTTCGAGGTCGGGCAGCGTCGGTTGATGGCGAGGAACCTCAATACCCCAAAATACTTAAGGAGCTTGATGCTGATTACCTTGCCAGATTCGGCGATCAATACCTCGAAGACACCCGTGTCTATAGGCAGGAAGCACCTCACTTCATCGATAAGATGCCCAATAATTTTCTTCACATAGGGCTTATCAAGCTGATTCTTCCCAACGCAAAGATCATAGATGCAAGGCGCCACCCTATGGCGTGCTGCTTCAGCGGTTTCAAACAATTATTTGCTGAAGGTCAAGAATTTACTTACAGCTTAAATGACATTGGAACTTATTACAGAACGTACGTCGATCTTATGGACCATTGGGATCAGGTCCTGCCAGACTTTATCTTACGCGTGCAACATGAGGATGTCGTTGCAGATCTTGAAGGCCAGGTAAAGCGAATGCTTGAATTCCTAGACCTTCCTTTCGAGCAAGCCTGCCTCGAATATCACAAGACACAACGAAATATCAGAACTCCCAGTTCAGAACAGGTTCGACAGCCCATATTTTCGACGGCTCTGGAACAATGGCGAAACTTCGAAAAGCATCTTAAACCTTTAACAGATGCTTTGGGACCAGAGGTAATGCTACGTTACCCGATAAATTAATTTTGATTCTTTCACACTCCAAAAAATTTATATTCTTTGCCGTTCCGCGCACTGGCACGCACTCAGCACGGGAGGTATTACGCGCACATTTAGAGGCTGATGATTGGGAGCAGCAGGTCCTAAACGGCCGACAACTAGCCCCCATAGACGCTATTGCAAAAATAGGACATGGACACATTTCCGTAACAGAAATCCGCCAGGTTCTGACGACAGATCTCTGGGAGACTTACTATAAGTTCGCAATCGTTCGTAATCCTTTTGATCGCTTCATTTCAGTTTGCTCGTTTTTAAACAGGGGCAATGATGAATTTAGGTCAAATCCCATCGGGTGGATGAAAGCTGCCTTACGAAGGCCAAAGTTTAAAAATCGCGTCCTTGTTCGACCACAACTGCATCAGCTGGTCGACGCCAACAACAAACTTGGCCTCGACTATATCGGCCGCTACGAAGACCTACAAAAATCCATCGACTCTATCATGTCCAACCTCGGACTACCGATAACACATCTTAATAAACGCAACTCCTCAGCACATGCTGATTATCGAAATTATTATGATGAAGAACTGCAAGAGATCGTCGCTAGCTATTACAAAGGAGACTTGGAATTATTCGGTTACGACTTCCAAACAATAAGTTGAAATTGTTAAGTACTGCATGGACTTTTTAAGCTCCAACAAAGTCAAGCAAAGGTACTTTGAGCAATTTTCTCAATAAGACCCCTAACTCACGAAGAATAAGCACGAAATTATGAATTTTACGGTTATCGACAAACCTACCTTTTTTGGCTCTCTGGGCCTACTCCTCAGCGTTACGATACCACTTATCGTTTGGCCTGAAATGGGTTCGGTCTGGGTAAATCACGCCAGAGAATTTGTTGTAGACAAGTTTGGCGTAGCCTATGTTGCGCTTGGTATTGGTTCATTTCTCTTCATGATATATATCGCTTTCAGCCAGATAGGTCAGGTTCATTTAGGACCGCCTGGCTCTACCCCCGAATTCAAAACAGTTTCCTGGGCGGCGATGCTTTTCTGCGCTGGCATTGGTATCGGCATAATGGTTTGGGCGCCCATAGAATGGGCCTACTACTACCAGTCGCCTCCTTTTTTGATCGAGGGATATAGCGCGGAGGCTGCCAGCTGGGCAGCCGCTTACGGCGCTTTTCACTGGGGTCCGATCGCCTGGTCCATTTATCTAGTGCCAGCCCTACCCATTGCCTATTTTTATCACGTTAGGCGTAATTCAGCTCTCAAATTATCAGAAGCCCTTGTCCCCGTTCTGGGTGAGAAACATGTAAAAGGTTTCTGGGGCAAACTTGTTGACGTGCTGTTTGTCTTTGGGATGCTAGGCGGTGGGGCAACCACCCTTGGGTTAGGTGCTCCTTTGCTGAACGAAGGGCTGCACCTTTTACTAGGCGTCGAAAAAAGCACCACTATGCAAGCACTAGTTCTCTTTTTCGCCACACTTATTTTCGGAGCCAGCGCATATAGTGGTATCAAGCGGGGGATTCAAACCCTTTCCAATCTGAATCTGATCCTGGCAGCAATATTGCTCGTATTCGTCTTTATAGTTGGTCCGACGGTCTTTATTTCAGAAGCTTCCATATCTGCATTTGCTAAGATGATCAGCAATTTTTTTACCATGTCAGCTTATCTTGAACCATTTGGTGGGCTGAACGACTTTGCCGACACCACTTTCCCTCAAGATTGGACGATTTTCTACTGGGCCTGGTGGTTGGCTTTCGCCCCGACCATCGGCCTATTCATTGCCAGAATATCCAGGGGGCGGACTGTCGCCAACATGATCATCGGTGCTCTTTTCTTCGGATCCTTCGGGTGCGCAATTTTCTTCATGATCCTTGGCAACTACGGACTGCACCTGCAATTGACTGGTCAAGTGGATGTCATAAGCATTCTTAAATCCGAATCGCAGTACGCCGCGATCTTTGCCATTCTCGGAAGCTTACCCATGAAGTGGATGGTTATTGGTCTCTATACCATCCTCGCTGTCGTATTTCTGTCGACCACTTTCGACTCAATTTCTTACATTCTAGCTTCGGTTGTGCAGAATCAGGTCGAAGACGAGCCGCTCCGTTGGAATAGGCTTTTCTGGGCCGGCGCCCTAAGCTTGATGCCCATCACCATTCTTTTTATCGACGATGGGGGCCTGAGTTCGATACAGACTTTGAGTATCGTTGCCGGTCTACCATTAATTTTCATCTCGCTTTTATTGTGCATTTCCATCTATCGGATTGGCCACTATGACATTAATCATCAGTCTCACGTGGATGACACGGTTATCGATGTGACCAATATGCCAGATCATGACCCTTGGCATCCAAATGGATCCTGGGATGGCTGATCATCGCATTGGTGTCATTGGGGATGTGCATGCCGAGAACAGACGACTCGAGACTGCAATTGCTTTTCTAACAACACAAGGTGTTGATAGCATTCTATGTACGGGAGATATTGTTGATGGCGTCGGTAATCCCGACAAATGCATCGATCTTCTCACTAAACACAACATTCGCGTTGTCCAAGGCAATCATGATCGCTGGTGTCTCGAGGAAAAGGCGAGGCATGTCCCAAACGCCCACCTGCGTGCGAATTTAGATAGAAATTCTATTGAGTACCTTACTCAACTACCAAAGCAATTGGCCATCAACACCATTGCAGGTTCACTCCTGCTTTGTCATGGCATTGGAAACAATGACCTGAGAAAAGTCTGGCCTGGTACCGAGCGCATGCCTGCTGAACGGAGTAAGGAGTTGGACGCGATAATCGCGTCAAACGAGTATCAATTTGTAGTTAACGGTCACATGCATTTTAAGACAATTATACATTTCACTAATCTCAAATTAATTAACGCCGGGACCATTAGAGGAGACCACTGGCCAGGCTTTAGTTTGATAGACTTCCGAACCCTCCTGATCGATACCTACCGCTTTAAAGATGATGTCGTCCACCACGAAAAGACTACTCCGTTAGATGACGAACCTGCATGTTTATTTGGCGACACGCAGGACTTCCGAGGAAACTGGCAACCTCAGTTACTTTTTCACATGCCAAAAAGTTGACCCTCCCATATTTTGCTGAAATGGGTTCAAATCTTGCGTGACCACGAAAATCATCTAGTAGCCAAAAAAGGCTGCGATAAGCCAGTCCACTTTACCACCAGCTATACGTGATGACATTCCCACTCACCGTAATATTAGGCGATGAGGCTAAGTTCTATCTGCAGCGTGATGGCTGGCAACCCGAACTCTTTGCCGCCCTGGTTGGCGCCTCAGGCGGCGCTAAGTTGCTAGGGATTGCACATCTAGACAAATTTCTCTTTTCTGAGTTTCTAGCGAAGAGCCATCATCCTATGGAATTATATGGCTCCTCGATTGGAAGCTGGCGTCATGCAGCGCTAGCTTCTCCAGACCCCTCCCAAGCGCTGGAACAATTACAGAACAGGTATCTCAGTCAGACCTGGGATATAAATGACAAAAGATCTCGCGAAGAGATCGTGGACGGTTTATGTAACTGGGTCCTTGACGGTTTTCTTACCGACGAGACCATCGAGCACATAGTCCATCATCCGAGATTCAGAACTCATATTATGACTGCCAGAGGCATAGGCCTAAACGGCAGGGCAAATGACTGGCTGCTTGCATTGGGTTTGGTAACGAGCGCCGCCACTAACTTACTTCATCGCAAAATGCTGGAACTGGGTTTCCAACGAATTGTTTTCAGTTCAGGTCCATCCGCCACATTCAATTTTAGAGACTTCGACACATTGCATGTGCCTTTGAGCGGATCTTTGCTGAGATCCGCTCTTCTTGCCAGTGGCTCGATTCCTTTTCTCATGGGCGGAATAACTCTCCATCAAGAAACACCGCCAGGGCGATACTGGGATGGCGGAATAATTGACTATCATTTCGACTTTAAAAATCAGACCGGACCAGGGTTGGTGCTTTACCCTCATTTCAACCAACACATTATCCCTGGCTGGTTCGACAAAAATTTACCGTGGCGAAGACAATCTACTGAAGTGCTCAGCAGAACCGTTGTAATAGCGCCTTCAGAAAATTATCTAGCGCAATTACCAGGCGGGAAAATCCCCGACCGCAAGGATTTCAATCGTTACGATAATAACAAGAGGCTAGAAATCTGGAACGCAGCCGTAGAACGTAGCCAACTCTTAGCTGAGGCTTTTAGCGAAATGATCTCTCATCATAATCCTATGGCTTTTGTTGCTAACTAATCAGCGGGTATTGGTTTGTCCCCCATCAACCGGAATCAACTGGCCAGTAATAAAACGGGAAGCATCAGAAGCGAAGAACACCATAACAGGACCCAAATCAGTCAAGGGATCACCATACTTATTACCGAGAGCAATCGACTGATGGTTCATCCAAAAAGCAGCGGTAGTTGCCTCTTCTGACAATTTGCTCATGGCTTCCTCGTACATAGGAGTCGCCATAGCAGGAAGAATGGCATTCACCCGGATGCCGTCTTTACCCCAGCTAGCTGCTGCCGACCTGGTCCAGGAATGCACAGCTCCTTTAGCCGCAGAGTATGCCACCGCGCCGGGCTCAGCTCGTTGACCCGAAATCGAACCAAAATTAATAATAGCACCACCCCCTTCAGCCTTTAGATAGGGATAAGCCGCCTGGTTCGTTAACATAGTGCCCCTAACATTAACCGCGAACATCTGGTCCCAGTGCTCAACAGACACGTCGACCGCACCGGAGGCAGCTTGGATTGCCGCGGGATGTGCTAAGACGTCAAGACCACCTAACAGTGCAACAGCCTTTGAAAAGCTCTGTTCAACACTATTTTTATCCGCAACATCGATATGAGTAAAGAAAGCGCTACCAGGACCAGTCTCATGTATTTTCCCAACAACCGCTTTACCCATCTTTTCATTAATATCCATAGCAACTACGTTCGCTCCCGACCCGACATAAGCCGACAAAGTTGCTTCCCCCATACCGCGAGCTGCACCGGTCACAATGATCCGTTTACCTTCAAGCATCTTTAGACCCTAGATCCAATTATTCTCATTCATTTATACCTTGCAAAAATTGCGATTACGATTGATTAGAGAATAGCAAAATAAATCACAGCTACTGCCAATATTGATTGCACTATGAACATAAAACGCAAAAACCAAAGCGCAGGCAGGCCTGGTCTGACCCGCTCAGGCAGATGCTGCTTCTGCAAATAGAGGGTCATCCCATTTTGCACCGGCAGCATTATGGCCGCATAAGATGCGGCAATTGTTACCATCAAGACCGGTTGTTCGAAGCCTGCGTAAAGACCAAAGCCGACGAAAGGAACACCCAGACAATACCAGCGAATGATCGCCTGACGGGTCACCAGACTTTCTCTGTCAAGATAACCCAGTTCAATTAGATAATCTGGAATAAATCGGGCACCGGCGGCAACTCCTGCTAAACTGCTAGAGAATAGAATGGCAAACGCACCAGCAGCAAAAGGCCAGATCGACCATTCTCCCAAAGTCTGTGTAAACATATGACTAAGAGCACTGATCGTCTCTCCGCCACTAGGGGTTTGTCCTAATGGATGTAGCACGCCTGCGCCGAGAATATAGAATGGAATCGTCGCGCATGTGAGCAAAAAAAGTGTGATCCAAACATCAGCACGCAAGACCCGCAGCCAACCTTCTGCTCTGACATACCACTCTTCACTACCATCGTAACGACCAATACGTGCGGGATAACCTTTCTCTATACACCAGTAAGTGTAGTGTGCGATCTCACTAGCATTGACGCCGGTATAACCATAAGCAGCGAGGGCCAGGACAGCGAACTCAATTCGAAATTCGAAGGAAAGACCAGCACCGAGATCTGAGATGCTAGTAGAGAATTCGCTCCATTGCATTGTAATTGCGCCGGTCACAGTTAAGACAGTAAACGTCACGACGAATACCAACATGATCGTTTCAATTCTTCGATAGTGACCGGTTCCAAGCAGCAAAGCTGCTAACACTGCAAGTGAACCCACTGCATAGAGCGGCGGAATTTCTGGCACAACCATAGAGACCGCAAGACCCGCTCCGCCAATCAAACCACCTAGACCTGTTAAACCGGTAGCAAACCCCAGAAGGCCAAGGCCAATGGGCCAGGCGAAATCTTTCCTCGGACCCGGAATTCGACCCGGTATCCGGTTGAGCGCGCGGAGATAAGTGTCGCCACTCAGAACAATATATCTCGCCATTTCTGCCTGCAGGATGGACTTGCTCCAACAGGAGAACAACACCCACCAAAGCATCACGTATCCGACAGCGGCTCCTAATCCAGCTGTCAGAATAATCTCACCTGAGCCAACAATAGTCGCAGAGATGATGACACTGGGACCAAGATAACGTATCGCCTCTCGCCAGTTTTTGGGCGGGTCCTCTGCCTGAACCTCAGGCTGAGTATAGAAATCCCTTGCACCATCCATAAGTCACCCTATTTGACCGCCAACTTACCCGAAAAACAATTGACCATCGCTCTCGCAAACCCAACAATGCCTCGTCCGCCCTGCAAAAATCAATCAGGAATAAACAAGTGAAAGTGTTTACCAGCAAATTAAACTCAGCTTCGCCAGCTTATGAAAAGAATCGTAGGGACATGCTTGATCTAGTCGATCGACTCAGGCAGCTTGAGAAAAGGACAGTAGATCTGTCCAATAAACGTCGTCCAATCTTCGAGGATAGAGGACAAATTCCCCCACATGACCGATTAGCTCGCCTACTTGATCCGGGCATGCCTTTTCTTCAGTTACACAGCCTGGCTAACTATCTTGTGGAAGATGAAAACCCAGAGACAAGTGTTCCAGGCGCAAACGTTATCGCAGGCATCGGCTATGTCAGAGGCATTCGTTGCTTGGTCTGGATTGACGACAGTGGAATAAAGGCAGGATCTTACACGCAAACAACCAATGCAATGGTATTAAGTATTCAGGAGATCGCGAAGCGTCAGAAACTTCCTGTCATTCATCTTGTGGAGAGTGCCGGCGCCGATCTCATGCGCTTCACCGTCGAAAATTGGATCTTGGCCGGCTCAATGTTTAGAAATTTAGCTCAAATGAGCGCGACAGGAATTCCAATCATCACAGTGCTTCATGGGCCCTCGACTGCGGGCGGAGCATATATGCCCGGCATGTCTGATTACGTGATCGGTGTAAAAAATAATGGACTCGCCGCACTGGCAGGCGCCGCACTAGTCAAGGCCGCCACCGGTGAAGAAGTCAATGAGAGGGAACTTGGCGGAAGTGAAATGCACGCCAGCGTTTCAGGAGTCATCGAGTATCTGGCGGAGGATGACGCACAAGCTATCGAAATGGCGCGAGATGCAGTGGGCCGGTTGGACTGGAACCGTCATGCTTCTCTGAATACAGGAGCAGACTACCAACCACCGAGGTATTCAACGGATGACCTAGCCGGACTCGTACCTCTAAATTACCAAACACCTTACGACGTCAGAGAGTTGATTGCACGAATAGTCGATGACTCGGATTTTTCGGAGTTCAAATCATTGTATGGAGCCGCAACAGTTTGCCTGCATACAAGTATTATGGGTTTTCCCTGTGGGATTATTGGCAACAACGGACCAATAGATCCAAACGGTGCAAATAAAGCGACACAGTTTTTCCAGCTGTGCGACCAATCTAGAACCCCATTAATCTTTCTGCACAATACAACCGGATATATTGTAGGAACCGAGTCAGAACAAGCGGGCATGATTAAACACGGCTCCAAGATGATTCAGGCCGTGACCAATGTGCGAGTGCCACGACTATCACTTTATGTTGGCGCGAGTTACGGGGCTGGCAATTATGGTATGTGCGGTATGTCCTACGACCCTGATTTTCTTTTCGCCTGGCCAAATGCTCAGACCAATGTCATGGGCTGGGAGTCAGCCGCCAATACAATGCGCCAGGTAAACGAAGCTGCTGCAATAAGAAGAGGCAAGCCATTAACAGATGCAGATCTAGACGAAATCGAACAACAAGTAGAAGCCCACTTTTCACGTCAGGAGAACGCCTTCTACAGCGCAGGACGACTACTCAGTCACGGCGTAATAGACCCGCGGGATACGAGGAAGGTTCTCGGTTTCTGCTTAGCTACTTGTCGCGAAGCTGAATCGCGTAGCTTACAGTCAAACAGTTTCGGCGTTGCACGACCCTAGGAGCAGACAGTGACGATGAAGATCAAGAAACTGCTTATTGCAAATCGAGGAGAAATTGCGTGCCGTATCATCCGAACGGCTAGGCAACTGGGTATCAAAACCGTTGCCGTTTACTCTGAGGCAGATAAGCATGCCATGCATGTTAGAAGTGCTGACGAGGCTTTGGCTATCGGTAAACCAACGCCGTCCGAGTCTTATCTGAATATTGAAAAAATCATCAGGGCTGCTAGGGATAGTAGCGCTGATGCTATCCATCCAGGTTACGGTTTTCTGTCTGAAAACGCCGAATTTTCAAGAGCTTGCGGCCTAGCGGACATTATTTTCATTGGGCCTTCTCCCGAAGCAATTGAGCTGATGGGAGACAAGGCAAAGGCGAAACGAGCAATGATCAAAGCAGGAGTACCCTGTATTCCAGGCTACCAGGGCGAAGAGCAGGACAATTTGACTTTGTCCAAGGCTGCCTCGGAAATCGGCTACCCTTTGATGATTAAAGCTGCCGCTGGTGGCGGCGGTCGCGGAATGAGGCTAGTCGACAAAGATGATAATTTTGAAGCGGCCCTTGATTCAGCTAGATCCGAGTCGATCAACGCTTTCGGATCGGACACTTTGATCTTAGAAAAAGCCGTTCTTCGCCCAAGGCATGTGGAAATACAGATCTTTGGTGACAGCCACGGCAATATCATCTATCTCGGCGAACGCGACTGCAGTGTTCAACGACGTCATCAAAAAGTAATCGAAGAGGCCCCCTGCCCGATCATGACGCCCGAGCTGAGGAAAGCCATGGGCGAGTCAGCTGTAGCCGCTGCAAAGGCCGTTAATTATGAGGGCGCTGGTACGGTTGAGTTCCTCCTCGCTGAAGACATGAATTTTTATTTCCTTGAGATGAATACTCGACTGCAGGTAGAGCATCCTGTTACCGAACTCGTCACAAACAAAGACCTGGTAGAACTCCAATTCAGAGTTGCTGAAGGGCTACCCCTTGGCCTGCCTCAGGAGGAGGTGGAGCTCGATGGGCATGCGATCGAAATTCGGCTTTATGCTGAAGATCCATCCACCGACTTTCTGCCGAGTACAGGTGATATCGAGTTGTGGGTCGAACCCCAAGGCGACAACGTGCGTGTGGATAAGGGCGTCGCTAGCGGCGATTCTGTTTCAACCTATTATGACCCTATGATAGCCAAGGTCATAGCCTATGGGGCCGATCGAGAAATTGCCCGACGACGTTTAGTACGCGCCCTGCAGAACAGTATGATCATCGGACTTCAGACCAATCGTGATTTTCTTATCGACGCATTAGAGAGAAGCGATTTCATCGACGGACAGGCAACGACCGCTTTTATCGGCGATGAGTACGGTGAGACCGGGTTTGAATCTCCACCTCAGGATGAGGATATCTGCCTAGGCGCTTTAGCCCATTTTCTATCCGACAATCAAGAGTCGCAATCAGCGTCCCTAGGAATCAACGAGGAACTATTAAACTGGGCAACGGCAGATCTGCTAGAAAGCATCTATATCTATGAATTACAGGGTAAAGATCGAACGGTCATCGTCCGCCCCCTGGACAAAAGCTCTTATGATGTCAGCTTAGATGGTAAACATGCTGCTTTGGCCCGGGTAGCAGCCTGCGACAGCGAAAGCATGTGCCTTTATCTGGATGATCGTTATCACATGGTATATTTCCACACCACAGCAACGACTCGATCAATTACCGTGGCAACTCCAACAAGGCAATTCATCCTCACTGATATTTCTCGTTCAAGTGCTGCCTCAATCACTGATGGAGACGGCACCGTCAGGGCTCCGATGCATGGCCAACTTCTCGACATTCTCGTCTCGGAGCACGATCTGGTGACAGTAGGAGACAGGCTTGCAGTTCTTGAAGCGATGAAGATGCAACATGAAATTCTGGCGGACGTCAGTGGCAAGATTAACCATATCGCCGCCACAGCAGGCTCTCAGGTCAGAATGGATGAGGTCATCATGGAGATCGAGAAAGATAAAAATGAGTAGTCGTTATAAATGGCTAATGACTGCATTAATTACAATCGCAAATCTGCCAATATCAGCCAACGATAACGCCCTACAAATAGCCGAGAGATTTATTACCAGTTTTTATTCGTGGGATCAGAACGCACTAAATGCTTTGCTCACCGAAGATGGAGATCATGAATCAATAATCTATTATCAGGGTTGGGCTGAAGGTGGCAACTACTCTATCAAGACCAGACGCCCCTGTGTTATGAATAAGGACGCTGTCTCCTGTTCAATAACTGTCACCGATGACTTTGGATTAGCGCTAGGCTACATAGCTACGGATACCTTTAATCTGAAAATCAGTAATGGACAGGTTACTGAAGTCACATTTACCGCTGACGATCCACCCATTTTTGACAAACTTGTAAACTGGATAATGAACGAACGCGATCATATCCTGACTGGACCCTGCCTTGATATGTTTGCTGGAGGCCTTACACCAAAGATATGCGCTAAGACAGTAGCTAAATCAGCTGAAGAATTCATGCGAGTTGAAGTCCTTAAACAACAATGAGGAATTTCAACCTTCTGATTTACTACGGATTGCAGCCTTCGCTAATACTCTTGGCTGTCGGCATCTGGTACGCCGACCCTTCGTCTGAGTTAACCTATCTCTATGTCATCGTCGGCGTCCAACTATTCCTGGGAGTCATCGAGCATTATCTCCCGGCTCGCCCCGAATGGATCATCCATGCTCGCCAGAAAACACTCAATGTATTTCTGGTTTTCTGCTTAACGCTTATCGCTCTTGCGGTTGGCAGCTTTTACGTAGAATGGTTGACCACCCCTTTTGCGGCGCTCAGAAATGCAGTAGGGCTAGATATCTGGCCACATGACTGGCCCATACTGATCCAACTCTTGCTTGTCTTTTTTGTGAGCGAATTCATCTGGTACTGGATGCACCGGGCCGAACATCGTTGGAGATGGGTCTGGCGTTTGTCCGGGCACGGAGCACATCATTCATTCAAAAAACTGAATGCTCTAAACTTCGGCCTAAATCATCCACTCGAGTATTTTTTTATACTACTACCTTCATTACTTGTTGAATTGACTTTTGGGGTGGGCGTAGCTGCTGCAGGCGCCTCCATTCTTACTGTAACGCAAACCTCGATTGTCCACTCTAATATCAGACTGAACTCCAATGCCATCGGCTGGCTCTTCACCACCAATCGTCACCACATCTGCCATCACTCCGCAAATTTGGATGAAAGCAACACCAACTACGGTTGCAGCGCAATTATTTGGGATAGAGTCTTTGGCACCTTCCTAGATACTCTGATCTCTGAAGCCGGTACCGGTCCAAGAGAACCTTCACTATGGGAAAAATTCATGATGCCGATCCAGGAGCCAAATGATACTTCTATTGCACCCGGCACCTTAAATAACTAAGACTCTGCCCTGTTAACAAGATAAATGCCAATCCCTGCCATAAGCAGCGACAATGCCAGAGCAGGTGTCACCGGGTCGTTAAATATCACCCAACCAAAAAAGACACCAAAAATTGGTGCAAGCAAACTGAAAGAGGCCATGTTGGATACTGGATAAACAGATAAAACCCAAAACCACATCAAAAAACCTACCGAAACAATCGCTACAACTTGAAAACCAAAGATCATCATTATAGTCATGTCAGGTTCACGTATCGGCGTGCCGACAATCAGCGCCACCGAAGTAAGAATCAACGCAGAGACACCTAGTTGGTAAAGCAAGTTCATCTCTGAAGTTACGCTCTGTAACTTCAATCGAGTTAATAAAGTAATGGAAGCCCAAAAGATCCCACCTATAAGCGCAAACAGGTCGCCAATCCAAGCATTATCAGGAGCGTCACCCAAATCACCAGAAAATGCGAATATGATTCCGAGAACTGCTAAGCCTAGGCCTATAACCTTGTTTCTATTCAAAGGTTCCTCAGGTATCAAAAAATGAGCTGCTATAGCAACCCATACGGGCATAACGTAGAAAAACAAACTGACTCTAACAACGGTTGTATAATCTAGCGCTATAAACAGCAGAGCAAATTCCGCGCAGAAGAGCAGGCCATTCAATACTCCCCAGGGCAAGGAACCATCGGTGATAGATAATCGTCTACGCCACATCAAAGCGATGAGCAAGACAATAGGAAAGGCGCAGACAGACCGTAAACCAGACTGAAACAACGGGGAAAACCCTGCATTAACGAGCTTGATTAGAGCCTGATTAAGACCTAGCAGAATACTGAAACCAATGAGGAAGCTTGACCCGAGCAAATCCATCTTTTCTTTGCGTTCAGTCATTCAAGTCAAACCTTCCAGTCTCTCGTAATCTTCAATAAGCAAGAAAGATAGATGCTAACAGTGGGACAAGAAAAAGTACCCTACAAAGAAGGCAACTTCACTAGATCGGAATTAGCTAGCAACATCCTGAGCAAAGCCAAAATTCACGCAAGAATTTAACCTCTCAAGAGGTTCGCAAATAGTACCGGGCACAATCCGCCTAACTCTTTAGGGAGTAACAGGACAACTACAGAGACTCCTATCACCGCCAACGTCCAGTAAGCCTCAGACGCCTCACTAAAGCGGGTACTGCTGGTTTCGCCCTGTTCCTGTTATCGAGGAACGCGATGCTTTATTCTCTTTCTGCTGTGAACCAAAGATGGTTGGAGCTTCAGACCAGTCTGGGGCCGCATGCATGGTCCTTCCATCTACCGTCAACAGCTGCGGCGAATCGTCACCAATAACGCAGCCACCGGATGGACCAAGCACACCATTAGCTCCCAGGCCTTTAACGGGGTACGAATCTACCGCAGAATAGGTCTGAAGAAGCAGTGGGCGCACCCTAGGAGAATCATTAGGGTAACTGCCGTGGACCATGCAACAGTTATGAACCGTCACAGAACCTGCGGGACCCTTTAGCCAAATTACATCGTCTAAAGGCAGTTTATTCACATCCTGATCATTTATCGCGCCAGCCCAGCTACCATCGACTGAGTAGAGATCATATAGTTCGCCCTTGTGACTGCCTGGCAGAACACCCATTGGTCCCATGTCGTCATCAACATCTGACAAATAAACACCTATGGTGAGCGGAGAGAAGTCAGTGTGGGGCCAGAACTGTATATCCTGGTGCCATTTTACTTCCTCTCCACCATCAGACCATTTGAAATTCAGTTTACTGTGATGATACCGGACAGGATTTCCAAGAATCGCCATCGCAATCTCTGCGGCAAGACCCTCCAGCATGAAGTGACGAAAACTTTCATGAGCATCCACAGGCGAAATCAGGCGGCGCAATCGAGGGTGTTCCGGAGTGTGATCTGGTTCTACGTCGAACCTTTTATCACTCTTACCTAAATCTCGGCTTAGCTCCACAAATTCGTCAACTACCCCGTTGAGTTCCGACAGCAGATCTGGCGGGACCAGCGACTCAAGCAGCAAGTACCCATCGTCGTGGTACTTTCTTAATTGTTCCCTCGAGAGCATGAACTATATACTCTTATCTGATTATCTGAAAATGCAGCCTCGTAAAGCAGATAAACACTAACACAAAGCAGAGCACACGGCTTAATTCCTGCGAACGGACAAGGCCCGACACAGTTAATTTCAAAAAGCTAACTTCAAAATACGACTAACTGGAGATTATCAAGCCCGTTATTCCTTTCCATGATTAAGGCCCCCAAATGATTCAAGATGTCCGTCCACATTCATGATCTGGCCCGTCACTTTGCCCGCTGAATTTGAGGCAAGGAAAAGAGCCATGTCCGCAATGTCTTCAGGTAACACGAATGTCCGTAGGGATGACCCTATGCTATAGCTCTTCCGAATCTCTTCCTCACTAACGCCTTTTTCCCGAGCTTCGGCCGCGATGACCCTTTCCATTCGAACGCCTTCAACGCTACCAGGACAAATCGCATTGCATCGTATACCGTGAATACCAAGCTCCATCGCCAAGGATTTTGTAAGCCCAATCACTCCCCATTTGGA
>MDSZ01028162.1_pt1 | contig 45705 bp, 47 predicted proteins | sample 811201 | NCBI WGS metagenome assembly MDSZ01 (sample SAMN05326647, study PRJNA326480) | marine metagenome | isolation source: seawater | place: Indian Ocean: North | collected 2010 | reverse complement strand
TAATGTGAGCTATACGCCTAGTGAATATACGAAATCACTGCTGATACAGGATGCTGCCGATTTCCGTTTTCCCGATGACTTGATACCTAACCAAGACACGAACCTTGACATCAAAGGTAATCAGGTCCTACAGGTGCCCGAGTACAAGGGCTCAGCATTCGTCACATGGGATTATCCGATGGGAGAGCGAGGTGACTTTGCTCTGACACTGTCGGCCAGCTGGATAAGCGAAGTATACTTTTCTCAATTTGAGACCGACTTTGACAGGGCGCCTGCTTATGAGCGTTACGACTTACGCGGAACTTGGATGAGCCCTAACAAGAATTGGATCGTTACTGGCTTCGTCCACAACCTTGCCGACGAAATTGGTATTCGCCAAATCGAACCACACGGTGTGACCGACGGCTATCGCCGAACAGGACAGGTGACCGAACCTCGATTGTATGGTCTTGAAGTGACTTGGAATCTCAACTAGCAGAAGAGTGCCTGTTAAACCTAGAGAAAACACCCGGCCTAGCCGGGTGTTTTTTTATGGCTTACTGGCTTCAAGCAGACGAACTGCCGTGTCTGGAAAACCGGTGAACAAACCAGCAACGCCAGCTTCATGAAGAGCCAGAATCTCTGACTGAACACTTTTATAGGCCATGTGTACAGCATCGTCACGAATTGTCCAAGCATGGACAGAGAGGCCATATTGCATGGCCGCTGCAACAAAACCAGTATCTTCCCCTAATGACCCCAGTATTAAGTATTTACTGACACCAATGACATCAACAAAAGCTACTGAGCAATGATAAGCAAATCTCTCTGAATCAATTTCGGTTCATATGGCACCTCCGCAGAACAGAACATCGACAGAACAATCAGGGCACTACATATCGAACTTCGTTTCATCAGACTAATCTTTAACTGAATTGCTTACCCTAACAAACAAGGACAAATAAAAGTCAAAAGACAAAGTAAAGACAATTCAACTATTTATCCCTACCCATTAACACCCTAATATGTTCCCTTGGCGGGGAGAAACTAAATCGTGGCAGAACGACAAGGCTTATTCTTTTACGGTTGGGTTATCGTTGCGCTGACTTTCGTTATTCAGTTCCTTGCCATGGGCTCCACTTTTTACGTTTTTGGCGTGTTACTGAAACCACTGACCGAAGCCCTCGAGGCCGATCGATTCCTGGTTTCGCTTGGCCTATCATCCCAAATGGTAGTGGGCGCATTGTTGGGCCCCTGGCTAGGGAATGCCGTAGCTAAATACCCAATCCGCCCGTTAATGACTGTCGGCATAGTGTTGCTCGCGGTCGGACTAGTAGCAGTTTCACAATCGACCCAACTCTGGCACTTCTACTTAGCTTTTGCTCTATTGACTTCAGTCGGATTCACACTCGCAGGCCCGTTACCCAATGCCGCTCTCGTAGCAAACTGGTTTACGCAGAAGCGTGGGACGGCGATGGGCATTTCTCAATTTGGCGTCACCTTCTCTGGTGCATTGCTAGTGCCGCTGTTTACCTGGCTCATGATTGACTTCGGCTGGCGATCCGCGCTGGTTATGTTTGCAGTCGGCGTTACTGTAATTGGTTTGCCTGCTATATGGATCGGCCTAGTCAAGACACCAGAGGAAAAGCAACTTGCACCCGATGGCGTCCAGGTAAGCACGACGTTTACAGATGCTAAGCCTAAATCCAATTCAGTTTGGACTTTCCGCCGCGCGCTGGCCGAGAAAGATATCTGGCTGATCGCCATCGTCATGGGCTCCGGCTTTATCACTATAAGTGCGGTTCTTCTGTCTATCCACTCTCACATGACTGATGCGGGTATGAGCGACATGAGAGCCTCCACGATTATCGCTGCCATGACCCTAACCGGCGCAATTGCCAAGCCATTGTTTGGCATCCTTACCGACTATCTGAATAAGAAGCTTGTCATCTTCATTTCTATTGGAGCCCAATTCTTTGGGGTATCCGGTTTTGTGCTCTTTGATTCTTACATTAGTTTGATCTTCGCAGCGGGTCTATTCGGATTTGGATACGGTGCTCAAATGCCGCTGTTTAATATTCTGGTTGCCACTATATACGGTAGAGAGGACTTCCCCCGAGTCATTGGACTTATGGGACCTATGATGCTTCCTTTCAATATGCTGGGACTACCAGTAGCCACATTGGTTTATGAAAGATTCGGTAGTTATATACCTGCCTACGCTGGCGTTCTCGTTTTCTGTTTAGTCGCCACAATCTGCTTGAGCTTCCTTAAAATCGAGAATAAGGAAGTAAATTGAATTCAAAAGTACAGATCGCTATTTTGTTCCTCTGGCTCGCTGGCCTGACTCCAGCAACTGAAGCAGCTAGTTCACTAGATCAGGCGATAGCCGCTTACGAAAAACGAGATGTCCGGAAAGCTCTAGAGCTACTCGAAGTGCTCGCGAAGACAGATGAAAAACAAGCTCTGATGAATCTCGCAAAAGTTGAGATGCGATCAGGAAAAGCAAAGAATGCACTAAGAGCTGCGGAGCGCCTAGTCGAGTTATATCCCGATGATCCGGATGCGCACCTGACGCTGGGTATGGCTTACCTCACCATGATGGGCGAAGTTAATGTGTTTAGACTAGTCTCGATGGCCAAACAGGCGAGGGCCGGCTGGGAGAAAGCGATTGCACTTGACCCAAATCATATTGGAGGCCTCTACTCTCTCTTTTCTTACTATGCAAACGCTCCAAAAGTCGGGGGTGGCGACATCGAGCAAGCTCATCTTATGCAAGCAAGACTGGCAGCTATCGACGCGGGCTACGGTTATCTGTCAATTGCTTTACTGCAAGCCAAGGATGAGAATTTCGACCTGGCTGAGGCAAATCTTTTGAAGGCTGCGTCAGCGCTAGACACAGCTGGCGTTTACTTCACGCTAGCACAGTTCTATCTGGACAGGGAACGATTCGAAGATGCCCTGGATGCCATAGATAAGTTCCCGCTCAAGCCTTCTAACTTCTGGGACCCCGACCCGCCGGCAAGATATCTTGTTATAGCCAACGCACAAGCAGGCTTAGGCAATATTGTTGCTGCTCGGGCGGCAATCGATGCAGGGCTTGCAGAGAAACCAGGTAAGCGTCTACGCGAGTTTTTTGAAAACATCCGTAAAGATCTGTGAAATCACCATCAGCAATGATTTAAGAGGGAATCTAGCGCATAGAGAGACGTTACTTATAAATGCTAACATCGACAAGCTATCACACCTATCGCGTTTTGCGACCAAACAATGGAAGTGCCTGAATATTTTTTCAACAGACAAGACGAATCGAACGATGCCAACTTCTACGTGGAGCCAAGATTCGTCACTCATATTGATGATGCAACGATCGACGCTCTCACACAGTATTACAGAGAAACATTGAAGCCTGAGCATCAGGTTCTCGACCTAATGTCTTCCTGGATATCACATCTTCCCCAAGAAGAAAGCTATAAACACATCACAGGTCTCGGCATGAACCAAGCCGAATTAGACGGAAACCCTCGTCTCGATGAGCGACTTGTGCATAATCTAAATAACGATCCAACTTTACCCTTTCACTCAGAGTCATTCGACGCAGTATTGATCGCTGTTTCTGTGCAATACCTAATCCAACCTCTGAGCATCTTCAAGGAAGTCGCACGGGTACTTAGGCCAAACGGCTTCTTTATCGTCGCCATGTCACACAGATTGTTTCCCACAAAAGCGATCTACGCTTTTCATACGATGAGTGCGACAGACAGAGTCAATTTCGTCTCACACTACATGCAACAAACAGGGCAAATGGATCGGGTTGAGTTCCTAGACCGATCGCCGGCTTCCGCCGATCCACTCTGGATCGTTCAAGGTCGGCGATTTGACCGTGACAACAACTAACCTCTTTTTCGTTTCAACCAAGCACCCCAGATTTCTCCAATTCGCTGAACTGATCTTCATCGAGCCCCAAATCCTGCATCAAAACCTCCTTGGTGTGGGTACCCAAAGGTACCGCTGCCTTCAGAGAGACATCACTCTTTGACAATCTGGCGGGACATCCGGGCATCCTTAAGGTTTGCCCAGACAATGTTTTCACTTCCTTTATGAAGTCGCGAGCAATTAGGTTCGGATCACTATAAACATCTACGGTATCCATGACAGCGCTAACCGGTACACCTGCCTCTGCCAGCCTTCGCATGGCCTCTTTTTTGTCGTATTGCGTCGTCCAGACAGAAATCTCTTGACGGAGCACCTCGGCGTTCTTGAGTCGGTCTCCAGGTGACAAAAATCGTGGGTCGGTCAGGAGGTCTTCTCTGGACATCGTTAAACAAAGGGCTTCCCACATCCTATGCGTAATAGCCATCAAAAAAATAAAATCATTAGGCCCCCCTGGAGAACAGGGATACATGGTGGACAATGGATCTCTGCCGTTACCCTGACGAGCTACAACGGCTTCGCCACTCTGGGCCATACTCATCATCGTACGCATGTAATAAGTTACACCTTCCTGCATTGAAAGCTCGACTTGCTGCCCTTCGCCAGTCTTCAAGAGATGGACATAAGCTGCCAGGATCGCCATGGCCAGCTGAGTACCTGTTCCTGAGTCACCAATGGTAGTGCCAGGCCGCATGGGAGGGCCATCAGATTCACCAGTCACAGAAAATGCACCTGCCGCAGCTTGAGCCACCATGTCGAAACACTTGTAATCTGAATAAGGCCCAAAACTGCCAAACCCTTTGACGCTGGCAAAAATCACGGACGGGTGTATTTCCTTGATTGAATCGTAATCTAGGCGGAGTTTGGCTATGACACCGGGACCGAAGTTTTCCACAATGACATCGTATTTCGGCAGCATCTTCAACAGAGTTTTCCGACCTTCGTCGGACTGCAAGTCAAGTTCTACACTGCGCTTGTTGGAGTTCCACATCATAAAATAATCGGGCATGCCTATGGCCCGCCCAGGATCACCAACGCCAGGGCGTTCTATCTTGACGACATCCGCACCCAGCCACGCGAGCGCCTGTGTACAGGATGGTCCTGCTTCGTACTGACTAAGATCTAAGATTCTCATGCCGTCGAGTGCTGCCACGGTGACCTCCTTTAACGTAGGTAAGTGACTACATCATAGAGCGACTTGAACGTTCAGGCCAATTCGTACTGAACACAGCGCGGCCGGATCAATGCCAAACTAGTTACTTGAAGCCTGCCAGGCGATCATTAGTATCAGTTATTTCAGGGTAATCTTGATCCAGCTCGGCAGACAATGCATCTGATATGGGCATGCCTTGTTGAGCAAGGTTATAGAGGTCCTTAAAAGCAGCCACTGCTGCTTGTGAATTTGCCGCGATCTGACCAACTCTTTCGTTTACCAACTCATCGAGAGCCTCAACATCAGCAACGGCTTTATTTGCTATACCCAACGCTACAGCTTCGTCGCCCATGACTGTCCGAGCCGAAAATGACATTTCTCTGGCACGCCGAACGCCAATAGCCTGAGAGAGCGTCTGGGACATCCCCCAAGTCGGCCTTAAACCGAACTTAGCATGGGTATCGCCGAACTTTGAATCAGAGGTAGTGAAAATAAAATCGCAATGTAAAGCCATTTCGAGAGCCCCGGTGAAGCATGCGCCGTGTACCCTGGCAATCACCGGGCAGCGACTGTTACGCAACGCCTGCCATGTTTCAGCTGCCGGCTTATCGAAAACATCTCCGATTTTTCCCGCTTGTGGATCGATGCCCTGCAAGACCTTAAGATCTACTCCCGCGGAGAAGGCTCTACCTGCGCCCTGCAAAACGATAACCGCGATGGAATCATCCCGATTAGCTTTATCTACCAAGATCCCAATACCTTCAAGCATTTCCGGTCTCAAGGCATTTAGTGCCTCAGGTCTGTTCAATGTGATCGTCAAAACATTACTACCTACATCAACCAACAGGTACTCGGTCGGGCTGGAAATTTCGATGCTCATGAGGGTCACCTCTGTAATGTGGAAATTCGCTAATTGTATAGCGATATATTATCTAATTTAGATTAGCCAGGTAGTTGATTATGACCTGATCCGTTGACCAAGTCTGCTTCCTGGCCGATAGTTAACGCGGCGTAAAATGAAAAAATCGCAACGGTCTGCGCGACTAATGGAGTGAATAATATGAAACCAGCAGTTTACGTTAAACAAAAGCTGATGAGCTTCATAGTTAGTGATTTTAGGCGGGCGATCTCTCGTACCCGAGGGAGAATGCAACGAGGCCGCCAGGCAACCGTGCACTATTTCCATCAGATCGACGACCCCTACAGCTACATGGCCAATCAGAAACTAACTGTCCTAAAGGAACGGTACACCGTTAATTTCATTACTCATACGGTTTCGGCGCCTGAAGCCAGGTTTCAAGGAGACAGCAGCAGGTTTAGGGACTGGTCACTGACCGACGCCAAGAGTATCGCGCCTTTTTATGGTGTTGAACTTCCTCAAAACTTTGGAGAGGAATCCCTGAGAAAAGTCGGGCAAACCGAGTCCGGTGATCGTTTGCGAAAACAACTTGGCCACTATCTAAGTGGCGCTTTCTATTTCGAAGGCGAATGGTACTGGGGACTCGATCGATTATTGCATCTTGAGCGACGATTAATCGATATCGGCATGTCCAGAGAACCCAACTCCTTGTGCGTGCCTAGGCCAGAAGCAGAATCGGCAACGGGAGCCGCGGCCGAAAACGTTACCCTAGAATACTTTCCCTCCCTACGAAGCCCTTACACTGCGATCAGCTTTGACAGAACCATCGACCTAGTCGAGAGAAGCGGTGTAAAACTAAAGTTAAGGCCTGTCATGCCCATGATGATGCGAGGCGTTCCTGCACCAAGACCTAAACAAATGTACATCATGACAGATGCTAAGCGCGAAGCTGACTACTATGGCATACCCTTTGGAAAAATAATCGATCCTTTCGGAGAGCCTGTCAAACGTGCTTTCGCGCTGTTTCCCTATATGGAGGAGATAGGTCGCGGTGTCGAATACTGCAGTAACTATCTGAGAGGCGCCTGGGCAGAGGGTGTGGACATAACAACGGAGGCAGGCCTTAAATCGATCGTTACCAGGAGCGGAGGCGACTGGGAAGCAGCGATAAATCGGCGAGACGACTGGCTGTCCCTCCTCGAAAACAATGTGAAAGACATGCTCGATGAGGGTTTATGGGGTGTACCTAGTTTCAGGGTTTCAGATACTTCGACGGAAGCCTTCAGTTGCTGGGGACAGGACAGATTGTGGCGAGTGGAGACCGAAATAAGTCGTCGGGCGAATGCTAACCCCACTGTCACAAACTAGCGTGACCTGGTTACTCTACGATTGAAGTTCGATAAGCGAAGAGTTAAAGCGGATTATTTACCAACAATTAAATGATCACCTACTGAAAGCTTGGCGGGTCCTGAGACATTGAAGTAGTTCCCGAACCTTACTCCCGAAGAATAGCCTTTCTTGATTCGGCGGGTCTGATGCAGCAATTGAAGAGGTTCCTTGTTCATCTCACCCGTCACATGGTCGGTATTAATAATGACACATCGTTCACAGGCAGCAACATGAGATAATGTAAGATCACCACAATGATAATTCTTGATAGCATCCTCAGCGAACGCTTCGAGACCACGGACGACTATATTGCAGCGAAAACGCTCCACAGGAATATCAGCAGAGAGTTGTCGATTAACTTCATCCAGAGTCGCACCATTAACCAGGAGGATAGGGGACAGATCACAGAATCCATCCTGCTCTAGACCGTGAGCCAGTTGCAGAATATCGTAGGGCAGGTTCCTAGTGAAACATTCTGTCAAAGTTGCCAGCCGCAGCTGGTTCCCCGTTACTTCACTCAACCAATTCGCTATCGAATCACCTTGATCCATGACGGTTATCTGATCTGCATAGAACTGTAGATCAATTTCGTTGCCTTCGGTCGCCCTTATATGCAGCAGGTCTTCACAACCAGGAGCAACGAAACGAAGACCATCCCCCTCAAGCTTGACTGAAATCCGGCTGAGCTCAGGCACGGACTTTAGATTGGCAAAATCACCGTCACGCAAAATAAGATAACCACGATCTCCACTAATCCCAGTAGGCCCCAGCTCTACCGATTCGACCTCGACAGCCTTGCATCCCTTAACTGGGTAATAAAATAATTTTTCTATCGTACACTCTGACATATGTCCGTCCTAAGAAATACATTGTTCGATCCCTAAAAAGGGTGGTTAGCATTTTACGGAAAAAATATAGTCAGTATGCAACCCATGCTAATCGCAGTTTTGATGACTATTACGCTGGTTCATCCTGCGGCTTCAGACTTTTTCTTCGTCCTGGCTATGCTGCTTGCTTAGCCAGCACCATTTTCGCTAGTAGCTAGAAAGGACCAGGCACAATCTTGCACCCCGACTAACAAAGCTAAAATGGTTCAACAAAAACCTTCTCTCGCCAAAATAAGCTATCAGCTGGCCCAGGTTTTCAGAGCCCGCCCGAGCAGGTTAATACTTCTCCTGTGACAAAATCGGATTGGGGGATACAAAACAGATAGATTGCTCCCGCCGCATCCTCAGGCTGGCCACTTCTACCTAAAGGAGACGCTGCCTGCATAGCATCCACCTGGTTTGAGTGCAGCCCAACCTTATGCTGTCTGCCATCTACCTCTATGGTCGGAGGTTCTTCCTTGTAAGGCTGGGTCAGTCGGGTTTCAATAGGACCAAAGGCAACCGCATTGACCGTTACATTATATCGCCCCCATTCCTTGGCAAGGGTCTTGGTCAACCCAACGACACCTGCTTTACCAGCGCTATATGCTATCTGGGTAGCACTCCCTTGTGTGCCGGACACCGACGATATATTGACAATCTTACGACACCGCGCTCGGCCGTGTTCCTCTGATTCTTTCTTCGCCTGAGGTCGCAGCCATGATGAAAAGGCGCGTAGTATCCTGAAAGGACCGGTGATATGGACATCCAGCATCGCCTGAAACTGTTCATCGGAATGATTATGCATAGCACCATTCCAGATATAGCCCGCGTTATTAACGACGATGTCAATCGTGCCAAACGCGTCTAAGGTCGTCTGTATTAACCGGTCAGGAAAATCAGGATCCGTAACACTGCCAGGAATGGCTAAACCATCAATGGCGTTTGTAGTCTCCTCAGCGGCCTCTGCGTCCAGATCGTTGACGGCCACACGCGCGCCTTCACTAGCCAACAGCCTCGCAGTCGCCGCCCCAACACCGCGCCCGGCACCAGTGACAATTGCGACTTTATCCTGCAAGTGGCTCATTTAGTCCTCCACGAGACTTCACTCTGACTAGTAAAAATAACAACAACAGGCCCTGAAAATTTGACCCACGCTTTTGTAACTTGAACTCAGACGGCCGCCAAAGTTTCATCGTCCTTAAAGCTGACATGTCGCAATAATTCGACATAACCTCGCGGAAAGTAAACTCCGTCGTAATAGCCCTTGTCCTTTAACAATCTGTGCATCAATGCCAGGTTGTATTTTGGTACGGAGGGTAAAAGATGATGTTCGAGATGATAGTTGACATGATGAGGACAGATCATCAAGCGAGACAGCCAGCTTCCGTAGACCGTTCTAGTGTTCTGCCGGGCATCCAGATTGTATAGATCGGGAACCGCTGCATGCTCAGCGATCTGCCTAATACGGCTGACCAGCGGTTGCACAAAAATAATTGCCGCTGGCCACATGAGGTAAAGCCAACCTTCACCAAAAGACACAAGGACGAATAGCATGAGCAGATTTGCCACGATTCCTCGAAGCATGCAGTTACGATTTTCGGTGTCCAGGACATTTAGATGTCGAATATTTCTGCCGATGAAACGGATTGTTCTGATGCCGGTCTGGCCAGTAATGTCTCTTAAAAGTTTACGACGGAGTCGGGTGCGACTGACTGGGTAAGCCCGATAATTAGACAGATCTGGATCATCGTGAGTACCAGCCAGGCGATGGTGTGGGTAATGAGACCGCATATATGCATTCATATTACTCAGCCCTGGAGGGCTGACCAGCCAATCACCAACGAGTTGATTAAGCTGCGGTGTAGAGAACAATGTCTTATGCCCACACTCATGTTGCAGAATACCGAATCCCAACTGTCGACCCCCGAGTAACAAGATTCCGATGATTACGGTAAAAGGATTAGTCCAAACCGCTACAAAGACAAAGATTGCAACGACGCCCAACCACTGACATAGAATCGCCCAAGCGCCCTTAGCATTATTTCGCCGGGTGATCCTTTCGATTTCTGCTGCTGACAGTACATCGCTGATATTCATGCGAAAATTGTACAATGTTTATCCAAATTAGTATTGCTAGACTTCATTCAGAGTTTCACCAATGGGGGGACATAAAAACATGAGCCAGATCAAGGCAGTTATCAGCGGCGTCGGGCTCTGGATCCCTGAGCACAAGGTGACCAACGAAGAGCTAGTTGAAAGCTATAACGCGTTTGCGGAGAAATTCAACGCCGAACATGTTGACTCGATCGCAGACGGTTCAGTCGAAGCAAAACCTCTTTCGTCGGTAGAATTTATCGAGAAGGCCTCGGGCATAAAGTCCCGCTACGTCTACGTCAAGGAAGGCATCCTTGACCCAGACCGCATGACACCAAACATCCCTCTAAGAGCCGAAGACGAACTCAGTGATCAGGCCGAAATTTCTCTTAAAGCCGCAAAAAGAGCGCTCACCGCGGCTCAGAAATCTGCAACAGATGTAGATGCAGTTATTGTCTCCTGTGCCTATACGCAACGCTACTATCCCGCCATCGCAATCGAGGTGCAAAATGCATTGGGCATCGAGGGCTTCGGCTTCGATATGTTAGTTGCCTGCTCGGCCGCAACCTTCGCACTGCAACGAGCCTATGAAATGGTCGTCGCTGGGACAGCTAAATGCGTTCTCGTCATCAATCCTGAGCTGACTTCACCGCAGAATAACTTCCGCGATCGAGACAGCCACTTCATATTTGGTGACGTCGCCACTGCAACTATCATCGAAGGGGCTGAAACTTGCGTCTCTGAACATAGCTACGACATCCTTTATACCCATGCCGAAACCGTATATTCGAATAACATTCGTTCCAATCTCGGCTATATGATAAACGCTAATAACGACGATCCTTTCAGAGAATATAACTATTTCCACCAAGAAGGGCGCCGCGTCTTCAAGGAGGTCTGCCCCATGGCGGCAGATCATATTATTGGAAGTGTCACCAAAGCGGGACTGACAATCCAAGACATAAGACGGTGGTGGCTGCACCAGGCCAATATCAACATGAACCAGTTGATCACTAAGAGATTACTCGACAGACTGCCTGACGACGATGAAGCACCTATTGTTCTTGACAGCTTCGCCAATACTGCTTCAGCTGGTTCCTTGATTGCCTTCAATCTAAATCACGAGGACCTACTGGAAGACGATCATGGAGTTATCTGCTCCTTTGGCGCCGGTTATTCGATCGGTAGTCTAGTTATTCGAAAAAGGGCTGGTGGCTCGTCCTAAATACATCGGGACTATGAGCCAGCCTTGTTAATTCACTACTTCATCAGGATTTCAATATGGAATACTTAAGTGTCGAGGAGGCACGTGCAAAGGAGGGATTGAGACTAGTGTTAACTGCAGGCGTACCCGGACCATTCGGCGAGGCGGCAAAAGCGCTCTTCAGGCACCACAATGTGGGTTTCTTTCCCGTTCGCCAAAAAGGTGGCCAGGATAATCCCGAACTTGTTGCATGGACCCGTCATAGGAATGCGCCTGTCGCACTATACAATGACGAGGCCCCACGAGTCCGCTGGTTGGAAATACTTGATCTGGCAGAGCGGCTGGGAAACGGTCCTACCTTATTTCCCCGATCTATCGACGAGAGGATCGCCATGATCGGGCTAATCAATGAGATTGCTGGCGAGAATAGTCTCATTTGGCATGCTAGAATCCTCATGTTGCACGAAACCGTCCTGGCGGTGGGCGAGCAAAAGGCCCGACACAATCCGATGCTGCAGGATTATCTCTACGATCAGGCTGCAGTTGAACCGGCTCGCCAGCGCATTCTTGCTTTAATGGATTACCTTACCAAGCACATCAATAAAAGTAAGAGTGGCTATCTCGTAGGCAATAACTTGACTGCCGCAGACATTTACTACGCGTACATTTCCAATGTCATCAGGCCACAGCCTCATGAGCTTAATCCTATGCCCCAAGGGTTAAGAACCAGTTATGAACTGTTGGAGAAACTTTTCGGGAAGGCCCCTTCTGTCTTGATCGATTTTCGAGATCGAATCTTCGAGAAGCACTTAGAGTTACCTGTCAATTTCTAAACAGCTTTCGATAAACTTCGCGTTTTTTGATCTTAGAAATGTTCTAGCACTAAATTTCAATTCACGTTGCGCAGTTAGCCGCCATACTGCCAATCGCTGTACCACGACGTGCCATACGAATGATATGGCGATCGCAGCCATTAGTCACATAGCCAATGGAGATTCCCGACTCGGGATCTGCCCAAGCCAATTGACCAGCAGCCCCGTTATGGCCAAACGCTCTGGCCGATACTGTTCGTCCAAAACCTCTGACGTTGGCGAAACCGTCTGCTCCGGCCTGCACTAATCCTAACGTCCTATTTGCGGGACAACCTGCAAGGTCGGGCAGGCTGTTGCGAACCAGACCCGTTACATTTCCAAGCAGCCCAGGCTCCCACAAATCATGAGAATTATGCAGTAACTCCTGATAGAAGAGCGCAAGATCACGAGCCCGGCCAAAACCACCTCCGCCAGGAATACCGACCGCACGGTTCACTGGATCATTGAAATTCATCAATAGGTCCTCCGTGACGCCGTTGTCAGGCATTTTTCTGACTCCGAATACGGCTTCTAGTTCATCAGCGGTCGCTTCTTTACCCACCCCAACAAGCGTTGCGATATCTTCCTGATTATCTGCTGGGATGCCCAGCAAGCGAGGGAGCCCTGCAGGGTTTGTCACTCGGGCCTCCAGTTCATCGCGATAGTCATTGTTGGTCACTCTTTCTATGATCTCCGCAAGAACCCAGTGTGCGGACGTCGGGTGATAGAAGTAACGACTACCAGGTTCCCAATCAACGCGCCAAGACTGCATTTTCTCTATTCGCGCTTCACGATCAGCCCAAGTAGAAGGTCCTAATGGCGCCAGAGGAAAACCAGCGGTATGTAACATAACCTGCTCGACCGTAATCGCAGACTTCCAAACATCATCAGACCGGCAAAACTCAGGGAAATAATTAACAACCTTCTCTTGGACATCGATTTCTCCCTCACCAATAAGCTGCCAGACTACTGACGCTACCAATGGTTTTGTCGCAGAAAAAAAAACAATACCGATGTTCCGTGCTCGCTACTTCTCCATTCACTGAACCGAATGCTGCTTCACAGATAATATGGCCTTCAAAGGCCAACGCTACCTGCACAGAAGGGAGCAGTCCGTCCTCAACTTCCTGTCGAACACGGCCCAACAATTTTTCTAATTTCTGATGATCAATGCCCACAAGAGCTCCTCACTTTTAACGTCCGACGAAAGTATCCGCTTCGTCTATCAATTTTCGTTTTTAGACGGCCGCATTCCAAAAAAAGCTTTCTAACCTGCAGCGCGAACGCCCAGAACACAATGATCTGTTTGTCTTGAATAAATTTGCCCCGTTCAAGCCTACGGCGCCGGCTTATAGAGATAATCCCAAATACTGAGCCATTTCCATTAAGTTATCCATAATCTCTAATGCACAGTCTTAACCAGTTAATCGATGGGCAAGTCCACTCCGAACTCGGCAAAGACTTCTTCTGTATGTGCACCCAGTTTAGGTGGAGCCTGATGCAGATTCGTTGGTGACGAGGTGAATTTAATGGGGTTTGCTGCCAATTGAATATCCGGGTTATCGCCGCCGGGGTGGATGGATTCGAGCATACGTCGCGCTTCGACATGCGAGTCAGCATAGATATCCGCCATGTTTTGCACTGGTCCAACAGGTATACCACCATCAAGCTTAGCCATAATTTCTGCACGAGTATGCGAACGCGTCCAGCCGGAAATTTGGTCCTCGACCCAATCGACATTCTTAAGTCGTTCTGCGTTTGATAGGCAGCGTGCGTCCGTCATCATGTCAGCTCTGTCCATCGCAGCACAGAGCAAATCCCAGTGATGCGGTTGGGCAACTGCCAGTGCAATGCGTCCATCTTTGGTTGGGAACAGATCAAAGGGATAGAGTGTCATCGCCCGCTGCAATCCAGGTGGGTTAGGTTTACGGGTAAACCCATACTGGGCGACGGCGCTTTTTTGAAAAGCCATCATGGCGTCGTACATAGACACATCAAGAAACTGGCCTTCACCGGTTCGCCGGGCGTGATGAACAGCAGATACGACCCCAAGCGCCATTAGCGTGCCCGGGAAAATATCCGCAATGGCGGGAGTCACTAGACCATCGTTAGCATACACCAGGCCACCGAAACTCTGTGCTGCAGCATCCAGGCATGGCCAATCTACATAAGGACTGGATCCGGTTCTTGGGTCACCGAATCCCCGAACACAAGCATAGATAATTTCAGGATTACGCTCTGCCATAATCTCATAGCCCAGGCCTAGACGATCCATGACACCTGCTCGCATATTTTCTACAAAAACATCCGCTTTATCACATAGCTCGAGCAAGGCGGCCTTGTGACTCGCTTTCTTAAGATCAAGTACGATACTACGTTTATTGCGGTTAACCGCTGCAAAAGGAGCACCAAAATCGGTACCTGCCTCACGATCCTCATAGGGGGCTGCGTGATCTGGTAAAAAGGGAGGCGTGTTACGATATCCGTCGCCCCAAGGGGGCTCAACCTTTATCACTTTTGCTCCTAAATCACCCAGCAGGCCAGTACCATAGGGCCCCGCCAACGCCCTAGTGCAATCAATCACGGTAATATCAGAGAGCGGTCCCTGTCGTTCCAAAGACTTCATACATTCTTCCTACTGAGCTTATTCGAACATCAAATAGCAATCCCACCGAGCTTCGTTTCCAGGTACTCCATAATCCCCTCGCGACTCCCTTCGCGGCCAAGTCCACTGTCTTTCATGCCACCGAAGGGTGCGGCAGCAGAGGTCGGATTTATATCGTTGATACCGATGATGCCAAAGTTTAGACCTTCAAAGACTCTGAAAGCTCGGCCGATATCACGAGTATAAATATAAGCTGCAAGGCCATATTCGGTATCGTTGGCCATCTCGAGTGCCCGCTCCTCCTCATCGAATTCAATGATCGCGGCGACCGGACCGAAGGTCTCTTCTCGGTAAATCAACATATCTTCTGTCACGCCGCTCAGGACAGTAGGCGCATAGAAAAAACCTGCATCCAGACCAGCGTCCGTCAAGCGATGACCACCACAGTGCAGAGTCGCACCACGAGCAACAGCATCTCTGACCTGGTTATCGACCTTCTCAATCGCAGCTTGATTAACAAGGGGACCAATTGCAACGCCCTCTTCTAAACCGCTGCCTGCCTTGAGTTTCTTGACACGATCCACCATGATCTCTGTGAACGGCGCGACCAGGTTTTTATGTACCAACATTCTGTTGGGACTAATGCAAGCCTGGCCGGTATTGAGGAACTTTACCATCTGAGCGCCCTTCGCTGCGTGCACTGCATCAGCATCTTCAAAAACCAGAAAAGGCGCATGCCCGCCCAGCTCACAGGAGACTCTCTTCATATTAGCGGCAGCTTGGCCAGCTAGCATCTTGCCGACTGCGGTCGAACCCGTGAAGGTAAGTTTGCGAACACTAGGATTAGACACAAATTCATCACCTATCGGCGCCGGATCAAGGGCCGTCACCAAATTAATAACACCTGGCGGCAATCCCGCATCTACTAGACACTCAAACACTTTAATAGCACAAAGTGGGGTTGCCTCCGCTGGCTTTAGCACAACAGTACAACCGGCCGCGAGCGCAGGGCCAACCTTACGAGTAATCATTGATACGGGATAATTCCAAGGAGTCACTGCCGCGACAACGCCAACGGGCTGATGACTGACAATGAACCGCTGATCGCCTCTAGCGGAAGGAATAGTCTCACCATAAATACGTTTTGCTTCTTCAGCGAACCAGCTGAGGAAATCAGCACCATACTGCACCTCATTTAGTGCTGCCCGAAGCGGTTTACCCTGCTCTAGAGTCATCGTTCTAGCCAGATCTTCCTTACGCTCAAGCATTAAGGCATGCGCTTTACGTAAAATATCCGACCTCTCGTAAGGAGTTGTCTTTGACCAAGCTTTAAACGCCTGCGCTGCAGCTGCTATCGCCTGTTTCGCCGCTTCACGACCTCCATTGGCGACCTGCTCCAGAACCTTACCATCTGCCGGGTTAATAACATCAAAACCAGGCTCATCTGTCCTCATCCAATTACCATCTATAAACATATAGTCACTCGAACCGATATTTGCCGCAGGATGATAGCAGCAGGAGCAAGTGCGTTATACCTTACCTAGACCTACTTTTCTTAATCCGATATCAAGTAGTATTGGCATAAAAGTAAATGAATAGAGCCTTTCTTGTACGACTATCAGCCTTCCCTTTCACCAAGGTTTATTGCCTATGTCCGCGACTTTCTGCTGGATCTGGAAATCGACCCCTCGCCTTTTTTCAAAGAAACAGGTCTTTCCGTCGTAGCAGACGATGAATTAGGAACTACTCTTTCAATCGGAGATGTCTGCCAGTTGTTCAACGTAGTGTCTAACAAGCTAGAGCGTCCCTACTTTGGTGTTGAACTCGCGAGGGGTTACCACTACGAAGCAAGCTCTTTAATCATCGTCGCCTTTATGGCTGCGCCAGACGTGAGGTCGGCACTACAAACATTGTTACGTTATGATCAATATGTAGACAGCGCGATCGAAACGACATTAACGCATTCCGGCGGCTTGAGCTGCTTCGAGGTCAACCTTCTGGCACCAGAGGGGGTAAACACTGAGCAACTTAGCGAATATCTTTTATTTTTCCTCGCGAATTCAATAAAAATAGCGACTCGCAAAATCCTTCCGGCAGCTCGTGTTTCATTTACCCATCAGTCATCAAAATCCGTTGAACCACTAGAGGCCATTTTCCATGCACCAGTTATTTTTGGTGCAAAACATAACAGTCTTTTCTTTGAAACTGACTTCCTCGATTCGCCTCTGCACACAAAGAACCAATTAATCTATGACGTCAACACTAGGGGACTAAGAGAAATTTTCACCAGCGCTGGCGAACATTTTGACTTTGTCCAAGCTGTCCATCGACAAGTACTGTTGCAACTCAAGACTGGTAATCCCACAGTAGGTTCTGTAGCTGAGGCACTGCAACTGTCAACTCGAACATTACGGAGACGTCTATCGGACCACGGATTGAAGCTACAAGACGTTAAGAACGAAGCTCGAGCACAGCGAGCTATCTTTTATCTAACACAAACCCAAATGCCATTAAGCCAGGTCGCTCTTGAAGTAGGATTTTCAGAAATGAGCGCATTCAGTCGCGCATTTCGCCTATGGACGAAAATGTCGCCACAGGAGTGCCGGGATCTGGAGGCGAACAGTAAGGTGATTCACCTAAAAGTGGATTAGGCCAGGCAGAGTCGATCTTGGCCGGTTTAGTCAAGACCGTTACGGGCAATATCTTGTACGCTTAAGCGACTACCCGGTTAGGCCATTACATGGTTTACCTGCATCTTATATTGGCTTCCGCACTCGTTTTCCATTTAACGGGATGCCATCAAAATCAGCCAGCTGAAGTTGTTTACAGGAACGGTGTTATATACACCGTCGATAATGAGAACAGCGAACATCAAGCTTTGGCCGTGAGCAACGGTATTATTATCGCTACAACCACCGACGACGCTATAGACGCCCACATAGGCCCAAACACAAAAGTCATTGATCTGAGCGGAAAGTTCGTCATGCCAGGAATCCATGACATGCATATGCATCCAGTCAATGGCGGAATCAAAGGTAAATTTGAGTGCGCCTTTGCGGATACCCTAGGTGCCAGAGAAATCACTGAGACCATTGCTGATTGCATTGCTTCAGCAAAACCTGGCGAGTGGATTCTAGGCGGCCAATGGGGCCCACAGCTTCTTCTTGGCGAAACTGAAAATTTGCTCGAAATACTCGACAGCATCAGTCCAAAAAATCCGGTCTTTCTTATGGATTGGGCTATTCACGCGGCTTGGGTCAATACCCTCGCTCTGAAAGAAATAGGCATCAACCCTGATACGCCTGACCCAATTGGCGGAGTGATTATGAAGCGCTCCGACGGGCGTTTGAACGGTATTCTGTTAGATAATGCTGCTTATCAGGCGCGTCATAAAGTACCTTACTATAGTGCAGCACAAATTGCTGATGCCATTGAATTCAGCTTAGATAAAATGCTCGCACACGGTATTACATCTTACAAAGATGCTCTGACAACCCCAAGGAATCTTTCGGGCTATCAAACACTTCGTGCTCGCGGGGATCATCGAATAAAGATCAAAACATCTCTTGCCTGGAAGAGCGCTTGGTCAGAAAGCCACAAAAACGAAGTGCATCAAATTGAAAACTTCACCACCCACCAGCGCCAAAACTTAGACACAGCTTACGCGAAGATAATGCTCGACGGCATACCACCAACATACACAGCGGCACTTTTGGAGCCCTACTTACCCTCATCTGAATTTGGTAGCAATCATTACGGCAAACTCATGCATGAGCCCGAAATTTTGGCTGATGATTTGACCAATCTCGACAGACTGGGATTAACCGTTAAGATCCATGCCACAGGGGATCGGGCCGTAAGAATCGCTCTGGATGCTATCGAACAAGCGAGAAAGCGAAATGGTGATTCGAGCCTGCGACATGAGATATCACACGCAGAATTGATTCACCCAGAGGACCTTCCGAGATTCGCCTCACTCAATGTTGCTGCCGAAATGTGTCCAATACTCTGGTACCCTAGCCCCGCAGTAGATGCCATGTTTATCGCTATGGGGCATAGAGCAAAACGCATGTGGCCAGTGCGTTCTCTTGTCGAATCGGGCGCACTTGTATTTTATGGCTCTGACTGGCCAAGCGTCGTGCCTGATACAAATCCATGGCCTGGCATCGAGGCGATGGTAACCCGAAAAGATCCTTACGATAGATTTAAGGGGACCTACTGGCCCGAAGAGGCTGTCGATCTCGCAACTGCAATAAGAATCTTTACCATAAACGGGGCTATAGCTGGCAAGCAGGCTGCAGAAACCGGTTCCCTGGAGGTTGGGAAAGCGGCTGATTTCATTATTCTGGATCGCAATCCGTTCAAAATACCCGTAACTGAGATTGGAGATATTGAGGTGCTTTTTACCTATATCGACGGTGCAGAGCTATGGGCAAAAAACTAGAGGAGCAAACTGATGAGAAACAAGATAATTTTATTGTTCGTAACCCTACTGGCTCTGCAAGCCAAGGCTGATCGTGTCATCGAAGAAGTAATTGTCACGGCTCAGAAACACTCCGAGAGCGCAAACGACGTAGGTATTACTATGAATGCCTTCACGGGAGAACGATTAAAGGACCTCGGAGTGATCACGCCTGAAGATCTCGCTCTTCACACTCCATCACTTACCGTCAGCGATACGGCCGCTACCGGTGTGCCACTGTATACCATTCGTGGTGTGGGCTTTCAGGATTACAGTACAGCAGCCTCATCGACCGTTGGTCTTTATTTTGATGAAGCTGCAATTCCTTACACAGTAATGAGCAGAGGCGCTCTATTCGACGTTGAGCGGGTCGAAGTGCTGAAAGGTCCCCAGGGTGATCTGTACGGCCGAAACACGACTGCGGGCCAGATAAATTTCGTCAGCAATAAGCCTACTGAAGAATTCACGGCAGGTGTTACTGCCAGCTACAGTAGCTTCCAGACCTTCGACCTAGAGGCATATGTCAGCGGCGCTATTACCGAAAATGCACAAGGCAGGCTTGCTATTAAGTCGATAACTTCAAGTGAGGGATGGCAGGAAAGCTTGACCCGTGACGATGAACTCGGCGAGAAAGATATTCAATCTGTGCGCGCCATGCTGAATATTGACCTAACTGACAACGCAGAGTTGCTGCTTACAGCACAATATATTGATGACCAGTCTGAAAATTCCGCAGCTACAGCTTATAGCGGTACCGAGATCGGCTTGGGTCCATTTAGCGCGCCTTACCTCGCATTAGCTGACTACATAATCCCAGGAGGCACGAACTTTGGCGAGACACCGCCATGGTATTCTACAGATCGAAATGACAAAGCAGACTGGACCAATTCCTATACAAGTCCAATCACTGGCGCTTCATTCGACCTTCGACCCGAGAGAGATAACCAGCTTACTAGCCTTCGAGCGAAACTGACTTGGGAGCTTGGATCTGGCATGACACTTACATCCATTACCGCTTGGGATAATTTTGAACGCGTCGAAGCAAATGACTGGGATGGTGGGTTCTATAATGACTCCAGCAACATCAACACGACAGACCTCGACGTGTTTTCCCAGGAAATCCGTTTAAGCGGCGATACTGAGAACATGTACTGGATTGTCGGTGCCTACTACTCAAAGGACGAAATGGATGAGTACTATCATTACTTTATGTCTGACTCTGTATTCGGTCTTGGCTCGGTCCCCTTTGGGGTGCCGCCTTTCGTGCTTGCACCGATCCGAGAATTGGACACAATATATGATCAAGAGACAGACTCAAAGGCCGTCTTCGGCCACGTCGAGTACAACTTAACCGACGCATGGAGACTGACGGTTGGGTTGAGGTATACCGAAGAAGAGCGAACGTGGAGCGGCTGCACCTTTTCAGCAGCCGACAATTCTCTGGGAAATTTCCTGAACACTTTATTTGGTTCGACGCTTCAGGCCGGCGATTGTGGGACGATTGACGACGACCCCAACTCTCCCACTTTTCTCTTTGCCTTGATCGGCGGCCCAAACGTTAATGACGCGTTTCATGTGTATACAGACACGGTCGAAACTGATCGATGGATGGGTAAGCTCGGCCTCGATTATTCAATCAACGAAGACATATTGTTGTACGGTACATTTTCAACGGGATTCAAATCAGGTGGGTTTAACGGCGCAAACTCTAATACCACTCGCCAGCTGAACCCATACGATGAAGAAACCCTCGATTCCTTTGAAATAGGCATGAAGGCAACTCTCCTTGATGGCACGATGCAGTTGAATGCCGCAGCTTTTGTCTACGATTACGAGGACAAGCAAGAGCAGGACAGGGCTGTTACCTTTGTCGGCAATATCTCGGGCCTAACCAATATTGCCGAATCTGAAATAGAAGGGTGGGAGCTTGAAATGAGCTGGTTACCTACCGAACGCTTGTCCATCGACCTCGGTATAGCCTGGCTTGATACCGAAATCACAGAATTTGAGCAGGTCGATACCGATAATAGCGCCTGGCCTGTAATCGTCTTCAAGGACGGCTCGGGTCAGGAGTTGGCTCAGTCGCCAGAGTGGCAATACAACGGGACAGTGACCTACGAGTGGCCCGTAACTGACGAATATGTCATGTCTGCGTCTGGCGATTTTTCTTACAAAGATGACACACAGGGTTTGCGGACCCAAGTCTATTCCGATGATTATCTAGTCATAGGAGCAAGGGTATCTCTCATGCCAAATGACGGTAAATGGCGAGCTATGCTCTGGAGCCGAAACCTCACAGATGAGGATTACTTCCCTTCAGCCCATACGGGTGGAAACGGACCGTATGTTAGACGGATGGGAATGCCGCGTACGGTCGGCCTGACTTTCAACTATAATTTTTAACGATCAGGCTGATGTCTTGCGACATTAATCGTAATGAAAAACTCCATAGGCGCAACATCTAAAAAATGCTGCGCCTAGTTCTTCAACTCATAGCTTTTTTCGATGCGAGAGCGTTTCCCTCTCCAATCTTTTGAGCTAACTCACTCTTAGAGTGATCGCTGGGCTAAGACAGTCAAAAAACTAACCGAAAGGAATAGACTCAGCCGCAACCATTTATACCTATTCCAGATATTGCTGAACGGCTGCAAAAACAACCTCAGGCCCAGAACGTCTCTGATAATTTTCAGATTGGTCTATCCATACCACGCGCCCTAACGAATTAACCAATAAGGTCGTGGGTACCGGTAGCGCTTCGATCTCTTCATCCCGCGGATTACCAGAATGGATGAGCTGATTTCTAAGACCAAAGGCGTCGGTTACTCGGAGATCCCTATCGGACAACATACGTGCTTTCAAACCATGCGCACCCCTACGTTGTCGAATTGTCTCGGGTTTATCTGTGCTCACGGTCACCACGCGGATTTCGCGGGCTGCAAACTCATCCTCAAGTTCAGTCCATCGCCGTAACTCGGCGACACAGTATGGTCACCAATGGGCCCTAAAAAACTTTATCAAAACCGGGGTGCCCTCCAAAGCATCAGATTCAAATAGCTCACCCTGGTCATCAACAGCAACGAAATAGGGAATCTGATCGCCCACTTTAATTGGATTTTCGGCCACTTGCTGTGGGCTGATATACACGGTGAAAGGCAGAAATAATCCAATAGCTATTCCAGGGACGGCTGCTATTCCACCATACCATTTCGTCCCTAAAATAAAGGCTCCAATGCCAGCAGTAGGGGCCAGCAAAAAGAAGACAACAAAAAGTGTCCTGTCTTCCGGCAGTGCAACCTGGTTCGCTAGGCGAAACCACGTTATCGTCGTGGTAACTGCGATCAAGGGTGCCAGAAAACCTAAAACCGTACCTAACTTCTTCCTCGCAGACATATCAGTCGTCCCCACTTTCCATAAACCAACCACCTAGCGGTTTGACCAATTCGATGTTCAACTGTCCCTCCAAACCGGCACTTCGATGAACCGCAATCTCCTGGTATTCAGGTAAGCTGATCATAGTAAGCATTGCTTGACGAGAGGGATACATTGCAATAGCGGCAGAATCCCAAAGTTCTTCTACTTCTCCAAGCATCAATCGTTCTACTGATGCACTAAATACAGGCGCTCCACCAACTTTAACCAGCAAATCTGCAACCGCTTGACCGTAAATGCCATAAGCTTGCTCACCCGTCAAATCGGAGTCCCGACCATCTTCGTACTCAGCTCTTTCCTTAAACTTAAGTAGGTTCAACATATAAATCGGCTCATCGTGCCCCTGCTCGAGAAAACCCTTCATCTGCGCTTCGCTAGGAGTAACCTTGTTGTTAACTTCCACAAATTTCAACTTTTATCGTTTATCAATCTCTATTATTAGCATGAAATACAGACTGTTGCTCTTACTAATTAATGTTTACGAACGCTGTAATTTGCGCAAGTTATATGGCTAGAATATCAACACAAGAATTAACAGGAGAGTTCTTTTATGTATAGCCACATTATGCTCGGAGCGGACGACGTTGCTGTAGCCAAAACATTTTACGACGCCGTACTTGGCGCTTTGGGACATCCAGAGGGCACTATAGACGACCAAGGACGTTGTTTCTGGTTCACTCCCAGCGGTATCTTTTCGGTGACTCCACCGATTGACGGTCAACCAGCCTCGGGCGGCAACGGCAGCACTGTCGGCTTCGCCGCTGAAAGCCCTGAGGCTGCAGACGCGTGGCACCAGGCTGGTCTGGACAACGGCGGCATTTCTATCGAGGACCCACCCGGTATCCGAGAAGGGAGCGGCTTATACCTTGCCTACCTTCGGGATCCGTCAGGCAACAAAATCTGTGCACTTCATCGAGCTGGCTAGATATCTAGAGAGGCGCCCCCTCTGGGGCGCTCTCTAGATCCCCAAGGAAAGAGCACGGTAAATTTTACGGACTAACCTGAGGTATTCTGCCTTAAGCTTTATTTTAGAGAAATCCAGCTTAATCATCACAGCGATAATAAATTTTTGGTTTAATTCAAACCTTTCCGAAACAGCTCTTGCGCGCAGCAAAATTAACTATATGTAGCCGCGGATTTAACTGAATCAAAAGTCGCATCACCCCTTCAAAATTTTGATGTCTCGCCCAAACTGGGTCGGCACTTAATTGCGTTCATTGAATAATTTAATGGCTATCATTATTATCTGAACGCACTAATTAGAGAGCAATAACGATGTCAATGTTGGGAAAATGGCTTATGACCATCTTGGTTCTTCTCGGCATTGCCGCAACTGCAGTCTGGAGTTTCAGAGTAGACCTCGCCTTATTTGCCGTTTCCATGATGATGGATAGTCGCTACGAAATCGGTCCTAATCAGCTGATTAACTGGTCAACTGGATCAGATCTCCCACAGCGTGATGTAAACGAGCGGCCACCCAATATTATCCTGATCTTAGCCGATGACCTTGGCTGGAATGACATCTCTGTGAACGGTGGCGAAAATGCAACCATTCCGACACCCTCAATTGATGCTTTGGCCGCCAGCGGCGCAACTTTTACACAAGGCTATGCGGCAAATGGTACCTGTGCCCCATCACGAGCGGCTCTAATGTCGGGTCGCTACGGCACGCGCTTCGGTTTTGAATTCACACCGACACCACCAGGCATGCCGCAAGTTACAGGCTTAATTGCCTCGGACGCAGAACGCCCATTAGCGCCCCAATCACTATTGAACCCCAGAGGCACGGATCTGGATTTTAACGACATGGGAATGCCTGCCTCTGAAATAACGCTGGCCGAATTGCTCTCGAACCTGGGTTACCACACCGTGCACATCGGCAAATGGCATCTTGGCAGGACCAACGGTATGGCCGCTCATAACCAAGGATTTAAGGAGAGTCTCCTAATGGCCAGTGGCCTTTACGGGAAAGTGGATGATCCCAATGTAATAGATGCCCGCCAGGATTTCGACCCAATTGACCAGTTCCTGTGGGCGGCCCTTAGATTTGCGGCCAGCTTTAACGGCGGTCCGGCATTTGAGCCAAGAGGCTACCTCACCGACTATTACACTGAGGAAGCCGTCAAGGTCATCGAGGCGAATAAAGATCGCCCGTTCTTTCTATATCTGGCCCATTGGGCACCTCACACACCGCTTCAGGCTTCTCGTGAAGACTACGAGGCGCTTGATCACATTACGCTGCACAGAGAACGTGTCTACGCCGCGATGATCCGCTCGCTCGACCGAGGAGTCGGACAAGTTATGGATGCTTTGCGCAAGCACGACCTCGAGGAGAATACTCTAGTGCTGTTTACCTCTGACAACGGCGGCGCAGGTTATATTGGTCTGCCCAACGTTAACGACCCTTATCGAGGATGGAAGATCAGCCTCTTTGAAGGTGGTATTAGAGTACCTTTCTTGGCCAAATGGCCAGCCAAGATAGCACCAGGGAGCCATTATGATGAGCCTGTGCACCATTTTGACATGTACGCCACAGCAGCAGCGGCTGCGGGTGCTAAATTACCTGAGGATAGAATCATCGACGGCGTTGATTTAATTCCCCAACTCTTGGACAACCAAGACAAAATAGAACCGCCCCATCAATACCTGTTTTTTCGCAGCGGTGCAGCACAGGCTGTTCGGGATACACGTTGGAAGCTTATGGTAAGTGCTCCACCAGACGGAATAAGAAAAGAATGGCTTTTTGATCTCGATAGCACTACACCAGAGCGAGAAAATCTTTTGGCAAAGCACCCAGCAATCGTCAAACGACTGAGGCAAGCTCTTACTAATCACAACGCAGAGCAGATGGAACCCTTATGGCCCTGGACCGTGACCATGCCAATCAATATTGACCGTGATCTATCAAAACCGGATGAACTAGGGGATGAGTTCGCGTACTGGAGCAACTAACATGAAAAAACTCTACTTGATGTGGTTGATTCTGGCGTGTATCTACCTCGCATTCTTCTCATGGTACACCTCATTCGGCGGCCCATTGTCAGAGGAAGAAATCAATCACTATACATCACTAATGAAGGCCGCCAACCCTGACGCTGAAGCCGAGCAACGAGCTCTACTCATGAAATTCATGAAAGAGGATACAGGTGACGACTTCGTCATGATCAACGTCATCGACATGCACGATGAGCCTGAACGGATAGCCGGAGTCGCCGAAGACGACAGCAGCCAAGATGTTCTCGACAAATACATGGCTTATATGTATCCAGCTCTCTTTAAGCGAGCATGCCATCCGATATTAGTGGGGCAGGCTGCAAATCAGGCGATGGATCTTATGAATGCACCCGGGATGTCAAAGTGGACGACAGGCGCCGCTATGCGCTATCGATCACGACGCGATCTACTCGAGATAGCCACTAACCCAGCTTTTTCGGGTTCTCATGATTTTAAGGTCGCAGCAATGGCCAAGACCATTGCATTCCCGATCGACCCTTGGTTTCAGCTCGGAGATCCGAGGTTAATACTGGCACTAATTCTTGGTCTAGTTGGCAGCCTGATTAGCTGGCTTAGCTTAGGCCTTAAAGGCCGCCATTGATTGTAATGTCCTGGCCCGTCATCCAGCTTGAGGCCGGCGACGCCAGATAAACACATGCAGGAGCAATGTCTTCAGGCATGCCAATTCGGCCCAGAGGAATACCAAACTGTTTACCCATATCAGGAATGTCGGATTCACTCATGCCGGTGAATTCAAGAAAAACCTCCGTCGGGATAGGACCCGGGGATACCGTATTCACCCGAATGCCAAGCGGCCCCATTTCCGTAGCCAGCGTCTGCGTTAGATTATTCACACCGCTCTTGGCGACCGCGTAAGGGCCATTATGGGGAGACGCTCGATTAGCGGCTTGCGAAGAGATATTAATTATTGAACCACCGCCATTCTCTTTCATTATATTTCCCGCGGCTTGAGCACCCGTCCAAACTGCTTTTAAGTTGAGATTTAATTGAAAGTCCCACTGTCGTTCTGGCATTTCCAAAAAAGTTCTAGGCACCCGATCATCAGCACCACCTGCATTGCTAACCCAGCAAGTCAGGCCGCCCATATCCTTTGAGCACTTTTCCGCCAGAGCCTGCACCTGATCAATCTCCATCATGTCGGTGGTTACAGCCAACGCTCTACGCCCAAGCGCTCTGACTTTCTCTGCAACCGCTTCTATTTCATCAGTACGGCGCGCAGCCACCACTATGTCAGCCCCAGCTTCAGCCATACCAATAGCGATCGCCTCACCGATACCTCGTCCTCCCCCGGTTACTACCGCAACCTGACCGTCCAATCTGAATTGATCCAATACTGTCATGTTTATCTTCCTGTAATTACTTTCACGAATTTACCCAAGACGCGTGGAATCCATGTGGTACACGCTGAGGAATCTTGATTCGAGCGACTGGGGGTCCCTCAAAATTACGTGCATCAATAATATGACATTCACTGCTTTCCGAGCCAGCATCGTAAACAAAGCAAATAATATAGCCATCATCTTCCTCACTGGCTCCGATACGGGGAGCAAAGACTGCTTCCCCCGACTCACAACCCTCTCCGAAATGGTGGACCTGTATCTCTCCGGTTTCGTTATCGTATTTCAGTTCACCATCAAAGACTGGCATATCCTGAATCCGAAATCGGGCCGCGTACGTGTAACGATTTTTGTAACCAACAAGATCGTCATTAATACGCGGGAAATCACAATAAAATTTTTCATCTAGAGCTGAAGAGGCGACTTCACCGGTTACCATGTTAAAACGCCACTCATGCAACTGGCCGAGCTGATTTCTAACATCACTCCCCGGCTCGGTAACGATACCGCCTCGATCAGAGCGGCACGCCTGGAGCACTACAACATCACCCTCTTCCCACGCATTGGCTACGTGAAAGAGAAAGCTTTCTTCAATGTCGAACCAACGAACACTGTCGTCGTCACCCAGGCGAGGCAATATACCGATCCGACAACCATTGCCGGGGTCCCACTGCACCAGACCTTCGCCAGCCATCATGGATTCAAAATCGAATACCAAGGGAAGATCAGGGAAGATCGTGTAGTTCTTGGTAATCGCGCAGTCATGCATCATGACTCCTTTGGGGATAGTAATTTCCTTTGTATGAACAGCTCGCCCTTCCGGATTGACTACGGAGTATGTCAGGAACGGTGGTGAAATACCGTAGCCAAAGGTCATCATCTCTCCTGATCTACTGTCGACCTTAGGGTGCGCAGTAAAATTGTGATTTAACGTGCCATCGAAATCATGCTCTCCTTCGGTGTCTAAATCGGGCAGACTAATCCTGTATGGCGTACCGCCTTCCATCATGGCAAACAGCTGTTTGTTGTGGAAAACCATCGCTGTATTACCTGTGTTCTTGGTTTCCGGCATTTCACCTTTCGCCAAATAATCGCCAATCATGTTAAGGCCTGGATAGAGCCAATGTCCTTCGGCGCGCTCTTTCGTTAAACCCGCGGAAGCTACGAACCTGTTTCGATAAGTCACCTTGCCGTCGGCAATATGAATTCCATGGATCATGCCGTCGCCATCAAAAATATGATATCGGCTCTCATCAGGCACATAATAGGGGTTTGGTCCAATGCGAAGAAAGTGACCACTGATATCAGCCGGTATTTCACCGACAACGTCTAATTCCGTTGCGGTAATCTCATCGTAAACCGGTTTATTATTACCTTGGAGATGGGGATTTCCATATTCAGCTGCTTCAGCTTGCGACACAAAATTTCCTTAAAAAAGTCAGATCTGACTGTTTTTTACACGAGGTTACGAAAGTGGTCAAATACCCAAATGGACATGAAATCCTTTAATGAGCAGATCATCGCGGAGTTCCGGGCCAACGATGGGAAAGTGGCCATGTTTCCTAACCACTCGATGATAATTTTGCACAGCATAGGGGCAAATTCAGGCAATTTAGTCCTGGTCCCTCTGGTTCTGACTGTGATGGAAAACGGCGAGCGGATTCTATTTGCCTCGTTTGCCGGCTCTAGAAAGAATCCAGCCTGGGTATACAACCTTCGAGCAAACCCTGAAATAAAGGTCGAACTCGCGGAAGGCACCTTCACCGCAAGAGCTGTAGAGTACGATAAAGCAGACGCTCAGGAGTTAATTGTGCGACAGGCGGCGACGTCTGAACAGTTCGCAGACTACGTGACCAAAGCAGCTCCCCGAAGCATCCCGGTGTTCCGTCTTGACATCCTCAAGTAATCTCTAAGGAATGGCGTGTCAAGTCGTAATGGACCCACCCAACAACACGATTGTCCCTGTAAACCGGTAAGTTAACTCTCTTAGCACTGCACCCTACCAGTCGGGGCCAAGCTCTCGTCTGTAGCGAAAATCCTCAGGTTTCAGAGCCTGATTTGAACCATACCGAGAGACACCACCATCCACCATCAGTGTCTCACCGGAGATAAAACGCCCGGCAGGAGATACAAGAAAGACAACGCCATTGGCAATATCCTCTACCGTCCCCGGATGCGGAATCGGTGTCTCGGCAATATCATCGAGGACATCATCATCGTAAGTATCTGCAAAAGCTTCAGTGACAATTGAACCAGGACCAACACAATTAATCCGCACTTTTGGGCCCCACTCGTAAGCCAAACTTTTAGATAATTCTGTGATCCCAGCCCTGGCCGCACCTGAGTGAGCTAGTCCTGGATTTCCCCGTCCGACTGGAATAGTGATCTGACAGATTGTCCCCCCTCGACCAGCAAGCATCTGTTTCCCAATAGCCTGAGTCATATTCCAAGTGCCATTCAAATTAAGATCGATGACAGAACGCCAACCACCAGGTGAAAAACGTTCAGCAGCCTGAGGAAACTGACCGCCCGCATTGTTTACCAGTATGTCTACCTGACCAAATTCTGAATCGATCGAATCCACTAGCGCTTCAACGGTTTCAAGATTACGAATATCCACCTGCCGACAATGCACGCGACGCTTCGTGTCAATGCGTATCTCCTCGGCCGCGGTTTCAAGAACATCTAACCTGCGGGCGGCTAGGATCAGATCAGCGCCTGAACGCGCAAGTTCAGCTGCGATGGCCCGACCAATGCCCGTACCACCGCCAGTCACCATTGCAAGCTTGCCCGCTAAAAGATCAGAGGCGAAGCAATGAATTGGTCCTTTCATATGGTCCTATGCTCCAAATGAAGTGTAGTTGGCATCAATAAATGACTTTCAGGTAAGGCTCAAGAGATGAAGCCTCAGGGTCAGACAGCTGATGAACCCAGCATTCCTTCGCTTATAACGAAATCAGTTATATCATCAAGGCCATCAGCACTCTTGAGGTTGCTGAATACAAAGGGCTTGTCCCCTCGCATGCGCTTCGCATCCCTGTCCATGACAGCGAGGTCAGCCCCAACCAAAGAAGCTAGGTCCGTTTTGTTAATAACCAACAGATCGGATTTTGTTATACCTGGCCCTCCTTTGCGCGGGATTTTATCGCCAGCAGAAACATCAATCACGTAAAGCGTGAGGTCTGATAATTCCGGGCTAAATGTCGCGGCCAAGTTATCACCCCCACTCTCGATAAGAATTAGATCGAGATCAGGAAATTTTTCCAACAGCTGATCGACGGCATTGAGATTCATGGACGCATCCTCACGAATGGCCGTATGAGGGCACCCCCCAGTTTCAACACCAACGATGCGATCTTCCGACAGCGCCTCATGCCTTAGCAGGAATTCTGCATCTTCTCTGGTGTAAATGTCATTGGTGATAACGGCAAGATTGAAACGCTCTCTTAACGCCAGACAAAGCGAGCGAACCAACGCCGTCTTCCCAGACCCCACAGGTCCTCCTATGCCTAAACGCAAAGCAGGTTTACTCTGGCTCATTAATACTCTCCATAAAATTACGATCTGTACAAACGTGCTTCCATCACTTCATGCCGGGCAGACAAAATAGCCAGTCCATGCAGGGAAGTTCCAAAATCTGGCTCTTCTGCCAGCTCCAATGCCTTCGCAACTGTCACAGGCACACTATCTCCGAGCTTGTAGAGAATCTTTTGCGATTCGCTTTGACCAATAGGCACTGACTTACTGGCAACCATTACCTGATTTTCTAACCAACTGTAGGAAAACCCGGTCATAAGATCTTGCAAATCTATAGAACAGCATACCCCCGCACAGGCGAACTGAGTTACAAAAGAAGGCCTACTAGTGACGCCATTGTCGAGTTGCAAGCTCTTCAAGAGACGCTGCATCGCGCGGCCCATTTCAATATCCTCCAGAAGAAGCTCCCGTGTTTCACGACTGGCCTGCAAGTATTCATTAAGGTCGTCGAGTGCGGTCCAATTCTTGTTCTCAACCGCCCGATAGGCCAAAGCCAGCGCAGGCAGATCTAATCGACCTAGCCCATCCGTGAAGACGCCCATTATCCAAAGTTCTGCTGATGAAGCGTCATTAACGACATCCGTTGCGATCGCATATTCCTGCGCCTGAGAGTAGGCATAAGCACCAACAGGAAGGGTTTGAGAACATAATTGCAAAAGACGCAGAAGACTAGTGATCATGGCGATGGCTATTCAAACCTCTTGGTGTATGACCATTCGCACCTTTATCGTTCTGGACGTCTTCAGGACCATGACTATGGTAAGCTCCGTCCTCGGGCTGAAATGCTGCTTCAATGTGTTCAGCCACCAAACCGAGGCCTCTTACCATCTCATCAAGCACATGGTCCGGTTGATACATCAAGCCAGCCTCTGACACTTGCAGAGGTACATGTCGATTACCAAGGTGATAGGCTGCCCTAGTGAGCAGGAAGGGCTGGCCTGATGTCACCTTTGTAATAGGCTCTTGCGCCGCAATTACTTTGATGTACTGACCGCACTCCGACTTGAGAACATCATCGTGGCGGAGATACTCACCTCGAGGCAAAAACCAAGCTATCGATTCATTGGATAAAGTCATGGCCTTGCCCCTGCTTCGGTTTCGTTCATCAAACGTCAACTGAACAACCTGCTCAACTTTCCCGCGTTTAGACTTCTCGTAAAAATGCAATGTCATCAGAAAAGGCAATATCGCTGCGCCAGTGGCAGACTAGTTGCTGGCTCACAGGTAATCAATTCTCCATCGGCTCTAACTTCATAGGACTCGGGGTCAACTTCCATTACTGGTTGGTAATCGTTGAGCACCATGTCTGATTTCTGTATCGAGCGGCAATCAGTCACCGCAGATAATCCTTTTCGTAAGCCAATTTCTTTTCCAAGGCCGGTTCCGAGAAAAGCCTGGCTAACGAAAGTCAGAGAAGTTGCTGTGAGTGCACCGCCGAAGGCACCAAACATAGGTCGATAGTGCACTGGCTGTGGTGTCGGTATAGACGCATTAGGATCGCCCATCGGGGCCGCCGCAATCATACCCCCTTTGATGATCATCGCAGGTTTAATACCAAAAAATGCAGGCTTCCAAAGAACCAGATCAGCCAGTTTACCTGGCTCTACGGACCCGACTTGATGGGCTATGCCATGCGCAATAGCCGGATTGATTGTGTACTTGGCGATGTAACGCTTAACACGAAAATTGTCCGCATCGCTATCTTCCGCAAGAAAACCCCGCTGTACCTTCATTTTGTGCGCAGTCTGCCAAGTTCTGCAGATCACCTCTCCAACACGCCCCATAGCCTGCGAGTCAGACGCTATCATGGAGAACGCGCCTAGATCGTGAAGAACGTCCTCTGCTGCTATCGTCTCTTTACGAATTCGAGAATCCGCAAACGCAACATCCTCTGGAATATTCGGATCAAGATGATGGCAGACCATGAGCATATCCAGATGCTCGTCAACGGTGTTTATCGTGTAGGGCCGGGTCGGGTTCGTTGACGACGGCAGTACATTCGGGAGTCCGCAAGCCTTTATAATGTCCGGTGCGTGACCACCACCAGCACCCTCGGTATGAAAGGTGTGGATTGTCCGTCCTTTGAATGCTGCTATGGTATCTTCCACGAACCCTGACTCATTAAGAGTATCTGTGTGAATCGCCACCTGAATATCGTGCTGCTCCGCTACCGAAAGACAAGTGTCGATGGCCTGCGGTGTCGTACCCCAGTCTTCATGCAGTTTCAACCCCATGGCCCCTGCCAAAACTTGCTCGGACAAGGGCCCAGGCAAGCTGCCGTTACCTTTACCCATGAAGCCCAGGTTCATTGGGAAGGCGTCTGCCGCCTGTAACATCTTCTGGATATGCCACGCACCCGGTGTACAGGTCGTTGCGTTGGTTCCGGTAGCAGGACCTGTCCCACCACCCAGCATGGTCGTGACACCACTCATGAGAGCTTCTTCGATCTGTTGCGGGCAGATGAAATGTATATGAGCATCGATACCGCCAGCGGTTAGAATCTGGCCCTCTCCAGCGATGACCTCCGTGCTCGGGCCAATAATAATGTCGACCGATGACTGAGTATCCGGGTTGCCCGCTTTACCAATCGCCGCGATTCGACCCTCCTTGATACCAACATCTGCTTTTACGATGCCCCAGAAATCCACAATCAAAGCATTCGTGATCACTGTATCAGCCGACTGCGAGTCATCGGCCTGACTCTGTCCCATCCCGTCTCGAATAACTTTCCCGCCGCCAAATTTGACTTCGTCGCCATAGGTTGTGAAGTCTTTTTCGACCTTGATCCAAAGCTCGGTGTCGCCCAGTCGCACTTTGTCGCCTGTGGTAGGACCAAACATATCCGTATAGGCCTTTCTCGATATGGTGGTCATGTCAAGACTCCCCTGCCAAGGATCCCATGATTTCGCCTCGAAAGCCGATTACTGTCTTCGTCCCGGCGAGCTCAACTAATTCAACAGTTCTAACCATCCCAGGTTCAAATCTGATCGCCGTGCCTGCCGGAATGTTAAGGCGGTAACCACGGGCCATGTCACGATCAAATTTCAATGCTGGATTAGTTTCCTGAAAATGGTAGTGTGATCCCACCTGAATCGGCCTGTCACCCGAGTTCGCAACTTCAATTGAGCGCTTTTCCCGACCTTTATTGAGCTCAATGTCTGCATCTAAAATTTCGTATTCGCCTGGTTTCACTAATTGTATGCCTCGCTATATAAGATCTGTTGGGACAAGTCAGGGTCTCCGTTGGTAATCGGTCACGTCAATCGTTAGTTATATAATCGGATCATGAACCGTGACAAGTTTGGTCCCGTCAGGGAAAGTAGCTTCTACTTGAACTTCAGTGAGCATATCTGCTACTCCATCCATAACTTCATCCTTAGTTAAAATTGTTTTGCCCGATGACATGAGTTCCGCTACGGTTTTTCCGTCACGGGCACCCTCCATGACCTCAGCGGTTATTAGAGCTACCGCTTCTGGATAATTAAGCTTCAGACCTCTCGCTTTACGTCGCTCTGCCAGCAAAGCTGCCGTGAATATCAGCAATTTATCTTTCTCTCTGGGTGTTAACTCCACTGGGTCTCCTCGTTAGGTATTCCAAATCCTGGGTATCGAAGCTGAACCACATATTTCAGCGGAACTCAGCTTCAGTCTCATCTGCGTGAGTCCAGCTCGGCATGTTTCGACGGAGTCACCAAGATAACGACCAAGGATCATACTATCCTTAAGGCTAAATCCCCATGATTGCTGGGGTTGCAAGGCATTGAGCTCAACAAGTTTTTCTTGAATCCGTCGACTTTTTGCTGCTACCAAATCAGCAGGTAGTGAGGCTATTAATGTACCTATTACACTGTTGCTGCCGAGCCCCCATTTCGATGTCGCGAGCAAACTGGCAGGAAGCACTGTCAGACGCGCTCGATGCAATAGCTTGCCCCCTCGATAAACCCTTAGCCGCTGGTTTATGGAACCATCGGCAAAAGTCTCTCCCATTGCCCGCCTACCTAAGCAGTGTATTTCCCAGCCGATAAACAGACCTGAGGACTCTATGTTGACGTTAGTCTCTAGGTCAGAACGTGCACCATCGAAGTAGATGTTTTCCTGTGGTAGCCATTCAAGTCGAGCCGACTCAGCAACACTTATATCAATCCTCTGCTCCTGGTCCAGGCCCTCGAGACAACCATAGAACTTGCCGGCAGAAGGAGTCGTAAGCAGGGCGCTTGAGCCATTTCCCGCATGAATAGAAATGGACAGCTGGTCACCGCCCACCAACCCCCCTGGAGGGTGTAATAAGTAAACATGACAACTACCGTCAGGTTGAGGAAAGGCTTTCTGAATTCTGAGGGGACCGACATGCCGAGCACTGGCGACGACTGTCGATTCTTCACGCAGCGCCAATTCCAAGTCAAGCTGCGCAACCCAATTGCGTGCACCATTTTTTATATCAACCGCCGTACTCATTTCACTACTATTGCCATCACTCTATCTTCGATCAGAAGAATGCAAAATAGTTCGCACGCCAATGAAAATCAGTATGATGTGAAACTTTAGCTGCTGTTAAACGCCTGAACCAACCAAGCAGCTGAAGGAATCACAATACCGTCATCAGTTTCGTATTCCAAAAGAGCCTCACTGACTGCCTGCTTCGCCTGCAACTGGACTGTTTCGTCAAGTTCTGCAATCGCGCGGGCTAAAGGGCCTACCCGAGCTTGAAAGTACATAGCCTCTTCAAGGTTTTTTCCGACAGACAAGCTGGGCGTTAAGGAGGTAATGGAAATGTTAGTAAATCCCGCTGACTCTAATATTTCGGTCGTCCAAGCCTTTTCAGCAAAAGCGAAAGGGCCTGGTGCCCGCGGGTCTTGAGGTTCAGGAGCAGACATAAAAGGACTAGCGGCCTTAGCCGCAACGGACATAAAAAGATTCTCTTTTGGTGATTGCCAGCATACAAACACCAGCCGCCCATTGGCTAAAAGCGCAGACCGAAGATTGGCAAAGGCAGCTTTTGGATCACTGAAAAACATCACACCAAATCTGGAAAAAATCAGATCATATTCTGGATCATAATCAGCAGTTGCCGCATCCTTGACTGAGAACACAATATTGTTGTTCCCCTCGGCTCTTGAACGGGCTCTTTCTAACATCACTTGGGAAATATCTAATCCCCAAACGGTAGCGCCGGATTCCGCAAGAGCCAAACTTGTCGCCCCACAACCGCAGCCTACATCGATAATTCTTTCTCCGGACTTCGGCATAGCAGCTGCCAAAGTCGCCTCCGACAGCGGAGCCAGCATGCGATCCATGAGTTCTTGAGCCTCAACCCAAACATCGCCAGCGGGACCATTCCAAAATTCTTTTTGTGATTCATTGCCCATCGCTTACCTCCACAGTGTTAATGCAGCTCCTATACTGTCTGAACTCGCCGCTCGTAACACAATCATTAACTTAAACCAGCCGCACCAATGCTGACTGAAAAGCTTTGCCTCGTTCGTTTACTATATCAAGGACATGCAATCCAGTCGGGACAAAACTAAAACCAATACGCTTTTCAGGGTGCCATTGAAAGATTGATCCACCAAGGCCCATCCACCCATAAAAACCCTCTCGGCCAACATTTAACGATCGAGCAAGTCGGCTAGAACCTGTCTTCGGAATAGCGAATTCTGCGACACCACCCTGGCAGAATGTTCCTTGCATGCCCATCGAGCGATAAACAGGCTCCGCATGCATAGCATTCCAAGCAGATTCGCTCAGGTACCTTTTACCCATCCATTCACCTTCACAGGCCATGACGCCTGCCAATCGTGCGAGACTCCTTGCAGACGCGTGAGCATTTGCTGATGGAGTCTCTCCTTTCGCGATAGCTAAGGTGTTGAAGTATCCGACACTATCCATGCCCACGAATGGTACCGGTGAACCCCTAGTTGACCTATCTCGCATCCCTATCATCATCGGCAGAAGGTTAGCACCCAGTTCGAACACACTATGCTTCACGGCCCTACCCATCATTCGCGGCACGAGACTCTTGCGTAAGTGATCGCTCAAACTGAGGGGTACAACTAGCGATCGCTTTTCGAGATCACTTTCTTCTAGGCCTATATAAACCTGTGCACCAAGCTCAAGGCAAAAATCCTGACGGTAAAACTCGCCCATAGTCCGGCCAGCAGGGTCAACCCGTCTAAAAATCTCATTCGCCACCCAGCCCCGAGTAAGAGCATGATATTCCCTAGGGCTATCAGCACGAAAGCGCAACGGATGAGCCGCGAGCAACTCTCCTAACTTGTTCGCCTTGATACTCTCCCTCCATAGGTCACTAGGCTCTACACTGACATTGAGAGCAGACAATCCTGCCTCGTGACGCATAAGATCAGCTATCGAGAGATTCTCTTTACCATCGCCAGAGAACTCAGGCCAGTAGTCACAGATTCGAGCCCCATAATCTAGCCTTGACTCAGATACCTGCCACGCCAAGGCAATAGACTCAAGGCTCTTACCGCTGCTAAAAACATTAGAAATAGTATCGAAGGAATAATTCTTATCACCTACTGCCGAACCACAAAGATCTATCACGCATCGCTCGCCCACATAGATGCAAAGCTGAGCATTGACCTCCGCTTGGGTACGCAGACTTGCGGCAAAAAGGTCTTCAATTTCCTCAAATCCCGGTTCCACAGTGCCTAAAAGTCGAATCTCCCTTTTTTTCGGGAACGTCATGCTTTGCTGCTCCTATGTGCTCGAAATCGGAATGCGGGATGGCTACTATAAAAAAGAGACAGGCTTTGAGTTTGATCTAGCTTAAAGAAGGGTCATAAAAGCCAAGACCCCGGTACATATCAAAACCGGCGATTTTTTTGACCTCATGAGACAAAATAGCCAACCTCTCCTGGGGCACATCGAGGTATTGGTTCTCCTCTTGGCGCACCCATCCAACGGAGTAAGTAAGAATCACACCGTAACGCCAATCATGCGATGTGTTAGCTCCGGCGCCATGCAACAATCCTCCCATCCAAAAAAGCACAGATCCAGCAGTCATTTCCGCTTGAACAATTTCGTGCGGCTCCGCTTCTCTTTCTCCTGTCCAAAGGTGACTACCAGGAACTAGCAGCGTTGCTCCATTATCCGCTCTAAAGTCAGTTATCGCCCACATGCTCGCGACAATAAGATTGGGACGGGGCAAAGGAAAAAAGGTAAACGAGTCTTCTTCACGATGCAGTGTCTGTTCTCTAGCTCCCGGACCTACTTCAAGAGCCGCGGTGACATGTATCTGATATCCAAATTCGCCATTAGGAAGGAGGAACTTTTCACATACTCCCTGAGTTATCGGATCGACTACCAGTGTGTCGGTTATGGTGTCCGACCTCGACAGTAGCGCAGATACGCGTCGCGTTCGGCCTGGATAGAATTCCTTTGGGTCATCGTTCTGTATAACCTTGGTTGACTGCATAGCTTGGTGCAGCTCTGCAACGATGTCATCACGTTTCGTCGAAGCCAGCAGATCATTGACTACAACGCAGCCGAATTCACCAAGAGCATCATGAATTTCAGTTTCGTCCGCGTCAGCTGCAAAGCTAGGTATTTTCACGACTTGTTTTCCTTCTCTCCAAGGTTCATGAGAATACCCTGACCTCAATGCCTAATACCACCATCGCAAGTTCGGTTAGAATCTCACGACTTTTAGGATGCTCAACAAATAATGATTAAAGGCCCAAGCTCCCATTCATACTTTTCCCATCGACTCAAACTGCACTATCTTGACTGGGGCGACCCCAACGCCTTTCCTGTGCTACTTATCCACGGGTCACAGGATAATTGCCATACATGGGACTGGACCTGCGAAGCAATGATCAACAACTATCGGTTTCTTGTACCTGATCTCAGGGGCCACGGCGACTCTGCCTGGGCAATCGGCTCTTCTTACAGTTCACTCGACTATGTTTACGATATACACCAACTGGTTGAACAATCCTGCCTGGAGAAAGTTCATGTCGTCGGTCACTCGCTAGGCGGGATGGTTGCCTGTCTTTTCAGCGGCTTGTTTCCTGAGCGTGTTGCAAGCCTCACCTCGATTGAGGGCGTGGGTGCATATTGGCAGGAGAAGCTGGAAAAGGAGAGCCCAAAATTGACCATTAGAGAATGGTTCAGTCAAGCCCACGCCTTTGCCGCCCGTGTGCCTCGCCGATATGAAACTATGGACGATGCTCTTAAACGCATGCAAGCCTCTAACCCTCATCTTAGCCCCGAGAAAGCCAAACACCTCACTAACCATGGCAGCTATCGGAACGAGGATGGCACCTACACCTGGAAATTTGATCCCTATACTTACAGCTGGCCGCCCGTGGGGCTCCAACCAGGGGAGACTATTCAAATCTGGGAGGATATTTCTTGTCCCACTCTTCTGTTGAATGCGGCCAACGGTCTGGACTACAGAACTGGGCACAATGATACGTTGAAGCATTTCAGAAGGGCAGATCTAAAGATCATCCCTGAAGCGGGCCACTGGCTGCATCACGATCAATTTGACCGATTTTCCAATCAATTAGACTCGTTCCTCAGAAGAGCGATAAGCGACAGCGAAAAAGAATAGAGTTTACCTCTCGTGGTTTTTCTCCACAGGTATCATTACCTCATTAGTGCGGAGTGCAGGGACGCTGAAGGGTGAATTATAACGCGCCCAGATCGGATCCCCCACGACTCGCCATTCTTTTTGGCTCGACAACTTCCTTTGAAGCTCTAACTTAGCGTTCTCAAACTTCTTTACACTCCAACCGCCACGGTAACGCAAAACTGCGACTATCATCTCACCGTCAATCAAAGAAATATCCTTGTTTTTTGGTTGTGGTGGATTTGCAAGCGCTTTTGGCAAGAAAAACGCCATATCTTGAGCCTGACCCTCGACCATCGTCTGAGCAACTGGTGCCGTCATCGCAATTTTTTCCTCTCTGACGTTGTTCCCGAATATATAATCAGCCAAAGGTCTGAAAAGCTGGTTGTCCGAGCCATTCTTTAAGTCCCCTCGAGCAACTTTTGCTAGAGTAAAACGATCGTACTGCCTAATTTGCACTTTATCTTCAATTTCGCCAATGACCTCAAAATCTGGCGTTTCGATCGCCAACGTCGGTCCAGAAAGTAACAACATCAGTAAGCAGGCTATAAATCTCATAATTGGTCTATGGCTCCGGGCAATATCGTTAAAATTGTTGCAAGACCTGTTACCCATATGGAACAGGCAATTAAGTCGAAAATAACAAATCTAGCAGGTCGCACTCCTAAGCTGCCCGCCAGAAAGGGTGTTAGCGACCGAAGCATTGGCGTTAAGCGACCTGTGCATATTGCCAACAACATAGATCGGTCCACCAAGCTGCGGAATCTATCTTTCGCATCGCCGTAGCGACTCATCAATTGGGTTTGCATAACCCGTTCAGAGAAAATGTAACCTATGCCATACCCAAGCAAATCGGAGCTTAAGGCGCCTGCGAACGCTAGAACTAGTATTTGAGGTAAAAGCCCTGGGTCTGAATTAACGAGCAATAGGCAAGTTCCTACCAGAAGAATGCCAGAGACGAACAAACCTAATCCGAGTAGCGCTTCGCAGAAAGCCAAAACGGGGACAGAGATCAGACCAATGGAAACCGCATCGGAGCTCCCGGGCAAATTTAGAACACTCGCCGTCATTTGCTGCAAACTGTCCACCGACTTCCCTCCTAAGTTGGCCAACACCCTTACGAGACTTCCCTCAAAGCGGATCATCCGCCATAAAAAAATTATCCACCTCTATGATCCGACATAAAGATTACAACGTATCTCGTTTGTGGAACCCAAAACGTGCATACAACTTGTTCTGGCAATACTCATGTTCCTTACCGGGGGGTGTACTAACATGGAAAAACCTTTGGCCACCGTCGACCACGTCGACTTACCACGATTCATGGGTGATTGGTTTGTCATCGCTGGAATACCCACATTTGTTGAGAGAAATGCCCTTGCGCCTATCGAAAACTACACCCTTGAATCAGACGGCACTGTAAGCACTCTTTTCTCTTACCAAAAGTCAAACAGCCCAAGCTCCGCTGGACAGCTTTCTTCAACCGGGTTTATAGATGACCCTAGTTCTAACGCCGTATGGGGTATGCAATTTATTTGGCCCATCAAAGCTGACTATCGGATCTTTTATCTCAACAATGACTACTCAATCACGATGATTGGTCGCAATAAACGCGATTATCTGTGGATAATGGCGAGGCACTACCCCCTGCCTGAATCGCAACTTGCAGAGCTGATTAAACGAGCTGAGGAAGTCGGTTACGATATCTCAAAAATCCAACTTTACTCGTGGCAGCAGGAAGCCGACATTTCTCCTAGATCAGCCTTAAACGCCCCGTAATACTTCTGAATAGCATCTTGACCCGGACCCTCTGCGCCCTAGCATACTACCTGCTAACGGCTTCTATCTGCGTGAGCGCGTCGTTTGTCATTGCATACCAACCAGCCAGCAACGAGATCGCCAAGGGTCACTCCTCTGATACCACGGTAGATCATAGTGTTGGTATTGCACGAGACGCCACTAACACTATGCTCTATATTGAGCACCACCAATATTTTGGTGATGGTTCACACATCGCTCGTTACTTTAGCCCTGATCTAAAACTCAAACTTGAAAAACACCTCAGCTATCCAGCTCTTTCTCAGCACCCCGACATTCAACAGTACAATTACCTATCAACCCAAGAAATCACAGTGCGAAATGCTAGTAGCGGGCTGGAGGTAGTCAGAACAGACCCTGGACAGAAACTGACCTTTACAATCGAGAAGGCCGCAGACATCATCATGGATGCGGGCTTCGATAGTTTTATTCGAGCCAATTGGTCCACTCTGCAAGTCCACGAACCAATGCGCTTGCGCCTTGCCGTAGCGGGCAACTCCAGACTCATCAAGGTGATATTGAAGACGCTAAAGTCTGATGACTCGGGCAAGATTATCAGCGTCCAACCTGCCAATTGGCTAGGACGGCTTATGATTCCAGAGATAACACTTGCCTATGACGTTGATCAGAGGCTGCGCCTCTACGAAGGACCTCCGAATAGGTCACTTGTATCCACGGATACTAAAAGCGTGCACATAGGATTTCGGCTTTATCAGCATCACAAACAACTCGATACCCCATTAAGTCAGTGGTTAAGAGAATAAGCTGATCCAATTCAACACCCGTTGCGTACAAATTGTTAGACTTAAAAGCACGAGCCATTATGACTTCAAGAATCAGCGCAGGGGCAGGATTGGCGGCGCAAGAAGAAAATTGGGACCAACTAATCGTCAAGGTCGGCACTGATCAAGACAAGGACGCTTTCAGCAAGCTTTTTGCCCACTTTGCACCGTACCTAAAAGGCTTTTTGCTTAAATCGGATGGCGTGGGCCCTGAACACGCCGAGGAACTCGTTCAAGAAACCATGTTAAAGCTGTGGCGCAAGGCTCCCACTTACTCGCCATCCCACGCTGCAGCGAGCACCTGGATTTACACCATCGCTCGTAATACCCGAATCGACTGGATACGCAAGCATTACAAGGAAAACACGACGGAGCTTACTGCTGATGACCTTTATGACGAGGCCGACGCTCCATCACCTCATTCTTCTTTGCTGCGAGTGCGAAACAGTCGCACCATCGAGGATCAACTCAAAACTTTGCCACCGGAACAAATCGACGTCCTGAGAATGATGTATTTCGATGGCCGTTCTGGTCAACAAATCGCCGAGGCTTTAGACATTCCCCTTGGCACCGTTAAATCTCGTATTAGGCTCGCTTTAGCGAAACTACGAATCAATCTCAGCAGCACTTCTGGAGAACAACAATGATAACTAAATGCCCTGAGACAGAAATGCTGCTTGAGTACAGCGCCGGTTCCATGCAGCTCGCCCCATCCATAGCAGTCACAGCCCACCTAAATTTTTGCGATGCTTGTGCAGCAACATCCAAGTCACTTCAGGACATTGGCGGTCACCTGTTAGACCAACACTGCGAGGAGATCTCCGACGAGCTTCTCGATGATATCTTTTCGCGTATTGACGAACCGGAAAGTCGGTCACAGCATAGCTGCAAAAAAGATGTGGCATGCCAAGACTCTATCGCAAACCAACTTCCACCATTCGTTAGTGGCTTGTTGCCACAATCGCTTAAGTGGCGCAAGTTGTCTCCTTCACTCCGCGCAGCGCCGATCAATGTGGGTGAACGTCGTTATGAGCTCGCATTGCATAAGATTGACGCAGGTGGCAAGGTACCTGACCACGACCACAGAGGACAGGAAATCACGGTAGTGCTCAAAGGTAGCTTTTCTGATGAGGACGGCGTCTATCAGCCGGGAGACTTTTTGGTGAGAGAACCGGGTGAATCCCATCGCCCGATGGCTGCACAAAATGACGATTGCATTTGCTTATCCGTACTTGAAGCTCCTATCAAGCTAAAGGGCCTAAAAAGTGTGCTTAATCCTTTCCTAAGTTTTTCACCCAGCTAATTTACTTACAGAGAGGCTAACAACATGAGTATGATTGCTGAGCAATTAGGGACCCCAGCCCCTATCAATATCACACAGGACGATGCAACGCGGGTAAGAATCGCGCTAGAACAGTGCGGCCTTGAGACCCCCATGAGAGCTTCTAACCTGACTCGCGACGAAAAATATGACAGGGTTAAAGCAGCATTCGCGGACATCGCGGACGCTCTTGGCCTAGACCTTTCAGATGACAGTCTTGAGGAGACGCCACACCGTATTGCAAAAATGTACGTTGACGAAATATTCAGCGGTCTCAACTACGACAATTTCCCCAAGATCAGTGTCATAGAAAACAAAATGCATGTCGAAGAGATGGTCAAAATCGACGACATCAGCGTTGTTAGCACTTGCGAACACCATTTCGTCACGATCGATGGCAAATCACGAGTGGCTTATATACCGGGTGATAAAATAATTGGGCTATCTAAGATTAATCGCATCGTCCGCTTCTTCTCCCAAAGACCTCAGGTTCAGGAGCGGCTCACCCAACAGGTTATGGTCAGCCTTCAGACCCTTCTAGAAACAGACGACGTTGCAGTGCGTATCGACGCCATGCATTACTGCGTCAAGGCAAGGGGCGTCATGGATGCAGGTTCTCGGACTGAGACAACCGCCTTGGGCGGAGCCTTTAAAACTGACCCGCAAATCAGAGGTCAATTCCTCGCCTAATGCAGGCGCACCAGAGGGACGTTAATTCGCGCCCCGTTGGCTCTAACAGATAATTTCGTTAAGCTGCTATCATCTAAAAACTGGCGCGCGCCGCGGGCCAGGCGAGCCCCCTCACAATCAGGACTAAAAGATGACACACCCGCAGCTAGAACTAAGTAACGATGAATTATTAAGTACCACCCGAGCTGTCAGAAAGAGACTTGATTTTGACAAGCCTGTTCCCGAATCAGTCATTAAGGAGTGTATGGAAGTTGCCGTCCAGGCACCTACAGGCTCCAACGCACAAGGGTGGCAATTCGTTTTTGTTACTGAGGCGAAAAAGAAAGAGCAAATCGGTGATATTTACCGGCAAGCCTTCGAGATATATAAGGATATGCCGGTTGCGATACACAAATTGCATAAAGAAAGCGGAGACAACTCACTAATTGAGAGCCAGACACGCTCAGCCTCCTCTGCTGATTATCTCGCAGACAACATGGCACGCGCCCCAGTCCTGTTCATCCCATGCATAGCAGGACGAACTGACTCAGAAGCGACTAGCAACATCATTGCACAGACCGGCACACTAGGCTCGATCATACCTGCGGCTTGGAATTTTATGCTCGCCGCACGTGCTCGCGGCCTTGGTACTGCCTGGACCACACTGCACCTCATGCAAGAAAAAGCTGTCGCAGACATTATCGGCATTCCATACGATGACTACATGCAAATTGCTTTAATTCCCATTGCCTATACCAAAGGCACGGATTTCAAGAAAGCTTATCGCCCTTCTGTCGATACTGTAATGCATTTCAACGAATGGTAATAAAGAACAGAATACAGACACTCTTCAAAGCTAGTGTTAACTGAGTTACCTGTAACTTCATTGATTTCGACGGACAGCCATGCCGAGGATGACGGAAACAGACAAACATGTCTTCCTTAAAGAAGCTCATGTAGGCGTCATCACCTCGCTGCGACGCAGCGGTATGCCATACTCAGTACCCGTCTGGTGGCTTTATGAATCTGAATGCTTCTGGTTAACAGGCACAGACAACCGAGTTTGGTGCAAGCAGTTGCAGAACGATACTCGCTGTTCACTCTGCATCGAGGCCCTCAGTCCTTTGGCGGGTTTCGTCGCTGTCGACGGGCACGCAGAACTGTTAGGCCGCGACTCTTTTGATATATGGCCAATATCTAGGCGTCTCGCCGAAAAATACGTCGGCCAAAGTGACCCCGCAAATAATGCAGCCGTCGAATCTTTTTACAAAAATATGCGCACTGAACCCAGATTACTTTTCAAAGTCACACCGTCAGTCTGGCGTGCCATCGACATGCGCGTTTACGAGGGGAAACGCTCGGACAGGGACTTCCAAGCCAACCAATAGCAAAAACCCGCTTTAACTGGATCAATTACCCCTCCAATAAAATGGACGTTGTTACTCTGACCAAGCGAATTTACCAATGCGCGACTCCTTCCGCCTAACCCATTCACGCGCCGAAGATGAAAGACCCAACTTTACAGAAGATGTTTTGCCTGAAAGAATTGACGGTGCGTGGCTTTGATGACACCACTCTAGAAATCTGTAACCTGAGGTCGTAAGGGATAACGCATCAAACCTTTTAGAAGTAATGAACCCACATTTAAAATCCCCATCCCATATGGCATCTACTCCTATCACGATACCGTCGCTAGTTGACCGACTACCTTAGATTAATGCGTTTCTTTATCCTATCGTTGCTATTGATTACCGCCGGATGCGAGTTTGGAGTAATCCAGGCACCCCTAAAGCAGCCCAACCATAG